>Ga0137409_10000819_pt1 | contig 34100 bp, 25 predicted proteins | sample CZODoug1_16funga_FD_122059 | JGI IMG/M metagenome (GOLD analysis project Ga0137409, IMG submission 122059) | Vadose zone soil fungal communities from Angelo Coast Range Reserve, California, USA - CZODoug1_16fungal (Hybrid Assembly) | ecosystem: Environmental > Terrestrial > Soil > Vadose zone... | reverse complement strand
TTCCGCTTCGCGCTGCTGTTCCTTGATGACGGTGGCCATGTCGTTCTCCTCGGCAGAAAAAATAGGGACATGTTTGATTTTCGGACGTCGATAGGTCGGCGAGCGCTTCGCCGAAAATCAAACATGTCCCTATTTTTCGACCAGTCCCAAAAGGCGCCCGGTGTGCAGGGCGATCATCAGCTCCTCGTTGGTGGGCACGACCCACGCGGAGACGCGCGCTGTTTCGGTGCTGATCCGCGGCCCGTGCCGCTCGTTCGCGGCCGCGTCGAGCTCCACACCGAGCCATGCCGACGCCTCGCAAATCCGCTTGCGGATCTCGGCCGAGCGCTCGCCGATGCCGGCCGTGAACACGAGCGCGTCCACGCCGCCGAGCACGGCCGCGAACGCGCCGATCTCCTTCGCCGCGCGATACACGAAGTAGTCGACGGCGAGCCGCGCGTCGGGCTCCTTGCTCGCGAGCAGGTCGCGCATGTCGTTGCTCACGCCCGAGATGCCGAGCAGGCCGGATTGCTTGTAGAGCATCGTCTCGACCGCCTTGGGCGTGAGCTCGAACGTCTGGAACAGATGCAGGATCACGCCGGGGTCCACCGACCCGGGGCGCGTGCCCATGCAGAGCCCGTCGAGCGCCGTGAAGCCGAGCGTGCAGTCGACGCTCTTGCCGTCCTTCATCGCGCAGAGGCTCACGCCGCTGCCGAGATGCGCCACGATCACGCGGCCGCGCGCGATCGCGGGCGCGGCCTGCGGCAGCGCCCGCGCGATGTACTCGTACGAGAGCCCGTGGAAGCCGTAACGCTGCACGCCGGCGTCGCGGATCTCCTTCGGCAACGGCACGAGCTCGGCCACGGCGGAATGGCCCCGATGGAACGCCGTGTCGAAGCACGCCACCTGGGGCACGCCCGGCATCCGCTCGAGCAGCGTTTCGATCGGCGCGAGATTGTGCGGCTGGTGCAGCGGCGCGAGCGGCGTCAAGGCGCGTAGCTCCTCGAGCACTCTCCCCGTGACGACGATCGGCTCGGCGTAGCGCGGCCCACCGTGCACGACGCGATGGCCCACGCCGAGCACCTTCGCACGCACGTAACGCGTACGCAGCCACTCGGCGAGCGTGTCGAGCGCGCCGTGCGCGTCGCGGACTTGCTGCAGGTCCTTCTTGTCGAGCGCCTTGCCGGCACCGTCGTCGGCGGAGAAGCGCGCCTTGGTGCCGATGCCTTCGATCTGACCGTGCACCGCCGCGCGCCACTGCGCCGCGGGCGAGCGCTCGTAGACGCGAAACTTGAGGCTCGATGAGCCCGCGTTCAGCACGAGCAGGTACTCGTTCATCGGCGCCCGCCTGCGTTCACGCCGGCTTTTCCCCCGCACCCCGGCGCGCGTGCGCCGCGCGCACCGCGACGGCGCAGCTCGCGATCCGCGCGCGCACGCTGTCGGCGCGGCTCGTGAGGACGATCGGCACGCGCGCGCCGAGCACCAGCCCGGCGCTATCGGCCTTGGCGAGGAACGTCAACAGTTTCGCGACCATGTTGCCGGCTTCGAGGTCGGGCACGAGCAGGATGTCGGGGTCGCCCGCGACTTCCGACTCGATGCCCTTGATCTGCGCGGCTTCCTTGCTGATCGCGTTGTCGAACGCGAGCGGGCCGTCGAGCGCGGCGCCCGTGATCTGCTTGCGGTCAGCCATCTTGCAGAGCGCGGCCGCGTCGATCGTCGCGGGCATCTTCGACGTTACGGTCTCGACGGCGGCGAGAATCGCGACCTTCGGCCGCTCGATGCCGAGCGTGCGTGCGAGGTCGACGGCGTTTTGGCAGATGTCGACCTTGTCCTCGAGCGTCGGGGCGATGTTGATCGCCGCGTCGGTGACCACCAGCACCTTGTGATAGGTCGGCACGTCCATGACGAACGCGTGGCTGATCCGGCGGCTGGTTCGCAAGCCCGTCTCGCGCGCGACGACGGCGCCGAGCAGCTCGTCGCTATGCAGGCTGCCCTTCATCAGGATCTCGGCCTTGCCCTCGCGCACGAGCGCCACGGCCTGCGCGGCCGACGCGTGGCTGTGGGGCGCGTCGACGATCTCGACGTCGCTCAAGTCCACCTTCGCCCGCGCCGCGACCTCGCGGATCTTCGCGGCCGGTCCCACCAAGATCGGCTCGATCAAGCGCGCGGCGCGCGCCTCGATCGCGGCCGTGAGCGCCGTGGCCTCGCACGGATGCGCGACCGCGGTCGGCACCGGGGCGAGGGTGCGGCAGGCGGCCAGCAACTGCTCGTATTTCCCCAAGATTCTGCTCCTCTAGGCCATGGGGGCCGTGACGGGAGTGGCGGCCGGGTTCGGCCGCGCGGCCGTGCCGGTTTCCTTGAGGATCAACGCGAGCACGATCGCCACGGCCACGCCGTAGAGCAACGGCTGGAACGTGAGCTGGTAGTGCGCGAGCTCGAGGGGCGCTCCCGCGGCGACGCGCTGCAAGAGCCAGCCGAATACCGGTCCGAGCAACGCGCTGAAGGTGAAGTTCAAGAAATTCACGACGCCGGTCGCCGTGCCGCCGAGCTCGGCGGGGTTGGCTTCCTTGATCACGGTGTACGGCAGCATCGCCGCGCCCGACGCGATGCCGGTCGCGAGGCCGAGCGCGTACGGCGGCAGCACGTCGGCCGGGCCGTAGAGGATCCACGCGAGACAGCCGAGCAGCACGAGCGCGCCCGCGACGATCACGGGCTTGCGGCGGCCGAGCCGATCCGACACGAAGCCGAGCAGCGGGCAGCCGATGATCCAACCGAACGGCACGCTCGCCGAGCGCAGCACCGCGCTCGCGTAGTCGAAGCCCTGCGCGTCTTGCAGATAACGCACGCCCCACGTCATGTCGAAGATCGTCGTGGGGACGAACAGCAAGCCCGCGATGATTCCGCAGAGGATCGATTGGGGGTTGCGGAACACGATCGCGAGCCCGCGGGCCGCGCCGCGCAGCCGATCGTCGTGCTCGGCACGCCGCGGCGTCGCCGTGGAGGGAGGCGCGGCCGGCCGCGCGGGCAGCAGCACGTAGAGCAGCGCGGCGATCACGAGGCCCGCGACTCCCATGCCGAGCCAGAACGCGTTCCACGGCGCGCCGCCGGCGATCAGCGGCCCCACGAGAAATTGACCCGCCGAGCCGCCCGCCATGCCGAACATCTGCGTGGCGCCGATCAGCGTGGCCGCGCGCGACGCCGGGAAGCTCTGGGTTGCGATGTAGGCCGCGCCGATCAGCGCGAACACCCCGCCCGCGCCTTGCAGAAGCCGTCCGGCGCTCGCGATCCCGGTGACGCCCGTGGCGAACAGCAGCGCGCCGACGCCGACGGCGGCGGCGCCGATCGGCACGACGCGCCGCGGCCCGAGGGCGTCCATCGCGACGCCCGCAACCAGGCTGAACGGCGAGTAGGCGTAATAGAAGAGCCCGACCATCGACGCGACGCCGAGCGCCCTCAAGCCGAACGCGTCCTGCAGCTCCGGCATCATGACGGCCGGCGCCGAGCGCAGCATGTACTGATAGAAGTAGTAGACCGCCGCGATCAGCCAGGCCCCCATGGCTGCCGCTGCGGCGGTCTTTGCGGAGGCCTTCATCGAGGGGTTCTGCCGCGGACCGTGCGAAGGCCGTTCAGCAGAGCACCACCGACACGGCGAGGCCCCCTTCCGACGTCTCCTTGTACTTCGAGTTCATCTCGCGCGCCGTGAGCGCCATCGCGTTGACCGTGGTGTCGAAGTCGAGCCGCCGGTTCGCAGGGATCTCGTTGCTCGCGATCATGAAGCCCGTCCAGGACTTCACGGCGCCGTACGCGCAGCGTTCGATGCACGGCACCTGCACGAAGCCCGCGACGGGGTCGCAGGTCATGCCGAGATGGTGCTCGAGCGACGACTCCGCCGCGTTGGCGACCACTTGGTTCGACTGATCGTGTGCCTGCGCGAGGAAGGCCGCGCCCATCGCCGACGCGACGCCGATCTCGGCCTGGCAGCCGCCCTCGGCGCCCGACAGCGTGGCGTTGTGCTTGCAGAGATAACCTACCGCCGCCGCGGCGAGGAAACCGTCGCGGATCTTCTGCTGCGGCAGGTTGCGGCCGCCTTCGCCCACGGCGTAGACCAGCGCCGGCATCACGCCGGCCGAGCCGCCGGTGGGCGCCGTGACCACGAGGTGGCCGCGCGCGTTCTCCTCCGAGCCCGCGAGCGCGTACGCCGCGACCACGCCGAGACCGCGCTGCTTCTCGTACGTGTCCTGCATCGCGCGCTTGTAGACCTCGCCGGCCTTCGTCTTGAGCTTGATCGGTCCGGGCAGCGTGGCCGTCGGCGCCGCGAGGCCGGCCTTCACGATGTTGACCATCGCGGTCGACACCTTGTCGATGAACGCGTTGATCTCGGCCTCGCTCTTGCCCGATACCGCGACCTCGTTCGCCATGATCGCCTGCGCGAGCGTGATCTTGGCGCCATCGGCGTGCGCCTCGAGCTCCTTCATCGTCGAGTACGGATACTTCGGCGCGCCCTTCTTCGGCGGCTTGTAGCCCTTCCACTCGATGAAGCCGCCGCCCACCGAGTAGTACTCGAGCTCGTTCAACCCTTGCTCGCCGGCCATGAGCTTGCAGGTCATCGTGTTCGGGTGCGGGAAGTCGCCCTTCGGCGAGTCGTAGACGACGTCCTTGAGCGACACGTTGATGGTCTTCGCGCCGAGCTTCACCGGGAACGTCTGGTTCGGGTTCGCCGCGAGACCGTCCAGGAACGCGGGCTCCACCGTCGCAGGCTCCTTGCCGACGATGCCCGCGAGCGCGGCGCGCTCGGTGCCGTGGCCTTTACCCGTGGCGCTCAAGCTGCCGTAGAGATGCACTTTGAGCGCGGTCGCTTTCGCCAGCGTGTCGGCCGGCAGCTTCGTGCAGCGTTGATAGAAGTCGTAGGTGATCCGCATCGGCCCGATCGTGTGCGAGCTCGACGGTCCGGGCCCGACCTTGTAGAACTCCTCGAGCGTCGTCATCACGGGCTTCGATGCTTTCTTCACGACGTCGAGGTCGGGCGACAGCCTCACCGTGGGCGGCGGGGCCGTCGCCGCGGCGGTTCGCTCCTGCGCCGACGCCGTGCGGCCGGTCATGACCATGGCCGCGCCGATCACCGCGCTGCGCATGAGGAACGTGCGGCGGTCGACGCCGTCCGGCGCCGTGTCCGCGCCATCGAGAGGCAAGGTGGGATCGCTGCGGTTCGTCGAGGTCATTCCGGGTTCCTCCGTTCGGTCGATCGGGATTCGGACGCGCTCGCGGCGCGCCCTGCCCGAGAGCTTGGTGGCCGGTACCACGCTACCCCCCGGAATTCGTCTCGAAAATAAGCAGAACGGCCAATGCGTCGTTACGATTCGTGAACGTTGCCGATCGCCGGCGAGGAGCACGATTGGGTCGCTCGCAAGAAAGCATCGACCTCGTCTCGGCCCGACGTATAGAATTGCCGCGTGCCCGAGTGGCGGAACTGGTAGACGCAGTGGACTCATAGCGAATTTGAGCCCTCCGAGGGAAACCTCGAAGGTGAAGCCCGTCAAACTCGGCGAAGGCCCTGGACACGAGTCCGAGCTCACGCCGAGCCAAGCCCCGAAGCGCGCGCTGTGGGGAAGGTGTAGAGAGCAGACGGCGGGCACCTAAAGCCGCGAGGCTACGGTGAAGGCGTGCTCCAGACTACGAACGTCTCTCGAGCGAGCGGCGGCGGCGAAAGCCGAAGTAGCAGGAAAATCCACCGCCTAAACAGCGTGTCGGTTCGACTCCGACCTCGGGCACCACTCCTCTGCCCGCTCCGACCGTCACTTCAACGTAGCGGTTAGTGCGAGCGTCGTGCCGGCTCGAAAAGCTCGAGCGGATTGCCGTCCGGGTCCGCTATCTGGATTTGCTTGCCGCCGGGACCGGACTCCAGCTCGTTGCGGAACCGAACGCCGGCCTTCTTCAGAGCCTCGATGCAGAGCTCGAGATCATCGACCCGCAGCACGACCCTGTTCCACCCGCCCGGCTCTTGGCGCTCACCGCCGGGCATCGGGCGGGAGCCGGACGCCTCCGGTCCGCTGAGGAGAATGTTGAGCGCGCCCAAGGACACCGCGGCAAAAGCCGGCAGCTGTTGGTGCTCGAGCTTGAAGCCGAGCCGCTGGGTATAGAAGGCCACGGACCGTGCGACATCTCCGACTTGATAGCGGACGCCGTGAAATTGCAGCGCCAGGTCGTCTTGGCCCACACGCCGGGATGACCCGACGCTCCTGTCCTTCGCAGCTTCAGTCGATTTCGTCATGTCGGGCTCCTCGTCGGGTAATCGGTGCCTCGGGCGCTCGACGCCCACCTAACCGGGTGGACTGACCCGGCGGCGAAAAGTTGCCGCGGAGGACGAGTCGTCGCGGGGACGCTCAGCCGTAGTAGCTCGGTCAGTGCGCCGGGAAGAGCCACGCCGGCCGGCTCGCATCGAGCAGGATCAGCGCGATCAGACCGCCGGCGATCGACACGTTCTTCCACCCCGTCACGAGCTGCGGGAAGTTGATCGCGCCGCTCTGCATCATGAAGCGGAAGTGATAGAGCCAGCTGGCGGGCAGGAGGAACACGAGCCACGCGAGACACGCGAGCCAGACCCCGTAATCGAGGATCAGCATCGCCGCGCCGACGCCTTCGAGCACGAGCACGAGCGGCAGCACGACCCGCGGCAGCGGCACCCCAAGATGCGCCATCTCCGCGAGGTTGGCGCGGTAGTGAAACGCCTTGTGCAACCCCGCCGAGATCCAGATCCCGCAGGTCAGCACGCGCGCAACAAAATACGCGATGGCGGCGCCCGTCATGAGTCCCCCGTTGCCAAACGCCGCTAGCGTCGGGCCCAACGCCGCGCCAGTCAACGCCTTAGGCGAGGTGAGGCGCGGCGCGGTGATGTCTCAGTTTGGCCGCACGACACGCGTGAAGGCTGCGGCCGCCCCTCGGACGAGACGTGTGACGCCTGCGCCGCGGCGGTAGCGACGAGCCGAGCCACAGCGCCGAGAGCCGCGGAGCCCGGGCGCGCAGCGCCCGGGGGCGAGCCGCAGGCGAGCATCCAGAACGCGGCGGCACGCCGTCTCTACGAAGCGCAACAATTAAACGACCGCGTTCTGGACCCCGGCGAACGCGCCGTGGCGAGGGAACCGGCCGCAGGCCGGCGAAGTCGCGTGCCGCGGCGGAGGCGTCACACGTCTCGTCCGAGGGGCGGCCGCAGCCACCGCAACGCCACAACCGGCCAAAGTGAGACGCGCCGCGAACCTCAGGCGCTGGGATCTTTCTTGCGCAGCTGCACCGGCGGCTTCCGCCCCCGGCGAATCCGCAGGTTCAGCATCTCGACGCCGACGGAGAACGCCATCGCGAAGTAGATGTACCCCTTCGGGATGTGCACGTCGATGCCCTCCGCGATCAGCGCCACGCCGATCAGCACGAGGAACGACAGCGCGAGCATCTTGATCGTGGGGTGAGTGTCGACGAATCGGCCGATCGCCCCCGCCGCGAACATCATCACGAGCACCGCCAGCACGATCGCGATGATCATCACGACCACGTGATCGGCGAGCCCGACCGCCGTGATCACCGAGTCGAGCGAGAACACGATGTCGATGAGCCCGATCGCGATGATCGTGCTTACGAACCCCGCGTGCTTACCGGACCCGCCTCCTTCGTGCTCCGCGCCCTCGAGACTTTCATGGATCTCGAGCGTGGACTTCGCGAGCAGGAACAGGCCGCCGCCGATCAAGATCACGTCGCGCCCGGAGATCTCGGTTCCGGCCGCCGTGAACCACGGCGCCTGGAGCCGCATGATCCACGTGATCGTGAGCAGCAGCAGGATGCGCGTGCCCATCGCGATCCCGAGGCCGAGGATCCGCGCCTGCTGCCTCTGGCTGTCCGGCAGACGGCCGACGAGGATGCTGATGAAGATGATGTTGTCGACGCCGAGGACGATCTCGAGGAGCGTGAGCGTGGCGAGCGCCACCCACGCTTCGGGCGAGCTGATCCACTCCATCGAGCGGCGCGGCGCCTAGGCCGCTACTCGATTTCTGCGTCGGTGATGACGGCGGTCGGGTCGTCGAGCACCTTGGCGAGCGTGGCCGGCGGCAGATAGCCGCCGATGTAGTCGCCGGTCTCGGTGAACACTGCCGGCGTGCCGCGCACGCCGATGCGCTTGCCGAGCGAGTAGTGGGACTCGACGGGCGTGTTACCGCACTTCGCTTGCGGCACCTCGCCGCCGAGCTTCGCTTTCGTCAGCGCCGTGTTGCGGTCTTTCGAGCACCACACACCCTCGGCCTTGGACCACGACTCGGTGTTCGGGCCCGTGCGCGGGAAGGACAGATAGTGCACCTCGATGCCGAGGGCCGTGACCTTGTCGATATCGCGGTGGAACTGCCGGCAGTAGCCGCAGTCGACGTCGGTGAAGATCGTGACGGTGTGCTTGACCTTGCCGTCTTTCGGGCTGAACACGATCATCGTGGCGGGCTCGACGGCGGCGAGCATCGCGACACGCGCTCGCGCTCGTGTTTCCTCGGTGATGTTGGCGCCCGACGCGACGTCGGTGATGTCGCCCTGGAAAACGTAGCGGCCGTCCTTGGTGACGTAGGCGACGGTGGAGCCGATCGCGACCTGGTAGATGCCCGGCACCGGGGAGTCGCTGATTTGCGAAGGGTCGACGCCGTTGAGCTTGCCCGCGAGCTCTTCCCTGCTGAGCGGCTTGCTGTCGTCCGCCGTCGCAGTGGAGAGAGCCAAGCAGAGCGACAACGCGTAGAGGGTCCGGGTCCAGTTCATTCGCACGGCGGTCTCCTTTGGCAGACGGCCTCGACGGCCTGAAGTCGGTGCCGGCTTCGATTCTACCAATAAAGACGGCGGCGGGAAGCGCGACCCTAGCCCCGGCCCTAGCCTCGAGGATGGTGCCGGCTGTGCAGCTCTTTCATGCGCTCGCGCGCAACGTGCGTGTAGATCTGCGTGGTCGAGACGTCGCTGTGGCCGAGCAGCAGCTGCACGACGCGCAGGTCCGCGCCGTTGTTGAGCAGGTGCGTCGCGAACGCGTGCCGCACGGTATGCGGCGACAGCTTCTTCTTGACGCCCGCCTTCTTCGCGTAACGCTTGATGATGTGCCAGAAGGCCTGGCGCGTCATTCGGTCGCCGCGGCGCGTCGGAAACAGGTACTCGGTCTGGCGCTCGAGCAGGATTTCGATGCGCGGCCCCTCGATGAACTGCTTGACCCAGTCCTGCGCCTCGTCGCCCATCGGAATCAGCCGCTCGCGATCGCCCTTGCCGACGATCCGGAGCACGCCCTGGTTCAGGTTGATCTGGCTCATCTTAAGATTTATGAGCTCGGACACCCGGACGCCGGTCGCGTAGAGGACCTCGAGCATCGCGCGGTCGCGATGGCCGAGCGGCTCGGCGACCACCGGGGCCGCGAGCAGCGACTCGACCTCTTCCTCGGTCAGCGACTGCGGCAGGGCGCGGCCGATCTTCGGCATCGCGATCTGCGCGGTCGGGTCCTCCGCGAGCAACCCCTCGCGGAGCAGGTAACGGTAGAAGCGACGGAAGCTCGACAGCTGTCGCGCCGTCGAGCGCGGCTTGGCGCCCGACTCGACGCGCCAAGCGATGTATTCGAGGAGGTCGGCGCGGCTAGCGCGCGCGAGCTCGACGTTGCGTCCCACCAGACGTTGGGAGAGCGCGACGAGATCGGCGCGATAGGCTCCGAGCGTGTTCTCCGACAGTCCGCGCTCCATCCAGATCGCATCGAGAAATCGATCGATCAGCGCTTTCGGATCGCTGGGAAAACCGCCGCCCGCCGGGGCCGGGCTCGTCTGGAGAAAGTTATGCGCCATTACCGATAAAGGTCGCGTCGAAAGTTAGAAATCCGATATGATTCAGAACGTTGTTTAGCCGCAATCGCGCCGGTCCGAACCCCCCGACGCCGATCGAGTATGCGTGACCGCTGGGGCGTGCTGCGTGACCGGCTTCACAAAACCCTTTGCGCATTAACATAAAGAGAAACGTGTCACAGAAAACGCGAGAGAAAGCGTTTCGAGTGTCTCCGGGGCGCGACTCGGGCTTTGACATAAAGGAGCGCCTCACTACAACGCCATGCGCCGTACCGTGGACCCAAGGCCGATGCGCGAGCTCTCGTTGATCGTCCGCTCCGCGATTCGGCGCTGCTACGGCTGCTATGCGTGGCTCGCATTGCTCGTAGCCGTCGTTCCCACCTGCGTGCTGCTCGCGATTGCGCCCGGCGTGGAACGCCGCCGGCGGGTTGCCCGCGCCGGCGCGCGGTTCTTCTTCCTCGCGATCGGCAGCCCGGTGCGCGTGGAAGGGGAGCCGATCGGCGCCCACTACCCTTGCGTCGTAGTCGCGAATCACGCGAGCTACCTCGACGGCATCATTTTAACCGCGGCCCTGCCCGCCGGGTTCACCTATCTCATCAAGCAGGAAATGGCCCGCGTGCCCGTCGCGGGGTTCATCCTCCGGCGGCTCGGCTCGGCGTTCGTCGACCGCCACGACCTGCTCGACCGCAAGCGTATCGCCCGGCGGCTCGTCGAGGCGGCGGTGCGCGGGGAGGCGCTAGGCTTCTTCCCGGAGGGCACGTTCGACGCGCCGCCGGGTTTGAAGCCGTTCCAGCCCGGCGCGTTCGCGGCGGCCGCGCGAGCGAAGCTGCCCGTCGTGCCGGTGATCATTTACGGTTCGCGGCAGAAGCTCCCCGCGAAACGGGTGCTGCCCGCGCCCGGCCCGTTACGCGTGCGCGTCTGCCGGCCGGTGCCCCCCGGGGACCACCCCACGGCGCGGGGGCTGCTCCAGGCGACGCGGGCCGTGATGCTCGCGAATCTCGACGAGCCCGACCTTGCACCGCCCGCTTCCGGCGCGCACGGGGAGCGCGGGCGCCTCGCACGGGCTCGCGCGCCGGTGGAAGAGCAGCGTCACATCCCCGCGTAGCTCGGCCCGGAGCCGCCCTCCGGCGGCACCCACGTGATGTTCTGCGCGGGGTCTTTGATCTCGCACGTCTTGCAGTGCACGCAGTTCGCCGCGTTGATCCGAAAGTGCGCGGCCCCCGCGCCGTCGCGCACCACCTCGAAGACGCCCGCCGGGCAATAGCGCTGCGCGGGCTCGTCGTACAGCGGCAGGTTCGCGGCCACCGGCACGGCGGGATCGGCGAGCTGCAGATGCGCCGGTTGATTCTCGTCGTGGGCGGTGCTCGCCAAGAACACTGAGCTCATGCGGTCGAACGACACGACGCCGTCGGGCTTCGGGTAGGCGATCTTCGGAGCGGCGGCCGCACGCTCGAGCCGCGCGTGATCGGGAACGCGGTTGCGCAGCGTGAACGGCACTCGGCCGCCGAGCACGTTCTGCTCGACGAACGCGAGCGCGCCGCCGAGCAACGTGCCGAACTTGGTCATCGCGGGGCTGAAGTTGCGCGCGCGATAGAGCTCGTCCCACACCCACGACGCGCGCACGCGCTGCGCGTAGTCCGCTTCCGCGTCGGCCGGCGCGCCGGCCGGGAGGCACAGCGCCGCGAAAATCGATTCGGCCGCGAGCATCCCGGTCTTCATCGCAGTGTGCGACCCCTTGATCTTGGCGCCGTTCAAGAATCCCGCCTCGCATCCGACGAGCAGGCCGCCGGGCACCGACAGCGCGGGCAGCGACTGCAGCCCGCCCTTGTTCACCGCGCGCGCGCCGTAAGCGATGCGCTGCCCGCCCTCGAGCACCGCGCGGATCGTGCGATGTGTCTTCCAACGTTGGAGCTCGGCGAACGGATCGAGATGCGGATTCGCATAGCTCAACGCGACGATTAGCCCTAAGTAAACGCGGTGCCCAGCTGCGTGATAGACGAACCCGCCGCCCTCGGTCGCGTCATCGAGCGGCCAGCCGAACGTGTGCAGCACCTCGCCGGGGCGATGCTTCGCCGGATCGACCTGCCAGATCTCCTTGAGCCCTAGCCCATAGTGCTGCGGATCGGCCGCGGCGCGCAGCGCGAAGCGCCGCTCGAGCGCGACGCCGAGATTGCCGCGGCAACCTTCCGCGAACACGACGTAGCGGCCGCGGAGCTCGTAGCCCGGCTGGAAGGTCGGCTTGTGCGTGCCGTCGCGAGCAACACCTGAGTCGCCGGTGGCGACGCCGACGACGCGGTCGCCGTCGTAGAGCACCTCGGTCGCCGCGAAGCCGGGCAAGAGGCTGCAGCCGAGCGCCTCGGCCTGCTCGCCGAGCCATCGGCAAAGATCCCCAAGGCTCGCGACGTGATTGCCGTGATTGCGCAACAGGCGCGGCACGAGCCCGCGCGGAACCGCGACGGCCGATCGCGAGTTACGCAGCCAGTGAACGCGGTCGTCGGTGACGGGCACGCCGAGAGGCGCGCCGCGCTCGCGCCAGTCGGGGAACAGCTCCTCGAGCGCGCGCGGCTCGATCACCGCGCCCGACACGATGTGCGCCCCGACGGCGGCGCCCTTCTCCACGACGGCGACCGCGAGCTCGCGCCCCGCGGCGCGCGCCAATTGGCCCAAGCGGCATGCGGCGGCGAGGCCGGCCGGCCCGGCACCGACGATGACGACATCGAACTCGAGTGCCTCTCGTGACATTGGCTCGACCTGGCGGGGAGCGCGAAGCGGTGCCGCATTGTAACATCGCGTCCCGAACCGCCTCTTCTTCGAATGACTCGTCGTCGAGTGAACGAACCAATCTGGCAACCGAGCGCGGAGCGCAGCGCGCGTAGTCAGCTCGCGCACTTCATCGCGGCGCAGCGCGCGCATCTGCCGCGCGCGGACTACGACGCCCTTTACGACTGGAGCGTGGCCGAGCCCGCGGCGTTCTGGGAAGCGGTGTGGAAGTTCTGCGACGTCCGCTCGGTCACGGATGCTCGGACGGTGCTCGAAGGCGCGGATCGCATGCCGGGCGCGCGCTGGTTCGAGGGCGCCACGCTCAATTTCGCCGCAAACCTGTTGCCGCCCGACGTCGGCGGCACGGCGATAGTCTTCGCGAACGAGCGCGGCGAGCGCAGCGAGCTCGGCTGGGCGGAGCTGCGCGCGCAGGTCGCGGCGACGGCGGCCGCGCTGCGCGCGCTCGGCGTCGCGCGCGGCGATCGCGTCGCGGGCTTCATGGCCAATCGCCCCGAGACCGTCATCGCGATGCTCGCGGCCGCGACCCTGGGCGCCATCTGGTCCGGCTGCTCGCCGGACTTCGGCGTGGACGCCGTGCTCGATCGCTTCGGCCAAATCGCGCCCAAGGTGCTGTTCGCGACCGACGGCTATTTCTACAACGGCAAGAGCATCGACTCGCTACCGCTCGTGCGCGCGATCGCCGCTCGCTTGCCCGACCTGCGCGCCGTCGTCGTGGTGCCTTATCGCGACGGCGCCCCAAATCTCAAGTCGAACCTGAGGTCGATCCCGAACGCGCACTTGTTCGGCGAGCTCGTCGGCCAGGGCGCCGGCGTCCCCGCGGAGTTCGAGCCCGTGCCGTTCGCGCACCCGCTATACATTCTCTATTCGTCGGGCACGACGGGCGCGCCCAAGTGCATCGTGCACGGCGCCGGCGGCACGCTGCTCCAGCATCGCAAGGAGCACGTGTTGCACACCGACATCCGCCCGCGCGACGTCGTGTTCTACTTCACCACCTGCGGCTGGATGATGTGGCACTGGCTCGTGTCCGCGCTCGCGTCGCGCGCCACGCTCGTGCTCTACGAAGGCGCTCCGCTCCATCCCGACCCGGGCGTGCTGTGGCGGCTCGCCGAGCGCGAGCGCATCAACGTGTTCGGCACGAGCGCGAAATACCTCGCCGCGCTCGAGAAGTCCGGCTACGTGCCCGAGGAGCAGGTGGACTTGGCGGCGCTGCGCACGATCCTGTCCACGGGCTCGCCGCTCGCGCCGGCGAGCTTCGACTTCGTCCATCGCGGCGTCAAGCGCGACGTGCAGCTCGCCTCGATCGCGGGCGGCACTGACTTGATCTCGTGCTTTGCGCTCGGCAATCCGCTGCTGCCGGTGTATCGCGGCGAGCTCCAATGCCGCGGGCTCGGCATGAAGGTCGAGATCTTCGACGAGCGCGGCCGCCCGGTGCACGAACGAAAGGGCGAGCTCGTCTGCACGGCGCCGTTCCCGTCGATGCCCGTCGGCTTCTGGAACGACCCCGACGGACGCAAGTATCGCGCGGCCTACTTCGAGCGGTTCCCGAACGTTTGGCATCACGGCGACTACGCGGAGCTCACCGCGCGCGGCGGTCTCGTGATCTACGGCCGCTCCGACGCGGTGTTGAACCCGGGCGGCGTGCGGATCGGCACGGCGGAGATCTACCGCGTGGTGGAGCAGCTCGAGGAGATCGCCGAGAGCATCGTGGTGGGACAGGAGTGGCGGGACGACACGCGCGTGATCCTGTTCGTGCGTCTGCAGCCAGGCGCGGTACTCGACGCGGCGCTCGAGCGCCGGATACGCGACGCGGTACGGACCAAGGCCAGCCCGCGCCACGTGCCGGCGAAGATCCTCGCCGTTCCCGACATCCCTCGCACGATGAACGGCAAGATCGTCGAGCTCGCCGTGCGCGAGGCGATTCACGGCCGCCCGGTCGTAAATCGCGACGCGCTCGCGAACCCGCAAGCGCTCGACCACTTCATCGGTCGCGTCGAGCTACTGAATTGACGGGGCCCCTCGCCGTCTATCGCCGGCGCGTCGAGCGCGGCGAGCTCGCCGCCGACGCGGCGCAAGCGCGCTCGGTCGAGGCGCTCGAGCGGCTCTATCGCGACCTGCACGCGGCCGCGCCGGCGAAGGGCTGGCGCCGCCGCGTCGCGCGCATCGCGGGGCGCAAGGCTGGCACCGTGCGCGGCCTCTATCTCTGGGGCGGCGTAGGCCGCGGCAAGACGCTGCTGATGGATCTCTTCTTCGGCTGCCTGCCGTTCGACGACAAGCTGCGGCAACACTTCCACCGCTTCATGGCCTCGGTGCACGAGCGGCTCAAGAAGCTGCGCGATCGCGAGGAGCCTCTCGACCTCGTCGCCGCTGAGATCGCGGGCGAGACTCGGATCATTTGCTTCGACGAATTCGCGGTCAACGACATCGCCGACGCCATGATCCTGGGCCGGTTGTTCGAGGCGTTGTTCGCGCGCGGCGTGACACTCGCCGCGACCTCGAACATCGAGCCCGACAAGCTCTATCGCGACGGGCTGCAGCGCCAGCGTTTCGTGCCGACGATCGCGCTGCTCAAGAAGCACTGCGAGGTCCTGCACGTCGACGGCCCGGTCGACTACCGGCTGCGGGTGCTCGAGCGCGCGGACGTGTACCAGACTCCGAGCGGCGGCCGCGCCGACCAACGGCTCGCCGAATACTTCGAAGCCATCGCGCCCGACGAAGGCGACCACGGCGGCTCGCTCGAGCTGCACGGCCGCGAAGTCCCCTACCTGCGCGCCGCCGACGGCGTGATCTGGTTCGAGTTCACGCACATCTGTGAGGCGCCGCGGGGCAAGGACGACTACGTCGAGCTCTCGCGTCTCTATCAAACGGTGCTGGTCTCGAACGTGCCGCAGCTCGACGCCACGCTCGAGAACCAGGCACGGCGTTTTGTCGCATTGGTCGACGAGTTCTACGACCGGCGCGTGAAGCTGATCCTGTCGGCGGCCGCGCCGCCCGCCGACCTCTATCGCGGCGAGAAGCTGCGTCACGATTTTTTGCGCGCGCGGAGCCGGCTCGAAGAGATGCAGAGTCACGACTACCTCGCGTCCGAGCATCGCCCGTAGCCGTTCATCCGACGGCAGTAGCCGCTCGTCGCATGGCCGCCACAAGCCGCGGCGAAGTGTGACGACTTTCAAAGCCGCACCCTCAGGAAGCCCGTACCTTGCGGCTCACATCAAGGCACCGGGTTGGGTTATGTCGAACATTTCGAAGGTGCGGTCGCAAGACCGGTCGGCGGTCGGCACGGGGAGACGCCGGGCACAGCGTGGGTTCACGCTGCTCGAGCTCGTCACCACCGTCACCGTCGCGGGCGTCTTGCTGGTCGTCGCAGTGCCGTCGTTCTTCAACACCTCGCGCAACAGCCACGCCGCGGCGGATGCGAACGAGCTCGTGAGCGCGTTCAGCATCGCGCGAAGCGAAGCGATCCGCCGGGGCGCGCGGATCGGCGTCTGCAGCAGCTCCAACGGCACGGCTTGCGGCGGCACGTGGGCCGACGGCTGGATCGTGTACACCGACACGGCCACGTCCGACACGGCGACCACGACGGGTGTCGGCACGGTGCTGCGCGTGTCGCCGCCGCCGACGGGCACGCCCGCGATCACAGGCGGCTCCGAATTCGTTCGCTTCCTGCCGCGCGGCTACGCGCGCAGCAAGACCGGTGCTATGCCGGTGATCTTCACGATCAAAGTCCAGGGTTGCGGCGCCCAACAGGGGCGGACCGTCGAGGTCAACGGCGTCGGCCGAGCCACCGCGGCGAGGGTGAACTGCCCATGACGATCAAATCGCCAATGCACGGATTCACGCTGTTCGAGGTGCTGATTGCGCTCGTAGTGCTGTCGGTGGGCCTGCTCGGCCTCGCGTCGCTGCAAACGAACACGTTGAAGTTCAATCAGGGCGCGTACCTGCGCACGCAGGCGACGAATCTCGCCTACGACATGGCCGATCGAATGCGCGCGAACCGCGCGGCGGGGATCGCCAACGCGTACGACAACGTCGCGTTCGCGACGACGCTGCCGGATTGCAATCCGGCCGCCGTGGCGGGCACGGGAGTCGCGGAGCGCGACATCTCCGCGTGGCGCATCGCGCTCGTCTGCGCGCTGCCTTCCGGCAACGGCCAGATCGACACGAACGGACGCACGGTCACGATCGACGTGCAATGGGACGAGAGCCGCGGCACGGGCGCCCTCGAGCAATTCCAGATGGTGACGAGCCTATGAACGGTCGACCGAACATCCAGCGGAGCCAGCGGGGCCTCACGCTCGTCGAGCTCATGGTGGCCTTGCTGATCGGCCTCCTGCTCACCGGTGGCGCGATCCAGGTGTTCCTCGCGAACCGCGCGGCCTTCGCCTTCAACGAGAGTATGCAGCGCGTCCAGGAGAACGGCCGATTCGCGCTGGACACGCTGATGTTCAACTCGCGCATGGCCGGCTATATCGGCTGCCTGTCGGGCGTGAACGTCTTCAACAACGTGACCAACGGCGCCACGTCGGTCGCGTTCAACTACGCGCAAGCCGTGACCGGTTTCGAAGCGGTGGGCACGAGTCAGGGAGACACGTTTGCCGCCGGCGCCATCGATCCGAACAACTCGACTAACGCGGCGAAGTGGGCGCCGAATCTAGTTGCGCCGATGCTGAACAATGCGGTTGAAGGCAGCGACGTGCTGGTCGTCCGCAACGTGAACCCCGTGTCGCACGCGCTCGTGGGCGCCTTCAACAGCGGCACCGCGGTGTTCGCGGGTGCGACGCCGGCCGACTACGCTCGCGGCGACATCGCGATCGTGTCGGACTGCGCCAAGGCCTCGGTCTTCCAGGTGACGGGCGTCACCGATACCACCGCAGGCGGCGTCACGCGCGTCGACCTCGCTCACGCGGCCGCCGGCACGCCCGGCAACAGCCTCGCGAGCTGGAACACGGACCAGCAGTACGCCGACGGTGCTCAGGTCGCGCGCGCGGAGACCTGGGCCTACTACGTGGGCAGGGGCAGCGGCGGCCACCCGGCGCTGTTTCAGCTGCGCTTGCAGACCACGAGCGGGTCAACGCAGAGCGCGCTCGGACCGGCGGAGGAGCTCGTCGATGACGTCGACACGATGCAGGTCCGCTACGGCGTCGACAACGACGCCGACAACGACGTCGACGCGTATTTCGACGCCGACGACGTGACGAACTGGGCGAACGTCGTCTCAGTCCGCATCGGTCTCCTGATGCGCGCGCCCGAGGAGTACGGCAGCGACGTCGACACGCGCACCTACCTCGTCAACGAGACAGTGTTCGACCCCTCCGACGACCGCCGCATAAGACAAGTTTTCACGATGACCAACGGACTACGGAATCGACTGCCATGAACACTCACTCGCAAGTATTCCGCCGCGAGCGCGGCGCCGCGTTGATCGTTGCGCTCGTGCTCTTGCTGCTGATGACCGTGCTTGGCGTCACCGCGATGCGCACCACCACGCTGCAAGAACGGATGGCCGGCAACCTCCGCGACAGCAACCTCGCGTTCCAGGCGGCGGAAGCCGGCTTGCGCGGCGGCGAGCAATTGCTGGAAGGCGCTATCCCGCCGTTCACGGGCTCGAACGGCCTGCTCCAGGTGCAGGCCGGCGCCGGTCAGGCGACGTTTTGGAGCTCGTACGACTGGGCGGCGAACAGCCGCACGGCTTCGGCTGTCGCGGGGGTCCAGGCGGACCCGCAGTACGTCGTCGAAGAGTTGCCCGTCTCCCTCTCGAGCGCCAACGGCAGTCTCGTCGAAGGCGGCTCGGGCGTAGGCGAGGCGGGCTTCTATCGGATCACCGCGCGCGCGGTCGGCGGTAGCACGGACGCCATCGCCATTCTTCAGACCACTTACCGCCGCCAGTAAAGCGGCCAGGAACGCGGCGCGAGCCGCGCAAGGAAGCGAGCCATGAAGACGCTGTATGGACTAAAGGTCGCGAACGCCGTGGGCGGAGCCCTGCTCGGCTGCCTGCTCTGCGTGGCGTCCGTCTCCAGGGCCGGGGTAACGCCCCCGCCGGGAAACATCGACATCGCGAACATGCCGCTGTTCCTGCCGGGCTCCGTGGCGCCCTTGAACCTGCTGGTCATGGGCCGCGACCACAAGCTCTACTACGAAGCGTACAACGACCACGCCGACCTCAACGGTGACGGTGTGATCGACGTCGGCTACAAGCCGGACGTCATCGACTATTTCGGCTACTTCGATTCACGCAAGTGCTACCAGTACCTGAGCGGCAATTGGTTCTACCCGACCAGAACCACGGCCGACAAGAAGTGCACGGTCGACGACAGCGAGTTCAGCGGCGACTGGCTGAACTACGTGACGACGGCTCGCATCGATGCGCTGCGCAAGGTCCTCTACGGCGGCCTGCGCAGCACCGACACGGCGACGGCGACCGTGCTCGAGCGCTCCTATATCCCGCAAGACGCGCACAGCTGGGGCAAGTCGTACGAGAGCATCGCGAGAGACGGCTACGACATTCGCGAATACACGCCGTTCAGCTTGCCGGCCGCGAGCAGCAGCCACCTGTTCGCGAACACCACGCCGATCAGCGAGACGAATCCGCGGCTCCGCGTGCTTACCGACCAGAAGGATTCGAGCGGCAATCCGCTCAAGGTCTGGAATTGGCTCAGCATCGAGCGGCCGGTCGCCGGCGACGGCGTCACCACGACCCCGGGGCTCAGCCAAGTCAATAACGTCGTCGTGGGCACGAGCGCGGGCGCCGAAGTCCGTGCGTCCCGCACGAGCACCGGCAACTATCGCGTTCGGGTCAAGGTATGCGACTTCAGCGTCGGGCTCGAGTCGAATTGCCGCCGCTATCAGAACGGCACGAGCTACAAGCCCACGGGCCTCCTCCAGGAATACGGCGAGTCCGAGCAGATGATGTTCGGCCTGCTCACGGGCTCGTACTCGAAGAACACCGACGGCGGCGTGCTGCGCGAAACCATGGCCTCGATCAAGAACGAGATCAACCTCACCGACGGCACGTTCAACACGGCCGTCACGGGAATCGTTCGCACGCTCGATCGGCTGCGCACGACCGGTTTCGGCGGCAATCACGAGTACTCGTGCGGCTGGAAGGTCACGGGGCCGATTACCGCCGGCGAATGCCAGATGTGGGGCAATCCGATCGGCGAAATGATGTACGAGGGCTTGCGGTACTTCGCTGGCAAGGGCACCCCGACGGCGGCGTTCAGCACGGCGGCCGGCGCCGGCGAGGAAACCGGGCTCGGCTTGCCCGTCGCCACCTGGAACAATCCCTACGGCACGGGCAACTTCCCCGTCTGCTCGAAGCCGTTCATGACCGTGATCAGCGACATCAACCCGTCGTATGACAGCGACAAGCTGCCGGGCAGCTACTTCAATTCGTTCTCGGGCGATCTCACGGGCCTCGACGTCTCGGCGCTCGGGCAAACGATCTGGAACAACGAGGTCGGCGGCACGAAGAAAATCTTCGTCGGCCGCTCGGGCAGCGTGAACGACAATGCGCCGACGGCGAAGGACGTGACGAGCTTCGGCAACATCCGCGGCCTCGCGCCCGAAGAGCCCACCAAGGAGGGCAGCTACTACGCGGGGAGCGTGGCCTATTACGGCTTGAAGACCGACCTCAATCCGGCGACAGCCAAGCAGAAGGTGCAGACCTTTGCCGTCGCAATGGCCTCGCCGCTGCCGCGCATCGAGATTCCGGTCGGCGGCAAGACCATAACCCTCGTTCCGTTCGCCAAGACCGTGGGCGGCAGCGTGGGCGGCAACAACGTGTCGGCCGCGAGCGGGTCGTTTCAGCCGACCAACCAGATCGTGGACTTCTACGTCGACGCGCTCACGTCCACGTCCGGCAGCTTCCGCGTGAACTACGAGGACGTCGAGCAAGGCGCCGACCACGACATGGACGCGATCGCGCGTTATTCCTACACCGTGAACGGCGATGGCACGGTCAGCGTAACGGTGACCTCCGAGTACGCGGCAGGCAGCTTGATCCAGCACTTGGGCTACGTGATCTCGGGCACGACGCACGACGGCATCTACTTCGAAGTGCGCGATACGGACACCGCGAGCGGCAGCGATCCGCAGTATTTCCTCGACACGCCGCCCCTGTTCACGGGCACGCCCCCGGCCCCGGCCTCGGGCACCGGCACGTGGAACGACGCCCTAGCGCTGCCCTTGGCGAACACCCGCATCTTCACGCCGGGCACTACGGGCACGGCCACAGCGCTCAAGGACCCGCTGTGGTACGCCGCGAAATGGGGCGGATTCCAAGACCAGAACGCGAACGACCTTCCGGACCTCGCCACGGAGTGGGATCGGAACGGCGACGGCAAGCCCGACAACTACTTCCTCGTGACCAACGCCTTGACGCTCGGCCAGCAGCTGCGCAACGCCTTCGACGAGGTTCTCACGCGCACCTCGTCGGCCTCGGCGGTGGCGACCAACTCCACGCGGCTCGACACGAACACTCTCATCTATCAGGCGCAGTTCCGGACCGACGACTGGACCGGCAAGCTGCTGGCCTATCACCTGAATGCGGACGGCACGCTCGGTACGCTCGCCTGGGAAGGGGGCAACAAGCTCCCGGCGTACGGCTCGCGCAACATCTATACGCGCAACGCCGATACCGCCGCCGGCGCCGCGTTCGACTGGGCTTCGATCGGTACGACGCATCAGACAGCGTTGAACGTGAGCGCCGGCGGCACGGTCGACACGTACGGCGACGAGCGCGTCGCCTGGTTGCGCGGCGACACCACTCAGGAGCAGCGCAACGGCGGCATCTTCCGCAACCGCTCGGTCGCGCTCGGCGACATCATCAACTCGGACCCGCAGTTCGCGGGCGCACAGAACTTCGCGTACAACGCGTTGCCGTCGGGCACGCCGGGCCAAAGCACCTACACGACGTTCCGGCTCAGCAAGATCAACACCACGACGGGCGCGGTGCTCAAGCCGATGGTCTACGTCGGCTCCAACGACGGCATGCTGCACGGCTTCGACGCCGGCACCGGCGTCGAGCGCTTCGCCTACGTGCCGAGCGCGCTGATCCCGGCGGTGCCGCAGCTCATGGACTTGGGCTATCCGAGCCGCCACCGCTACTTCATGGACGGCCAGATGACGGTCGCCGACGCGTACATCAACCGCGCCGGCACGGATCGCTGGGCGAGCGTGCTGGTGGGAGCGACGGGCGCCGGCGCCCGGTCGGTGTTCGCGCTCGACGTCACCGATCCGACGGCGTTCGCCGCGGCCAACGTGATGTGGGAATACAAGGATGCCGACTTGGGCTACCCGCTCGGCACGCCGACCGTCGGCCGGATGGCCGACGGCACCTGGGTCGCCGTGTTCGGTAACGGCTACAACAGCGACAACCGCAAAGCCGTGCTGTACATCGTGCGCCTCGCGGACGGCGTGCTGCTCAAGAAAATCGACACGCTCAAGGGCGATGCCACCACGCCCAACGGGCTCGCCACGCCCTCGCTGATCGCCGACGGCACGCGCACGATCCGCACGATCTACGCCGGTGACCTGCTCGGCAACATGTGGAAGTTCGACGTAAGCGACGCCAGCCCGGCGAACTGGGGCTCGGCGTACTTGGACGCGAGCAGCAACCCCGCGCCGCTGTACGTCGCCAAGGACTCGAGCGGCGTGACGCAGCCGATCACGGCGCAAGCCCAGGTCGGCGTCCATCCGCAGGGCGGCTACATGATCTACTTCGGTACGGGCAAGTTCTTCGTCACCGGCGACAACGACGTCGTCACCGCGACACCGCAGATCCAGACTTTCTACGCCCTGTGGGACAAGACCGCGAGCCCGTCAGTGATCGCCAATCGCTCCGCGCTCCAACAGCAGAGCATCCTGTTCGAGGGCAAACCCTCGAATAGCATCTTCAACGTGCGCGTCACGAGCAACACCGCGGTCGACTGGAGCACCCAGCGCGGCTGGTACCTGGACCTCGCCGTCGGCGGAGTCGCGGCGGGCGAGCGCGTGGTGTCGATGCCGAGGCTCACGAACGGCCGCCTCATCTTCCCGACGCTGATTCCGTCGACGAGCCCCTGCGAGTTCGGCGGCACGAGCTGGCTCATGGAGATGCAAGCGATTACCGGCGCCCGGCTCGCAGAACCGCCGATCGACATCACCGGCGACGGCAACGTGAACAGCAGCGACCTGGTGACGATGACCGTGGGCGGCACGCCCGTGACCATCAGCGCCGTCCAATCGCGCGAGGGCATCATCGACACGCCGGTGGGCATCAGCCTCGGCAACGGCCTGGAGCTCCAAGAGTCGAGTGGCACCACGGGTAACGCCGAGCACGTCCTCGGCGGTACCGGTCTCGGACGGGCGCGCGGCTCGTGGCGGCAATTGAGATGAGCGAGGGAATGCAGCCAATGAACGCAATGCATGCTCGGAGCTACGGCCGCGGCGATCGGCGCTCGATGCGCGGCGTCACGCTCATCGAGCTCATGATCGTGGTCGTCGTGATCGGAATCCTCACGGCGATCGCGTATCCGAGCTACCGCGGGCAGATGCTCCGCACGCACCGTGCCGAAGCGAAGGCGACGCTGGTCGAAACTGCGCAGCAGCTCGAGCGTTGCTACACGCGCTTCAACGCATACAACGCCGTCGGCTGCGCGGTCGCGACCACGCTCGGCGGCGCCGGAGTCAATTCGACGGGGAACAATTACGTCGTGACAGCAGCCCCGACCGCGTCGGCTTTCACGCTGACGGCTACGCCGCAAGGCGCTCAGGCGAACGACACGACGTGCGCCAACCTCACGCTCACGCAAACGGGGTTGCGGGGCGCGACCGGCACGGCGCCGACAACCTGCTGGTAAGCGGGCGCCGCTCGGACCCGAGCGGCGTCACGCCGCGTCTCAGTAACCCAGGCCGAAGCCGAACGGAAAGAGCGGCGCGTAGGCCGCGTCGCCCACGTTCACGGGGACGTCCGCCATCGCGCGCGGCCAGCTGTAGCTCAACTTGCCGCGCGGCGCGAAGTCGCCGAACAGCACGTCGGCGACGCCGGCGCCCTCGGTGCCCGGCAACCAAGCCGCTACGACGGCCGACGCGCGCTCGAGCACCGGGCCGAGAATGAGCGGCCGGCCCGACAGAACCACCACTACGACCCGCACACCCGTCGCGGCCACGCGCTCGACGAGCGCCACATTGTCGGGCGATAGCGCGAGATCGCGGCGGTCGCCGACGCCCTCGGCGTAGGGCTGCTCGCCGACCACCACGATCGCTACGTCCGCGCCGGGCCCGCCGCCTTCCAAGTCGTAGGTCACGCTCGCGCGCGGCGACACGGCGGCCTTAATGCCTTGGAGCAGCGTAGTGCCAGCGGTAGTCGCCCCCGCGTGGCCCTGCCACGTGACCGTCCAGCCGCCGCATTGGATGCCGATGTCGTCCGCCGCGCGACCCGCGACGTGGATCCGCGCGGCATTCTTGGCGAGCGGCAACACGCGCCCGTCGTTCTTCAGAAGCACGAGCGATTCGCGGACCGAGCGCCGCGCGACGTCGCGATGCTCGGCCGAGCCGAAGCTCGCGTGCAATGACCGGTCGGCGAGCTGCGAGCGCTTCGGGTCCATGAGCCCCATCGCGAGCTTCACGCGCAGAATCCGCGTGACGGCGTCGTCGACGCGCGCGAGAGGTACACGGCCTTCGTCGACGAGCTCACGCAACGTAGCAATGAAGCGCGCGTAGCCCGCGGGCTCCATCGCCATGTCCATGCCCGCGTTGATCGAATGCATCACCGCGGTCTTGTAGTCGCGATCGATCTGCCCGATCGCGTAGTAGTCGGAGATCAAGAAGCCCTCGAAGCCGAGCTCGTTCTTCAAGATATCGGTGAGCAGATGGGGACTGCCCGACACCTTCACGCCGTTCCAGCTGCTGTACGACACCATGATCGAGCCCACGCCGGCGGCGACGGCCGCGGCATAGGCCGGCAAGTGGATCCGGCGCAGCGTCGCCTCGTCGACCCGCGTATCGCCCTGATCGAGCAGCGTCGTGCGTCCGCCCGGCAGCTCGCGCGGCTCGTAGCTCGTGCCGCCGTCGCCGACGTAGTGCTTCGCACACGCGAGCACCGAGCGCGGCGACATCGAGCCCGCGGCGCGCGCCCTACCCGCTCGCGGCGCACCTTGCCGTCCGCCTCCACCTTCTTGCAGTCCACGAATGGCCGCAGCGCCGAGCTCGCCGGCAACCTCCGGGCTCTCGGAGAACCCCTCGTAGGTTCTGCCCCAGCGCTCGTCGCGCGGCGCCGCGACGCACGGCGCGAACGTCCATTGCGCGCCGGTGGCGCGCATCTCGAGCGCGGTGATCCGCCCGATCTCCTCCACGAGCGCCGCGTCGCGCGTGCACCCCAGGCCGACGTTGTGCGGAAAGATCGTCGCGCCCTCGACGTTGCTGTGGCCGTGCACGGCGTCGACACCGTAGAGGATCGGCACCTTGAGGCGGGTGCGCATGCTCCGCTCGATCAGCCGGTCGATCGTGTCGGCCCACGCGACCAGCCCGTTGCCTTCCTTCGGATCCGCGTCGCCGCCCGACAGCACCGAGCCCAAGAAGTAGCGCTCGACGTCGCCTTCGTCCTTGATCTGGTTGAGCTCGCCCTGCGCCATCTGCCCGAGCTTCTCGTCGAGCGTCATCCGAGCAAGCAGCGGCCGCACGGCGCCGTCGAGCGCGGACCACCGCGCCGGCGCCCCTTGCGCGGTGGCACCGCGCCACGAAAGCGCGAGCGGAACGGCACTCCCGCAAACGGCCGCTCGAGCCAGAAACTCCCTGCGTCGCATCTTTCCCCCGGGGTTCGCGCACACGCACACGCGCTGCCGTGCATCATCGGACGCGCATACAGCGATCGCAACCGGCGGGCCGGGCCCGGTGTGTCTCCCTTTCGCCGAGCGCTGCGCGCAACCGCTGCGGCCGCACCTCGAACGCACGCGTAGCGCCTGCGCCGCGGCGGTAGCGACGAGCCGAGCCACAGCGCCGAGAGCCGCGGAGCCCGGGCGCGCAGCGCCCGGGGGCGAGCCGCAGGCGAGCATCCAGAACGCGGCGGCACGCCGTCTCTACGAAGCGCAACAATTAAACGACCGCGTTCTGGACCCCGGCGAACGCGCCGTGGCGAGGGAACCGGCCCGAAGGGCCGGCGAAGTCGCGTGCCGCGGCGCAGGCGCTACGCGTGCGTTCGAGGTGCGGCCGCAGCCACCGCAACGCCACAACCGGCCAAAATGAAACGCGACGCGCCGCGGACGCGGCGCTTCGAACGGCGGTGCAGGCCGAGTTATCGGCCGATGGCGCCGCGAACCTCGAGGAGCTCCGGGAAAAACGTGATGTCGAGCACGCTGCGCAGAAACTTCACGCCCGTGGTGCCCCCCGTGCCAAGCTTCGAACCGATGATGCGCTCGACGGTTTTCACATGGTGGAAGCGCCAGCTCTGGAAGTTGATCTCGATGTCGACGAGCCGCTCGGAGACCTCGTACGCGGCCCAGTAGGCGTCGGGGTGCTGATAGATGATCCGGAGCACGTCGACCACACCGGGGTGGTGCACGTACGGCTCCGTCCAATCGCGCTCGACTCGGTCCTCGGGCACGCGATGGCCGACGCGATAAAGATAGCGCAGGAACTCGTCGTAGAGGCTCGGACTCTCGAGCGCGTGCTTCAGCTGCCGGTAATACTCGAGGTGATGCCCGAAGCGCGACAGCGCCGCGCGATCTTTGTTACCGAGCTTGAACTCGAGCAATCGGTACTGCGGCGACTGGAACCCCGACGCGCTGCCGAGCGCGTCGCGGAACGCCGAGTACTCCGTGGGCGTGAGCGTCGCCAGCACCGACCACTGCGAGATCAGCTGGTGCTGCACTTGCTTCACGCGATTCAAGATCTTGATGCTGCGCGGGAGCTCGTCTTGCTGCAGGCACACGATCGCCGCGTCGATCTCGTGCAGCATGAGCTTGAACCAGAGCTCGGCGACTTGGTGCTGAATGATGAACAGCATCTCGTCGTGCTCCGGCGCCTGCGTGATCGGTTGCTGCGCGCCGAGCAGCTTGTCGAGCTGCAAGTAGGTCTCGTAACGGACTTGGTTGCCGCCGTCGGCAGTGGACTGCGGAGTCGCGGCCGGACGCTTGTCCTGGCCCGGCTTTGCTTTTGTGGTCATTGCGCGTGTCCTTCGCCCACCGTGTCAACTCTAGTGTCCGGGAGCTCGCGAGGCCGAGACGCGAGTCACTGGTCGGCAGTCCGTCATTGCTTCAAGATGACGCAGCTCAAGCGTACTCTCTCCGAGCATCCCGTGCCACGCGTGAAACGCCCCCTATGAAACCAGGAAAGGCCGCGCACGAGCAGCCGCTGCCGAGCGGACACCTCGAAGCCGTCTGCACGGCGGGCGAGCGCCTCGCGGCGTACGCCGCGCTCCCCGTCGACCGCGCGACATTCCTCGCGCGGTACTACGAGCAAGACACGGAGGATCTCGCCGGCGATCCAGCGGCGCTCGCCGCCGCGGCGTTGGGCCACTTGCGCTTCGGGCTCGAGCGCGCCGCAAGAACGGCGAAGCTGCGCGTGTTCAACCCCACGCTCGAGCACGACGGCTGGGTGTCGGAGCACACGATCGTAGAGACCGTGAACGACGACATGCCATTCCTCGTGGACTCATTGAGCATGACGCTCACCTCGATGGGCCACGCGATTCACGTGACGATCCATCCCATCCTGCACGTCGAAAGGTCGGCGGAAGGCAAGCTCCGCGACGTGCGCTACGAGAAAGGCCGCGATTGGCATCCCGCAATCGCGGCACTCCCGCCATCCATGGCGGTCGGCGCCGGCGCGGCCAAGCCGGAGTCGTTCATCCACATCGAGATCGTGCGCGAAACCGACCCGCAGCTGCTCGCCGCGATCGAGCGCGCGCTCGCGGACGTGCTGCGCGACGTGCGCGCGGCCGTCGAGGACTGGAAGCCGATGCTCGAGCAGCTCGCGGCCGCGACCGCCGAGCTGCGAGCGACACGAGGGCTCGACGAGGAGTCGAAGCTCGAGTCGTGCGAGTTCCTCGAATGGCTCGCGCTCGACCACTTCACGCTGCTCGGCTACCGCGAGTACGAGCTCACCGAGGGCGGTGCGTTCGACACACTCGCGCCGCGCGCCGGCTTAGGTCTAGGCCTCTTGCGCGACGATCCCCGCGGCGACGAGACCGTGCGGCTCGCGGGGCGCGCGCGCGACGAAGCGCGCTCGGCCAATCCGCTGGTCATCACCAAATCGAGCGAGCGCTCGACGGTGCATCGCCCCGCGACGTTCGACCACATCGGCGTCAAGGTCTTCGACGCGGGCGGTCGGCCGCGGCTCGAGCGCCGCTTCCTAGGGCTGTTCACGTCGGTGGCCTACAGCGAGAGCGCCCGAGACATTCCGCTGCTCAGGCTCAAGGCGCGCCGGGTGCTGGAGCAGTCGGAGCTCGACCCGCGCGGCCACCGCGGCAAGGCGCTCCAGCACATTCTCGACACGCTGCCGCGCGACGATCTGTTCCAAGCGTCGCTCGAGGACCTGCGCACGATCAGCCACGGCGTGCTCGGGCTGCAGGAGCGGCGCAAGCTCAAGCTCTTCTGCCGCCGGGAGACGTTCGGGCGCTTCTATTCGTGCCTCGTCTACTTGCCGCGCGACCAGTACAGCGAGCGAGCGCGGCGCACGATCGAGAACGTGCTGCTCACGGCCTTGAGCGGCAACGCGGTCGAGAGCGAGGTCGCGATCTCGGAGGCGGCGCTTGCGCGCCTCGCCGTCACCGTGAGGACGACGCCGGGCGAGCTCGAGGAGCCGGACGTCGGGTTCATTCAGCGCGATCTCGAGAACGCCGTGCGCAGCTGGCAGGATCGGCTGCGCGACGCGCTGCTCGCCGAGCTGCCCGAGGATCGGGCGCTCGAGCTGCTGCATCGCTACGGCGACCGGTTCTCGGCGGCGTATCAAGAGGAGGCCGACTCGGCGCGCGCACGCCACGACGTGCAAAAGCTGGCACGGCTCGACGAGGCCGGCAGCGATCTCGAGATCGCGCTCGTGCGGCCGCAGGCCGACCGGCCGGAGCGCCTGCGGCTCACCACGTTCAAGCGCGGCGAGCCGATCCCGCTCTACGTCGCGCTGCCGATGCTCGAGAACTTCGGCTTCAAAGTCACGAGCGAGCGCGTCTATCCGCTCGCGGTGGCGGGCAACCCGAAGATCCAGGACTTCGAGATCGAGACGGCGGACAAGAAACCCCTCGATCCGGCCGCGCTCGGCGCGCGCTTCGAGCAATGTTTCGCGCTCGTGCTCAAGGGCGAAGCGGACAACGACGGCTTCAACAGCTTCGTCGTGAGCGCAGGGCTCGATTGGCGGCAAGCCGCGCTGCTGCGCGCGTTCTGCAAGTACTTGCTGCAGACGCGCAGCCGCTACAGCCAGGCATACGTGCAGGAGACGCTCAACCGCTATCCGCTCTACTGCCGCGCGCTCGTCGACAAGTTCGCGAGCCTGTTCGACGTCGACGCGCCGGAGGCGGCGCGCGCCGAGCGGCTCGCCGCGAGCGACGACGTCTTGAAGCGCGAGCTCGACCGCGCCGCGAGCCTCGACGACGATCGAATCCTGCGCTCGTTCGGCGCGGTGGTCTCGGCGATCGTTCGCACCAACTACTATCAAACGATGGAGGGAACCGCGAACGGGACGCCGAAGCCGTATCTCTCCTTCAAGCTCGACTCGAGCACGTTGCCCTTCCTGCCCAAGCCGAAGCCGAAGTTCGAGATCTTCGTCTACGCGCAGCGCGTCGAAGGCGTACACCTGCGCAACAGCAAGGTCGCGCGCGGCGGCATTCGCTGGTCGGACCGGCGCGAAGACTTCCGCACGGAAGTGCTCGGGCTCATGAAGGCGCAGCAGGTGAAGAACACGGTGATCGTGCCGAGCGGCGCGAAGGGCGGGTTCGTCTGCAAGGCGCTACCGACTGGTGACCGCGACGCGATCCAACGCGAAGTCGTGGCCTGCTATCAAACGTTCATCCGCGGCTTGCTCGACATCACCGACAACATCGTCGACAACGCGGTCGTTCCGCCGCAGCGAGTGATTCGCAAGGACGACGACGATCCGTATCTCGTCGTCGCGGCGGACAAAGGCACCGCCACGTTCTCCGACATCGCGAACGCGCTGTCCGCGGAGTACGGCTTTTGGCTCGGCGACGCGTTCGCGTCCGGCGGCTCGGCGGGCTACGACCACAAGAAGATGGCCATCACCGCGCGCGGCGGCTGGGAGGCCGTGAAACGGCACTTCCGGGAGCTCAAGCTCGACACGCAGCGCCAAGAGCTCACGGTAGTGGGCGTCGGTGACATGAGCGGCGACGTGTTCGGCAACGGCATGCTGCAGTCGCCGAAGATCAAGCTGGTCGCCGCGTTCGACCACAGACACGTCTTCATCGACCCGAATCCCGATCCCGAACGCAGCTTCGCGGAGCGCGCGCGGATGTTCGCGCTGCCGCGCTCGTCGTGGGACGACTACGACCGCGCCGCGCTGTCGGAAGGCGGCGGCGTCTACTCGCGGCAGGCAAAGTCGATCGAGCTCACGCCCGCGGCGCAGGCGGTGCTCGGCGTTGGGACACCGACCCTGTCGCCTCCCGAGCTGGTCCGCGCCGTGCTGCTGGCGCCCGTCGATCTCTTGTGGAACGGCGGCATCGGCACTTACGTGAAGGCGAGTCACGAGGCCCACGGCGACGCGCGCGACCCGTCGAACGACGCCGTGCGCGTCGACGGCCGCGAGCTCCGCTGCAAGGTCGTCGGCGAGGGCGGCAATCTCGGCTTCACGCAGCTCGGCCGCGTCGAATACGCGACGCACGGCGGCAGGATCAACACGGACTTCATCGACAATTCGGGCGGCGTAGACTGCTCGGACCGCGAGGTCAACATCAAGATCCTGCTCGACGACGCGATCCGTCGCCGAGCACTCCCGCGCGAGCAGCGCAACGGCCTGCTCGCCGCGATGACCGACGACGTGGCGGGCCTCGTACTCGCCGACAACTATGCGCAAACCCAAGCGCTGTCGATCATGGAGTCGCGCGCGGCCGAGCGGCTCGGCGAGCACGCGCGCCTGATCCGCGTGCTCGAGGCGCAGGGGCTACTCGACCGTGCGCTCGAGCTCCTGCCGGCGGAGGAGGAGATCGAGCAGCGCCGCGCCGGCGGCCGCGGCCTCACACGGCCGGAGCTCGCGGTGATCTTGAGCTACTCCAAGATCGAGCTCGTCGGCAGCCTCGTGCACACCAACATTCCGGAGGACCCGTATCTCGGCACCGAGCTCGAGAGCTACTTCCCGCCGCAGCTACGGACGCCGATCGGCGGGCTGATCAGGAAGCACAGGCTCGGGCGGGAAATCATCGCGATGCTGGTCGGCGGCAGCATGGTCAACCGCATGGGGCCGTTCTTCGTGCTGCGCGCCGAGGAGGAGACGGGCGCGAGCGTCGCCCAGGTGGCCCGCGCGTACGCGATCGTACGCGAGGTGTTCGCCGTGCGGCGTCTCTGGCGCGAGATCGAGGGCCTCGACCACAAGGTCGAGGCCCGCGTGCAGTACGACAGCATCTTCGAGATCGGCCGCATGGTGCGCCGCGCGGTGTACTGGTTCCTGCAGAACTACCCGAACGAGCTCGACATCGAGCCGCTCGTGATGCGCTTTCGGGCCGGCGCGGCCGAGTTGCTCGCGGCGCTGCCGCAGGTGCTTTCGCCGCGCAGCCGCGACCATTTCGAGCGCGACCGCCAGGCGTGCGCGGGCCGCGGCGTGCCCGACGACGTCGCGCGGCGCATCGCGGCGCTCGGCACGATGACTCAGACCCTCGACATCGTGGAGCTCGCGCGCGAGTTCCGCCTGTCGGTGCACGAGGTCGGCGCGCTGTACTTCACGCTCGCCGCGGAGCTCAGGCTCGACACGCTGCGCGATCAGATCGAGGGACTCGCGGTCGAGGGCCGTTGGCGCGCGATGGCGCGCGCGACCTTACGCGAAACGCTCGCCCGCGAGCAGCGCGGCCTGCTGCGCGCGGCGCTCCGCGGCAAGCACGCCGGCGGCCCGGCGGACGCGCTGCGCGAGTGGCTCGAGAAGCACGCGGCGACGATCGCGCGCACGCAGCGCGCGATCGACGAGATGCAGGCGTCGGGGGCGATGGACTTCGCGACGCTGTCGGTCGCCCTAAAGGAAATCAGCCGCCTCGCCTGAAAACAGTGGCAGGTTACTTTTCCATCGGGGGCTTCCGACCTGCCTGCGTCCGTGTCAGAAAAGTAACCTGTCCCTGCCTTCCGCCACGCGGCCGACCGTCGCGGGTTGCTTGATCTCGCGGGGCGAACTCCGAACAATACGCCGCATGAAAAACAAGGACCGGCCGGGGATCGGCCAACTCGTGCTCGTCCGCCACGGCCAGAGCGACTGGAATCAAAAGAATCTCTTCACCGGCTGGACCGACGTCGACCTCACGGCGCAGGGCCGCCAGGAAGCGCAGCAAGCGGGCCGCACGCTCAAGGACGGGGGCTTCGTATTCGACGTCGCGTTCACGTCGGTGCTCGTGCGCGCGATCCGCACGCTATGGCTAATCCTCGACGAAATGCAGCTCATATGGATCCCGATCGAGAACAGCTGGCGGCTCAATGAGCGCCACTATGGCGCGCTCCAGGGGCTAGACAAGGCCCAGACCACGGCGAAGCACGGCGCGGAGCAAGTGAAGATCTGGCGGCGCAGCTACGACATCCCTCCTCCGCCGCTCGACCCGAACGACGAGCGCCACCCGCGTCACGATCCGCGCTATGCGCGGCTGACTCCGTCCGTGTTGCCCGGCACCGAGTCGCTCAAGACCACGCTCGCGCGAGTGCAGCCGTATTGGGAGGACCGGATAGCGCCCGAGCTGCTGCGCGGCCGCAACGTGCTCGTCGCGGCGCACGGCAACAGCCTGCGCGCGCTCGTGAAGATGCTCGAGGGGGTCTCCGACGACGAGATCACCGAGCTCAACATCCCGACGGGCGTGCCGCGGCTCTACGAGCTCGACGCGAAGCTCGCGCCGACGCGCGCCGAGTATCTCGGCGACGCGGCGGCAATCGCGGCCGCGGCGCGGGCCGTAGCCGATCAAGCCAAGGCGAAGAAGTAGCGAACGTGCTCTACGACCTCGGCCCACATCGCGTGCAGACCGCGGGCGACGAATTCTTCGTGGCGCCGAGCGCCGCCGTTATCGGCCGCGTCTGGCTCGGGCGCGACGTGAGCATCTGGTTCGGCACGGTGCTCCGCGGCGACGGCAACGACATCCGCATCGGCGACCGCAGCAACGTGCAGGACAACACGGTGATCCACGTCGACTCCGACGCGCCGACGACAATCGGCAGCGACGTCACGATCGGCCACGCTGCCGTCGTGCACGGCTGCACGGTCGGCGACTTCAGCTTGATCGGCATCAACGCCACGATCCTGAGCCACGCCGTGATCGGCAAATATTGTCTGGTGGGGGCCGGCGCCCTCGTCACGGAGCGCAAGCAGTTCGCGGACCGCTCGTTGATCATCGGCGCGCCCGCGCGCCGGATCCGCGAGCTCACCGACGCCGAGCTCAAGATGCTCGAGGCGAGCGCCGAGCACTACGTGCAGCAGGGTCAACGCTATCGGCGCGAGCTCGCGGCACGCGTCTCGCCGGGCGGCTGACGAATCGCCGGCGTCGGACGCCGCCGGTGTCCGACACCAACTTACTCATAGTGCCGCACGTCTTTTTCGTTCTCGGTGCAGAAGTACTCGAGTAGATCCTCGTCGGGGATCAATGACGCGTGCACCGTGTAAGTGATCGGTTTCGGGTACGCGCGCGGATCGTCGATCGTCGTCTCGATCTCGAGGTGCCCAGCGTCCGGCCGGCGAAACCGCTCGATCAAATGTAACCCGTCGCTGTTCGGATGACCGATGCCGTCGAGGAACCCCTTGTCGTGGAAGCCGATGCTGTCCACGAGGAGCGTGTCGCCGCTCCACTTGGCCGTCGAGTAGCCCATCCAGCGCGGCACCGCGCCTTCCACAGGCTTGCGGCCGTCGAGAAAGAACTGCCGGAACACCGTGTCGGCCTCGTACAGCACGAGCACGAGGCTCGGCGTCTGCACGATCTTGTACGGCAGCGGGCTCGCGTTGGAGATCGTCGGAATGCTCGGCTTGCAGTTCGCCGCGGGGTCGTCGCCGCCGCTGCTCTCGAGCCTCTTTTGAAAGAGCTCCGCGGCCCACGGCGCGATCTGCACGTCCTCGGGCTTGAGGTCGGCCGCGATGTTGATCATGTGCCGCGAGAATTGCGCCTGGTCGCCCTCCACCGTCTTGATCCCGGGGGGCATCGGATCGCCGTCGGCGAGCCACATGCCCGACAGGTCCGGCTTGCCGTCGGGCGCCTTCGGCGTCGGCGCGCTTAGATTCGGCTTACCGTCGGCCGCGCGCGGCAATGCACGATCGCGGACTTGCTGCCACTGAGCGTGGGCCTGCGCTGCTGCGAGCAGCGCGAGAATCGTCACCACGGTTCTCATTGCGCGCTCCTCGGTGCGCTCGATCCGGTGAGCAGAGTCT
>Ga0137409_10000818_pt1 | contig 34121 bp, 24 predicted proteins | sample CZODoug1_16funga_FD_122059 | JGI IMG/M metagenome (GOLD analysis project Ga0137409, IMG submission 122059) | Vadose zone soil fungal communities from Angelo Coast Range Reserve, California, USA - CZODoug1_16fungal (Hybrid Assembly) | ecosystem: Environmental > Terrestrial > Soil > Vadose zone... | reverse complement strand
TTCGGCGGCAGCATCTCGATCGCCGGCAAGACCGGTACGGCGCAGAACCCGCACGGGCCGGCGCACGGCTGGTTCATTGGATTTGCACCTGCCGAGAAACCGGAGATCGTGGTGGGCGCAATCGTGGAGTTTGCACGCGAGGGCCCCTACGTGGCACCGCTCGTGACCCGCGTGATCGGCCACTATCTCGGGGTGGACACGACTCTCGCATCGAAGGTGCGGATCGTGCTCCCAACGGATACCGCGCCACACGCGGTGCAGATCCTGCCCGGCGTCCCGGAAGAGGACACTACCGTTACACCGCTCGATACCGGGACCACCATCCCCCCGGACAGCGTGCCGCCACCTGACCCCAACCCACCGCCCCCCGATGCGGCCGCCGCTCCGCGAGATCGATAGGCCGCTCGCCGCGGTCGTGCTTGCCCTCGCGGCGTATGGGCTCGCCACGCTGTACTCCGCGGGGCAGACCGACGTCCCCACATTCGTCGCCACGATCTGGCACAAGCAGCTGATCTGGCTCGGCGTGGGTCTGACGGCCGCCGTGCTGATGTTCCGAACGTCGCCGCGATTGCTCGAGTGGGCGACCCCGTACGCATTCGGCATCAGCGTGTTGGTGCTGCTGTTTACGCTCTTTGCGGGCACCGGCGCCGGCACGGCGGCGAGCGAGCGGTCCTGGATCTCGATCGGAGGCCTGCGGCTGGGGCAGCCGGCGGAGCTCGCCAAGCTCGCGGCCATCCTGATGCTGGCGCGCTGGCTCGCCGAGCGGCGCGAGGCCCCGGCCACCCTGCGCGACCTGTTGTGGCCGTGCGTCATCGCCGGCCTCCCGACGCTGCTGGTCATCAAGCAGCCCGACCTCGGGAGCGCGATGGTGTTCGTCACGATCCTGTTCGCGATGCTCTACTGGGCGGGCACGAAGCCGTCACTGCTGGTGCTGCTTGGCTCTCCGGTCATCGGCCTGGTGCTCGCCTTCTCGACGGTTGCCTGGGGCGCGTGGATCATCGTGCTGTTCGCGTTGCTCCTGTGGTGGCGGCCGTACGTGTGGGAAGGGCTGGCCGTCATGCTGGCCAACCTCGTCATGGGCGTGGTCGCGGTCCCGTTCTGGCAGCGCCTCGCGCCCTATCAGCAGAACCGCCTGCTGGCATTCCTCAATCCGCAGCAGGATCCCCGGGCGACGGGGTGGCACGTCATCCAGTCGAAGATCGCGATTGGGTCGGGCGGATTCCTCGGGCAGGGGTTCACCCAGGGCCCGCAGAAGCGGCTCGCGTTCCTGCCCGCTCAGTTCACCGACTTCATCTTTTCGGTGGTGGGCGAGGAGCTGGGGTTCGTCGGCGTGCTGGTCGCGCTGGCCCTGCTCGTCGCGCTGATCCTCATTCTGCTCCGCATCGCGCGGCGCGCTACCGATCCATACTCCAGCCTGTGCGTGTTCGGGGTCGCCGCGCTGCTGTTTACGCACATCATCGAGAACGTGGGGATGACGGTGAATCTGCTGCCGATCACGGGCATCCCCCTCCCATTTTTTTCCTACGGGGGCTCGTTCCTGCTCACGTGCTCCATCGCCGTGGGCATTTGCCTTCGGGTTGCGTGGGAGTCTCGACAATCGGGCTACGCCGAGCTCTGACAACGACTTACGCGATCGGGACTGGCGCGGCGGGAGGGCCCCTCACAAATTGTCGCCTTCGAGTCCCCCACTGTGGCGCGAATGGCCTGGTTCAAAAAAGAGCGTAAGCCCCGCACGTCCGAACGGGTCAAGCTGGAGATTCCGGCCGACGCCTGGGAGAAATGCGACGAGTGCGGGCACATCGACATCAAGGACCGGTTCGTCCGCGCCTTGAATGTGTGCCCTAATTGTGGGCACCATCGCCGGATTTCCGCCCAGGAGTACATCGATCTCCTGATAGATGAAGGTTCCTGGCACGAACTCGACGCCAGACTCCACTCCACCGACCCCCTCCACTTCGAGAACTACCCGCAGCGCCTCGAGACGGCCATACAGAAGGCGGGCCCGCTCGAGGCGGTGCGCACCGGCTACGGCCGTTTGGACGGCATGCCGCTCGACGTCGCGGTGATGGATTTCAACTTCATGGGCGGGTCGATGGGCTCGGTGGTGGGAGAAAAAATCGCCCGGCTGACCCGGCGGTCGGCCGAGCGGCACGTCCCGCTGGTGATCGTGTCGGCTTCGGGCGGGGCGCGGATGCAGGAGGGAGTGCTGTCCCTCATGCAGATGGCGAAGAGCTCGGTCGAAATCGCGAGATTGCGGTCCGCCCGGGTGCCCTTCATCTCGATCCTCACGAACCCCACCACCGGAGGCGTGTCCGCGTCGTATGCCATGCAAGGGGACGTCATCCTGGCGGAGCCGGGAGCGGTGATCGGGTTCGCCGGTCCCCGGGTCATCAAGCAGACGATCGGCCAGGACCTGCCGCCCGGTTTCCAGACGGCCGAGTTCCTGTTGGAGCATGGGATGATCGACGCGGTGGTGCCGCGCAGCGAGCTGCGGGACACCACCGCCCAGCTGCTCCGTCACATGGCCGGCCGGCAACCGGCGGAGGCTGCCGACTGACCCGGTTGTCCTTCGAGGACGCCTGCCGCTTTCTCTTCGCGCGACAAGGGAGCCGTATAAAGTGGAGCCTCGGGCCGACCGAGGGGCTCTTGGACGTGCTGGGACATCCGGAGCGCCACTTTCCCGCGATCCACGTCGCGGGCACGAACGGCAAGGGATCGACCTGCGCCTTCGTAGCGATCGAGCTACGCGCCCGGGGCCTCACGGTTGGCGTCTACACGTCGCCGCATCTCGTGTCGGTGCGGGAGCGCGTGGAGGTGGACGGCGTGCCGATCGGGGAGGAGGCCTTCGCCGAGTGGACCAGCTTTCTGCGACCCCACATCGAGCGGCTCGATGCCAGCTTCTTCGAGGCCACCACCGCCATCGCCTTCGCCGACCTGGCGGCACACGGCGTGGACGTGGCCGTGATCGAAGTCGGATTGGGGGGGCGGCTCGACTCGACCAACGTCATCACGCCGCTCGTGTCGGTGGTCACCAAGATTGCCCGGGAGCACACCGACTACCTGGGCACCGACCTCGCCTCCATTGCCCGGGAGAAGGCCGGGATCGCGAAGCGCGGCGTGCCCTTCGTGACCGGCGAGCCGGATCCGACGGTCCGGCAAGTGCTCGTCGCGGAGGCGGAGCATCGGGGCGCCAGTCGCGTGATCCTCGTGGACTCGAGTGCCGCGCCTACACGGCCGCTCGGCTTGAAGGGACGGCACCAGCACGCCAACGCCTGGGTGGCGTTGGGGGCGCTAAACGCGCTCCCTCCTCCATTCGGACCGGTCGGCGACGAGTGGCCAGACAGCTTCGGGCACGCCTACGTGCCGGGGCGATTCGACGTGCGCGGGAGATGGATCTTCGATGTGGCGCACAACCCCGACGGGGCACGCGTCCTGGCCGACACGCTGCGAGAGTGCGATCCGCCGCACCCGCGGCGCGCCCTGGTGGGCGTGCTGGGCGACAAGGACTACCTCGGGATGATCGACTGCCTTGCGTCGCAAGTGGACGGCTTCGTGTTCACCGTTCCCGAAACCGCGCCCGAGCGGCGCCGCTGGGACCTCGGCCGGCTGGAGCGCGAGCTCGGGCGTCTCGCGGTGGCGCACGAGTTCGAGCCGCAGTTCGAGCGCGCACTGGAACGGGCGCAGGACGACGCCGCGACGGTGATCGTCACGGGATCGTTTCACACGGTCGGCGACGCGCTCGCCCGCTTGCCCGGGTTTGCGCCGGTCGGCTAAATTGTTGCGATGCAAGGACAAGCCCTACCAGGCTTCCGAGACTTTTACCCCGACGAACTGGCTCTCAAGAATCACATCTTCGCTACCTGGCGCGAGGTCGCGCGGCGTTACGGCTTTCAGGAGTACGATGGCCCCCCGCTCGAGCCGCTGGAGCTATATATGGACAAGAGCGGTGCGGAGATCGTGCAGCAGCTGTACGCGTTCGAGGACAAGGGCGGGCGTAAGGTCGCGCTGCGTCCCGAGATGACGCCCACCCTCGCCCGCATGGTGGGAGCGCACGCCCAAGCGCTCAAAAAGCCGATTCGCTGGTTCTCGATCCCCCAGCTGTTTCGCTACGAGCGACAGCAGCGCGGACGGCTGCGGGAGCACTTTCAGCTCAATATGGACATCCTCGGCGAGGCGAGCCCGCTCGCCGACGCCGAGCTGATCGCCGCCGCGATCGACATCATGCGGGCGTTCGGGTTCGGGCCGGCGGACGTCCAAGCGCGGGTCTCGGACCGCCGGGTACTCAGAACACTGCTGCTCGGCAGGGGCCTTACTGAGGCTCAGCTGCCCACAGCCTTCGAGGTGATCGACAAAAGCGAGCGGGTGCCTCAGGAAGCCCTCGCGGAGATCCTGGCGAAGGTGGGAATCGCGAGGCGGGAAGCGAGCATCGTCTTCGAAGTAGCGAATCTGCGGAGCATCGAGACCGTGACCGCTGCTCTCGCCAAGGTCGGAGGCGGAGAGGAGGCGGGTGAGCCGCTGCGCCAGGCCGTGGGCGCCTTGGAAGCCATGGGGCTCGGGGACTTCGTCGCGGTAGATCTCACGATCGTCCGGGGGCTCGCCTACTACACGGGGATCGTGTTCGAGCTGTTCGACACTGGGAAATCGCTGCGGGCGATCTGCGGGGGCGGCCGCTATGACGGCCTGTTGAAGGCGCTGGGCGGGGTCGATCTTCCCGCCCTCGGGTTCGGCATGGGGGACGTCGTCCTCGGAGAACTTTTGAAGGAGCGCGGCCCGGCCGACCAGGCGTCGACGAAGCTCGACGCCTTTTTGATAGCGGTGAGCGGCGAAGACGTGGCACCGCTGCTGAAGCTGGCGCACCAGCTGCGAGACCGGGGCGTCGCCGTAGAATACGGCCTCCGGCCCGCCGCCATCCGCAAACAGCTGGAGCTCGCCGCGGCGCGGGGAGCACCGCGGGCGGTCATCGTCGGGCCCGACGAGCGGGCGGCCGGCGAGGTGGTCGTGCGGGACTTGAAGGCCGGCAAGGAACAGCGCGTGCCCATCGCGCAGCTGCTCCAAGGATCTTTCGCCTAATGGCCCAGGCGCAGAGGATCACGCCACGCGCCAAGGATTTCAGCGAGTGGTACAACGACGTCATCATGCAGGCCGAGCTGGCGGACTACTCGCCGGTGCGCGGCTGCATGGTCATCCGGCCCCATGGTTACCGTATCTGGGAGCTGATGCAGGGTGCGCTGGACGACATGTTCAAGGCGACGGGTCACCAGAACGCCTACTTCCCGTTGTTCATCCCGATGAGTTTTCTCGCGAAGGAAGCCGAGCACGTCGAGGGTTTCGCGAAGGAAGTCGCGCTGGTGACGCACACCCGGCTCAAAGCCACCGGTAAGGCGGGCGCGCAGGCAGTCATGCCGGATCCCGAGTCGGTGCTCGAGGAGCCGCTCGTCGTGCGGCCCACCTCCGAGACGATCATCTACGCGATGTTCGCCAAGTGGATCCAGAGCTATCGCGACCTGCCGCTGCTGATGAATCAGTGGTGCAATATCGTACGCTGGGAGTTCCGCACCCGGCTGTTCCTCCGCACCACGGAGTTCCTGTGGCAAGAGGGGCACACGGCGCACGCCACCGAAGCCGAGGCCGAAGCAGAGGCGCGGCAGATGCTCGGCGCGTACCGCACGTTCCAGGAAAACTGGATGGCGATGCCGGTGATCACCGGACGCAAGACCGAGAGCGAGAAGTTCGCGGGGGCCCTGCGCACGTACGCCCTCGAAGCGCTGATGCAGGACAACAAGGCGCTCCAGGCCGGGACGTCGCACAACCTCGGCCAGAACTTCGCGAAGGCCTTCAACGTGCAATACCAGACCGCAGCCGGCGGCCTCGAGCACGTGTGGAACACGTCGTGGGGCGTGTCGACGCGCATGATCGGCGGGCTGGTGATGACACACTCGGACGACAACGGCTTAGTCTGCCCCCCAAAGCTTGCGCCGATTCAGGTGGTCATCGTGCCCATCTGGAAGTCGGAAGAAGAAAGGGCTCAGGTGCTAGGGGTTGGGGGCAAGGTGAAGGCGGAGCTGGTGAAGGCCGGGATTCGCGTCGAGCTGGACGCCCGCGACAGCCTCAAGCCCGGTGCCAAGTATTTCGAGTGGGAGGCCAAGGGCGTGCCGTTGCGGCTCGAGATCGGGCCGCGCGACGTCGCCGCGGGGCAGGTGATGACGGCGCGGCGAACCGGCGGCAAGACGCCAGCCAAGCTCGATGGGATCGGCGACGTGGTCCGGAGGGCTCTAGATGAGATTCAGACCAACTTGTTTCAAACGGCCAAGGATCGACGCGAGGCCCACTCGATCCGCGCCGTTACCAAGCAGCAGTTCATCGAGTTCATGAAGGGCGTGGGCGGATTCGCGTACGGCGGCTTCTGCGGCTCGCATGAGTGCGAGGCCGAGATCAAGCAGCAGACGGGGGCGACGGTGCGCGTGCTGCCCGATCCCGAATTTCGCTCGCCTGTGGCACCCAAGACCTGCGTGTGGTGCGGGAAGCCCAGCGTCGCCGAGGCGGTGTGGGCGCAGGCGTACTAGGGTTCGATCCGGCGCTGCTGCGCTCCATTGCGGAGCGGGTCGGTACTCCCACCTACGTCTACAGCGGCAACCTGATCCGCGCCCAGTACCACGCGCTGCAGGACGCCCTGAAGGACGTGCCGCACCGCATCTGTTATTCAGTGAAGGCCAACGGCAACATCGGCGTCCTCAAGGTGCTCAAGGGGCTCGGCGCGGGCGCCGACATCGTCTCCGTCGGCGAGCTGCGGCGCGCCCTGGCGGCGGGGTTCGAGGCAAGCTCGATCGTGTTCTCTGGGGTGGGAAAAACCGCCCCGGAGCTCGAGGAAGCGATCCGCGCCGGCGTGGGATTCCTCAACGTCGAGTCCCCCGCCGAGCTGGACGCGGTGATCGCGGTCGCCCGCAAGCTGAGGAAGCGCGCGAGCCTCGGCATCCGCGTCAACCCGGATGTCGCGACCGAGACCCACCCCTACACGAAGACGGGCGAGAAAACCGCCAAGTTCGGTGTTCCCTACGACGAAGTCGTGAGCGTGGCCCAGCGCGTGGCGGCCGAGCCGCTGTTCACGCTGCGCGGGCTCGCGATGCATCTCGGCTCGCAGATCACCGACGTCGAGCCGTATCACCGTGGCACCATCAAGCTGCTCGAGCTGGTGACGGCGCTGCGCGCCTCGGGGATCGGCACCATCGAGGCGCTGGATGTCGGCGGCGGGCTGGGCGTCCGTTACCACAACGAGAAGGCCCCGAGTCCACGAGACTTCGCCGACGCGGTGGCGCCCCCGATCAAGCAGGCCGGACTCGCCTTGCTGTGCGAGCCGGGGCGCTACCTGGTGGCCAACGCGGGCGTCCTCGTGACCAAAGTGCTGTACCGCAAGCATGCCGGTGGCAAGGATTTCGTCGTGGTGGACGCGGGGATGACGGACTTCGTGCGACCCAGCCACTACAACGCCCATCACGAGATCGTCCCGCTCAAAGACGGCAGCCGCCCCGAGGAGCTGGTCAACGTGGTGGGGCCCATCTGTGAGTCAGGAGATTTCCTGGCGCTGGACCGCAAGCTGCCCGCGGTCGAGCCCGGCGAGTACCTGGCGGTGCTCGGCACGGGCGCATACGGCTTCGTGATGAGCTCGACCTACAACCAGCGGCCCCGGCCGCCTGAGGTTCTGGTCGAGGGCGATCGCTACTTTATCGCGCGCCAGCGCGAGTCGCTCGACGATCTACTGCGCGGGGAAGTGCTCGAGCCCACGACCTGGTACCGGGCGGGTGGCTCGTGAACCGCGTCCTGATCCTCGACTACGGCTCGCAGTTCACCCAGCTCATCGCGCGCCGGGTGCGGGAGGCGCACGTCTACTGCGAGATCCACCCCGCCGCACGCGGCACCGACCTGAGGTTCATCAAGCAGTTCGATCCCAAGGCCATCATTCTTTCCGGCGGCCCCAATTCGGTGTTCGACCCGGGTGCCCCTACCGCCGATCCGAAGCTGCTCGAGCTCGGCACACCCATCCTCGCCATTTGCTACGGCATGCAGCTCGTGGCCCACCTGGCCGGCGGCAAGGTGACGCCCTCCGCCCAGCGCGAGTACGGCCGCGCTGACATCACGGTGCGGGACGCGACCGGCCTGTTCGCCGGATTCGAGCCCCAGGGATGTGTCACCGTGTGGGCCAGTCACGGCGACCGGATCGAGCAGCCACCGCCCCGCTTTCGCGTGACGGCTTCCAGCCCGAACGCGCCGGTCGCCGGGTTCCAGCACGAGTCCCGGCCGATCTTCGGCGTGCTGTTCCACCCCGAGGTCGCGCACACGCCGCGGGGTGGGGAGATGCTGCACAATTTCCTGTTCGAGATCGCCGGCTGTGCGCCCGATTGGACGCCGGGTCACTTCATCGAGCAGGACGTACGGCGAATCCAGGGGCTGGTCGGTTCCACGAAACGGGCGATCTGCGGCCTCTCGGGCGGCGTGGATTCGGCGGTAGCTGCAACGCTGGTGCACCGCGCCATCGGCGACCGGCTGACGTGCATTTTCGTGGATCACGGACTGCTGCGTTTGGGCGAACGGGAGCAAGTGGAGCAGACCTTCCGGTCGCATCTCGGGATCGATTTGCGGGTCGTGGATGCGGGCGCCCTGTTCCTGCGAGCGTTGGCCGACATCGAGGATCCCGAAGAGAAGCGGCGCCGCATCGGGCACACGTTCATCGATGTGTTCGAGCAGGCGGCCGAGCACGTCCCGGGGGACGTCGGCTTCCTGGTGCAGGGAACGTTATATCCCGATGTGATCGAGTCCGCCTCGCCATTCGGCGGCCCCTCGGTCACCATCAAGACGCATCACAACGTGGGCGGGCTGCGCCCCAATCTCCCCTGGAAGCTGATCGAGCCACTGCGCGAGCTCTTCAAGGACGAGGTGCGCCAGGTGGGCCGGGAGCTCGGCCTGCCGGAAGAGATCGTGGGCCGGCATCCGTTCCCAGGGCCGGGGCTCGCGATCCGGGTGCTGGGGCCAGTGACCGCGGAACGCCTCGATCTGCTGCGGCGCGTGGACGCGATCTACATCGAGGAGATTCGTGCCGCGGGGCTGTACGACGAGATCTGGCAGGCGTTCGCGGTGCTGCTCCCGATCAAGTCAGTGGGGGTAATGGGAGACTTCCGGACGTACGATCACGTGGTCGCGTTGCGGGCGGTGACGAGCCGGGACGGGATGACGGCGGACTGGTACGCATTCGCGCCGGCCGTGCTCGCGCGCATCTCCAGTCGCATCATTAATGAAGTGAAGGGGGTGAATCGGGTCGTCTATGACGTAAGTTCGAAACCCCCTGCGACGATCGAATGGGAGTGACAATGGCTGCCTTTGGATACTAGATGTTCTTATCCTCCAGCAGCTTGAGGAATTCCTTCGGACTAGCGACTACAGAAAGCTTCCCCGGCACATCCGGCTCCTTGGCGAACTGCGCGATCTTGCCGAGCACCGGCAGGTACTGGTTGGACACCTCCAGCGGGGGGGCGACGATCAGGAAGAAATAGTGGACCGGCTTGCCATCGATCGCATTGAAGTCGATGCCATCGAGCTTTCGGCCGAACGCGACGCGCAACCGGTTCACCGCCAGCGCACGACAGTGCGGAATCGCGATGTTCTGGCCGATGCCGGTCGACCCGAGCGTCTCCCGGCGCTTCAACATCTTCACCAGGGTCTGCTCGGACTTGTCGTCCAGCTTGAGCAGGCCCACGAGCTCCTTCAAGACATCGTCTTTAGCGGTGCTTTGCAGCTGCAGGTCGATCGCGTCTTCCGCAAAGAACTCACGCAGGCGCACGTCCTAGTCCCTCCGGTCGAAACGGCGGCGAAACCTAATGGCTGGTTGCTCCTCGCGCAACGCGTCATTACGTTGTGTCTCATGCACTTCCCGTACCAGACGGGGCACGACTTCCCCCTGTTCCTCGCCCCCATGTCGGGGGTGTCCGAGTCCCCCTTCCGCCTCCTGTGCCGGCGGTTCGGGGCGGACGTCGTGGTATCAGAATTCATCTCGGCGGTGGGCGTGGCCCGTGGCCTCGAGCACCTGTTCGACGACATGCGGTTCGAGGAAGCAGAGCGCCCCATCGGGATTCAGCTGTATGGCGCGGAGGCCACGGTCATGGCGCGCGCCGCCGAGATGGTAACCGAGGCCGGGAAGCCCGACTTCATCGACATCAACTTCGGCTGCCCGGTGAAGAAGGTCGTCAAGAACAACGGCGGATCGGGCTGCCTGAAGGACCTCGATATGGTCGACCGCATCATCCGGACGGTGCGAAGTGCAACGCATCTTCCCGTCACCGTGAAGATCCGGAGCGGCTGGGACGACGCCCAGCGCGATCCCGTCACTATCGCCCGGCGGTGCCGCGACGCCGGCGCCCAGGCGCTCACCCTGCACGCCCGCACCCGCACCCAGATGTTCTCGGGTCTAGCGAACTGGGACGAGATCGCAGCGGTGGTCGAGGCGCTCGACATTCCCGTCATCGGGAACGGCGACGTCACCACCGCGGAAGACGTGGTGGCCATGCGCGTGCACACCAACTGCGCTGGGGTCATGATCGCGCGCGGCTCGTTCGGCAATCCCTGGATCTTCACGCAGGCGCAGGACCTGCTCGCCGGCCGGCCCGCGCGACCGGCCCCAAGCCCCGACGAGCGGTTCGCGACGGCCCTCGAGCACGCGCGCCTCGAGCTGCGGCTGCAGGGCGACACCCGCAAGACGGCGCTCGAGTTCCGCAAGCACTTCGGCTGGTACACCAAGGGGGTGGCGGGCGCGGCCGGCTTGCGCGAGCGACTCTTCCAGATCGAGTCGATGCAGCAGGCGGAAGCCATCTTCGCGGCCTATCTCGCCGGGAGCGCGGTGGAGCAGGCGGCGTGAACCTCGAGGACCTGGGGCGCTTCATCGAGCGCCTCCCATTCGCCTCAATCGATCACCTCCGGCCCGCGACCCAGGGGCATCAGGAGGTGATCTTGTGTCAGGGCAAGACGCCGGAGCAGGCGGTGGCGATCGCGGAGCGGCTCGCAGCGGCGGCCGGAAGCTTCCTGGCCACGCGGGCCGATGGCGCTCATCGCGTGGCGCTTGCCGCCCGCTTCTCCGGTGCCGAGGTGAACGAGCTGGGGCGCACGGTCTATCTGCCCCCCACGCCTGAGCCCGAGCCGACGGGGCGGGGCACGATTCTCATCGTGACCGCGGGGACGAGCGACCTGCCGGTGGCAGAAGAGGCCGCGGTGACCGCGCGGGCGTTCCGCAATAGCGTCGCGCGGCTGACCGACGTCGGGGTCGCCGGGATCCACCGCATTCTCACACAAACCGATCTGCTGCGCAGCGCCGCGGTGATCATCGTGGTCGCCGGCATGGAAGGCGCCCTGCCGAGCGTGGTCGGCGGCCTGGTGTCGGTGCCGGTGATCGCCGTGCCCACGAGCGTCGGCTACGGAGCCTCGTTCGGCGGCGTCGCCGCGCTGCTCGGCATGCTCAACTCCTGCGCGGCGGGCGTCACCGTGGTCAACATCGACAACGGGTTCGGCGCCGCCGCCGCCGCGAGCCGCATCAATCACTCGTGAAGGGCCCCCGGGCTGGCGTCTGGGTCGGGCGCGGCCTCGCCGTGCTCGGTCTCGCCGCCGTGATCCCGGCCGTCCTGAGCGCGAACGGCTGGGCACTGGTCGCGGCACTGGGAGGGTTCGTCGCGGCCACCGGGTTGGCGCTGGGGCCGCTGGTGCGCGTGTGGCTCGCGGACGAGCCGCTCACCAAACCCTCCGACTTCCACCACACCCTGGACTTGTTGCGGCGGGCCCACGGAGCCCGAGCGGGCTGGGCCGTGGGGCTCGACGACAGCGAGGTCGAGGTGCTCGGCCGCGACGAGGTGGACGGCCCGGCGCGCCAACGCGGCGCCGCCCTCGTGCAGCTCGCCTCGGTGGACGGCCGGGCCCACATCGCCCGCGATCCAGCCGGCAGCTACATCGCCGTGGGCGACTTCCCGTTCGGGGCTGGGCTCCTATTGCCACCGCCGGACGCCCTGCCCGAGAAAGCGGCCGCGGTGACCGAGGAGCTGCGGCGCATCGTCGCAGGGATGCGGCTCGCCCATTCGCACGAGTCCGCCGAGCATCCCGCCCAGCTGGTATCCAAGCAGCTCGCCGCGATCGCGGGCAGCGCGCAGACGCTCGAAGGCATCGCCAAGGCCGGAGTGCTGCTGGCCCAGCAGTTCACCCAGCGGGGGGCGGCGATCGTCCTGCAGGGCATCGGACCCGCGACCGGCACGCTGCGCGTCGTGGCGGTGTCGACGGCCGCGGACAGCCGGCTCCAGGCGCTGCTCCTCCCGTCCACCGCGCCGGTGGTGCGCGCCGTGACGTCGGCGGTGCCGGTGGTGTCGCGCGGCGCGGAGGACATCTTCGGCGACGCGCTCCCCGACCGCCGGCGGCAGGATCGCGCGGGCACCGCCTATCCGCTGTTCGACGGCCACTTCGTGATCGGTGCCCTGGTGGTGATAGGCCCCCAGCTCCCGCCCGGTACGCCCGTCGCCGATCAGCTGCAGCGGCTCATCGCGGAGCTCGGGTCCCGCCTTCCCGCCGCGCGCGCCGTATTCGAAGCGGAGCAGCGGGCGGTCAGCGACCCGCTCACCGGTCTCCGCAACCGCCGCGAGCTCGAGCGCGCGCTGACGCAGCACGGCAGCAAGGCGCCTCCGATCGCGACGTTGATCTATGCGGACCTCGACCACTTCAAGAAGCTGAACGACACGCTGGGGCACGCGGCGGGCGACGCGGCGTTACGCCACGTGGCGCGCATTCTCGAAGCGGCGGTGCGCGACAAGGACCTCGTGGCGCGGATCGGCGGCGAGGAGTTCGCCGTCTGGATGCCCCATACGCCCATGGTCTCGGGACTCGAGGTCGCCGAGCGGATCCGGGCGACGGTCGAGTCCACGACGTGGCGCTGGAGCGGGGAGGCGTACGGCCTGACGATCTCGTGCGGCGTGGCCGCCTACCCCGATACGGTGCGCGATGTCGCGAACCTGCGAGGCGCCGCGGACGCGGCGCTGTATATGGCCAAACAGGGGGGACGGAATCGTGTGGAGCGGGCTCAGGGAGATGCGACACCGTACACGGGATGAAGCTCCCACAGTGCCCGCACCGATGAGTTGCACCGCCCGTGACCGCCATCGATCTGGTCGCTATGCCGCCCGCCGCGACGATGCTGCCCGTCGAAGAAGGCGGCGCCCATGATCCGCGCCCGAGCCGGCCGGGCCAGGACGCCGCCCCTCCGGACCTTCCGGCTGCCGATCACCGAGTCGAGCGCCGCTCGGGCCCGGGCGTAGCGCGGGCTGTATTGCGGTGCCGGGATTTCGACTACGATGCACGAATCGGCGGGACTGTCGACCCGCTCGGTCAGCTCGATGTGCCAGTCCTCGTCGTCTTTGAACTTGTCGACCCGCCGCACCCATGCGGTGACACTGTAGGTGAGAAGCTCGCGCTCCGATCGGTGAGCGCAGCGATCCCGGGCCCCCAGGTTGGGGGGAGCCCAGTCGGAAAGGATGGCCGAGACGGATGTCACGACCGGCGCGACGGCGGCGAGCGCGCTGTCCGTCTTCTGTGTCCAGCGGTAGTGAGGCTCCCGGCATGCCTGCGCGTCGAGTGGCGCGCCGGCCGCGAGGCAGGCGAGTCCGACCGCGACCAGGGCAGCAGCCGGGTCAGGGCGTGGCACTGGCCAGGCCGAGCAAGCGCTCCTGGGAGCCGCGCTGATCCCCGCCTGGCTCCCGCGCGCGGCGGTGATAGACGCCGTCGGCATCGAGGTCCCAGGCGGTCGGGTCGTCGAGCTCGGTCGTGAGAATGGCGTCCAGCCGCGCGCAGGCCGCCGGGTCGCCGACCGGCGTTACGACCTCCACCCGCTGCCGGAGGTTTCGCACGCGCCAATCGGCGGAGCCGATGTAGTACTCGGCGTCCGTATCGTTGGCGAAATGATAGATGCGCGCGTGCTCGAGAAACCGGCCCAGGACGCTGACGACGCGGATGCGCTCCGACAGACCCACCACGCCGGGGCGAAGCGTGCAGACGCCCCGCACCACGAGCGCGACATCGACGCCCGCCTGCGACGCGCGGTACAGCGCCGTGATGATCTCCGGATCGGTGAGCCCGTTGAGTTTGACGCGGATCCGTGCGTCGCGGCCCGCCCCAGCATGCGCGGCCTCCCGCTCGATCAGCTCGACCAGGCGAGTCGCCAGGTAGGTGGGTGACACGAGGATGCGCCGGAAGGCCGTCTGGGGCGGCCGCGACGATCCCGAAAGCTCGTTGAACAGGTCGTGCAGGTCGGCGCCGAGCGCCGCGTCGGCTGACAGGAGCCCCACATCGGTATAGAGCGCCGCCGTCGCGGCGTTGTAGTTCCCGGTCCCGATGTGCACGTAGCGCCGGATCGCGTCGCGTTCGCGGCGCACGATCAGCGCCGTCTTGGCGTGCGTCTTGAGCTCCACCAGGCCGTACACCACGCGGATGCCCCCCTGCTCGAGCTTCTTGGCCCACTCGATGTTGCGCTCCTCGTCGAACCGGGCCTTCAGCTCGACAAAGACGAATACTTCCTTGCCGCGGCCGGCGGCGCGCACCAGTGCGTCGACGATGTCCGAGCGGCCGCCCGCGCGGTACAGCGTCAGCTTGATCGCTACTACATCCGGGTCGTCCGCGGCTTCGACCACGAGGCGCTGTACCGTGGCCTCGAACGCGTCGTAGGGGTGGTGGACCAGGATGTCCCGCTCCGCGAGGATCGCGAAGATCGATCGACCCTCCTCGATCGGCACGCCGCCGCGGTGGGGCGGGTAGTCCAGCTCGGGGAGCGGGAGGCGCGTCAGTTCGCGCAGCCCTCCGAGATCGAGGAGACCGTGCGCCGCATACAAGTCTCCGACACCCGGGGGGATGCTCGCGGTCGCTTCCTCGAACTGCAGCTCGCGCAGCAGCAGCTCCCGGACCGCCTCCGGCATTTCATCCGCGATCTCCACCCGTACCGCGGCGCCGTAAGGGCGTCGTTTCGTTTCCTCCTCGATCACCTGCAGCAGGCTCACCGCGTGATGCTCGTCGAGCTCCAGGTCGGCGCCGCGTGTCACGCGAAACGCGTACGCCTCCTCGACCAATCGCCCCGGGTAGACCTGGCCCAAGTTCGCGCGGATCACGTCCTCCACTGGGACGAACCCGCTCCCGTCGGCGAGCTTCACAAAGCGCGGCAGCGCCTCCGGCACCTTCAGGTAGGCGAAGTGCATCGGTCCGCCGGGCGCATCTCGTATCACGACGGCGAGGGACAGTCGCAAGGTGGGAATCACCGGGAAGGGGTGCCCCGGCGCGCGCGTCATGGCCTGCGGCGTGATAAGGGGAAACGCTTCGTCCGTGAAGTAGCGGCGCAGCGACTCCTGTTGCGGCGCCGTCAGGTCCGCCCAGCGCAACATCCGGACGCCGTGCGCGGCGAGCGCCGGCAGGCAGACGTCGGTGAAACAGCGGCCCTGCCGCTCGAGCAGGGCCCGCACCCGAATCCCGATGGCGTTGAGCTGCTCATCCCCGCCGAGACCGCCCGCACCCACGGCCGCCCGCCCGCCTTTGGCCTCCGCTCGCTTCAGGGCGCCGACCCGCACCATGAAGAACTCGTCCAGATTCGCGCTCAGGATGGACAGAAACCTGATCCGGGCGAGCAGCGGGACGCTCGTGTCCTCCGCCAGCTCCAGGACCCGGGCGTTGAACTCGATCAGGCTGAGATCGCCGTTCAGGAAGTGATCGGCCTCTGGCAGGTCGAGGTCGGCAATGGGGGAGCGCAGCGCGTACTCGGACAGTCGCACCCGGCGCTCGCCTATCTGGCGCGGTGCCGCCGGTTTCACCTCGCTGGGGCGCGTCCAATCGGCGAGCACGTCCGACCGCGCCGCGACCGTGAGCGCGGCGAGGGTCCGCGGGTCGCGCAACGCCAGCGACCCAGCCGCGGCGAGCAGCTCCTCGAGCGGCAGCCACTGCACGCGCCCGCTCGCAGCCGCACCCTCGCCGCTGGCGACGCGCCGCGCCAACCACACCTCGAGCACGGGTCTCGTGCCCGCCAACCCTCCAGGCGCCATGCCGAGGAAGCGTACCAATCCGTCCGCGCTGCCGAAAAAGGCGCGCAGGATCTCGCGGCAGGCTTCTTCACCGGTGCCGCCTCGCACCGGCAACGTGAGGGAGCCCGATTCCGCCAGCATGGCGACGGATCCCCCCTCGACGGCGACGACGGCTACCTCGTGACCGCCGCGCGCGACCTGCGCCAGGGCGCCGCTTTCGAGATCGCGTAACAGCTTGGCGGCCCGGTCCACCTTGCCCACCAGCGAGGGGCGCAGGCCGTACCGCGCCTGAAACGCCCTGGCCAGACGGTCGAGGCCCGGCCGGCCCCGCGCGCGCTCCTGGAGCTTCAGCTCCTCGAAGGCCACCGCCATCTGATGGCTGCGCACCGTCACGACGTCGTACACGACGTCGTAGCGCCCCCGTGAGAACCAACGGGCTTTGGTGCGCCGCACGCGTCGCTCGGTTTCGAACTGGATGCGGGGCAACAGCAGGGCGGGGTCGATGAGGGAGCGCAGCCGTCGCGCCGGATCGGACGTGCCCACGAGCGCCTGGGCGCCTTCGAGCTCGGGGACGTCGGCCTCAAATGTTTGCGGCAGCACGAGCGGGACGCCGCCCTCCCACCGGCCGATCGTGCGCAGCGTGAGGATGCGCCGGTCGTCGACGCGGATACGGAACCGGCAGCTCACGCCGCGCCGACGCAGCGTCCAGTCGGCGGAGTCGAAGTACATGTCCCGCTGGAAGAACGGCTCCACCGGACCGGCGCTGAGGCCCAGAGGAAGCGGGTCCGTCACCATGCGGTTCAGGAGGTCCAGGGTCGGGACCTCCGCCTTCCACTCGGGCGTCATGCCTAAAACGCGAGCCCGGCCTTCACGTACCAGCGCGTGCCCTCGACGCTATGCGCCGCGGCCACGGACACGGTGTTGGCGGGACTCAGGAACGACAGCCACACGCCGCCCCCGGCGGCGGCGTGCCAACGGTCCGACGTCTGGCCTGAGAGGTACACGCGTCCGGCGTCCCCGAGTCCGAACACCCCCAGCTGGGTCGGGACCAGGATGAAGAGCTTGGCGATGGATAGCCGCAGCTCGAGGTTTCCGAAGACCGCCGCGTCGCCCACGAAGCGATGCTCCACGAAGCCGCGCACCGTCGAGTCGCCGCCGACAAAGGCTGCTTCATAGAAGGGATAGGTCCCCCAGACCTTCCTTCCCGCGACGCGCAGCGCCAGCGTGGGCCTGAACGGCACGCGTGCCGTGAGGTACGAGCTCGCCTCGGCGTGCCCCTCACCGAACGGCGACGTGACGTCCAGCGCCTTGGGGTAGTAAGTCCCGCCGAACCGGAAGGTGATGCCACGGCGTGCGGCCCGAGGGTGGTCTCTCGTGTCGACGTGAAAGTCCGCTGCGGCACCGACCTGCCCCAGGTCATCGACGCCGTAGGGGCGCCTGGCGTTGATCAGCGTGCCACCCGCGAGGTTCGTGTGGGAGAACTTGAACACCGGGCCGAGCGAGAAGCTCGCGGCGTTCGACAACGAGAACTCCAAGGCCGGGGCAACGAGGTACTGCTGCTGCTTCACCTTGTGGAAGTCGGTCGAGCCCGTGTCGGGCGTCTCATTGCCGAAGTCATAGAACCGAAGCACGTCGATCCCCGACGCGCGCATCTGGAGCCTCACGATGACAGGAGGCACGATGCCGCGGAATTCTCCCGTGAACTCGGCGCGATAGGTTTGGGCGGCGGTCGCGTACCCCCCGCGGACTCTCAAATGGGAGTTGTACGGCAGCCGCCGGAAGTCGTACCCGGTGCCGTCGGCGCCCCCTCCCACGAACAGGCCGTAGTCCGATGAATAGGCAACCCACGTCAGCGGCGTCCAGCGTGACCCCCAATCGCGCGGCCGACCGAGGGACGAGTCGCGCGGTGGCTCCTCGTAGCGGTGGCGATCCACGGACGTCCCCGGTCCCGTCACGAAGCGGTTGTTCCCGCGGTCGTCGTAGAACTTGGTTCTCCCGGCCCGCGAGGAATCGGTCAACACGTCATCCCCATCGCCTCCGATCACGCGCAGCAGCGGACCGCCGCCCGATCCGGCGGCGCCGCGCACGATGAGCCGATCATCCCCGCCGTGCAGGTAGATGCGGATCTCCTCCGTCTCCCGGCCGTCGAAGGTGCGGCGGTAGTACGGCACGGCCGCGCCGTCGGCCGACAGCCGCACCGAGACGCGACCGCCCTCGAGACGCTCGATGACTCCCACGTCGCGCTCATCCGTGGCGTGGATGTCCACCACGCCGGCGACGAGAGCGTAGTAGCGATCGCTGACCTGGGGCAGGTGATTCCGCCGCCGCTCGAGCGCCCGCGTGAGGGCGGGCCCGCTCTTGCGGAAGTACTCCGGGGGCAGCCGTCGCACGGCGGCTTCGATCACGGAGTCGGTGAGCCGGGCCTGGAGCGTCCGCGCGACCGAGTCCCACACCGGCTTTTCGAGATCAACGAGGAGCCGCCGGTCGGGGACCTCCCCGGTCAAGGTAAGGCGCCAGATGCTCGGGTAGTCGTCGCCGAAGCCGATGACCTCGGGCCAGTAGTACCCGCTGAGCCAGACGAGCAGGCCGTCGAGGCGCGCGAACGCCTGATCGCGGTCACGTGGGATGGGCCGCCACCAATGAACGTCGCCGGAATCGAACCGCGCCCAGCGCCATTGGTCCTGATGCCGGTCCCAGTCGCCGATGAAGACATCCATCAGTCGGGCTGCTAGAAAGGCGCGTGAGTCCACCCGGTGTCGGGAGCTGTGCTCGAGATGCTCGAACAGCTTTTTTGTCCCGGCGAGCTCGACCGCGCCGGCGAACCCCACATCGTTGTCCGGCGGCTCCGTGGGGCGCTCCTCGATCATGCCGAGCCTGAAGCCAGGGGGCACGCAGTCGAACCCCTTGAGGCGCGCGTCGTCGGGCAGGAGCGCGATCCGCGGTTCCACGTGCATGACGCCCGCTGCATCGAGCAGCGGGGCAACCACGAGGGGTGCACCGGGATGCGCCGAGCTGATCTGGTCCTGCACCAGGGCCTGGGCGAAGGTCGCGCGCAGCTCGGGCGGCAGCGCCAGCGTGGGATCCTTGTCCACTGAGCGGAACGCGTACTGCCGTCCGTCTTTGCCCAGCATGCGCAGCACTTTCGTTTGGCGACGGCCGCCACACCCGGTGGGCGTGAGCCCGCCGGCGAACCGCGATAAGTCCAGCACGTCGACCTCGAGGGGCGTCGCCCACAGGTCGCGGTAATGCGAGCCCAGAAGTAGGCGATGCAGCCACCCCGCACCGTAGTGGTCTCCCGCGACCACAGTTTGCTTGGTCGGTGGACGGGGCGGCGGCGTCGCCTGCCCGGCGAGGGCCACCGGCGTGAGCACCGCCGCCAGGCCGATAAGCCACAGGCGCGCCCTGCTCAATTGAGCCATAATCCGAACTCCTCCGTCGCGCTCCCGCCGCGATCGATGATCATCACGCCCAGCCGGGCGCGGCCGTCGCGCAAGAACTCGACGCGCATGAATCCGCTGGCGCTGCGCGCGAACCGAGTGCTGTCGAGCGCCGTGACGCGCTCGATGTGACCAAATGTGCCGGTGCCGCTCACGAGCACGTAGCGCGTGCTCGTACCCGCTATCACCTGCAGCGTATGCTCGTGGCCCGCCGCGTAGATAAGCGGTGGAGCCGGAGCGCCCGCGAACGCGCTGTCGAAGGCAACCCGCATACGCGTGTACGCATGGCTGGGGATATCCTGGCTGGATATTCCCTCGGCGCGCGCGACCGGATACACCGACCCGATGACGGGAAGGGGAATCCACAGCCACGACTGGATGTTTCGCAGTGGAAAGATGTGGTCCTGCCAACCGAAGTGCCCGCCGTGCACCCCGCCACTCGCGAGCGGATGATGGGCCGCCACGACTACGGCACGCTTGCCGGCGGCGCGCAGTGCCGCTCGCAACGAATCGATCACCGCGCCCTCAGTGGCGGCGGGGCACGACGACGTGGGGCCGGGCTTCGGTCCGTCCTGCAGCCACCACTGACTGTCGAGCGCCACGACCCGCAGCACCGAGCCCACGTCCACGACGGCCGGCCCGGGGCAGCCGCCCGCCGGCAGGAGTGCGGCGCCGCCGCCCGCGGCGGCGATGAAGCGCTCCTGACGGCGGATCGCGTCCCAGCCGCCCGCCTGCATGCCATCCCAGTCGTGATTGCCGGGGACAAAGAAGCCACGGGCGCCGCTCGCCTGGAGAACGCGCAGCTGCTGGGTGAGCACCCGCTCAGCCGCGCGTCGCTTCGGGGCCGCCGAGTCGGGCATGCCGTCGGGATAGACGTTGTCGCCCAGGAACACGATGACCGGGTGCGGCGCGGCGGACGCCGCGACGCGGAGCGCTATGAGCACCGGCTCCGAGTCGGGCGGCGCTGCCGGCGCGCCTGCATCCCCGATGAGAAAGAGGCTGACGTCGATCTCCGCAGGCGGCGCCGGCGGCGCCGTTCCCGGAGCGGCACTGGCCGGTCGCGCGGGGCCGCATGCCTGCACACCGATGCCCAGTGTAGCCAGCGCGGCGAAGCGCCATGCGGGAGACCTCACTCTTCCTTTCGTTTCTTCAGTCCGCGCAGCGAACGGTACTCGGCGGCGTCGATGGGGGGAGTGCCGCGCCCCTTCAGGGCGTCGAGCAGGGTCGCGGGCAGGAACTCGTCCCGGAGCCGGATCAGGTATTCCAGCGACGACCGGCCCTGCTCGGCGGGCACGATTTCGGCCAACCGCCAGCGTCGCGCCTGGACCTGTAACAGCTCCTCGATGACACGCTGAGCTGCCTCGGGCTGCGTCGTGTGGACGAGCAGCATGCCGTTGAAGCGCTCCTCCTTCTTGTCGCCCGCGCGGGCCATCACATACGCCTGCAGCCGGGCGGCGCGGTCCGCCACCTCCTCGAGCTCGTGGGGCGCGAGCGCCGCAAGCAGGTCGGGATCCCCGACGGCCAGCGCCGCCGAGGCGCGCCGGCGCGGGCCCAGCAGCCCCTCGGAAGGCGCCAGCGCGGGCACGCGGCTTCGCTGGTCCGCATAGAGGTTGCCCACGTTGAGCTCCCACAGGGCGAGCACGACGATGTTGAACATGATGGACATCACCGCCGCGACGGTGGGCGAGAAGACGCCGGCGGCGACGCCCACGGCGAGGGCGAGGAAGATGTAGACCGCGTCCTTCGTGTCTTTGAGGGTATTGCGAAACCGCACCGCCGCGACGATCGCGGCGAGCGTGAACGCGAGGGCCAGGCTATTCTGCACCAGAATCACCGTGGCGGCCACCGTCATGGGCAAAATGATGACGGTCTGCACGACCGACTGGTCGTATCCCGAGCGCTGCTTCGTGAGCATGTAGACCCAGGAGACGGGCAGCACGAGCAGGAGTGCCGTCAGCATCGATAGGAATGTGACGAGCGCCCACTGACCCTGAGACAGGGCTACCGCCGCGGCGCTCGCCTCCTCGACGAGGCGGCTGCGACTGCCGACGGCCCCGAGCACGGTAGTCTCCCGGAACCGCTCTAGCAGCTGAGCGGTTCCGGGCGCCAACGTGATCAATAGCCACACGGCGAGGCCGAGCAGCAGGTAGTACGCCGCCAGCTTCACGTAGGGGGAGGTCCGCGCCGAGCCGCTGCTGTCCACGGGGAGATTCTAGCTCGCGGGACGGAATCGGCCAGGGGCCCGTCGCGCCGCTCGACCCACAGTCGAGGGTCCGCTAAGTTGCGCGCATGGTTGACGTGCTCGAGACCTTGCGCGCGAGCCTGGCGTCGCGCTACGACGTGGAGCGGGAGATCGGCGCCGGCGGCATGGCCCGCGTGTTCCTCGCGGTGGAGCAGCATCCGCATCGCCGCGTGGCGATCAAGGTGCTCGACCCAGAGGTGTCCACCCGCCTGTTGCGCGAGCGGTTCATCCGTGAAGTGGACCTCTCCTCGAAGCTCAGCCATCCCCACATTGTGCCGATCTTCACCGCCGGAGAAGTCGAAGGGCTGTTCTACTACGTCATGCCGTACGTCGAAGGGGAGTCGCTGCGGCACCGCTTGCTGCGGGAGCGCAAGCTGCCGCTCGAGGACGCGCTCCACATCGCGCGCGACGTGGCGGACGCCCTCGCCTTCGCCCACGGACAGGGGATCATCCACCGCGACATCAAACCCGAGAACATCCTACTCTCCGGCACGCACGCGATCGTGGCGGATTTCGGCATCGCGCGCGCCATCAGCGCCGCCGGCAGCCTCACGCTCACCCAGGCCGGCCAGCCGATCGGGTCGCCGGGGTACATGAGCCCCGAGCAGGCGATGGCACTGGGCGACCTCGACGCGCGCACCGACATCTACAGCCTCGGCTGCGTGCTGTTCGAGATGCTGGCGGGTGAGCCTCCCGTCGCGAGCATGTCGGAGCGCCGGGTGCACAACTGGGCGGCGCTGGAGGCGAACAAATCGCTCCAGGAAGCCCACAGCGGCGCCGTGCGGGGCGTGAAGCACGCGATCTCCCGGGCGCTCGCCCCACTGCCCGACGACCGGTTCCCCACGGTCACCGAGTTCGCGGCGGCGCTGGGGGCGCCGGCCTATCGGACGAGCGTGCCGACGCGAAGCATCTTCGCCGGGCAGCCGGGGCGGCGATTCACGCTCGGCCTGGGGGTCGCGCTCGCCCTGCTCGGGGTCGGGGCCGCGATCCGGCTGTTGGGCCATCGCGGGCCGAAGCTCAACGAGCGCCGTGTCGTCGTGGCGGTGATCGAGAACCATACGGGAGACCGCGCGCTCGACAACATCGGGCACATGGCGGCGGATTGGGTGACGCAGGGGCTCGCGCAAACCGGCCTCGTCGAGGTGGTGTCGTCCATGTCGGTGATGACCTCCTCGGTGGGACCGGGCGGGCGCGGCCCCAGCCGGCTCGACGTCGCCGGGATTCAGACACTGGGGCGCGAGACCGGGGCGGGCACGGTGGTCTCGGGCGCCTACTACCGCCAGGCGGACAGCATCCGGTTCCAGGTCCAGATCTCCGCCGCGTCGGACGGCACGGTATTGCGCGCGCTCGAGCCGGTTGGGGGGCCGATTTCCCAGCCGCTCACCGTGGTGGAAGCCGTGCGGCAGCGGGTGATGGCCGCGCTCGCGACGCTGTTCGACTCGCGCCTGAGCCTGTGGGCCAAGGCGCACGGCCAACCACCGACCTTCGCGGCGTACCAGGAGTTCATCCAGGGGCTCGACCGCATGGTGCAGTTCGACTCCCGGGGGGCCATTGGCCACTTCCGGCGCGCCGCGCAGGAAGACACGAGCTTCCGGCTGCCGCTGATCTTCGCGGCGCATGAGCACATGGACCTGGGCGAGTTCGCCACCGCCGATTCGATCGCACACGCGGTGGAGCGCGCTCCCGGCCGCCTGTCTCCGCTCGACGAGCACTACCTGAGGTGGGTGCTCGCCCAGGTTCGCGGCGACCGGCAGCACGCCCTCGAAACGGCGCGCGAGATGGTGACCATCGCCCCGAATTCCGAGACGCTGTGGCTGGTGGCGCAGGGCGCGCTCGCGCTCAATCGCCCGCGCGAGATGATCAACGCGCTGACCACCCTCGGTCCCGACCGCGGCCTGTTCCGCGGCTGGCCGGTCTACTGGTTCTATCTGACCTTCGCGCACCATCTGGTGGACGATCACGGCCGGGAGCTGAAGGAGGCGCGTGAAGGGCGGCGGCGCCACCCCAGCGACTTTGCGGTGCTCGCGGCCGAGGTGCGGGCGCTCGCCGCCCTGGGGCGCACCGCGGAGATCAACGAGCGCCTGGTGGACGCGCCGAGCTTTCCGCCACAGCCGGGCTGGTCTCCCGCCGACATCGCCCTGATCGCGGCGCTCGAGCTGGGGGCGCACGAGCACGCGGCGGACGCGGCCGCCCCGGGCCAGTGGGCCGTGCGGTGGCTGGAGAGCCGGCCGCCCGCCGAGGCCCGCTCCACCGCGAACCGGTTCCGTCTCGCCCTCGCCTACTACCTCGGCGGCCGGCTCGATGACACGCGGCGCCTGCTCGAGGGGCTCGCGGCGGAGACCCCGCCGGGCCCGGCCGACTACGCCACCATGCGCTGGATCGCCATCATCACCGGCGACTCGCCCGATGCCTTGACCCTGCAGGGCTTTCAGGGCGTGGTGGCGGCGCGCCAGGGACGACGCGCCGATGCGCTCCGGTTCGACCAGACGCTGCAAGCGATGAACCCTCGCTATGTCTACGGCAGGCACACCATGTGGCGGGCTCGGATCCACTCGGTGCTCGGGGAGCGCGACAGCGCCGTGGCGCTGGTGCAGGAGGCGTTCGCGCAAGGGTATCCGCGTGGCGGAGTGATGCACCTCTTCCCGTCACTTCGGGCGCTGCGCGACTACCCGGCGTATCGGGAGCTGCTGACACCGAAGGAGTAACCGGCGGGACCGGCAGGAGCTTCCCCGGAGGGAGAGCAATGGCTACGCTATTCGACCGGGAGGTCCGCGACTCGATTCTCCGACGCGTCGGCAAGCTGGCGCCCGATCGTAAGGCGCTGTGGGGGCGTTTCAAGGCACCAGAGATGGTCTGCCATGTCAGCTGCGCCCTGCGCCACGCGCTCGGGGAACTGGAGACCGCGCCGCCGGCCGGCCCGCTTTCGCATGCGCCGCTCAACTGGCTTCTGATCCACGTGGTGCCGTGGCCGAAGGGCAGGGGAAAGAGTCCTCCAGAGTTTCTTGCGACGCGACCGACGACATGGGAAGCGGATGTCAGTCGGCTGTGTGACTTGATTCGACGCTTTGCCGAACGCAGCCCGGGAGCGGTCTGGCCGCCCAGCCGCGTCTTTGGGCGCATTTCGGGGCGGAGCTGGGGTGTGATGGAGCACAAACACCTCGATCAGCACCTTCGCCGGTTCGGGGTGTGACACATATCTTGCCTTCATGGCCGATTTCCATCGCCTGAAGGAAGCCCTGGCCGACCGCTACGCGCTCGAGCGCGAGCTGGGTGCCGGCGGCATGGCCACCGTCTATCTCGCCCACGACCCGCGGCACAATCGCAAAGTCGCCATCAAGGTCATGAACTCGGACGTGGTATTGACCGGTGGCGTCTTCGGCTTCTACGTGCCGACCGGGCACGTGCTCTACGCGTTGGGCGAGACCATCCGGGCCGTCCCATTCGACCTCGATCGCCTGGCGGTCACCGGCGCAGCCCTCCCCGTCGTCGACAGCGTGGCCATGAACCCCACGGACGGGGCCGCGGCATTCGACGTGTCGGAGAATGGGACGTTGGCGTACCTGCCGGTCAGCTCCTACGTCAAGGAGACCAAGCTGGTACTGGTGGACCGGCGAGGCAACGAATCGCGTGCGCTTCCCGTCAGCGATCGTTACGACCACCCGCGCCTCTCCCCCGAGGGAGGACGGATTGCGGTGGACATTCGTTCGGCCAACTCGCTGGGAGACATCTGGGTGTTCCAGGTGGGGCGCTCGGGCGGTCTCAGACTCACCGCCGAGGGAGGCAGGGACTTCGGGGCCGAATGGACGCCCGATGGTCGCGAGCTGATTTACTCGAGCGAGCACCCGTTCTTCGATCTCTATCGCCGGGCGGCGGACGCGAGCCGGCCCGCGGAGCCGCTGTTGACAGGCGGGTTCGACCGTTACCCCGGCTCGGTGTCCGCGGACGGCCGATTGTTTGCCTTTTCGCTCGCCGCGCCTGGTGGCGAGCTCCGGACCGTGCACCTGCGCGGCCCGCCCGCGCCGGCGCGTTATTTCGCCAACGGATTCAACCTCGCGCATCCCACGCTGTCGCCCGACGGCCGCTGGATGGCCTACGATTCCGATGAGTCGGGACGCGTCGAGGTGTACGCCCAGTCGTATCCCAACGCGAGCGTGAAGCGATGGAAGGTCTCCCCCGCCAATGGATCGGAGCCGATGTGGACCCGGGGCGGGCGGGAGCTGGTGTACCGCAAGGGTGACAGCGTGATGGCGGTGAGCGTCGACCTGGAGAACGGCCGGAGCGGCCCGCCCAGACCGCTGTTCGCGGGACCGTATCCTGACAACCCCGGGTGGACCCGCCCGCGCAGCTACGACGTTTCGCGCGACGGCGAGCGGTTTCTCATGATGAAGCTGCCCGCCGAGCAGTCGCGGCCGCGGATCGCCGTGGTGCTCAACTGGTTCGCCGAGCTGCGGGCGAAGGTCCCGCGGTAGCGTGGGAGAAGGTCGAAGGCCACTGATTGCATGAGTCCGGTGCGTCATGTCTCGTCACCGCGCGCGCTCACCCAGACGGCGCCGGCGGAGCGCCCTCCGGGCGCCTGGCGCTACACATCGCACCTCGCGCTCGTGCTGTCCGGCGGCGGCGCCCGTGGCGCCTATCAGGTGGGCGTGCTCGCGGGGCTCGCGGAGCGGCTTCCCGGCCTCGAGTTCCCGATCCTCAGCGGCATGTCGGTCGGCGCGATCAATACGTTTTACCTGGCCGCGCACCCCGGCCCGCTGTCCGCCGCCGTGGCCGGCCTGCGCGCCGAGTGGGACCGCTTGACGAGCGACGCCGTGTACCGCGTGCGGCCATTCCGCCTCGCTCGCTCGATGCTGCGTTGGGCCTGGCACGGGGTGAGTGGGCGGCGGCGTGGCCCAGTCGCCATTCACGGGCTCGCCGACACCCAGCCGTTGCGGGAGTTCCTGGAGCGCTGCGCGCATCCCAGGGGCATTGCCGCGAACATCGCCTTCGGGCGGCTGCGCTCGGTCGCCCTCAGCGCGACCTCCTACACGACCGGGCGCCCAGTGACCTTCGTGCAGGGGTCCGCCGACACTCCCACCTGGGAGCGAGCGCACGGCAGCGCCGTCCCGACCGCCCTCACGCTCGATCACGTGATGGCGTCGGCGGCCCTGCCGATCGTATTTCCAGCCGTGCGCATCGGCGCGGAGTATTACGGGGACGGCAGCATCCGCCAAACCGCGCCGCTCGCGCCGGCGCTGCGCCTCGGCGCCCGCGCGATCGTCGCCATCGGGTTGACCACGCCCCGCAGCGGCGCCTCTCCCACGGGCCCGCGCGATTACCCCAGCGCGGCGCAGGCACTGGGCCTCCTGTTCGACGCCATCTTCGTCGACGCGCTCGACGCCGACGCGGAGCGCCTCGACCGCGTGAATCTGCTGCTCGCGGCGCTACCGCTGGAGGCCCCGGCTCCCGACGGGCTGCGACCGATCGAGCTGCTGTTGCTGCACCCGACGCGCGATCTGGCCGATCTCGCCGCGGGGCAGGGCCGGCTCCTGCCGCCGGGTGTGCGCCGGATCGTGCGCGCTTTGGGCGGTCATCGAGACGCGGCCTCGGATTTCCTCGGCTTTCTGTTGTTTCATCCGATCCACACGTCGTGCCTTGTGGAAGCGGGATACGACGATGTCCGCGCGCAGTGGCCGACCATCGAGCGATTCTTCGAGAAGCTCGAGCGCACGGCAAAGGCCTGAGAATGGATACGGATGTCCTCATCGTGGGCGCCGGCCCGACCGGGTTGATGCTCGCGAACCAGTTGGCCCGACGGGGCGTGCGGATGCGGATCATCGACCGACACGCCGGCCCGGCGCGCGAGTCGCGGGCGCTGGGCGTCCAGGCCCGGACCCTCGAGATCTACTCACACTTGGGGATCGCCGACCAGGCAGTCGCGCTCGGCAAGAAAGCCGACGGCGCTGTGCTGTGGGCGGAGGGCCGGCGGGCCGCACGGGTCCCCTTAGGGGACATCGGGCGTGACGTCAGCCCGTATCCATACCTGCTGGTCCTGGGGCAGGACGACAACGAACGGCTGCTCGGCGATGCGCTGCGCGCCCGCGGCCTCGGCGTGGAGTGGAACACCGAGCTGGTGGGCCTCGCGCAGGACAGCGATCACGTGACGGCGACGCTCAAGAACGCGGACGGTACCAGAAGCGAGGTGCGGGTCCCCTGGCTCGCCGGCTGCGACGGGGCGCGCAGCACGGTGCGTGAGCTCAACGGGATCGCGTTCGAGGGTGCGCCGTATCAGCACGTCTTCTTCGTTGCCGATGTGCAGATGACGGGCTCGATGGTCCCCGATCTGCTCAACGTGTACCTGTGGCGGAGCGGATTTCACCTGGTCTTCCCAATGCGCGGGACTGATCACTGGCGGATCGTCGGCATCCTGCCCCCCCAGCTGCGAGGGCGAGACAACGTGACGTTCGAGGAAACCACTCCCACGCTGCGTCACGAGGTGGGGAGCGAACTTTCGTTCCAGGCGTGCAACTGGTTTTCCACCTACCGTATCCATCACCGGCGCGCGGCCCGGTTTCACGATCGCCGTTGTTTCCTGCTGGGGGACGCGGCGCACGTCCATAGTCCGGTGGGCGGGCAGGGCATGAACACCGGGCTGCAGGATGCCTATAATCTTGCGTGGAAGCTCGCCCTCGTCGTATCGGGGCGCGCAGCGGCCGCGCTGGTCCACTCCTACGAAGACGAGCGCCTCCCGGTCGCCAACCATCTCCTGAAGCGCACCGACCGCTTCTTTTCGATCGTGGTCTCCGACAGTTGGTTGGTCGGGCTACTCCGCACGCGGGTCATGCCGAAGATCATGGGGTTGGCCCTCCGCACCGCTGCGGTGCAGCGGATCGTTTTTCGCACCATCTCTCAAACTGGCATCCGTTACCGCGGCAGTCCGCTATCGGAAGCACTGGCGGGCCTGCCTGAGAATGGCCCGCGCCCCGGCGATCGCTTCCCGTGGCTGCGGCTCAAGTTCCAGCCGAACGGCCGGCTCGAGGACCTGTACCGCAAGCTCGACGATACGCGCTTTACTCTGCTGGTGTTCGGGCAAGCCGCGCCTCCGCGCGGGATCCCGGCGCTCGGCGATCAGTTGCACATTCAGGAGCTGCCGAGCGATCCCGCGAACGATCGGGAGTTGGCGCGTCTGCGAATTCCCCGGTCCTCCTTTTACCTGTTGCGTCCCGACGGGCACGTCGGGCTTGCCGGGACGCGGCTGGATGTCGCCGCCGCGAGCCGCTACGTCTCGGAGCGCCTCAGGTTTAGTTGAAAAAGTCGTTGCAGGTGACTAACGTAAGTCGTCGGGGGCGACAGGCTTCGACGGGTTTGGCGAGGATATCGCTGCGTGCCCAGGTCGTCAGTCACCTGGTAAAACCACTGGCACAATTCATAACTGCCAATTCAAACCTGGCACTGGCTGCGTAAGCTTCGGCTTCACGCACCTGCGTGAGTGGCAGCCCGCCTGAGGCGGCGCTCACGTATCGCAAAATCGGGCTGGCGTGATTCGGGGCCCGAACGGGTCACGTAAGAGTTTTTAAGGGCTGGTTGCTGCCGTGGCCGGCGAGGCGCCGCGGTGGTGAGACCAACAAGCCTCGTCTACGCACGTAGTAGCGGTATCGGAGTCATTCTCGGACCGGGGTTCAATTCCCCGCGCCTCCACTGAGCAAAAAGCAGGTTGGGGAGGTTATGGAGGTTGGGGGAGGATGGGGGAGGTTGCTCCGGCGCAACCTCCCCTGACCTCCACGATCCTCCACAGCCTCCCCAACCCGCTTTTCTAGCTCGGGATGGCCGCCAGGAGCGGCGCGGCGTTGCGCGCCCGCTCGAGATCCTCGGGGATATCCGTCGGGTAGTCGCCCGAGAAGCAGGCGTGGCAGAAGTCGGTGGGATCGCCGCCGGCGGCTCGCAGCATCCCGTCCAACGAGAGATAGCCGAGCGAGTCCACGCCCAGGTGCTCCCGTATCTGATCGACACTGTTGGTGGACCCGATCAGCTCCTGCTTGCTCGGCGTGTCGATCCCGTAATAGCACGGGCCGGTGATGGGCGGCGACGCCACCCGGAAATGCACTTCCGCCGCGCCCGCCTGACGAATCAGCTGCACCAGCGCCCGGCTGGTCGTGCCGCGGACAATCGAGTCGTCCACGACGACGACCTTCTTTCCCTGAAGCACTTCCCGCACGGGATTGAACTTGATCTTGACCTTCGCCATCCGGCCCGCCTGCGCGGGGTGGATGAAGGTGCGGCCGACGTAGTGATTGCGAATCAGCGCGTGCTCGAGCTTGATCCCCGACTCCTCGGAGAAGCCGAGGGCCATGGCGTTGGAGGAGTCAGGGACCGAGAACACGCAGTCGGCGCCTGGGGTCGGGTGCTCGCGGGCCAGCTCGTGCCCCAACGCCCGCCGCACCCGATCCACCGAGCGGTGGAACACCGTGCTGTCGGGCCGCGAAAAGTAGACCAGCTCGAACACGCAGCGGCGCCGCGACCGCGCGGGCAGGCGGGGCAGCTGATCCACCTCGCTGCCCTGGATGCGAACGAAGTCCCCAGGTTCGAGCTCGCGCACCAGGGTGGCTCCAGTGATGTCCAGCGCGCAGGTCTCGGACGCCACAACCCAGCCGCGTCCCAGGCGCCCCAGCACCAATGGTCGGAACCCGCGCGGATCGACGATGGCATACAGGGTGCGCCCGACGGTAATGAGGAGCGAATAAGCACCCTCCACGCGCTCCAGCGCATCCAGCAGCTGGTCCTCGGGCTCGCGGGCCTCGGATCGAGCGATCAGGTGGACCAGCACCTCGCTGTCCGAGGAGCTCTGGAACAGCGAGCCCTTGGCGACCAGGTCGGACCGCAGCTGCACCGCGTTCGTGAGGTTGCCGTTGTGGGCCAGCGCCAGCGGCCCCTCGCGGTAGCGGGCGAGCATCGGTTGGGCGTTGGCGAGGACGGAGGTGCCGGCGGTGGAGTAGCGGGTGTGGCCGATGGCGACGTCGCCCGGTAGATCGCCCAGGACTTGCTCGTTGAAGATGTCCGACACCAGTCCCATGCCGCGGTGGGATCGCGCCACGCCTTCCCCATCCACCGCGACCATCCCCGCGGACTCCTGCCCCCGATGCTGCAGGCTGTAGAGGCCGAGATAGGCGACGCGGGCTGCGTCGGGAACGCCGGTCACGCCGATGATGCCGCACATCTGTCTGTCAGTCTCCCATCCGTCGGGATACGCTCGAGAAATATACCTGCCTGAGACGCTCGACGGGGTGCTCGATGGTCGCATCGCGCAACCGCAGGCGCACCGCGCCGCCACTCTGAGCGACCGTTCCCACCCGCTGCGCGGGCACCCCGAGCTCCTGCGCGAGCGCCGCTACCGCGGTCGCGCGCTCCGGTGCGCACGTGACAACGGCTCGCCCCTGAGACTCGCTGAACAGCAGATCGACAGCCGTAAGCCCTGCGCCGTACGCCGCGAGATCGACGTCGAGACCGACGCCCGTCTCGTCGTAGGGGCCGCCCATCGCAACCTCCGCCAGCGCGACGCCCAGGCCGCCGTGCGAGCAATCGTGCGCCGAGCGGAGCAGGCCGCGCTCCGCCGCCGTGACGAGGTAGTCGACGAGGCGCCGCTCGACCGCCAGGTTCACACGTGGTGGTTGTCCGCCCACGAAACCGTACAGCGCCTCCCACAGCTGCGACGCTCCCAGCTCGGCCCGGGTCTCGCCCAGCACGAAGACCACTTCGCCCGCCGCGCGCGCATGGCTCGGCACGGCACGGTCGGCGCGCGCCAGGAGGCCGATCATGCCCACCACCGGCGTGGGATCCACCGCGCCGGCGGGGCTCTCATTGTAGAAGGAGACGTTCCCGCCGGTGACCGGGGTGTCGAGCGCCCGGCACGCGTCGGCGATACCGCGGCAGCTCTCCTTGAATTGGTAAAAGACCGCAGGCCGCTCGGGACTGCCGTAGTTCAGGCAATCGGTGATGCCCAGCGGCCGGGCGCCCGTGCACGCGATGTTGCGGGCGGCCTCCGCCACGACTGCCTTGCCCCCTTCGTACGGGTCGAGCAGGACATAGCGGTTGTTGCAGTCCACCGTCACCGCAATCCCGAATTGAGCATCCCGCACGCGAATTACGCCCGCGTCGCCCCCTGGGCCGATCACCGTGCCCGCCTGAACCGTCGAGTCGTACTGCTCGTAGACCCAATGCTTGGACGCGATCGGGGGATGGTCGAGGAGCTGGAGGAGCACCTCAGCAGGAGCGGGGAGCGGGGAGCGGGGAGCGGGACCCTCCGTGCGCAACCGAGCGATCGCTTCATCCTCGCGGGCTTCGGGCGTGTAAACGGGGCAGTCGTCGATCAAGCGCAGGCCCGGGATCTCGACCACGACCTGCTCCTGCCACGTCGCCCGGTACATCCCATCGTCCGTCACCCGGCCGATCGGGGTGGCGGTGAGGTCCCATTTCTCGGCGATCGCCTGAACCTGCGCGACGCGCTCGGGCCGCGCCACCACCAGCATGCGCTCCTGCGACTCGGACAAGAGGATCTCATACGGCGTCATCCCCGGCTCGCGCGTGGGTACGAGCGAGAGGTCGATCTCCACGCCCACGCCGCCCTTCGCGGCCATCTCGGCGGACGATGACGTAAGCCCGGCCGCACCCATGTCCTGAATGGCCACGATGTGCCCCGACGCGATCAGCGCGAGACTGGCCTCGAGCAGCAGCTTCTCAGTAAATGGATCGCCCACCTGGACCTGGGGCCTGCGCCGCTCGCTCTCGTGCGTCAGCTCTTCGGAGGCGAACGACGCGCCGTGGATGCCGTCGCGGCCGGTGCGCGATCCCACGACCAGCAGCACGTTGCCTACGCCGCGCGCCGCCGCCTTGATCAGGTCCCGCTCCTTCAGGAGGCCGACGCACATCGCATTTACCAGGGGATTGCCGCCATAGCTCGGACCGAAGTCGACTTCGCCCCCCAACGTCGGAACGCCCACGCAGTTGCCGTAGTCGCCCACCCCCTTCACCACGCCGGCGAAGAGATAGCGGTTGCGCGCCTCATCCAGCGGACCGAAGCGCAGGCTGTTCAGGACCGCCACGGGCCGGGCGCCCATGGTGAACACGTCCCGCAGGATCCCGCCGACGCCGGTCGCCGCCCCCTGGTAGGGCTCGACCGCCGATGGGTGGTTGTGGGATTCGATTTTGAACGCCACGGCCCAACCATCGGGGAGGCGGAGCACGCCGGCGTTCTCGCCCGGCCCCTGCACGACTTGAGGGCCCGCCGTGGGGAATCCCTTCAAGACCGGTCGCGAGTGCTTGTAGGAGCAATGCTCGCTCCACAACGCAGAGAAAACGCCCAGCTCGGCGAAGGTGGGCGTGCGCCCGAGCAGCGTCGTGATCCGCTGGTACTCTGCGTCGGTGAGGTTGTGGTCGCGGACCAGCTGAGGCGTGATGGGGGGGTCGCCCGGGAACGGAGTGGGAGCGCGGGGGAGGGCTCCCCGCGTCATGCGTCGGACGCCTTCGCCCCGGAGACGCCCCGGAGCAAGGCGCGAAACACGCGCCCCATGATGTTCGGCTCGGGATGCGCCAGCACGCTCTCCGCCTCACCCGCGTCGAACCAGATACCGTGGCAGTGCGTGCACTGATCGATCTGGATACCGTGCCACTCCCCCGTAATCAGATCGTAGCCGCACTTCGGGCACTTCATGTGGTGGGAGCGACGCTCGGCTTCGGCCGCGGTCTTCTGGACGGTGGCGCGCTGCTGCCGCAGCAGCTCGGCGTCCCGCTTGGCAAAGTATTCCTCTTCGTTTCTGCTGGGCTTGTCGGGCATCGGCCTCAAGGCGTCGAGGTTGATTTCACCGTGAGCGTGTCGCCGCCCGGACGCGCCGGGCCGTGCGGGGGTGTGGCGACGGGTGAGGACGACTGCCCGCTGTAGCCGTGGCCCGGCCACCGGAGCACGGCATCCACGACCTGGCCGTTCTGGAGGAATACCACATCCGCCGTGCCGCAGGTGTATTCGCAACCGTTCGGGTAGTAGAGGTACGTCATGTCCCCCTGGCGACGAACCGCGTTCGGGGGCCCCCACAGCGAGTAGATCTCCCGCTCGCGCATGCCCGGGGCGATCGTGCCGGTGTCGGGCGAGTTGTAGGGAACGTCGCGCGCAGGCAGCGGCACTTCGGGCGCCTGCCGGGCCGGTTTGGGCGGCGGCGTCGCGGCGACGTCCTGGGGCGCCGGTGCGGCCGGCTGCGGCGTGGCGGGCGCCGGCTGCGCCGGCTTGTTCCGCTGGCGCGCCGCCGCGATCTTGTCCTTGATCTTCTGCACCTGCTCGTTGATCTGCTTACACCCTGAGGTGGCGATCGTCAACAGCGCGCACATCAGCAGCGTGCTGCGTCGCATGTCGAG
>Ga0137409_10000817_pt1 | contig 34131 bp, 31 predicted proteins | sample CZODoug1_16funga_FD_122059 | JGI IMG/M metagenome (GOLD analysis project Ga0137409, IMG submission 122059) | Vadose zone soil fungal communities from Angelo Coast Range Reserve, California, USA - CZODoug1_16fungal (Hybrid Assembly) | ecosystem: Environmental > Terrestrial > Soil > Vadose zone... | reverse complement strand
GCATCCTCAGCGATCTCGGGCGCAGAAAGAGCACGTGGCTCACCACAGCCGCCGAGCACATGGGAGAAGCCGTGACGCGCGACTGGCGCCAGTGGCGTAAATGAAGGATCTGACGCAAGGGCCCATCACACGGCTGCTGGTGGCCATGGCGGTGCCGATTGCGATCGGCATGCTGTTTCAGACCCTGTACTTCATCGTGGATCTGTACTTCGTGGCGCGGCTCGGCGACGCCGCGATCGCCGGCGTCAGCTCCGCCGGCACGGCGGGCTTCGTGATCATGGCGCTGACACAAATGCTGGGCGTCGGCACTGTGGCGCTGGTCTCGCACGCGGCCGGTCGCAAGGACCAGGCCGAAGCCAACCTGGTGTTCAATCAGTCCGTGGTGCTGTCGGCGATCTGCGGTGTGCTGACGCTCGCCGCCGGCTTCCTGCTGAGCGGCGCGTTCGAGCGATTGGTGGCGGCCGACCCGGCCGCCGCCGCCGCAGGCGTGGCTTACCTCTACTGGTACACGCCGGGACTCGCGCTGCAGTTCGCGCTGGTGGCGATGGGCTCGGCGTTGCGGGGCACCGGCATCGTGCAGCCCACCATGATCGTGCAGATGCTCACGGTGATTCTGAACACGGTGCTGGCGCCGGTGCTGATCGCCGGCTGGGGCACGCATCACCCGCTCGGCACGGCGGGCGCCGGACTTGCCAGCAGCATCTCGGTGGCCTTCGGGGTGCTGTTCCTGTGGATCTACTTCCTGCGGCTCGAGCACTACGTCGGGCTGCGCACGGATCTGTGGAGCCCGCGCCTGGCGGTCATCCGGCGCATTCTCAACGTCGGACTGCCCGCCGGCGGTGAGTTTTTCATGATCTTCGTGATCCTGGGCGTCATTTACTGGGTGATCCGCGGCTTCGGACCCGCGGCCCAGGCGGGATTCGGCGTCGGCGCGCGCGTGATGCAGGCGCTGTTCCTGCCGGTGATGGCGATCGCGTTCGCCGCATCGCCGGTTGCCGGCCAGAATTTCGGTGCGCGCCACTATGCGCGGGTGCGGGAGACCTTCCGCACGGCGGCGCTCCTGGGCAGCGTGCTGATGCTGGCGATCACGCTGCTGTGCCAGTGGCGCGCGGAGTGGTTCATCGAATGCTTCACGCGCCAGGCGGACGCGGTGGCGGTCGGCGCGACCTACCTGCGCATCATCTCCTGGAACTTCGTCGCGACGGGACTCATCTTCACCTGTTCGGGCCTGTTCCAGGCGCTCGGCAACACCTGGCCGTCACTGCTGAGTTCCGCCTCGCGACTGCTCACCTTCGTGCTGCCCGCGGTGCTGTTGTCCGGGCTGCCGAATTTCACGCTCACGCAGGTGTGGTACCTGTCGGTCGCGACGGTGACGCTGCAGGCGCTGACCAGCCTGGCTCTGCTGCGGCGGGAGTTTCGCCGCAAGCTCGCTGCGCCGCCGGCTGCGACCGGCGGCGCACCCGGTGATGCCCTGCCGGTCGCTTCAGCGCCGGACGGCTGAACGCTCCGGTGCTTACTTCGGTTCCTGTCCCGGATGCGGATCGGCGAGCGGGTACGACTGTGTGCCACTCGCCGCCGGTTTAGCCGGCGGCGGGGTCGCCGGGTCGGCCGCAGAGGCCGAGCGCCGGGTACCCGAGTGCTGCGTACCGGTGCTCGCGGCCACGGCCGCGAGGAAGCGTCGCACGGGCTCCTCCTCGCTGGTCACGGCACCTGAAATGATATCGCCCGCGGCGACACCGGGCTTCCTGTAGAAGGCCGCGTTCGCCCCGTCATCAATGGTGATCGCCGTGCCGTCGAGCGCCAGTCCCGCGAACACGCCACGGCTGCGCGAGTAGGAGTAGACCTCCGCCTTGAAGCTCGCATCGGTGGCGGCCTCCGCCTGACGTCCGACCGGTCCCGCGGCGACCGAGGCATCGGCGCCGAGCGTCACCTTGCCGCCGTTGATGCCTTCCACGCCCTTGGGAGTGGTGAACACCAGGACGATGTCGGTGGATTGCACGCCCCACTGCCAGCCGAAGCTGCCGCCCGTCATGGTAATGAACACGGGGTTGCTGAAGTGCCCCTGCTTGTCGCGCACCACCAGCACGCCGTGGCCACGGCGCCCGCCGGCGAAGAACGCAACCTTGGTCAGGTCGGGAATGATCGCGATGCCGTAAGCGCGTTCGAGCAGGCGATCGGGAATCGCCCCGTCGCGCGTTCCGCGCAGCTCCTCCAGAACCTGACTCGCGGTCAGGAGGCGCCCCTGCTCGCGCGCCTGCGCGTGAGCGCCGGGGCAGGCCCCGGCCAGGACGGCACCGGCGAACAGCATGAGGAGAGAAGAGCGGATATGCATGGTGAGGAATCCTTTTCATTCGTGGCTGTCGCTGCTTGACGACAGGCGCGAATGAGAGTAGCGACCGGATGCGGAGCTTAACTCAGTCACGCACCGCTGCGCAGCGCGGCGCGCGAATCCGCCGCGCGAGGGCGGATGCGGCTAGAACCAGATCGACAGGAATACCTGGAAGACGTTCGCGTTGAGCTTGTAGAGCGGCTCGTTGCCGGCGCCGTAGGTACCGGCCAGCAGCGCGTTGCGGAAGTCGCCGTAGTCGATCATGAGGTGATCGACGCGCACGTTGATGCTGTTCCTGCCGAGCGAGCGCACGCCCGGTACCGCGAATTGGTAGGAGGCGCCCGCGCCGAGCGTGTAACTGTGGAAGGCGGCGAGCTCGCGATCGCGAGCCATGAAGTTCTGGTAGTTGGCGCGCGGGAACAGGTCGCTGTAGAAGTCGGCGTGCTTCTGCGTGTAGTAGCGCAGGCTGCCCTCGAAAATCCAGCGCTTCCCCACCGGATGGGTGTAATCGAGCTCGACGGTGTGCCCGATGATGCCCCAGGTGTCGTGGAAGAAGCGGTACTGGCCGGTGAGCGCCGCCCGGTAGGGCAGGTAGTACTTCAGCTGCGCTGAGGCGGCGTTGCTGGTACGCGTGTTGGGATACACCTGATCGGCGAGCGTAAAGCCCGCGCCCTGGCCCGGTGAGAGATAGCGGATCTTGCGGTAGGGATTGGCGAGATACCCCTGGTCGGTGAGCAGCTCGTAGTTGAAGCCGAGAATGGCATTGCGCGTCAGGATCTGGGTCAGCGACAGCGAATAGCCGCGGTGATCGACGCGCTGGTGGAATGTGGGATCGTTTTCCAGCACCCCCTGCGGGGTCTTGATGTCCCGGAACACCTGGTCCCAGCCGCGCCGGTAACCCAGCGTGAGCGTGGTCAGATCGCCGAACATGTCCTGGCTGACCGCGAAATAGCTGGTGTTCGCCTTGTAGTCGGGCTCCTTGCTGGTGATGAAGCCGGCGCTGTAGGTGGACTTGCCGTGCAGGTAGTCCGCGCCTCCGCTCCACTGCTCGCGCTTCTCGTGGTATGGGCTCGCCGAGAGCTTCACGTCGATCGAGGCGCTCGAGATCATGTCCTCGTAGTAGTTCGCCGACAGCGACAGGTTGTCGGCCACCTTCTTGCGCACCAGCACCGAGGGACCCTGGATGGTGATGTCGCCGCCGTGATAGGAGTGCCACAGCACATCGGCGCGATCCTCGGGCAGCACCCCGCCGAGCGCCGGGGCTGCGATCAGGCACAGCGTCAGCAGCGTGCGCGTGAAGGGGCTCAACCCCACGCAGCGCGTGTGCGCGGAGCGCGCCTCCCGGGTCAATTGCATCCGCAGCCGCCGCCCACCGATCCCGTTGCCCCGCGGGCGCCCTCGCGGCTCTCGAACACGTGTTGCAGGTACGCGCTGGAGACCGGATCGCGGTTGAAGGACATGATGGGATCGGCGAAGTGCTCGCGTTCGTAAGGCTTGACCCACGGAGTGGGCGCCGCGCACCCGGCGAGCGCTGCCAGCAGCAGCACCGCCGTCAGGGCCCGCATCAGCTTCGCTGGCGATACGCGCATCGCGCTACTCCCGGATCAGGCTGCGGATACTGTCGAGATACTCATTCTCGTCACCGGGCTTGTAGCCCCGGTGCAGCATACGCAGTTTACCGTGGCGGTCGATGATCACGGTGCTGGGCATGCCGGCGACCTCGTACAGCTTACTCACCTTGCTCTCCTTGTCGTAGAGGATGGGAAAGCTCACCGGCGTGGCTTGCAGCCAGTCGTCGGCCGCCTTCGAGTCCGGCTCCACGTTCACGCCGAGCAGTGTGAATCCGAGCTTGTTGTACTTCTTATAGATGCTCTCGAGCAAGGGCATCTCCTGGCGGCAGGGGCCGCACCAGCTCGCCCAGAAATTGATCATCACCACCTGGCCGTGGTACTGCGCGAGGCTCACGTCCCGGCCGCCGCGGGCGGTGAGCGTGAACTGCGGTGCCGGCGCGCTGGCGGAGCCCGCCAGCGCGGGCACGGCGATGGCGAGCGTGGCGGCAATGGCTGCGATACGGTTCTTCATCGTGCGTCCCTCTAGAAGAAGACGGTCGTGCCAATACGCGCCTCGAGGTTGTTGGTGAGCTTGGTGGTGCCCAGCAGGCTCGACTGGAACACGCGGTCCTGCACCGTGATGTGCAGCGCCAGCCAGTCTGCCGGTACGACACGGTAGCCGGCGCCAAAGTTCACCGTGAACTTCGTATCCCCGGCGAAATCGGTGCCGCCGATGCCGCCGAGGAGATAGAAAGCGCTCGTCATGGCGATGCCACGACCGATGAAGGCTTCGCCTGGCAGGAAGTTGTAGCCTAGTGACAGGTCGTAGTACGTGAAGCGCCTCTCAGACTCGGTAAGCAGCTGAACGTTACCGCCGAGGGTCTCGAAACTGGTGCGCCCGCCGCGCGAGCGGCCGGCCTCGCCCTGGAAGAAGAAGTCCTCGGTGATGTGGTAGGCGGCGGTGATCCCGTAGACCGGATGCGTGCCGAAATCCTCGATCGACAACGCACCGTAATCGAGGCCCATCTCGACGTTGGAACTCCTGATGCGCGGCACTTTGATCTTGCGCCGCGCCACCTCCGGCTCGATCACGCGCGGCGGCGCGTTCTCATCCTGCGCCGACTCGCTTGGGGGCGGCGGCGCGCTCTGCGCCCGGCTGGCGGCGCGGCGTTCGGCGCGCTGGTGATACCAGTCGCGCACCGAAGCGCAGCCGGGCAGCCCCGCCAGCAGCGCCGTCAGAAGAAGAACGCGAATCCCAGTTTCCATTCGTCTACTTCCTCGTTCTGGTTGCGCTTCGTGAACACGTAGTGGCTCTTGTATTCGGCGCGCAGGAAAAAGCGCCGCGTCAGGTAGTAGCGTACACCGCCGCCGACATAGGCCGTCGACTCGGTGCGGTTGGCGGCTTGCACCAGAGTTGCCTTGGGCTCGACGTGCACCAGCCCCAGGCCGAGCATCAGGAACGGCGACCAGCGTGCCTCGGGCGCGATCACATGCGTCAGCCCCACATCGCCGCTGACGCCGTTGGAGAACTTGCCGAGGAATTGCCCGAGCGCGCCCTCGAGCGCCAGCTGCGAGTTGAACGACAGCGAGCCGTAACCGGAAACCAGCGTCGCACCGCCGTACTGCCCGGCAAACATGCCCAGCTCGAAGCGGTGCGCGGTGAAGCCGGCGCGGTCGCCGAGACTGAACCTGAACGGCGAGCCGTCCGCCAGCACCGTCTTCTGCATGTCCTGTTGCGAGGCCCAGCCTTCCACGCCATGCTCGGTGCGCACCTTGAACCAGTCGGTGCGCCGGAACAGCACATCGACGCTGGCATCGCGCGGCACGACGTGAAACACCGGATAGCCGCGGCCGGGACCGGTGTGCAGCTCCAGGTACGGCTGGTTCACGAACAGCTGCAGGTACTCGCGCGCGCCGCCCACCGCGGGCGTCAGCAGCAATCCCAGCAACACGAGGCTCGCGAGCGCGACCTGGCGCAGCCGCGCGATCAATTCCGTCCTTCGCTCAATTGACCGGTACCGCGGGATCGAACGGGTTGTTGAAGTACTGCGCGCCAATATCCAGCCACTCCGACAACAGGCGAAGCTCCGCCGGGCTCAACCAGCCCGCATGCGTGCTTCCGGAACCCGTTGCGAAGCGGTTCAGAAACTGCGCCGACAGAGCGCCATTCGCGCTGCCCGCATTCAGGTATGGACCCACGGACGGTCCCGGGGCGCCCATGATAACTGTGTTGTGGGGGAACAGCAGCTGGCGATAGGAGGTCAACTCCTGCGGCACGTCGTTGGAGGCGGAACTGGTCAGATCGAGATCGCCCGCCGGGGTCTGCGCCGCACCCGCAGCATTTTTCGGATTGTGGCAACCCGCCTGCGAGCAGCTGTGATCGACGAGGGCCCCGCCAACGGTGGCGGGGCGCGGCAGATCCCACAGTGCCTGGAGGTGCTTCGGGTAGTTGATCTCGATGCGGCAGTTCGCGGCCCAGGTGGTCACGCACACCGCGCTGGTCGGAAAGGGCGTCATGAACTGCGTGGCATCGTCGTAGCGGTAGTTGATCGGCGCGCCCGGCGTCGCCTGCGCCGGGTCCGTCCACACGTCGGTGTACACCACGTTGACGCTGGGGACCATCTGCTTGCTGACGCGCATGCGCGCCTGCGCCATGGTCTCGCCGGCTTGCGGGATGAAGGCGCCGGCGCCTGAGGCAATGGTATGCGGGAAAGGCATGCCGCTCGCCGCAGCTCCCGCCCAGGCGGCGGCAAACAGCCCGGCGCGGCCGTGCGAGATGGGACGCTGGGCGCTCGCCGGCCGGTGGCAGCCGTTGCAGGACACCACCTCGCCCCGCTTCACCTGCAGCCAGACGCCCTGCGCCGGCGTGATGCGCCGCGCGTTGGCGTCCAGCACGCTCATGCGGACGGCGACGTTCGCCGGCACCTCGATGCGCACCGAGCCGTCGGGCTCGATGGGCGCGTAGCCGAGGATAGCGAGCATGTAGCCGCTGGCGCCGAAGGCGGCGCCGGAGAGATCCACGACGGTGCGGTCAGGAATCGACACCGCCTTCTCCAGGCGGATGAAGCGCGCCGGGCGCGCGCTCGCGGCGGTCTTGGCGGGATCGGCGAGCGTGGCGATGTTCGGGTTGGCGGTGTCGACACCGTCGATGTCGTAGACACTTCTTATGTCGATGACCCCCACATTGGCGTCGTACAGGTTCTGGTCGAGGTCGACCCCGGGAATCTTGTCGAGGATGATGTTGGGAAGCGCACGCGGCTGCGCCACCGCGACGTCCGTGACCATCACGCCCTCGACCGGCGGCATGATCGGCAGGATGGTGTTCTGCTTCGGATCGAACATCCACACGCTGTACAGCGGCGGCGCGGTTTGCGGGTTCGGGGCGGCGCCCGCCGGGGAGGTGCACGGCACGATCGCCGGCGGGGTCTGCGTGTTGTCGAGCAGCCGGCACTGTGTCCAGCTGACGAGAATGCGGCCGGTGCCGTCCTGCAGCGGGTAGGCGGAATTGAAGCGCCCGCCCGGTGACGGACCCGGGATGGTCAGCACGTTGTTGGTGGTGGCCGGCGTCTGCGCCGGGCCGGTGAGAGTGGCGTTGGCGAGCAGCGGCTGGGTGTTCTCGACGTAGCGGGTGCCGTCGATGATGACGAGGTTGCCGCCGAAGTCGACGTCGGTGTACTGGCGCATGAGCGCCATGATGCGGCCATCCTGCATCTGGCGCGGCTGCACGAACTCGACGACGGTGTTGTTGGTACCCGTCATGTGGCTGTTGGCGCCGTAGTAGAGCTCGAGATCCGTGCCGTCGGGATTGGCCGAATACAGATGCATGGCGTCCTTGCCGGGCGCGTGATCCCAGCGGCTCCACAGCACCCGGCCGCTGGCGAGCACGGTCGCATCGCGGTCATGGCTCTGGTTGAAGGAGATCTGGTGCACGCCAGTGCCGTCCGCGTTCATGACTTCCAGTACGAACGCCGGCTCGGTGCGCGCCTCGTCCTGCGCGGAGAATTGCGGCTTGTTCTCATCGAGCAGGATGGCCTGCGACTGCGTCTGGCGCGTGGACGAGAACACGATGCGCCCGTCGGGCAGGTAGTGCGGTGACACGTCGTTGACCGTGGGATCGGTCGCCGGGACGATGACCGCGCGCAGCGTATCGCTGGCGATCAGGTACTCATAGATGCGCCACGACGGCGGCTTCTTGGGATCCTGGTTCATGGCAAGCGGGCCGCGCATGGCGAACACCACCCGGGTGCCGTCGGCGGAAGTGTCGACGTCCTTCACATCCCAGCTGGCGCCGGCGGTGAGGCGCGCGGTGATGTTGGTCTCCAGCGCACTCGGCGAGGCGCTGGCGCGCTCGTACAGATCCGCGGACGGCACCGCATCGCGCAGCACCCGCAGGTCGTCCTGCAGCACGGTGCCGGTGCTGTTCATCGGTACCTGGCGCTTCACGTAGAAGATGGGAAAGTCGACCGTGGCCGGATCGGCCACCTGACTCTTGCCGAGATTCACATTGCCGCCGCCGCTGCAGGCGCCGAGTCCGGCCGCGAGCGCCGCTGTCAGCAGCGCCGCGGCCAGCCGCGGCGTCGTGATCGCACGTCGTGCGCATCGCATCAGTTTGTGCCGGCCGCGCGGCGCGTTCATGTGCGGCTCCCCAGCTATACGGACTCTCCGCCGCCGGTGAATGTAACGTAATTCGCGGTCGTTCTGAGTACTAATCGCCATAAGTGTCGCCATAAACGCCGATCCCATCACTGCGCTCCGGTGCGCTTCGCGGTTCTCATGGGGCCCGCGGTACGCGGGGCCGATCGCGCTACTAGGTAAGCGGCCGATCGCAGGCGCGCCGTGACCGGGCTCGCAGTTCCCCACGCAATGATCCATGCGAACCAACAACCAGTGCGAGTGTCGTCGATCGGCGACGTCACCCGGTTGAGACATTCGGCGCGGGGGTTAAGCCACGTATAGTCCGCAGCGCGCTTCGGATAGTTTTGGGAGTTGACGGGCGCCATGAATGTCAGGCTGAACAAGGCACAGGTCTTCTCGGGCGGTGCGCGCCGTGCGGGCGCGGCTGCCGTGCTGCTGCTGACGCAGCTGGCAATTTCCGCCCACGCCGGACCCAACGAGCAGGCCAAGCGCATCTACGAGCGCATAGCCGGCGAGCCGCCGGCGCCGACAGTGCTCAGCCAGATGGCGACCGCGATCACCGCCAGTCCCGGGCAGACGGGCCTGCTGGCCGCCGCCGCCATCGCCACCAGCGCCCCGTCGTTCTACAACGTGACGCTGAAGAACCTGGTGATCCCGTGGACCAATCGGGACCAGACCGTGTTCGCGCCGTTCAATGACTACGCCGCGACCGTCATCGGCATGACCCGCGACGACGTGGCGTTCAACACCGCCCTGTCCGACGACATTCTCTACATCGTGAACGCGTCGGGGTTGCCGGCGCCTTCGCCCATGAACAACAATCACTACGCCAGCGCGGAGACCAACGGCGTTGATTTGAGCAGCACGCTCAGGCGCACCACGCAGTCGGCCGCCTACGGCACGCCGGTGCAGGCGACCGCCGGCCTCATTACCACGCGCGGCGCGGCTTCGGCGTTCTTCATCAAGGGCACCAACCGCGCGATGTTCCGCTTCACCCTGATCAATCACCTCTGCCACGACATGGAGACGGTGATGGACACCACGCGGCCCGCGGATCGGATCCGCCAGGATGTGGCGCGCTCGCCGGGCGGGGACAGCCGCGTGTTCCTCAACAACTGCGTCGGTTGCCACAGTGGCATGGATCCCATGGCGCAGGCGTTCGCGCACTACGACTTCGACGCCACCGCCGGGCAGCTGGCGTACACGGCGAATCAGGTGCAGCCGAAATACCTCATCAATGCGACCAACTTCCCGTTCGGCTTCGTGACTCCCGACGACAGCTGGTCGAACCGCTGGCGCGCGGGTGCCAATGCCTCCCTCGGTTGGGACGCGACCCTGCCGGGCAGCGGCGCGGGCGCCAAGTCACTGGGCCAGGAACTCGCCGCGAGCGATGCCTTCGCGCACTGCCAGGTGACCAAGGTCTTCCAGGCGGTGTGCTTTCGGGCGCCCATCAGCTCCGCGGATCAGGCGACGGTGGCAGCCATCAAGGCGAGCTTCAAGTCCGGCGGCTATCGACTCAAGCAGGTGTTCCAGCTGTCCGCTGCCGCCTGTCCGGGCCAGTAAGGGAGCGCCGCAATGAACCGCCCTGTTGCCACCCTGCCTGCCGCGCGCGCGCTCAGCCTCTGCGCCACGCTCGTGGTGCTCGCCACCCTGGCTGCCTGCAGCGGCGGGGGCGCCTCGACCACCGTGAACCAGCAGGCGACGCCTCCCAGCAACTCGGCGAACGCCTATACCGGGCCTGCGCCGGGGAATGCCGACGTGCAGGCGTTCAAGATCAACCTGTGGGAAAACATCCGCCCCGCCAACCGCTGCGGCGGCTGCCACCACCAGGGCGGCCAGTCCCCGATGTTCGCGCGCTCGGACGACGTGAACCTCGCCTACCAGGCTGCCGGCCCGCTGGTGAGCCTCACGCGCCCGGACCAGTCGACGCTGGTCCTGAAGGTGGGCAGCGGCCACAACTGCTGGGTCGCGGACCCGTCCGCGTGCGCGGCCACCATGCTGGTGTGGATCCAGGCGTGGATCGGCGCCGGCTCCGCGTCCACCACCAGCGTGCAGCTGACCGCGCCGCCGGTGCAGGCGGCCGGTGGCGGCAAGCAGTTCCCGGCCGATTCCACTAGCTTCCAGGCCACGGTCTATCCGCTGCTGCGGCAATTCTGCTCCGGCTGCCATACCTCGAGCTCCGCGACGGCGCAGCAGCCCTACTTCGCGAGCGCGAACCCCGACGAGGCTTACGCCGCGGCGCAGCAGAAGATCAATCTCGCAAGTCCCAACCAGTCGCGCTTCTACGTGCGGCTGGCCGAGGAGTTCCATCATTGCTGGGTCACGCCCTCATCCGGCGGCGCCCCGGACTGTCCCGGCAGCTCGGCGACGATGCTGGCCGCGATCACTGCCTTCGCCAACGGCATCCCGGTGACACAGATCGATCCCAACCTGGTGATCTCGAACGCACTCGCGCTCAAGCAGGGCACCGTCGCCGCCGGCGGCAACCGCTTCGAGGCGAACCTGGTGGCCAAGTACATGTTCCAGACCGGCAGCGGCAGCACCGCCTACGACACCAGCGGTGTCACTCCGGCGGCCGACCTGTCTTTGTCCGGGAACGTCAGCTGGGTGGGCGGCTGGGGCATCAGCGTCGGCACCGGTGGCAAGGCGCAGGCCTCCACCAGCACGAGCCAGAAGCTCGCCGCCATGATCCAGTCCTCGGGCGAGTATTCGCTCGAAGTGTGGGCGGCACCGGCGAACGTCGCGCAGACCAACGCCTACATCGTCAGCTACTCCGGCAGCAACGCCACGCGCGATGCCACCCTCGGCCAGAGCGCCATGCAGTACGAGGGACGCGCGCGCAGCAGCACCACCGATACCAACGGCACGCCGCCCCTCATGACCACCACGGCGAGCGGCGCGGCCCAGGCGGCGCTGCAGCACGTGGTGCTGACCTACGATCCGGTCAACGGGCAGAAGATCTACGTCAACGGCATCTATACCGGGGACGCGGATCCGGCCAAGGGCGGCTCGCTCGCCAACTGGGACAGCACCTTCGCGCTGGTGCTCGGCAACGAGACCACCGGTCAGCGCCAGTGGCAGGGCGTCATCAAGTTCGTCGCCATTCACAACCGCGCGCTCACGGCGGCGCAGATCCAGCAGAACTTCGCCGCCGGCGTTGGCGAGAAGTACTACCTGCTGTTCGGCGTCAGCGCCCTGTCGGGCGTGTCGCAGTCGTACATCCTGTTCCAGGCGAGTCAGTACGACAACTTCAGCTACCTGTTCTACCAGCCGAAGTTCATCAGCCTCGATCCCAAGGCGGCGGTGCCGGCGAATCTGCAGATCAGCGGCATGCGCCTCGGCGTGAACGGCGTACTGACCCCGGCCGGCCAGGCGTACGCCACCCTGAGCGCCAGTGTCGGCGGCGCGAACTACACCGCCGCCAACGGTCAGCTGCTGTCGGGCCTCGGCACCGTGATCCCGGTGACCCTCGGGCCCACCAACGATCTGTTCTTCCTGTCGTTCGATCAGCTGGGCTCGCACGTGCACGCCTACGTGGAACCGACGGTGACGGTGTCGCCGCCCGCGCCCGATGATGTCACCAAGCAGCCCGACTTCGGCGTCGCGACCTTCGAGCGCATCAACAGCTCGATGGCGCGCATCACCGGCGTGCCGATCACCAACGGCGTGGTGTCGACGCTCTACCACAGCGAGCAGCAGTCGCTGCCGGCCGGGCCGCTGATCTCGGCGTTCCTGCCTTCACACCAGACCGCGATCGCGCAGCTGGCGAACGCCTATTGCGGACAGCTCATCGGCACCCAGTCGCTGCGCGATGCGTTCTTCGGCGCCGGGCTGGATGGCAGCATCAACGGCGGCGCCGCGGCGTTCTTCGGCGCGAGCGGCAGCGCCAACCGCGGCATCGTCATCAATGCGCTGGTCAACAATGCGGTGGGCGCGAACGTTACGCCGGCCGCGGCCGGCGCCGTGCGCAGCGAGGTCGATGCGCTGCTCACGCACGTTCCCACGCTCAAGTCCGGCGTCACCGTCGCCACCGCCACCACGGCGGCCTGCGCCGCGGTGCTCGGCAGCGCCGTGGTGAGCCTGCAGTGACCTCAAGGATCTGGAGATAGGCAGATGCTGATCCGCAAGAAACCCCCGCGATCGCATGCGCTCGGCGAGCCACTGCTGCACCAGAACCATCCGCTGCCGGTGACGCGCCGCGACTTCATCGCCGCCGGGTTCCTCTCCGGGCCGGCCATGGTGATCGGGCCGGCATGGCTCGGCGGGCTGCTGAAGGCGAGCCGCGCGAACGCCGCGCTCTCCCCCGACATGCAGGCGCTGCTTGGCTCCGGCCAGTGCAATGTACCGACCGCCGCCGGCGGTCTGCCCTTCATCTGCTTCGATCTCGCCGGCGGCGCCAACCTGGTCGGCTCCGAGGTGCTGGTGGGCGTGCAGGGCGGCCAGCGGAACTTCCTGTCCACCGCCGGCTACGGCAAGCTCGGCGTGCCGGGCAACATGGTGCCGAGCTCGAGCGCCAACATCGACGCATCCCTCGGCCTCCTGTGGCACGCCGACGGCGCCATCAAGCGCGGCATCCTGAGCAAGGCGACGACCGCAACCGCCGCCGGCACCAACGGCGCGGTGCTGTGCGCCATGTCGCAGAACGACACCCAGAACAATCCGCACAACCCCATGTACGGCATCGCCAAGGCGGGGGCGCAGGGCCTGCTCCTGAACCTGATCGGCACCGAGTCGTCGGTCTCCGGCGGCAACTCGCTGGCGCCAATGACACTGATCGACCCCGCGCTGCAGCCCACCACCATCAGCCAGCCCTCGGATGCGACCGCACTGGTCGATACCGGCGGAGCGACCGCGGATCCGGTGGCGGTGGCGGTGCTCGAGTCGCAGGCGCGCATCAGCGGCGGCAGCAGCGCGTACGTGTCGGGCAATACCGCTTCCTTCAGCGGCGCGCTCAGCGCGCCGAACGGCGGCACCCCGGGCGTGCAGCTGTATTCCGATCCGATGACCGACACGGCGCTCAAGAACCAGGTGCGCTGCGCGTACGTGAAGTCCGCCAACACCGCCGATGCCTTCGGCAACCCGGCGGCGCTGGATGCCACCAAGGATCCGAACATCATCGGCGGCGCGACGCCGATCTTCACCGCCGCCGACTTCTCCGACTCGGATGTCCAGAAGACCGCCACCGTCATGAAGCTGGTGCTCAACGGCTACGCCGGCGCGGGCACCATCACCCTGGGCGGCTACGACTATCACGACGACAGCCGCGCCACCGGCGAGGACCGCAACTTCAAGGCCGGCCAGATGATCGGCGCGGTGCTGGAGTACGCGCACCGGGTCGGCAAGCCGGTGATGATCTACGTGTTCAGCGACGGGTCGCTCACCGCCAACTCCATGATCGACAACAGCACCGGCGGCCGTGGCAAGCTCGGCTGGCAGGGCGACAGTGCCTCGGTGGCGTCGACGTTCTTCCTGGTCTACAGCCCCACCGGCCGGCCGCAGCTGCGCAACGGTGTCGCGGGCCAGCAGATCGGCTATTTCAGCTCCGATGGCTCGGTGGTGAGCACCTCGAGCCCGGCGGCCAACGCGGTTAACCAGCTGGTGCAGGTCGTGATTCTCAACTACATGGGGCTCATGGGCACGGACGGCCAGTTCCCGACACGGTTCCCCATGCAGAGCCTGGGGTCAGGCAGCGCCCTGGCGGGGCTGACCGCCTTCACACGCATCGTGTGACGCGGCGGGCGTGCCGGTAAGCGCCGCGGCGCCCCAAGCCGGTGTCGCAGGCTGACGACGCCGGCAGCCGCTCTTTTCGCGGGTGTCTTTCGTTGACAGTGTCAAGCGCGCTGTGCAATTTTGCGCGCTTGGCGCTGACCGCGCATCCCTTCGCGAAGGATCATTATTGAGCTGGCAACGGCCGAACCACCCGGTGTGGCGTGAGGTGGCACAGCGTTGGCTGCGCGTGGCCGTGATCGCACTTGGTTGCAGCGCGGCGGTGCAGGCAGAGTTGCCCTACGCCCTCATCGGGCAGAGCGCGCCTGATTTCGCGCTGCGCGCCGCCGTCGGCGGCAACGCGCGCCTGTCGGAGCACCGCGGCGAGGTCGTGGTACTGAGCTTCTGGAGCAGCCGCTGCACGCCCTGCCGCACGCAGCTGGCGGCGCTGAACCGCAGCCTCACGACCTACCACTCGGCGGGACTGGCGATGTTCGGGATCGGTGTCGATGACGATCCGGCTCAGGCGCGCGATTTTGCGCGCTCGGCATCCGTGAGCTTTGAGCTGCTGCTCGATCCCGCCAAGGGGGTAAGCCGCAGCTACCAGGTCGACAACCTGCCGATGACCGTGTTGATCGACCGCAGCGGCACGGTACGCACCGTGCTGCGCGACTACAGCCCCGAAAGCGAACAGCTCTACCTGCAACAGCTGCGGGCTCTGCTGAACGAATGATCGGAATCACCATGCTGCAGATGACACGCGCAATGTCCGAAGCCGATGAGACGCCGCGGCGCGCAGCGCCCGCCGCGCTCCTCGCCCCGCTGCTTGCGGTTGTGCTGCTCGCGGCCGCCCCGCCCACGGCGCTGGGCGCGCCGCCAGCCGGGCCGGAGGCCGCGACCCCGGCGGCGGCCGCCAGCGCCCCGGCGCCGCCGCCGGGCGAGGCAGATTCGCCGCTCGCCACGGCGGGCGCTGCCGCGGAGTCCTCGCCCGACACCCGCGGCCTCGACCAGGAGATCCAGGATCTGAAGAAGGACGTGGTCGATCTCAACAAGGACCTGTTCATCCTGGAAGAGGAGCTGCTGTTCCCGGCCAACACCCAGGTGGCGGTGTTCCTGTCGGTGGACGTCGGGCAGTTCTTCGGGCTCGATTCGGTGCAGCTGAAGATCGACCGGAAGGAGGTCATCAACTACCTGTACACGCCGCGCGAAGTCGAGGCGCTGCTCAAGGGCGGCGTGCAGCGCCTGTATCTCGGCAACCTCAAGGTCGGCGGGCACGAGCTGGTTGCCTTCTTCAACGGCAAGGGGCCGAACCAGCGCGCCTACAAGCGCGGCGCCTCGCTCAGGTTCGAGAAGGGCGTCGGCGCCAAGTACCTGGAGCTCAAGATCGATGACCGGCAGAAGAAACTGCAGCCGGAGTTCGCGATCAAGGACTGGGAATAGCCCGTGACGCGAGCTTCCTGCATGCGTGCGCTGCTTCTCGCCGCCGTGCTGGCGCTGCCGGCCTGTGCGCCGAGCGCGCGGCGCCACGACGCGGAGAAGCTGCCGGTCACGCGTATCCGCGATCTGCACTACGGCGATGCGCTGTTCTACTTTTATCAGGACGAGGACTTCGCGGCGCTGACCCGCCTGCTCGCTTACGAGCACTGGAGCCGCGTGCCGCACCATGTGGAGGAAGCGCAGCTCCTCGAGGGCGGGTTGTACCTGTCGCTCGGGATGCACAACGAAGCGGGCGAACGCTTCCAGAGGCTGCTGACCAACGATGTGCCCACGGGAGTGCGCAATCGCGCCTGGTTCTATGTCGCGCAGGTGTGGTACGCGCGCGGCTATCTCGACAAGGCGGACGCGGCGCTGCGCAAGGTGAACGGGCGGATGTCCCCGGAGCTGGAGGCGCAGAAGGAACTGCTGTTCGGCAACGTGCTGATGCACGAGGGACGCTACGATGAGGCGATCCGCCTGCTGTCGACCTGGCGTGGCCCGCAGATCTGGTCCGCCTACGCGCGCTTCAACCTGGGCGTGGCGCTGGTGCGCAACGGACGGCTCACCGATGCCGAGCCGTTCCTCACCGGAGTCGGCAGCATGTTCGCCGCAACTCCGGAGCTGGCGGCGCTCAAGGACCGCGCCAATCTCGCGCTGGGCTTTGCGTCCCTGCAGGCCAACCAGCCGGCGCGGGCGCGCCCGGCGCTCGCGCGGGTGCGCCTGACCGGTCCGTACTCGAACAAGGCGCTGCTCGGCATCGGCTGGGCGGAGGCGGCGCTGGGGGACTACCAGGGAGCGCTCACGCCGTGGCTGGAGCTGCGCAGCCGTGACGTACTCGACGCGGCGGTGCAGGAGTCCTACCTCGCCGTGCCGTACGCCTTCAGCAAGCTCAGCGCCAACGCGCAGTCCGCCGAGTACTACGAGAGCGCGGTCAAATCCTTCGATACCGAAACCGGGCGGCTGGATGAGGCCATCGCACGCATCGAGAAGGGCGACATGCTGGAACGCGTGCTGGCCAAGGATCTGGGCGCGCGCTACGGCTGGTTCTGGCAGCTGAAGAGCCTGCCCGATGCGCCCGAGTCGCGCTATCTGTACGCGGTGCTGGCCGGACACGATTTCCAGGAGGGGCTCAAGAACTACCGCGACCTCGTGTACCTGAACGGTACGCTGGAGCGCTGGGGCGACAGCATGGGCGCCTTCCAGGACATGATCGAGACGCGCGAACGCGCCTACGCCGAGCGGCTGCCGCGGGCGGATGCGCTGCTGGCCTCGGGCGCGGTCGAGAAGCTGCAGCAGCGCAACGTCACGCTGGCAAATGAGCTGCGCACCATCGAGACGCAGCGCGACATGGCCGCGCTCGGCACCACCGCCGAGCGCGAGCAGTGGGCGCGGGTGCGGCGTGTGGAAGCCGCGCTCGCCGCCGCGCCCGACACACCCGAGAACGCGGACCTGCGCGTGCGCCTGGCGCTGGTGAAGGGCGTATTGCAGTTTCGCCTGCACGACGCCTTCAACGCGCGTCTGTGGCAGGAGCATCGCGGGCTGAAGGATCTGAGTCTGGCACTGCATGAGGCACAGAGCCGCTGGATCCGCGTGGAACGCGACCGTAAGAGCGTGCCGACCAACACCGGGGAGTTCGCGGCCCGCGTCGCGGCCCTCAAGCAGCGCATCGACACCCTGGAGGTGCGCCTCGCCGCCACCGAGCAGAAGCAGAGTGTGTTTCTCGCGCGGCTTGCCGCCCATGAGCTCGAGGGGCAGAAGGATCGACTCGCCGCCTACCAGGTGCAGGCGCGCTTTGCCCTCGCCAGCATGTACGACCGCGCCGCCAACGCGGACACCACGCAGAAGGGAACCGAAGGCGGCAGTCAGGCCGCGCCCGCCACGCCGCCCCCCGAGGAGGCTGCGGCGCCCCCCGAGCAGGCTCCGCCACCGCCCGAGGAGGCTCCGGTGCCCAAGGCGACGGAGCCGCCGCGATGAGCCGGCGCATCCCTGCAGCCGCGTCTCTCGCGCCGGCGCTCGCGCTCGCGTTGCTGGCGACCGCGCCGCGGGCTTCGGCGCAGACCACCATCGGGGATCTCGCCTCGCGCAAGGTCGAGGTGCACCGCGACACGGTGGCGAGCGCCAACGCCTCCCGGGCGATGGAGAACTATCGCCATTTTCTGGAGCTGCAGAATACCGACCCGAAGCTGCGCGCCGAGGCCCTGCGGCGACTCGGGGACCTCAACCTCGACGCCGGTGAGATGCAGCGGCTGGAACAGGAAGTCACCGCGGTGGACCTGCAGGGCGCCGAGGCGATCAAGCTCTACACGACGCTGCTCAAGGCATACCCCGACTACACGCGCAACGACCAGGTGCTCTATCAGCTGGCGCGCGCCTATGAGACCACCGGCCAATCCGGGCCGGCGCTCGGCACGCTGGATCGGATCGTGCAGCGCTACCCGCAAAGCCCGCAGCTCGATGAGGTGCAGTTCCGGCGGGGCGAGCTGTTGTTCTCCGACAAGCGCTACGCGGATGCCGAGCGCGCCTACGCCGCCGTCATCGGGCGCGGCGCAGGTTCGGTGTTCTTCCAGCAGAGCCTGTACAAGCGCGGCTGGTCGCTGTTCAAGCAGTCGCTCGCACTCGAGAGCCTGCCACCCTTCGGCGGGGTGCTCGACCAGGAGCTCGGCACCGGCGGCGGCAAGTCCGTGCGGCTGGAGACGCTCAAGCGCGCCGATCGCGAGCTGGTCGAGGACACCCTGCGGGTCATGAGCATCACGTTCTCCTACAACGACGGCGCCGCCTCGCTCGAGCAATACATGCACCAGCACGGCGAGCGCCCGTACGCCTGGCTGCTGTATTCCCGCCTCGGCGACCTGTACGTCGACAAGCAGCGCTACCAGGATGCGGCGAACGTCTACCGCGCGTACGTGGCGCGCGATCCCTACAGCGACCACGCGCCGGACCTCGACATGGCGGCGATCGAGGCCTACGGCAAGGGCGGCTTCAGCCAGCTGGTGCTCGACGGCAAGCACGAGTTCGTCGAGCACTACAACTTCGACTCCCCCTACTGGAAAACCCGTACACGCGCCGCCAATCCGCGCGTCGTGCAGGAGCTCAAGACCAACCTGAAGGACGTGGCCACCTACTTCCATGCGAGCGCACAGAAGTCCAAACGGGTCGCCGACTACCAGGAAGCGGCGCGCTGGTACCGGGACTACCTGAAGTCGTTCCCGGAAGATACCGACTCCGCGTCGACCGTCTACCTGCTGGCGGAGGCGTTGTTCGAAAGCCATCAGTATGCCGATGCGGCTGCCGAGTACGAGCACACCGCCTACGGCTATCCGAGGAACGACAAGTCCGCGACCGCCGCCTACGCGGGGCTGGTCTCCTATCAGAAGGGCGAGGAGGGCTTGAGCGGCACGGACAAGGACGCCTGGCATAAGCGCGCCACGGACGCCGGAGTCAGGTTCGCGCAGACCTTTCCCGAACACCCCGACAGCGCCGGCGTCCTGACCCGCGCGGCCGAGGAGATCTTCGCCGCCGGGGACCGGCCGCGCGCCGTCAGCGTGTCCGAGTCGATTCTCGCGCGCCAGCCGCCGGTGGATGTCGCCAAGCAGCGCATCGCGTGGACCATCATCGCGCAAGCGCGCTTCGACCAGGGCGATTATGCCCAGGCGGAGCCGGCGTTCGTGCAGGCGCGCGAGCTCGCCGGCAAGGATGAGAAGCTGCGCACCGATCTCACCGAGCGCCTCGCGGCCAGCGTATACAAGGAGGGCGAGGCGAAGCAGAAGGCCGGGGATGCCGGCGGGGCGGTGGAGGATTTCCTGCGCGTCGGGCGCATGGCGCCGGAATCGAAGATCCGCGCCAATGCGCAGTACGACGCCGCCGCCGAGCTGCTGAACCTCAAGCAGTGGAACCGCGCCATCGGCGTGCTCGAGGATTTTCGCCGCCAGTTCCCGCAGCATCAGCTGCAGCCGGACGTCACCCGCAAGCTCGCAGTGGCGTACTCTGAAGGCAACCGGCCGGGCGAGGCCGCCGCGGAGTTCGAGCGGATCGCCGCAAACCCGGCGGAGAATCGCGCCGTACAGCGTGAAGCGCTGATGCAATCCGCGGACCTGTACTCCAAGGCCGGCAACACTCCCCGGGCCATGGGGATGCTGGAGAAGTTCGTCGACACCAACCCAACACCGCTGGCCGATGCCGAAGAGGCGCGTCAGCGCCTGGCGGACTATGCCGGCAAGAGTGGCGACAACGCGCGGCGCGACCACTGGTACCAGGAGATCATCCGCGCCGACGCGCAGGCCGGCACGCAGCGCACCGATCGCACCCACTACCTGGCCGCGAAGGCGCAGCTGACGCTCGCACAGCCGGCGCGCGATGCGTTTCGTGCCGTGCGCCTCACCGCGCCCCTGAAGAAGAGCCTGGTAGTCAAGCGCAACGCGCTCGAGACCGCGATGGAGGGCTACAAGCGCGCCGCGGAATACCAGGTCGCCGAGGTGACGACCGCCGCCACCTACGAGATGGCGGAGCTGTACGGCACGCTCGCCAAGGACATCCTGCACTCGGAGCGGCCGTCGAACCTCAAGGGTGATGCACTGGAGGAATACAACTCGCTGCTCGAGGAACAGGTGTTTCCGTTCGAGGAGCAGGCGATCAAGGCGCACGAGCTGAATGCCACGCGCGCCAAGGACGGTGTGTACGACGAGTGGGTGCGCAGGAGCTTTCAGGCGCTCGCGCAGCTCAAGCCCGCGCGCTACGGCAAGACGGAGTTGATACAGGATGCGGTTACCAGCCTCGAGTGAGCGCACACCGGGCGCCGACACCCGGGCCGCGTCCGCGCTCGCCTGGCTGGCGCTGGCGGTGCTCGCGGCCTGCAGTTCCGGGCCCAAGCGTCCGGTGATGCATCCGGCGAAGCCGATCACGCGTGAGGGGCCGGCGGCCGCGCCGGCCGGCGCGCCCGCGGCAGGCAGCGCCACCAGCACCGCCCCACCGGTGGCAGCGCCGTCGGTTGCGCCTGCACCGGCGCCGCATGCTGCCACCGCCGCGCCGGCGCGTGGTACCGTGAACCCGACCGCGCCCGCGCCCGCGCATCCGCAGGTGTCACCGGCGGCGCGGGCGGACTTCGATCGGGTCGTGAGCTACATGCGCGCCGGCAAGACGGTCGAGGCGCAACTCGGCTTCAAGCAGCTCTCGCTGCAGTATCCTCAGTTCGCCGCACCGCTCGTGAACCTGGCGATTCTGCAGCGCAACGACGGTCACCTCGAGCAGGCGGAGGAAACCCTCAAGAGCGCGGTCGCTCACGAGCGCGGCAGCGCCGTTGCCTGGAACGAGCTCGGCGCCACCCAGCGGATGCGCGGGCAGTTCAAGGACGCGGCCTCCTCATACGAGCAGGCCATTGCGGCGGATCCGCGCTATGCACCGGCCTGGCGGAACCTCGGCGTGCTGTCGGATCTCTATCTTGGAGACCCGGGCCGCGCGCTCACGGCCTTCGAGCAGTACCGGCAGCTCACCGGCGAGGACAAACCGGTGAGCGGCTGGATTGCGGAGTTGCGACAGCGCCTGGGGATGGCGCCGCCGAAGCGTCCGGCGCCTGCCGCGCCCGCGGACGGCAAACCGGGCGACGCTGCGCCCGCGCCAGCGCCGGGCGCGCCGCAATCCGAGCCGCAACCCACGCCGGGCGACAGCGTTGCGAGCGCCGGGCACCGCGCCCCGAGAGCAGGAGGTTGAACATGTACCGCGTGTGCGTATACCGATCGAGGCCACCGACCGTGCTGTCGGTTCTCATCGCCTTGTGCCCACTGACCCTCGGCGCGGCACTGGCCCAGGAGCAACCGGCCGCGCCCGCGCGCGCCCTGCCGCGCCCGGACCAGCTCGAGCCCGCCGTGGATACCACCAAGAGCGCGCCGGCCGCGGCTACGCCGGCCGCGGCCACGCCGGCCGCTACGCGCAAGCCAGCGGCGGTCGGGACGGTTGCCGCGCCCAAGGAGCCATCCGGCGCCAAGGCGAGCGCGCGCAAGGGCGCGGACCGGCTCGAGCTCGACCCGACGGACATCACCGGCAACCGCGAGCTGCCCAAGGTGCTGTACATCGTGCCGTGGAAGCGCTCCGATCTCGGGGATCTGGTGGGCAAGCCCGTGAACAGCCTGCTGGACGACGTGCTGCAGCCGCTGGACCGCGACGTTTTCCGGCGGGAAAACCGTTATTACGACGCTCTGAAGCCCGAGCCGGCCGTCCCTGAGGCGGGCGCGGTGCAGGGTTCGGGCGACAAGCCCTGAAATGCCGGGGCGCAGTGTCAGGATGAGAGCTGGGTCGCAGCTTTTTGGGCTTATGTCATTCAGTTTTCGCAGTGTTTGTACGTGTGTGGCGCTCTCTTGAGCGGGAGTCAGTAGATGAACCTCTGGAATTTGATCGTGCGATTCTTTCAGGGCGGCGGGAATTTCATGTACCCCATCGCCATCGTGTTCGTGGTGGGCCTGGCGATCGCCATCGAACGTTACATCTATCTGTCGCTCACGGCCGCGCGCAACCGCGGTCTGTGGAATGAAATCGTGCCGCTGCTGTCGCAGGGTAATTTCCGCCAGGTGGCGCAGGCGACCTCGAAATCGGACTCGGCCATCGGCCATATTCTCAACTACGGCCTGGCGCGCATTCAGTCCGCGCGCCGCCGCGACGACATTGAGAAGGCGATGGAGGAGAGCCTCATGGAGGTGGTGCCGCGGCTGGAAAAACGCACGCACTACCTCGCGACCTTCGCCAACCTCGCGACGCTGCTCGGGCTGCTGGGCACGGTGATGGGCCTGATCGCCGCGTTCGCGGCAGTGGCGACCGTCAACCCGGCCGAGAAGGCCAACCTGCTGTCGGCGAGCATCTCGGTGGCGATGAACTGCACGGCCTTCGGCCTGATGACGGCGGTGCCGCTGCTGTTCATCCACGCCTGGCTGCAAACCAGGACCACCGAGCTGATCGACAGCCTGGAGATGGCCTCGGTCAAGTTCCTGAACGCGATCACCGAGCGGCAGCCCGCGCCCGCGGCGGCCTGAGCCGCGCCAAGCCCCCCGCATGCGCCGTTCGTATCAAGCCCGCAAGCTGCTGCGTCACTCGCGCAAACCGGCGGAGCTGCTGCTGGTGCCGATGATCGACATCTTCACGGTGCTCGTGACCTTCCTGCTGATGACCGCCGTGTTCTCGCGCACCGTGATCCTGCAGCTGAATCTGCCGGCCTCGCAGACCGAGTTCCGGGACCCGCCGCCGGGACTGCAGCTGGAGGTGATGGTGCGCAAGGACCTGATCCAGGTGGCGGATCGCAATACCGGACCGCTCGCGACGCTGCCCAACACGCCCGGCGGCTACAACTACGATGCGCTGACCGAATACCTCAAGCGCGTCAAGGCGAAGTTCCCCGAGAAGACCGACGCCAGCATCCTGCTGGAGGCGGACACGCCTTACGACACGCTGGTGCAGGTCATGGATCGCGTGCGCGTGTTTGAAGTGGGCCAGGGTATGAACCTCGTGCAGGCCGAGCTGTTTCCGGATATTTCCATCGGCGATGTGCCGGCGACGGCCGAGGCCACGGGCGGCGCCCCGGCGGCGGCGTCCCCGGTTACCCCTATCCACGCAGCGGCGTCCGGCAGCGGAGCACACCCATGAGCATGTCGCACCGCGCCCAGCGCATGGCGCAGCACCACCTGCGGCACCGCGCCGATGCGCAGCTGAACCTCATTCCGCTCATCGACATCCTGTCGGTGATGGTCGCCTTCCTGCTGGTGTATTCGACCGAGGTCGAAGTCATACAGAACGCCAAGGGCATCGAGATTCCGCAGTCGATCGCGCAGGCTGCGCCCAAGCAGTCGGTGGTGGTAATGATCACCAAGACGGACCTGTTCGTGCAGGGGGAATTCGTCGCGACCGTGGCGCAGATCCGCGCCGCGCCGGGGAGGCTGGTCGAGCCGCTGCGCGCAGCGCTCAAGCGCCCGCTGCTGGTCGGCAGGGAGATCAGCGAGCGGGATATCGCGCAGCGCGAGATCACCATCATGGCGGACAAGGCGCTGCCCTACGAGGTGCTCAAGCGCGTGATGGCGACCTGCACCGATGCCGACTACGGGCGCATCTCGCTCGCGGTCATCCAGAAGGAAAAGCCGGTCACCGCCGGCCAGTTCAAGCCGGTGTAAGCCCGACATGGCTATCGCGCCCTATTACCGCGATTTCGATCTGCCCTGGGAGGGCGATCCGGAGTCGAGCGCGCGCTTCCGCAAGATCCTGCGCGTGCTGCTGATCGTGCTGGTGGTGCTCGGCATCGCGTTTCCGCTGCTGCCGACGCCGAAGCGCGTGACGATGGAGGAAGTCCCGCAGCGGCTCGCGCGCGTGATGCTCGAGAACAAGCCCAAGCCGCCGCCGCCTCCGCCGCCGGTGCCCAAGGAGGAGAAACCGAAGATCGAGCCGAAAATCGCGGTGGTCAAGCCGCCGCCGGTCGATGAGCGCAAGCGGGCGCGCGACAAGGCGCAGAAGCAGCTGAACCAGGTCAAGGACGAGCTCGCTGATCTGCGCGACGTCATGGATCTGACCCCGCTCGAGACCAAGAACCTCTCCGGTTCGGTGGGCGCCGACGCGCACGCCGAGCGCTCGCTCATCACCTCCAAGGTCGGGGCCGGCAGCGGCGGCATCACTTCCGCGGACACCAGCCGCGGCTTTGGCACCGGGGCCGGCTCGCTCACCGGTCACGACACGACTGCGGTCACTTCAGGCATCGTGCGCTCGGGTCTGAACAACCGCGGCCCCGCCCGCAGCGGTGGCGGCGGCAAGGCCGCCCGCTCGCGCGAGGAGATCGAGCTGGTGTTCGACCGCAACAAGGGACGCATCTACAGCCTGTATGCCCGGGCGCTGCGCGACAATGCGGAGCTGCAGGGCAAGCTGGTGCTCGAGTTCACCATCGCCCCAACCGGGGACGTGACCATGTGCCGCATCGTTTCCAGCGAACTCAGGGACCCGGATCTGGAGCGCAAGATCATCGCGCTGGTGCGCCTGTTCCGCTTCGATGCCAAGGACGTCGATGCGGTCACCACCACCAAGCCGATTGACTTCTTCCCGGCATGAACCTCAATTCCGAAATCGAGTTCTATGCGGAGCTGCGGCTGGTCGACAAGGCGCGACTGCTGAATCTGTTCCTGCACGAACTCGCGGAAGAGGCGCGCGGCACCTACGGTGCCGATGCGGACCAGGTGCACGACGCTGCGCACCTGCGCTTCGTCAACGAGCTGTACCATCGTCTGACACGCGTCATCGAACAGCTGCTGGCCGAGGAGGCGACGCGCCCGGCGGATGACGTGGTGCTGCGTATGCTGCTGGCGCCCCGGGCCGACAAGGTGGCCGAGCGGCTGGTGTTCAACGCCTACGCGCGCGCCATCCAGGGATTCGAGAGCTTCGATACGACCGTGCTGATGGGCTCGTGAGTACCGGCGCCTACCGCCGGCCCGCGAGCCGCTCCAGTGCCGCTCCGGTGAGCCGGAACGTGGTCCACTCATCCTGCGCGACCGCCCCGAGACTCAGATAGAACCCGATCGAGGGTTTGTTCCAGTCGAGCACCGCCCAGTCGAGCCGCGCGCAGCCGCGCTCGAGCGTCGTGTGGGCGAGCCAGGCGAGCAGGCGCTTGCCGACGCCGAGCCCGCGTGCCTCGGGCCGCACGAACAAGTCCTCGAGATAGATGCCGGGCTTGCCGAGGAACGTCGAGAAGTTGTGGAAGAACAGCGCAAAGCCCACCGGCGCGCCATCCAGACACGCGACTGCCACTTCCGCATACGGGCGCGGGCCGAACAGCGCCGTGACGAGGTCCGCTTCGGTCGCGACCACCTGATCCTCGAGATGCTCGTACACGGCGAGCTCGCGGATGAACGCCAGCACCTGCGGCAGGTCGCTCGCGGTCGCGGCACGGACGGTGATGGTGCGCGCGCCGCTCATCCTGTGGTCTGCAGGCCCTGGGCGATGCCTGCGACACTTCCCAGCAGCGCCTCGAACAGGTCGCGGTCCGCGCGTCCCCCGGCGCGCCAGCGCTGCAGCAGATCCACCTGCATCAGGTTGATGGGATCGAGGTAGGGATTGCGCAGCTGGATCGAGCGCTGCAGCGTCGGATCGGAATCGAGCAGCGCCCGGCTGTCCCTGACGGCGAGGATCTGCTCGCACGCGCTCTCGAACTCGCCGCGGATCTCGCCGGAGAAACGGCGCAGCGGTTCCGGCACCAGCTCGTCGTAGTAGCGCGCGATCTCCGGATCCGACCGCGCCAGCATGGTCTCGACGTCATCGAGGAGGTTGCGCAGGAAGAACCAGCCGCCGCAGGCTGCGCGCAGCCGCGGCAGCCCGAACTTCGCGAGCGCGGCGCGCAGCCCGCTCCCGGCGCCGTACCAGCCGGGGAGCATGTAACGGGTCTGCGACCAGGCGAACACCCACGGCACCGGCAGCAGGCCCTCGATGCCCGCGCCTTCCACGCGGTGCACGGAACGCGAGCCGATCTGCATTCTCTCGATCACATCAATCGGCGTGACTGCCTGGAAATACTCGTAGAACTGCGCCTGCTCGTAGACCAGGCGGCGGTAGGCGGCGCGGCTCTCCTGCGCGAGCAGCGCGGCGATTTCCAGCTGCTCGGCCGAGTCGGGCGGCAGCTGCTCGCGGCGGCACGCCGCGGTCGTGAGGCTCAACGCATTGAAGGCCCGCTCGAGGGTGCGCATGGCGATGGGCCGCAGCGGGTAGCCCTGCTTGATGGTTGCGCCCTGTTCGCGGATCCGCAGCACCCCGTCCACTGCCCCGGCGGGGGCGGCGTGCACCAGGGCTTCAACGCGCCCGCCGCCGCGCGCGATGCTGCCGCCGCGGGCGTGGAAAATGACGGCGCGCTCCCCGGCGGTGGCGAGCACCTGCGCCAGGTCGTGCTGCGCCTGGTGAATCATGAAGCGCGAGGCGCAGGCGCCGGTTTCCTTGTTGCTGTCGGAGTATCCGATCAGCACACACTGGCGCCGCCCGCGCGCATCCAGATGCCGCCGATACAGCGGATGCGCGAGCAGCTCCTGCATCGCGCGGCCGCAGGCGGCGAGCGCCTCCGCGGTTTCGAACTGCGGTGCGAGGTCGAGCGCCACTTCCCCGGTGTGCTTGTCGTAGGCCGCGGCCCAGCGCGCCAGCAGCAGCGCCGCGAGCACATCGTCCGCGCCGCTGGCGCCGCTCACGATGAAGTAACCGATGGCCTCGGGGCCATAGCGGTGGCGGCCCTGTATCATGGCGTCGAACACCGCGAGATGGCGCTTGCCGACCGCATCGAGCTCCGCGACCGGTCCGCGATCCTTCTCCAGCGCCTGGGCGAGCCGGTCGCGGCGCTCGCGGCTGCTGCGGCCGAGCCACAGCGGGTCGTCGAAGCCGCGCGCCACGACCTCGTGCAGCACGCTGGCATGCTGGCGCACGTCGAGCGTCGCCAGGTGAAATCCGAAGGTGTCGATCCGGCGCAGCAGACGCTCGACGTAGAACAGGCCGGCGTTCACGCCGTTGTTGGCCTTGAGGCTCGTGGCGATCAGCGACACATCGTCGCGGAACTGCCGCGCGCTCTCGTAACCGCTCGCCCGGCCTTCGTAGGTGCTGCGCAGGCGCTCGCCGAGCTGCGCGAGGAACACGCGGTAGGGCATGCGGTCGTGCCGCACCGGGGTGATGGCGCGCGCCCCCGGCAGCAGCCGCGTGTACTGCTCGACCCGCTTGGTCAGCTCGGTGGCCACCGGCACGCGGCTGGCGCTCTGCGACAAGCGCTGCGCGATGCTCTGGCACTCCTCGAAATAGCGGTTGACGATCACCTGCTGCTGGCGCGCCAGCGCCTCGCGGATGCTCTTGGCGTGCACGTCGGGATTGCCGTCCATGTCGCCACCCGCCCAGGATCCGAAGTGCAGGATGGCCGGCACCCGTGTCGCGCCGGCGTCCGTGCCGTAGAGCTTCTCCAGCGCCTGGGCGATTTCCTCGTAGAACGCCGGGACCACGCGGTACAGGATCTCCACCAGGTAGAACAGGATCTGCTCGCGTTCATCCGCGACCGTGAGCCGCTCGCGCGGCAGCTCCTCGGTCTGCCACGCCGCGGTCAGCTCCATGCGGATGCTGCTCCAGACGTTGCGGGCTTCGTTCGGCGTCAGGGTCGGGTCGAGACGTTCGAGCAGGCGCTGTGCGATACGCTGCTGTTTGCGCAGCAGCGTCCGGCGGCTGGATTCGGTCGAATGAGGCGCGAACACCGGCTCGATGGACAGACTGCCGATGAGCTCGAGGACCTGCGCCGCGCCCAGGCCCTGGCTCTTGAGCGCCCCGATCGCATCCTCCACGCCGCCGGGTTGGGGCCGCTGACTGTCCTTGAGCAGGTACTCGCGGCGGCGCCGGATGCGGTGCACCCTTTCCGCCAGATTGACGCTCTGGAACCAGGTGGAGAAGGCGCGCACCACTTCGCGCGCCAGCGCCGGCGGGCGGTCGCGCACGCAGGCCGCGAGCTCGGCGCGCGCTTCGCGCTCGCCGCTGCGGCCGCGGATGGCGGCGCGGCGGTCCAGCTCCACCAGCTCGAACAGCTGCTCGCCACCCTGCTCGCGCAGAATCTCGCCCATGAGCGCGCCGAGCGCATGCACATCCTCGCGCAACGGCTCGTGCCTGGGCGGAAAGTGGATGTCGCTGCGGTTCACCTTCAGTCGTTCCAGGTGTTGGCTTTGGCGTCGAAATCGGCGCGCTGCGCGCGCACCACGCAGAAGTGCTGGCCGGTGGGCGCCTGCATCACATACCAGGTTGCAACCGGGCCGATGCGCCGGGCGCCGAGCTTCTCGAGCCGGCCCACTTCGGCCTCGATGTCATCGGCTTCGATGTCCAGGTGCACGCGGCTCGGGTGAGCGACCCTCTGCACCTCCAGGTGCGGCTGATCGGCGGGGGTATCGAGAGTGCGGTATAGCGCGTCCCTGGCGCAGTCGGGCGACTCCGCCGCGAGTCCCAGCGCCGCACTCCAGAAGCGTGCGGCCGCATCCAGATCGTCGCTGTTGCAATCGATGATGAATCCGCCGAGGCGGCTCTTGTGCATGCGGGCGACTCCTGATCCTGCGGCGCTGTATATCTTAGCGGGCCGGTGCGCCGGGGGGCGCGCTTAAGTCATCCGGCCAGCAGCACCGCCTCGGCGCGCTCCAGCTCTTCAGGCTGGCCGTAAATCACGACAATGTCCCCGTCGCGCAGCACCGTGTCGCCGGCGGGCTCGCGCCCGAGGATCCCCAGGCGCCGCACGCCGGTGAAGGTCACCTCGACTCCGCGGTCGCGCACTTCGATGAGCGTGCGGCCCACCGCCCAGGCTCCCGGAGGCACGACCACGGACTTCAGCTCCTCGCGGTGCTCGCTCATCTCATCGACCGGGCGCGCATCCCCGCGCCGCACGATGTTTCTCAGCACCGCGTAGCGGTTGCTGCGGATGTCGTCCAGGGTGCGCACCACGCGCGCCACCGGCACGTGCAGCAGCATCAGCACGTGCGAGACCAACATGAGACTCGCTTCGAAGGTTTCCGGAACGACGTCGGTGGCTCCGGCATCCTGCAGCTCCCTGATGCGGGCATCGTCCTGGGTGCGCACCAGCACCGGCACCTCGGGCCGCAGGCGGCGCACGCTGTGCAGGATGCCGATCGAGGTGGCGGGATCGGAGAAACTGATGACGACCGCGCTGGCGGTCCGCAGCCCGATTTTGGTGAGCAGTTCCTCGTCCGCCGAATCGCCGAACACCACCGGGTCGCCGGCCTGGCGTGCGGCGCGGATGCGCGCCGGGTCGAGGTCGAGCGCGATGTATTCGAAACCCTGTGATTCCAGCACCCGCGCCACGTTCTGGCCGACGCGGCCGAAGCCGCACAGGATGACGTGCTCGCGCCGGGCGATTTCACGGGTGGCAGCCTCCTCACGCTCGCTGGCGGTGGGCGTCGGGGCCTGCTCGCGCAGCAGCCAGCGCGCGACGCGCTTGTTGTTGTTGAGGATCAGCGGGCTGAGGAGCATCGACAGCACGATCGCGACCAGCAGCGGCTCGCCGAGGCCTTCGGGCGCCAGCCCGGCCTGCAGCAGGATGGTGCACAGCGCCACCCCGAACTCACCGCCGATGGACATGACGATGCCGGTGCGCAGCGCCTTGAAGCGCGTGGTGGTGAATGGGCGTGTGACCAGCGCGGCGATGGTCGCCTTGAGGGTCACCAGGGTGAGCAGCATGAGCAACACGATGCCGAGCTCGCTCGCGCGCCCGAGCAGGTGCATGTCGAGCAGCATGCCCACGGAGATGAAGAACAGCCCGAGCAGGATGTCGCGGAACGGGCGGATTACCGCTTCGATCTGGTGCCGGTATTCGGTCTCGGCGAGCATCATCCCCGACAGGAACGCGCCCAGCGCGAACGACAGACCGGCGACGTGCGACACCCACGCCGAGGCGAGCACCACCAGCAGCACCGCCAGCGTGAACAGCTCACGCAGGCGGCTATGGGCGATCTCGTGAAACAGCGGCCGCAGCAGCCAGCGCCCGGCCGCCAGCACCGCCACGATCGCGAGCACGCCGCCGATCACCGCCACCACGCTGCCACTCAGCGGGAAGCGATTCTGTCCGGTCACCAGCGCGCCACCCAGGGCGAGGAACGGCACGAACGCCAGGTCCTGGAACAGCAACATGCTGAACGCGAGCCGCCCGTGCGTGCGGTTGAGCTCGGCGCGCTCGGTGAGTTGTTGCAGCAGGATGGCGGTCGAGCTCATCGCCACCGCGCCCCCCAGCACGATCGCGATGAGCCACGCAATGCCGAGCAGGTGCCCGAAGAGTGCGAACACGCCGGCCGTGGCGATGACCTGGGCTGCGCCGAGTCCGAACACCTCGCGCCACATGGCGAGCATGCGTGGCAGCGAGAACTCCAGCCCCAGCGTGAACAGCAGGAACGCCACGCCGAGCTCGGCCAGCAGTCGCGTCGCACCCGAATCCGACACCACGCCCAGCGCGTGGGGTCCGAGCACCAGGCCGACTACCAGGTAAGCGATGCTGGTGGGCAGCGCCAGGCGCCGCGCGATGGTCACCAGGAGCACGGAACCCGCCAGCAGAATCAGAGCCTGGGAGAGAGGAGCGAACATTGACGCGCAACTTAGACCGCGCCCACGAGCGAACGCAACGCCCGCGCGGCTTGGCGCCGCGGCCGCGCCCCCGGCCGTCAGGGGGTGATCAGATTCCCGACTGCCAGGTGCTCGGCATGCCGGCCTTGCCGATCGCGTCCTCAATGGCGAGGCAGGCGTCGCGCGCTTCCGGCTGCGCGCGCAGGCTTCGCGCGATGGAGTTCAGGAAGCGGCACATGAGAGCCACGTTCGGGTGGTTGACGTGCAGCTGCTCTTCGACGCGATCAATGGCTTCGATCAGATCCTCCTGATCGCAGCTCGGAAAAGTCATGCTCGTTACGGCATGTTGTACCGCAACCAGTGCCTGGTGTATTGCGGCCTGCTGACTCCCATCCATGGGAGCAAATTTGAACCCGTTTGAGGAAAGCCGCAAGCCCCCACCGCCCGCGGCGGCAAGAGGAAGGCCCAAAAACAAGAGCCCCGCCTTTGGGGCGGGGCTCAGTAACCTAAACAAACGAGTGACGGTTACTTGGCAGGCGCGTTCGACTGGTCGGTCGTCGAGGCGCCGGCCTTGGTGGATTTCTTGTGGTGCTTCTTGTGATGAGACTTGGCCGGGGCCGCGGGCTGCTCGGCGGCCGGCGCGGTGGCCGGTGCGTCAGCGGCGAAAACCGGACCCGCGAGCAGGGCCAGGGCAACGACTGGGACGAGCTTCTTGAACATCGATTTGCTCTCCAAAGGAATAAAGTAGGAAGCTAGGGCGCGCGTATTATGACTGGATTCGGGTCGCGCAAGTGCCGTATGACTGCAACGTAATGTTGGGCTTGCGACGCGCGTATCCTGTTGAAAAACAAAAATAATCGTGCCCGCTGCCCGGGCCGGACACCGGTGGTCAGTGTCCCTGAAAGGCAACAAGCGTACGGACCGGCACCTGCAGGGCCGCGAGGCGCGCCGTCCCGCCGAGCTCGGGCAGGTCGATGATGAAGCAGGCCGCAAGGATCTCGGCTCCGAGGGAGCGCAGCAACTTCACGGCAGCCTCGGCCGTACCTCCGGTTGCGATCAGATCGTCCACGAGAATGATGCGCTCTGCGGGGCCGACGGCATCGCGATGCATCTCCATTTCATCGATCCCGTACTCGAGGGAGTAGGCGACACGCACCGTGGCATACGGGAGCTTGCCTTTCTTGCGGATGGGGACGAAGCCCGCCGACAGCTGGTGTGCGATCGCGCCGCCGAGAATGAATCCGCGCGCCTCGATCCCTGCGACGCGATCGATGTGCGCACCGAGCCACGGCTGCACCAGCTGGTCCACGACGGCACGGAAAACGCGCGCATTCCCCAGCAGTGTCGTGATGTCGCGGAACGTGACGCCCGGTTTCGGATAGTCGGGAATGGCGCGGATGGCTTCGCGGATCTCGCGCAACATGTCGGGGTCCATGCGCGCACTCTACGCCAAGCGCGCGCCCGGCGGCCGGCGCCACACCAGCAGGCGGTTGTTGGCGGGCATGGCGTGGTCGGCGGCGAACACCAGGCCGTGCGCGCGCGCCAGCGCCTCCAGCGCCTCGAAATCCCGGATGCCGCTGACGGGGTCGCGTGCCTTCAGGTAAGCGTCGAATTGCGCATTGCTGTCACTCGTATATTGCCCCTGGAAGCGAAACGGTCCGTACACGCATAACACGCCCGGCGCCGTAAGGGCGCCCGCCACGCCGCGAACGAAGGCCCGCACCGCGCTCCAGGCGATGATGTGCAGTGTGTTGGCGCTGAACACGGCGTCCACGGGCGCTACCCGCCAGGGATGCTCGCGCGCATCGAGTGTGATGGGCGCTCGCACATTGGAGGTACCTTCCAGGCGGATGCGTTCGGCGAGCGGCGCCAGCTGTTCCTCGACCTCGCTTGGCTGCCAGGCGAGGTGCGGCAGGTGCGCGGCGAAGTGCACCGCATGCTGGCCGGTGCCGCTGCCGACCTCCAGAACGCTGCGGCTGGCGGCGAACTCGGTCCTGAGAACCTCGAGGATCGGTCCCTTATTGCGCTCGCAGGCTTCGGACAAGGTCAGCACGGCGCGAGTCTGCGACAATGCGCCCATGCAGGCCATAGACGCTCTTCTTCAGCGGCGCTCCGCCCGGGCGCTGACCGAGCCGGCGCCGGACGAGGGCGCGCTGCAGCTCATTTTTTCCAGCGCGGTGCGCGCCCCCGACCACGGACGGCTGCGTCCCTGGCGCTTCGTCGTGGTGCGCGGCGGCGCCCGCGAGCGCCTGGGCGAGCTGTTCGCCGATCACCTGCTGCGCGCCCAGCCGCAACTCGGCGCACCGGCGTTGCAGCGCGAGCGGCTCAAGGCGTTGCGCGCGCCGCTGATCGTGGTGGTGGCCGCGCAATGCAACCCGGCGGTGAAGATTCCGCTGATCGAGCAGACGCTGTCCGCGGGCGCGGCCGCGCACGCCATGATGCTGGCGGCGTTCGCCCTCGGCTTCAACGCCATGTGGAAAACCGGCGGGCCTGCGTATGATCAGACGGTGAAGCAGGCGCTCGGCTTCGCATCCACCGATGCCATCGTCGGCTTTCTGTACCTCGGCACTGAGACCGCGCCACCCGCGCCGCCGGTACGCGGCGAGTGGCGCGACCTGGTGCGCTACTGGGGCGAGTAGAGCGCGACGAGTCGAGTGCCTGCGCCGACGAAGCGAGCGACGCGGCCGCGCGTGCGGCGGCATTTCGCGCCGCCGGCCTCCCGGCGGCGCCGCACTGCCGTATGATGCGCGCCTCTGCGCAGCGTCGAAGGTCCCCAGGTCTATGAGATTACTATCGTGGCTGGCAGCGCTTGTCCTCGTGGCGGCCTGCGCTTCAAAACCCGTCGAGGAGAAATCGGTGCCCGTCACATCCGCCCGTGCCGCGCCGGCGGCCGCACCCGCCGCGCTCGCTCCCGTCAAGCCCGTCATCGGGGATTTTGGCCTGGACCTGAGCGCGGGCAACCACAGTGTGAAGCCCGGCGATGACTTCTTCGCCTATGCAAACGGCGCGTGGTATGACGCGTTTACCATTCCCGCCGACCACTCGAGCTTCGGTCCGTTCGACAAGCTCGATGAGCTCTCCAAGCAGCGCGTCCGCGCCATCATCGAGCAGGCGGCCGCCGCGCACGCCGCCAGCGGGACTCCCGAACAGCAGATCGGCGACTTCTACGCGGCCTTCATGGACGAGGCGGCGATCGAGGCCAATGGTCTCGCGCCGGTGCAGGCCGATCTGCAGCGCATCGCCGCGGCCAACACGCGCCAGGAACTCGCGCACCTCTTCGGCGAGCCGGGATTCGCCTCGCTGTTCGACGTGCAGCTGCCGGCCGATTTCAAGAACCCCGACCGCTATAGTGTCTTTATCAGCCAG
>Ga0137409_10000816_pt1 | contig 34137 bp, 41 predicted proteins | sample CZODoug1_16funga_FD_122059 | JGI IMG/M metagenome (GOLD analysis project Ga0137409, IMG submission 122059) | Vadose zone soil fungal communities from Angelo Coast Range Reserve, California, USA - CZODoug1_16fungal (Hybrid Assembly) | ecosystem: Environmental > Terrestrial > Soil > Vadose zone... | reverse complement strand
ATCTGCTCGAGGGCAGCGATTGCGTTCAGCTCATTCAGAAACGCTATCGGGATTGCGACCACAATCAATGTCACCATAAGCAAGGCGTGCCGCTGGTTGACCCCCTTGAGCAGATCGTACAGAGCCAGGGCCACGAAGATAAAACCGGTCTGGCAGATGAGTTCGGCCGCGATGCCGAGGCGAAACAGCGTCTCGTGGGCCGCGATGTTGGTGGCCGTCGCCGTCGCGTTTCCGTGCACGATCAGCTTGCTGGGAACGTAGATGAGAGCGAAGACGCCAGGTATTGACATGAGTACATACAGCAAGCCTGCGAATCTGCCGGGGTTGCGGGTGGAGGTCATGGGTCCTCGCTGGGGAGAGTTTAGCGTGAGGTACGGCGGAGGATTTCAAAAAGTTCCGCCGGGAGGATAGGAGGATCGTTGTCGGGCACACGGCCATTTCATTGGGAACGTCCCGCCTTGTCCCCGGTTTATCGTCCCGGTTTTTCGCCCGGCCGCTTCACTTTTCAACCAGACTTCTCACCGAGGTGTCTCTGAGAACAGTGCCGTCGATTCAATCATGAGCCAGAGACCTGTGACCTGACTCTCTACTGATCGTACACCACGCTGCCCATGCCCGATTCCATGGCAGCGCGCTGCATTTCCACGAGTTTCTTTTGCTGCTCCGCCAGCTGGGTCCGCAAGTACTCGACCTGCTGCTGTTTCCTCAGCTGAACCTGGTTGTGCCGCGCGGCGCCGGCGGAGGAGGAGAAGAGGTTTGCGTCATAAAAATAAATGGACCCGTTCAGTCTATCAATCTCGTCTTGCAGGCTAACGATGCGATGCGTCTGTTCCAGAATCGCAGTTTTGACTTGCTCGATCGACTGTGGCCCCGACTGTAGCTTGGACCGGGAAGTGCGGTGCGATGACTTTTCGCCGGCTCCAGTCGACTCCGGTGCGGCTGAATTGGCGTCCGGACTCTCCGGGATATCTTCGTTGGTGATGACTCTCTTTGTTGCGTTGGCCGCGTCACCCTTGGAACTTTGCTTCTGTCGAGTCTGCCGCGCAACATCGCCCAGGGATTGGCCGTAGACAGATGCGGCCAACACCAACCATACGATCAACCTGACAACTCCCCGAACTCGACGCATGGGGGCCTCCTGGCGTCTGGTTGAAACCCGGACGCTTATCCCGATATGGTAGCGCGGGTTCCCCATGCACCCTTGATTACCCTTGTACCACTCGCCAGTAACCGGCCTTTCTACAGATCGTATACTGCGGGGCCCCGACTTTTCGGGAGGTGCGGCTCCAACCGTTTATAGCCCCATGCGGTGGTTTCACTGCCAGAAACCCACGTTTCACAAACGAAACGAGGGGGCACCCGCTTACCTAGGCCACCCGGCCAAATTCGGGAAGGAACAACTATTCCTAAATTGAGGAATCACGTGGCCGCAGCCGCACATCTAACTGCCGAGGAAATTCCCCATGAATAAGCTGCTGATTGCAGTTGCTATGCTCATGTTCCTGCCGAAACCGCATGCCCACGCCTGCACAGTCTCCATCACTCCACTCAGCTTCACTTTGCAAACCAGCCACAGCCAAATTTTTACGGCCACTGTGAGCGGATGTGCCCAAGGTGCATTGTCTTGGAATCCCCTTTCTTGCGCTCCAATAGGTCACTGCGCATTAGGCACACTAACTCCAATCGCAGGCACCAATTCCGCCACCTACAGGGCGCCCATGAGGGCCAGCGGAGTGGCGACTACCCCAGAAGTCATATCGTTTACCTCAACCTATAGGGCGGGGACAACGGTCGTAACCAGCAACCCCGCCAACGTTACCGTCACGGCTGTCCAGATGAACTCGCTTCTGAACTACAATGCGGTGGACAACGCGGCGTTCTTGACTTATGTGATGAACAATCCCGCAGTCTCGGGAGTCAACGTGTCGATGGATTGGGCGTCAGTTGAGGGCAGCGGCTGCAATGGCACATGTGTGGGGCAAGATACCTTCGCCAATTTTGACTCGGCGGTCATAGCCCCGCTGTTTGCTCAGTCGGGTTACACCAAGAAGATCAATATCATCGTGCAAGGTGTCAGCGGAGGTTGTGCCCTCCCCCCAGCTAACTGCGGGAATAGCAGCACGCCCGACTATGTATTTAGCACGGATTGGGCAACCAACGTCAACAACACAAACACAACGCCAATCCCCTTGCATGTGTGGTCCGATTGTGGCTATGGCATCTCGAACGCCCCTGGCTTTCCGGCAGTTGTGGAGCCTGCCTTCTACGTTGCATATCAGGGATTCATGAAGCGTGTCCTCAATTGGTATTCCTCCTCCTCCACTCTTGCGCCTTACATCGGCTACATTCGCTTCGGCCTCTCCGCTGGTGGTGAGGTCTATCCCTTCTGCGAGGGACCGACTCGCTATTCACACAACGATTGGTTGAGCTACGTCGATTCGATGGATAAATACGTGAGTGGCCTGCACCCTTCGATTCAACTTATGACTTCGATTAACCAAACCTACTTCCTGTCCGATTTCAGCTATGCCGATGCCGAAGCGTCCTTTGCGGTTACCTACAACATCGGATTCGGCAGCCAGGGCTTACAATATTCGGACACTGAAACCAATGGCAGCGAAGATTCCTGTACTTCTCAATCCAGCACCTCCGACTGGTGTTGGTTGTTCAACGGGCCGCCCGTACCCTCCGTGCCCCTGGAACTGCAAACCACGCTCCTGAGCGACCCGGGTTATCCCTTCGATGGATTAACCTCGAACACAGGATCGTTGGCGCAGCTTATCCCTTTCGCCCTGTCAAACCACGCAGAAATTTTTGAGCTCTACGCCTACGACATGCTCTATGCATTTGACAACGGCACCGGACCGAGAGGGAGTGCGACCGCCAGCTACTGCAACCTCAATAACGCAGACACGGACTACTGTAGCAATGGCGTCCGCACTTACCCGTCGTGCTACTCAACTTTGATCCAGCAGGCGGAAAATGGTGTGATGCCCACCTATCAGGCGAACGGCTGCACGCCCAACCAATAGCACCAACGTTTTCTCGATGATGCCCGGTCTGAGGCTTGTTGCCGGGTGCCCCTTGACAGAGCCTTCGCTCTTATCGAGGGGCACCCGGTGCGGCCATCAGGGGCTGAAGCCCAAGTCAAAACAAAGGCCTTATCGCAGCGGTAAACCGCTGCGCCACCCAAAAGCGGAGTTTCTCAGGCAGCCTGCCCAGTCGTGACCTTCCCGGCGGGTGGCCCAGGTAAGGTGCGGATGCCCCACGCTTCGTTTTGTGAAACGTGGGGCGCCGGCGGGCGGAAACAAGCCCTGGCTACGATTACGGAAGGACGTGCCCGAAAAGCCCTCTGCGCGCGGCCGGCGAAATATCGCTATTTCGCCCATCAGGCGATACAGTAGCCGTTGAGCACGATCCACTCGCAGAAGCTCTGCGAGTCCTGCTCGACGCACTGTCGAGCGTTCAGGGGGTTGCACGGTGAAGAAGCGCCCGATTGCTATCAAGCTAGTCCTGCTTTTGTTCTTGTCTCTGGTCGTCGCGATCGTCTACCGCGTGCGCGGGGTATATGACGCTCGAGCCCACCGAGCTGCGTGCTATCGCGCCAACCTCGAGAAGCTCAACTCCCTCGAACCTTCGACGGCAACGATCAACACCGAGGTCCAGGCGATCCAACTCGACCAGGACGCGATCGATCAGCTCGGGGATACAGATGACGACACCGTGATCCAACGTCGGAACCGCATGATCGACGGCGTGCATCTCAAGCTCACCAAGGTCAACAACGATCGAGCCGAGGGTCAGCGTCGCGCCGAACGGATCCAGGCCGAATTCTCGAGCTGCCTCGCAGCGGTGAAGTGATGCACGGCGGGTGGCACTCCGTGGAAACCTGAAACTGCGGATTCCTCGTGGCGCGCTCAGTCGCTTCGCTCCTTCGTGCTTGCTCGGGATGACAGCTAGTAAGGAGGAGTCGCTGCAGCGGTGGAAGAGGAGTCGCACGGCGCTGGACTTGGCATCTGCCTCGACATAATAATTGTGCGATCCCCTATGACAATGAACAGCACATCGCGCCAACTGTCCTGGCTCATCCTTGTTAGTGGATTGGCTAGCGGACTTCTCACGAGCGCACCGGCACAATCGAACCAGACTCCGCCCGCCCAACCGGTTCCCACGATCGACGGAGCCGTTGGCCCGTGCTCACTGGAACTGACCGTCACCACCGTTGACGGCAAACCGGCCGCCGCTGCCAGCGTCAAGGTGCATATCGCCTACGGTTTTGGCGGATTCCATAAACTCGATCTCGAAGCCGGCGCCAATGTGGATGGCAGAGTGAAGTTCATCGGACTGCCCTCCCGGGTGCGTCGTCCACCGCTGGCGTTCCACGCGTCCAGCGAAAAAGATCAGTTGGCAGGCAACGCCACGTTCGATCCTGCGACCGAGTGTCACGCTAGGCGCGACATCGCCTTGGCGAAGCCGGTCGTGCAACCGTGAAGATGTACGGTCAGGAGTGTGCTGGGGCAGGCGCTTGCCGACCCGTCAGGACGGGTCAGAGATCCGTCCCACACGGGTTCTCCCTCCTGAGGCTCGTTACTTCTGCCGTGCTTCTGCTTCGGCTAGCCATCCACGACGCAGTTTTTCGGGCAGGACGCTCGACAAGTAAGGTTTGATATCGAGAATCGGCGTACTGTCCAGCATGTCCACGCCGCGTACATGCAGATCGGTACCCTCGCGGCGAAGTAGCTCAACGACGGTCAGAGCAATCGGATTCGGACGATAGGGCGAGCGAGTGGCAAAGACGCCATGCTGCCGATTGTCCGAGGGCGGGGTGCCGAGTAGTTCGAATCCCTGGGAGCGGTTGAACTCCCAGAGGACGAAGAGGTGCGAGAAGCCTTCGATGTCGGTGAGTCCAGGCTCAAACTCAGGCAGAATCTTGAGCACGCCGTCCGCTTCGTGACTGGCGCCGAGGCCCTTGGGAATCTTGCTCCCGTTTTTGTACGGACTGCTCACAAATCCAATCGGCTGCGAAGTAAACATACGGATAGTGTCTCCTCTTATGTTGCCACTTCTGGAGCGCAACCTTCGCGATGTCGAAGGCGTTATCACCCCGCCCAAGCAGAGCTTGGACGGGCCACCCTTCACATTCCTTCCCGAAACTGAATGATCCGGCGGCGGTCGCGTTTGGATGGTCGAGTAGCGGGTAACTGTTCGAACTGCATCATCGCCTTCCGCTCGGCTGCCACTTTCAATCGCTGCTCGCGGCTGGCATCGGTTTCACGGTAGAGAGTTTGCGCAACGGAGGCCGGACCGCGAACTTCACCCAGAAGCAGGACTTCCACTTCAAAGACGCCACCTTCGTTGGTCACTTGTAACATGTCTCCGATCCGGACCTCGCGCGCAGCCTTGGCGGGCTGGCGGTTGCAGTGGACTCGTCCAAGACCGCAAGCTCGCGCGGCCAGAGACCGTGTCTTGAAGAATCTGGCGGCCCACAGCCACTTGTCGATTCGCAACGAGAGCATGGTTTAAGAGTTGACCGCCGCTTTGTTGTAAACAGGCGACAATTCGCGCAGGCGGGCCACGGCCGCAGGAACGAGATCGAGCGCAAAGCCTACATCTTCTGGAGTGTTCTGCTTACCCAGACTAAACCGGATGCTCGCCCGTGCTCGGTCGGTGCGCAGGCCCATCGCGGTCAGGACGTGCGAGGGTTCGATTGCGCCGGAGGAACACGCTGCGCCGGTCGAGACGGCGAGGCCCTTCAAGTCGAGCGCGATAACCAGGGACTCGCCTTCGATGTAATCGAAATAAATGTTGGCGGTGTTGGGCACGCGCGGGACGTGCTCTCCGTTGGTGCCTGTGCCGTCGATTTGGCGGAGTGCGCCTTCCAGGCGGTCGCGCAACGCCGACATTTTCTGGTCGTCGCCGCGTTCGAAAGCGCCTTGTGCCAGTTCGGCGGCCTTGCCCAGGCCGACGATTCCGGGCACATTTTCGGTTCCGGCGCGGCGGGAGCGTTCGTGGCTTCCGCCATGGAGCATGGCTTCCAGTTGGGTACTCTTGCGTACGTACAATGCGCCGATGCCTTGCGGGGCGTGGATTTTGTGACCGGAGATAGTGAGGAGATCACAAGCAATTTTGTTTACATCAATTGGAATCTTGCCAGCGGCTTGGACAGCGTCGGTGTGGAAGTAGATGTCGGCTTCGGCGGCAATTTTTCCGATTTCTTTAACGGGTTGCACGACGCCGGTTTCGTTGTTGGCGGTCATGATGGTGATGAGCTTCGTGTTGGGCCTTAGGGCCCTCTTCACGTCGTCCGGATCGACGCGGCCCCGGCCATCAACGGGAATGCTTGTGACTTCGCATCCTTTTCCTGCGAGATGCTTGCAGGCGTTCATCACGGCGTGATGCTCGATGGTCGAGGTGATGATGTGATCGCCGGCGTGGGTTAGTCCGAAGATGGCGAGGTTGTCGGATTCGGTGCCGCCGCTGGTGAAGACAATTTCGGATGCTCGACAACCTAAGAGGGTAGCTACCGACTCGCGGGCGCGCTCGACGGCGGCGCGCGTCTCCTGTCCATGATGATGGATGGAGGACGCGTTGCCGAAGTGCTCGGCGAAGTACGGACGCATGGCGTCGAGAACTTCGGGGAGCACCGGCGTGGTCGCGTTGTTGTCGAGGTAGGCGCGGCGCATGGGGCTGGATCCATTGTAATGGGAAAGCAGCACACTAGAGGGCGGAAGGCGGTTTCAAGTGTCAGGGAGTGGCGTCCGATAAAACCTCGCTGACAAACTCTGGAGTTTAGTCGCGCTTCCGCGTAGAGTTGTGCCCGATGAGTATTTGGCTCACGATCCGAAGCTTCATTGCTTTCTACTTCCTGTTCTTCGGTTTGGCGTGGATGGCTGGCGCCCCCGAACCGCGTGTCTTTTTGGGAGCCTTCTTCGCCGCACTCGGGTTAACCTTCTTTTGGGTGTTGTGGGTGGCAATGCGGGCACGAAGATAGTGGTTTATCCAGAGGTCAAAATACGCTCCGAACCGCACAAACCGGCAACCAACGAGAGCGAAATATCACGCTGATGTAAGGCACTCGGACAAGTAAGCCGCCGCTCTTATCATCCGGGTCTAAGTTTCACAAGACTTTACAGTTGGCTGAAAAAATCCGAAAACAAGTTCAGGGGCTGAAGCCCGGAATCAAAACAATCGACTTATCGCAGCGGTAACCCGCTGCGCCACCCAAAAACAGAGTTTTTGAGCAAATCTTTTAACCGAGTTAGGACAGACCTCCACTGCGTCACGCAATCAGCGGAACGTTAGTCATCCCTTCGGTGCCGAAGACGCGGCGATAGCGCTCGACTTCGGACTGCGGGCCGAGGGCTTTGGCGTAGTTGTCAGAGAGTTTTACGGCCGGACGGCCTTCGGCTTCGGAGACTTTGCAGATCAGGCTGATCGGGTCGAAGTCGGGGGTGCCGTGGGGGTCGCAGCCGCGAAAATCGTTGGTCAGCAGAGTTCCCCAGCCGGCGCTGAAGCGGATGCGGCGGTTCGGGATCCATTTTTGGCGATCTTCAAAATCGGCGGCGCTACGGAAATCGGCCGGGGTTGCGCCCCCCTGGATTGTGCCGCCGAAATACGCATGGAGGCCGATGATTTCATCGATGTCTAGAGCGTCGGAGGCGATCAGCCGTTTTTCTCGCGGGTCGCGGCCGCGTGTTTTCAACCACTCGATGTAATCGTCGCCCGCTGCGTAGGGATTCTTGCTGTCGACGCGCTGGCCGGTCCAGTCGGCGGTCCAGTCGGGGGCGCCTTTTAGGAATTGTGTGGTGCCGAAGGTGTCGGGAAGCATGATGCGCAGGGCCCCTTCATACGTCTTCTGCCACAGATCGAGAACCTGATATTGCGAGGCTTTCAGGGCATGATCGTCGTCGGTCAGGGCAGCCATCACCATCGGGATTTCATGGGCGTTGGTGCCGATCGCTTCCAGATCGTGCTTATGCGCGAGGAACGCGTTGGAGGTTCCGGTGAAGCCGCTGCCTAGATTGGACGCCATCGCTTTGACCACATATTCCTGCCACAGAAAGCTGTGGCGTCGGCGGGTTCCGAAATCGGCTACGGTCAGGTTGGGGACGCCGCGCAGGCGCTCGATTTTGCTCCAGAGTTTTGTCTTGGCACGGGCGTACAGAACGTCGAGATAGAACTCAGTCAGCTTTTTCATGTTCGCTCTCGTCCGCAACTCGTCGAAGATGGAGAGCGCATACAGTTCCCACATGGTGGTTTCCGGCCAGGTGCCGTTGAAGGACAAATGGAACTGGCCGTCGCCTACCGATAATTCATAGTCCGACAATCGGAAGTCTTGCTCGAGCCATTCCAGGAAGGCGGGTTGAAAAATTCCGCGGCGGCCATAGAACGTGTTACCGGCAAGCCATACGAGTTCCGATTTGCGAAATTTCAGTTTGCGGACGTGCTCCATCTGGTCGACGATCTCGCGCGTGGGGAACATATCGGCCAGGCGCACCGAAGAAGTGCGATTGTGGAGCGAGAACGAAACTTGCGTTTTCGGATAGTGCTTCCAGATGAATTGAAGCATCAGGAGCTTGTAGAAATCGGTGTCGAGCAGGGAGCGGATGACGGGGTCGAGTTCCCAGTTGTGATTGTGCGCTCGCTCGGCGAAGTTGACGATCATGCAGTGAGTGTCCTCGTTTGCTGCTGGCAAAATCTTACACGGGTCGGATTCCGGGTGCTCATCATCATCCGTAGTACTGGAAGTCTTTCCAGAAATCGGGCCAGCTTTGGCGGAGTCCATGGCAGACATAGATATCTGGATGATCGCGGGTTTCTTCGTTCTCGATACCGTAAGGATTGGGAGTATGTCCGGCGACTTCGCAGGAAGCGAAATTGCGTTCCAAGAAGCGGTGCGAGATGCCGAGAACGATTAATGTTTCCGGCGGAGGATCGCCGTATCCGCGTTGCCAAAAAGAATTGATCCCACTGATCGCTAGTGGCAGTCCGTAAGTGGGGCCGTAGAGATTGATCGCTCCAGCTTCGCCGTAGTTTCCGGCCAGGATGCCGAGGCGTGCGCGATCGGACTCGGAAAGCGAATCGCGAATCGCGGCGACGGTCTGCGCCAGTTCGGGCCAACCAAGTTCCTCCACCAAATCGCCGTTGTTCTTGCTGGCGAATTTCCAGAGCGGCGAATTGACGGCAATAGAGGGCATCGCGATCGCTCCGAGGAAAAGGACATCCGTCGCCAGCGCAGTCCAAACAAGGGCGCGGACCAATCCAGCCCACCTTCGACTCATGGCCTTCAATTGCTGCTCGCCCCAAACGCTACCGGCGGCGTAGAGCATGGGATAGGCTCCGGCCAGGTAATAGCCTCGTCCTTTGGCAATGACAAACAGCAACAGCGGGACAACATACATCCAGCCGAGCATCCGGAAGCGATGGCCGGCGGTTGAGATGAGGCAATAGTAAAGTCCGGTGAGCCAGAGCGGGAGAGCCAGCAGAGTCAGCTTTGCCTGATCGGGCAGGAAGTCTTTGGTGCGGCCGATGCGAACGTCGCGGGCGTGGATTTCTTTCAGGAAATCGAGCGAGATGAAATGGTGTTGGGCCTGCCAGAGGAAGTTGGGCAGGAACACGAGGAGCGAGGCGGCGACTCCGAACCAGAGCCACTTGCTGGCGAAATACTTTCGAGCGTCGGTGAGCAGGACGCCAGCGACAATGCCCAGTGCGAGGATGCCCATGGTGTACTTCGTCATCATGCCCAATCCGATCGAACAGCCGATAGCAAGCCACCAGCGCGGGTCTTCGGATTTGAGAAGTCGAACGACAAAGTACGCGGTGAGCACCCAGAACAGGTAGTCGAAGGACACGTACTGCATAATCGCGCCCGCAGCCAGGCAGAATGGGACGGCGGCCGCGGCGGCGAAGAGTTGCGCGCCGCGCTGTCCGCCGAGTTCGCGCGCCATGAGTCCGGTGAGTACTACCGCGATGCCTTGCGCAACGGCGGCGAAGAAGCGGAAGCCGGCGAGCGCGGTTCCGAAGAGGGTCAGGGAGAGCCGGCCAAAGAATGGGGTGATGGGCGGGTAGGCAACGTAGCCCCATGCGAGGTGGCGGGCATCGTCGAGGGTGGCAAGTTCATCGCGGTGGAAGCCGTAGCGTCCGCCGAGAAAAACGTGGATCGCGACTGTACCGACTGCGATGTAGATCAAGACAGCAAGGTCGCTCGACCAAGACGCAGTTCTTTCGGATGGGATCGTTGCGGTTTGCGATGGCATCCGTGAAATAGTACCTGTCCGAGAGACCGGATGCGAGTCTGGTGCGGGGATGGGGGCGGCGTTATCCGCCGTCGTATGCCTGCTGCAGGCCTGTGATATCGATTTTGTCCATTTGCATCATGGCCATCATCACGCGGCTTGCTTTCGCAGGATCTTTGTCTCCCAGCATCTTGCCTAAAGCAGAGGGAACGATTTGCCAGGACAGACCATATTTATCTTTGAGCCAGCCGCATCTTTCTTTTTTCCTGCCTTCAGAAAGCTTGTCCCAGAGTTCATCAACTTCTAGTTGGGTTTCACAGTTCACGAAGAATGATATGGCCGGCGTAAACGTGAATTGCGGCCCGCCGTTGAGGGCGTAAAAGTCTTGTCCATCGAGTTGGAAGGTCGCGGACATCACCGTCCCTTTCGGCCCAGGTCCGCCATCGCGATAACGGGTAACGCGCACAACTTTTGAATTCTTGAAAATAGAGACGTAGAAATTCATGGCCTCTTCGGCTTTGCCGTCGAACCACAGGAAGGGAGTGATTTTTTGCATTGCGTTTGCCTTTCTTCCGATTCAGATGAAATCTATTGTTCAGCGCGCATTCTGCGATGGAGTAATCCGCCCAGCCAGGCGCAGGGCAGGGCGGTGACCGCGATTGCGATCGGGTACCAGGCTGGGCCGAGATGCATCGGCAGAGTGGCGACCACGCCGATCGTTCCCATAACTGTTCCAATCACTCCAGAAAGCAGGGCGTGCCCCATTGGTCTATTCGGCGCGAACCGGGCGGTGATGTAGCTGCCCAATATCCCGTAGACGATGCGATACGACAGGGCCAGAAGATTCTGGCCCTGGTCGTACATCGGATCTCCCCAAGGTGGATACACCTTGAGGAGGTGCAGGATTTCGTCGGTGCCGAGCGAAAGCACGACCACCGCGATAAATCCGATGAGGAGTGCGGCAACACTTCGCGGCCAAGTGCGTTGAGACTTGGTTTCTGCCATGGTTGCGGTCGTCATTTGTTTCCTCCAGGGAGCGTCGCCAGCAACGCCTCCAGCCGTTTGTAGCCCGCTTCCACACCCGACTCCATCGGAGACTTAAGGACTGCTTCGCGCGCTTCGGCTGACTGGTAGAGAACGGTTTGCGTAATGGTGGTCTTTCCGTCTTGCTCAACGAAGGTGACTGTGCCGACTGCCTCTCCGGGATACCAGGCTTCGTCGAATTTCTCGGTAGAAACGATCCGCTCGGGCGGAACGATCTCACGAAAGACGCCTCCCATCCCCATTTCATTTCCGCTCGTGTGGCGCCACACGTAGCGATAACTGCCGCCCACTCTCAGATCGATCTCGCATATCGGCATGGACCAGCCATCTGGTCCGAGCAGCCATTGCCGGACCAGTTCGGGTTTAGTGAAAGCGTCGAAGACCAGGGTTCGGGGGGCGTTCATGGTGCGTGTCATTACGATTTCCCGGTCGCCGTGTGTGGTAATTTTCAAAGTTCCAGTACTTGTCATTGATGATCTCCTCTATGAATTCGTAAGTTAGTGTGTTTCGCGTGTCTGCGTTTGTTCTGCCTAGTCTTCGTTTCGCTGGTCTTCGGTTGACCGGGATTCAGCGCAGCCAGCAGCGCGTCCAAACGCTGGTAGCGTCCCTCCCAGAACTGCCGATAGCCTTCGAGCCATTGGCTGGCTTCTGCGAGCGGTTTGGGTTCCAGCCGGCGCGGACGTCGTTGTGCATCGCGTCCGCGCGTAATCAGGCCGGCGCGTTCCAGCACCTTGAGATGTTTGGAAATCGCGGGCTGGCTTATTGCAAACGGCTCGGCCAGATCGGTTACCGACGCCTCGCCCGACGCAAGCCGCGCCAGGATAGCCCGCCGCGTGGGATCGGCGAGGGCGGCGAAGGTTGCGTCGAGGTGGGACGGTGATTGCCCATAACCGTTAGGTTGCATAACCAATAGGTTATTTAAAGACGGCAAAAATTGTCAAGGGAATTTGTCTTCGCGACTACGAGGGCTGTCCACCCGCCCATGCTTTTGATCATCGGATCGAAGTGATAAAGTGGCTAAACTTCCGCGAAAGGACGATCATTATGGCAACTCCGCTTTCCAACGAAATCCGTGCTTTGCTCGATGCCCCCAACTTCGCTCATATGGCCACCCTAATGCCGGACGGGTCACCTCAGAGTGTGCCCGTTTGGCTGGGCAGGGAAGAGGACCACATCCTGATTTGTACCGGGGAAAGCTCACTCAAAGCGAAGAGCACTCAACGTGATCCGCGGGTCGCGATCTCCATCGTCAATTTCCATAATCCGTATGAGGAAGCCCAGCTTAGGGGCCGCGTGGTCGAGCGTCGTCCAGACGGCGACTTCAAGTTCCTGGATGCTATCTCGCACAAGTACACGGGCAAGCCCTTCCCTTTTCGTAGTCCCGAGGGAAGAGTGTCGCTCGTGATTGAGATCGACAAGGCACGCTACACCAAGCTGCCGTTTGAACATGCGCCGGCTGCGTAGTCCTGCTGTCTCTGGGCTGGGCCAAGGTTAGTGCAGTAATAGAGGAATCGAATTCTTCGGACGCCCTGCTGCTCGAATGGGGCGAGAAGCAGGGCGCCGGCGGGGAACTCAACGTCACCTTACGAGTCAGGAGATTCAGTGGTGGTCGTGATCTCTATCTCTGTCGTGGTCGTGGTCATCCCAATCGCGTTCGGTGTGCCAGCGGCGCTCGTGTTCGTCCCACCATCGGTGGTTGGAATTCCAACAGCCCTCACGGGCTTCGTGGAGTTCATACCGGGCGCGTTCGGCCTGCCTGCTCTGCCAGCCGTGGCGGGCTACGGCCTGGTCCAGTCTATGATCGGCGCGCGCTATCCGGCGCTGGCAATCGTGGTCGTCGGCGCGCACTAGAGGTACGGCAGTGAACATTAGAAACGCTGCCATCGCGGCGGCCGCAAGAGACGTTTTTCCGAACAGTGAATCTTTCCAGTGATGTCGCATACCGTGTTGTCCTCCGTGAGGGTGATTGTTCAGGGATCGTCGCATCGGATGCTACAACATTCCGCCTGTCTGGATGGCAAGATCGTTCAGGGCCATTTCCAGTTTCGTAATAGCCGCGCCAAGTTCGGGATGCTCTCCGAGTTTGGCTTGTAGGGCTTTGAGAATCTGGTAAGCGCTGGCGATATGGGCAGCTGCCGGGGATGAATCGGGCGGTTTCGGCTCATTCGCTGTAGGCATGGCCATTCGCTCCGTTGGAATGCCGATAACAAATTAACCAGCAGGCGTTGAGATGCCAGAACGGGTCCCGTGGTTGGTGGATCGCTTCCCGTTCTGACCCAAAGTTGGAGCAAGTACGAAGGATCTGTCTATTCAAAATTGGACACCGGGCCCGGTCGCTACTCAACTCCACCACGGTGCCAGCGTCAATTAAAGTAGTTCCATGACGCAAAGGCGACATTCAAGAAAATTCCTGCGCAGACATTCCTTGAGTTTATCGGCCCTGGGGATTGTGATCCTGTTGATCGCACTGTACTCGCGGTCGAACCCGTCCACGCACGTGGGGTCATTTTTCGGGAACGCGATTGCGGATTGGACGGGCGTGTTCGTTACTATTTTGATGACCAAGCATCTGTACGAAAAAGGCTCGTCCGAGAGTAAGCGACCGAAGGGTATGCTCCCTTCAGTGGTGATGGAATTTCTGCGTGAGCACTCCCTCAGCATTTTTCTTTTGATTACCGGTATTGGTTGGGTGGTGGCATTTCGCGCCATGGACCCGGGTGGTAAGTGGGGACAAGTAGTCGGCAACATCGTTTCGGAATGGACACAGATTTTCGGGCTCGTCCTGTTAACCAAGCGGTTGATTGAGGTGGGGTCGAAGGAGAGTTCGTCACGGTAGGCTAGGTGTTCTTGAAGTGGAATGCCAGCAAAAATCATGAGCGCAGCGAAGGACCTGCGGTTCCCGGGCGCTCGCAGAACTGCAGATCCCTCGCTTCGCTCGGGATGACAGTTCATTATTGCAATTCTCAACGCTGCGATCTAAACATCACTCTCGAATTCGTGCACTGGCCAAAGCGTACCTCGGCGGCTGAAGCCGGCATTCGATTTAACAGGTTTGCGGCACGAGTAAACTTGTGCCCTCCCAAGACCGTCTTGAGTTTGCCGGCGAAACTTAGCCAGCTACGCTCCTAACGGGATCGTCGGCAGGAACATTGGCTTCTGCCGCGCTTTGGTGAGTTGTTCGAAGGCGTAGGCGATCTTGAGTAGAGTGGGCTCGCTCCAGGCGCGTCCGAAGAATGAGATGCCGACGGGGAGGCCATAAAGATATCCGGCGGTGACGTTGATGTTGGGATAACCGGCAACTGCGGCGGCGTTGGAGCTACCGCCGGCAGCGTGATCGCCATCGATCAGGTCAGTGAGCCACGCCGGGCCTCCGGTGGGTGCGACGAGGGCGTCGAGTTTGAATTTGTCCATCACGAAGTCGATGCCTTCGGCGCGGGTGAGTTTGTGATTGTTGGCGAGGGCGTCTAAATATTCTTTAGTGGTGAGCGGGCCCTTTTCTTCTGCCTTCAAAAAAATATCCTGACCGAAAAAGGACATCTCTTTCTCTTTGTGCTTTTCATTGAATTCGATGACATCTTTGAGTGACTTTACGGGCGCGGTGTCGCCCAGGCGCGCCAGGTAGGCGGCCAGATCGGCTTTGAGTTCGTACATCAGCACCAGCAGTTCGGTGTCGTCAAACTTGCCGAGAGTGGGGATGTCGGCTGGGTCGGTGATGTCGGCTCCGGCGCGTTTCATATCGTCGATGACTTTGTTCATGAGTTCATCGACGGCATCGTTGAAGCCGAAATATTTTCGCACGACGCCGATGCGTGCGCCTTTCAGTCCGGCGGGATCGAGGAACTTGGTGTAGTCGGTCTGAATCTTGCCGGAGCTGGCAGCGGTTGCTTTATCTTCAGGGTCGCCGCCGGCCATCGCGTCGAGCAGGATCGCTACATCACGGACGGTACGAGCCATGGGGCCGGAGGTATCCTGGCTGTGGGAAATGGGAATGATCCCGTTGCGGCTAATCAGGCCGAGAGTCGGTTTCATCCCAGCCAGGCCGTTCGCGGACGACGGACACACCACCGAGCCGTCTGTTTCGGTGCCGACGCCGGCGGCGCACAGGTTCGCGGAGACGGCTGCTCCGGTGCCAGAGCTTGATCCGCAGGGGTTGCGATCGAGAGCGTAGGGATTGCGGGTGAGTCCGCCGCGGCCGGACCATCCACTGGTCGAGTGCGAACTGCGGATGTTGGCCCACTCGCTCAAGTTGGTCTTGCCGAGGATTACGGCTCCGGCTTTGCGGAGCTGCGCGGCAACGAATGCGTCTTTCGGGGGAGTGGAGCCGAGCAGGGCAAGCGATCCTGCCGTGGTGTTCATGCGGTCGGCGGTGTCGATGTTGTCTTTGATGAGGATCGGAATGCCATGGAGCGGGCCCCGCGGGCCCTTGTCTTTCCGTTCGCGGTCGAGAACTTCGGCGATTTCGAGGGCTTCGGGATTGACTTCGATGACACTGTTGATCCGGGGGCCGGCTTTGTCGATGTCCTGAATGCGGGCCAGATATTTTTCGGTCAGGCTGCGGGAAGAATATTTTCCGGACTGCATCGCCTGCTGGAGATCATCGATGGTGAGTTCGTCGAGTTCGAATTCGCGGGGGATGACGTTGGTGTTCTCCTGCTGATCGAGTACGCGGGCTGCGCCGAGTGCAGGAACGGCGGCGGTGGCTACAGTGGTGGCGAGTCCGGCGCGGATGAAGTTGCGACGGGAGCGGGAAGAGGGCGAGGGATCATTGCGCATCGGGAACTCCGGGAGTTGGCTTGACCGGGCATCTTACGAGAGAGCGGCGGGGGATGGCAAATGAATGATTGAGCGGCAAAAAATCAGGATGAGCGATTGAGAACTGAAAGTGGAGCGGGAGACGAGATCGAAACCGGGACTTTCCGGCTTGGAGGAATCGGTCAACCTTTCGGCTGACACAAAATCAAGCACATAGAGCAGGCCGTCAGTGAGCCACTGCTCCGCGGGGAAAACCTAATACTCTGTGTTAGACACAACACAGCCGTGTAACTCTGCCTCATGCAACCCGAGTCTCCCAACCCGGCAACTAACACCCGGCGAGCGGTTTGTGAATTTGCCCAGATCCTGAGCGAATCCGGGCATGCATCCCTCCTGAAAGAGAGTGCGGAGCGCGATCAGAACGGTCGCCGTCTACGTGCGCGCTGCTTGGATCGCGGGAGCGTTGTTGGCGGCGGTGCCGGGCCTGGTCGACCCAGGAGACAAGGACTAGTCATGATTCGAACCCCTGCGGACTCCCTACAACGTAAACAGCTCAATGCTAACCGAGGGGTACAAACGAAAAAGGGGTCTTTGTTCCGGGGCTTTCAGGTTTTCGCCACAAAGGCTTCTGTGTGGCTAGGCACGAAGTGGGCTTTTGCGGGTGCCCTGATGCTGATCATCGGGTGGGCATCGGTGGGACCGCATTTTCGATATTCGGATACCTGGCAATTGGTCGTAAACACGACGACGACCATTGTCACTTTCCTAATGGTGTTCCTGATCCAAAACACTCAGAACCGCGATGCCAAGGCCATCCACCTTAAACTGGACGAGATAATTCGAGCGAACCGCCGCGCTGACAATGAAATGATCGACGTCGAAAAACTTTCGGATGAAGAGTTGGAACAACTGGCAGGCCAGTTTGAACAAATCAGCGCAGCGTGTGTCGCTCGAAAGAGGCTGCGCAAAGCATCCTAGGAAGAGCTTTTCACGTATGGAACATGATGACAGCGCTGGTCCAGTGAAAGCTAGGAATGTTTTGAACACACAGGCGAAACCGCAGCAAACGCTAAGTGATCGAAAAATGGAGCGGGAGACGGGGATCGAACCCGTGACATCCAGCTTGGGAAGCTGGCGTTCTACCGCTGAACTACTCCCGCTACAGACAAGTCGTTGCAAACGTTGAAGACTGAAATCTCCGCTACAACCGCGTTAGACTACCATCCAGCGTCGATCAAAGGCAACGCTAACCGATATCCAAAGGTGCTGTTACCTTCCGGCGGTGGCGGTTGACGAGGTCCTCGACATGACCAGTCCGATACCCAGGCCACCGACGGCGCCGGCGAGAATCCCTAACAGGATGAGCACGGGAATTTTTTCGAGAAGTGAATTCTGCAATGCTTTTGCCATGACGCCCCCAAGCGCAGGATGAATGAATGCGATTTTAGCACGACGGTGGTAGTGGGCCATGGATCCGGGGGGAAAGAAAGTGGGTCTTTCGAGTGCGGAAGGAATTGGCCACACAGTCGACGAAATTGCCTGGGTCGCCCTATCATAGAACTAGGACTGGTTTTCTGTGAATCCGGGGCGTTGACTTCGGGGGCTAAAGCCCAATTTTTTCTGGGGCCGGGTGGCACGACTAAAGCCGTGCCCTCCCGTAAGGCTATGTGGGCGACGGCACGACATGGGGGCGTCCGCAAAACATTTGCGTGTTCGCAGAATTACTTGAGAGGCCAGTTCTAGATTATTCGAGGGCATCCTATGACAGAACCTACTTATGAAGAGTTGAAGGCCCGACTGGCAACGCTGGAGAAGCAAGCGGACAAGAAGCGCAGCGGCACACTGGAATTCCGCGTGGGCGAGAAGGGCGGGGTCAGCGTATATGGGCTGGGCCGTTTCCCGGTGACTCTCTACTACGAACAGTGGAACCGGCTGTTGGATGCGTCCCCGGATCTGAAGAATTTTCTGGAAGAAAACAAGAGCAAGCTGAAATTGAAAGAGAGCTAGGCCTGGACACGATCGATCCATGTCCGCCGAAGACATTCTCAGTCTGGCTCCGCCGCCGGCTGACGAGCGCGTGGCGTATGGGGCGGATCCGAATCAGTTCCTCGACGTTCGGTTGCCGCATGCTAAGGGACCGCATCCGGTTCTGTTGAATCTCCATGGCGGCTTTTGGCGCGCGAAGTACGATTTGGCGCATGCTGGACATTTATGCGAGGCGCTGCGGTCGGCGGGCGTAGCGACTTTCAACGTCGAGTACCGCCGGGTCGGTAATGATGGCGGAGGATGGCCGGGAACGTTTGCAGACATCCGGTCGGCGTACAACTACATTCGCCAGGAATATTCCCGATTCCATCTTGATGAGAAGCGGCTGGCGGTGATGGGACATTCCGCGGGCGGGCAGCTCGCGTTGTGCCTGGCTGCGCATGAGAGCGCACTCGGGGAGGCAATCGCGCTCGCGGGCGTGCTGGATTTAAAGAAAGCGTTTTCCCTTCATCTCAGCAATGACGCGGTGATGGAATTTCTGGGAGGCAAGCCGTCCGACGTGCCGGAACACTATCGTGAAGCCGATCCGATGGAACTCAACGTTGCTCACGCGCGGCAGTGGCTGTTACATGGGGCGGCTGACGATACGGTGCCGGCTGCATTCAGTCGAGACTACGCGGTGCAGAAGAAAAAACTAGGCGAGCGCGTCGAACTGATCGAGGTTGCGCAGGCTGGGCACTATGATTTTATTGATCCGCGGTCGGAGGCGTTCAAGAAGGTGAAGAGCGCGGTTCTGGCGGCTCTGGCTTGAGAGTACGTAGCAAGGTCAGTCTCCCTCAGCGCCTGAAGGCGTCCTCCCACGAGATTGTGGTATGCCTGGAGGCATACCCTGATACGAACCCTCTTGAGGAAATCCCAACCCCGATGAGTTGTTGAGCAAGCGGACTTCAGCATTACCGCAGTAATTAGGGTGTAGGGTAGCGCCCTTCTAGAATTTTCCTATTCCTCGAAAATCGCTGTGAGGAGTTGGGAGTGGCTGTTATGAAGTTGCTTTGGGGAACGCTATCGTTAACATTATCATTGGCTCTTGTGATGTTCGGCGCTGGTCAGGCGTCCGCGCGAGATACGAGTGCGGAGCGAAGCATGCTCATCGCGCTTGAAAACGCGTGGAACCAGGCTCAGATGCATCGCGATGGAGAGGCGCTAAACCGGCTCATCGTCGACACGTTGTCTACACTGACTGGGATGGCACGCTTCTAAACAAGGCGAAATTCATCGCCGACAGCAAAGATCCTTCGGTCGAAACAACTCTGGTCGCAAATGACGATGTGCAGGTGTACTTCTATCCCGGATTCGCGGTGGTGACCGGGGCGTATCACGCCAAGGGGACGAATCAGGGAAAACCCTTCGACCACTACGGAAGATTCACCGATACCTGGATTCTGTCCGACGGACAGTGGCGGTGCGTGGCCAGCCATACGAATCTGATGAAGAAGCGGGGAACGCGGTAGGCAGGAAGCACACCCGAGCAACCACATAACCCACGACAATACCCCCTGAGCCTAGAGCAGTGCAGCGAAGAATTGGGTTGCAACAAACGGAACGAATTAGGTAAGTCAAGCCTACGTATCCTTGTGGTACACTTCCCGGGTCTGCTTCCGCTCACGCGTCTCAGGCGTGTTGAGCTTCCCCCTCGTTCTTGACCCCGCATTGAAAGGCGGACTATATGAAGCTGCGTATTCTCGTTCCGACCCTCCTTCTAGCCTTCACCTTTCCAGCCATAGCCCAAGATTACAAGGTGACCATCCTCCCGAAGCTGAATGGGCTAAACACGAACGGATTCTCCATGAATGCTTCCGGCCAGGTTGTGGGTGCGGCACCGGTGCCCGGCGGCGGGTGGCGCAATTTTCTTTGGAGCCGCCAAGGTGGTATGGCAGATATCACGGTCCAAACAGAATTTTCCATCAAGAGCGTCAATGCAGGCGGGTTCATTGCCGGTACTGCGCTCGTCCCGGCTGGCTATCACGCGGCTGTATTGTCTCCAGGCGGAGCGCTGCAAGATCTTGGGACGCTGGGTGGAGTTGCGAGTCATGCCACGACTATTAACGATCAAGGCCAGGTGGCGGGGTGTTCCGAGACGCCGAACTCTAAACCGGTTTATGAGGAGGCATTTGTTTGGAGCACAAGTTCCGGTATGCAGGATTTGGGCCCTGGCACCGAAACTTTAGGTTGTCCAACCGATACTGTGATCGGCAATCTTGGACAGGTGGTCGGAATCTTGCCGAATAACGACGTTTTTCTTTGGACAGCAGACCAGGGCGTGCAGGATTTGGGCTTCCCGGGCGTTCCAACCGCAATCAACGATGCGAATGCGATGGTGGGCGCGGGGCGCTTCGGTGGAGTGGCGAACGCATTTCTTTGGACGCCGTCGGGTGGTGAGCAGGAACTTCCACCTTTGCCCGGGTACGTTTACAGCTACTCGGCGTCCATCAACAACCATGGACAAGTAGTTGGCACGCTGGCGACTCAGCCCGGAACCATCCGCTCTTTTATCTGGACACAGGCAACGGGAATGCATCTGCTCCCGGCGACCAATGCCGGGTGGCAGGCTGTCGCCATTAATGACGCTGGACAGATTCTGCTGGGAAGAGGCGGGACGGCCACGCGGCTGATGACTCCGCTGATGAAGGTGACGCTAACATCCTCTGGGAATCCGTCGCAGGCAGGACAGACGGTGACGTTCACGGCTGTGGTCACGTCGGTCCAGGGAGCGCCACCGGATGGCGAGAACATTGTCATCAAGGACGGCACAAAGATTCTTGGCAGCGTGACGTTAAGTTCCGGGACGGCCAGTTTTTCGACCTCCAGTTTGAAGGCCGGTACGCACACAATCGTAGCGAATTACGTTGGGGATGTGCATTACTTTTCAAGCAAGTCGGCGGTGCTGAAGCAGGTGGTCACACAATAGTGGTAAATTTTAGAGGACGGCTCCGTAGCTCAATTGGATAGAGCATCAGACTTCGGATCTGAGGGTTGGGGGTTCGAGTCCCTCCGGGGTCGCCATTCTTCAGTTCAAAACAGGCGATTTCACTCAGAACCGTTCAAGTAGTAGCGGCCCGCGCCCGAGCATAAAGGATTTGCCTTTTAGTCCGTGGTGCCGGTCTCATTTTTCCTCTTTCATTTTCTTGCAAACTAGCTTGGTGTGACCCGTTTTTGAATCGATCACGGTGGTCACGAGCAGACAACTGCAAGTTACCGTGTTGGCATTTTCCTGCTTGACTACTACACAGTGTTCGATGAGTTCGGCAGTGGGTGGTGGCAGCTGGCTCCGTATTGGAGGCGTGGTCGCCGCAACTGGATGCTTCTTCGCCGCGCAACCGGCCAGAAGCAGGCAAAACGCCGCCAGCAAAACTTTCCTCATGCCTTTTCTTTTTTCTCTCTCTCTCGACCGTTTGTCGATGGCAATCTTGATTACACGCCCCGACGCCTCACTCCCTGCAAAGGCGTTGCAGGAAACCGAGGGCTGAGAACTAAGTGCCTGGGTTTGGAGGCAGGCGTCAGCGACGAATCGACCCGACTTCGTGAAGAGGCGCATAATGCTCGTTCTCCGAGCAGTACCTCGATTCCACCGGGATTTTCAAGGACGCCGTCATTCATGGCGACCATTGCGAAGCAGGAGAACATCCGCCGATCCGAGCGCATCCGCGCGGGGTGACACTGTGGCGTCGAAAGCGGGAAAATTATAGTTGGTGTAATGGAGATGTTACGCCAACTACAAAGGGGTTCTTCCCGGTGCAATCTCATTCACGTTGACAAGGGTATGCTGAGGGCGCATCCTTTCAGCCTCAGACGTGGGGATCGTTTTCTGCGGCTACCCGGATTTTGCTCAGGGGAGGGAATCCATGAAGACACAGGCTGTATCGTTCTGCTTCGTCGTTGCATTTTGTCTGGCGACGACTGCCTCCCCCGCGCAAACCTTTACCACTCTCGCAAGTTTCCACAAGACCGTTGGTTATACCCCGAGTGCTGCTCTCATCCAGGGCGCTGACGGAAACTTCTACGGTGGGACACCAATCGGCGGACCCGGCAACAAGCTTCGAGGGCCCTGCCGTCCCTTAGGCTGTGGCACCGTATTTAAGGTCAGCCCGGGCGGCCAGCTGACCGCGGTGCACAGTTTCGACGTCACTGACGGTAGCGGCGCCAATGGGCCGCTGGCACTAGCTGCCGACGGCAACTTCTACGGGACAACTGGCGGAGGGACCTTTGACTGTGGAACGGTCTTCAAAATTACCCCAGAGGGCACGCTGACCACGCTCTACAACTTCAACTGCGCCGATGGCTTCGGGCCGAACGGATTGATTCAAGCAACCGATGGGAATTTCTATGGGACAACCACCCTTGGCGGAGTTTACGGACCTCTTGAGGGCACAGTTTTCAAAATTACTCCAGCCGGAGTGGAAAAAGTCCTTCATAACTTCACCGGCGGTGCAGATGGGCAGTTCCCTGCTGCCGGACTAATTCAAGCCATCGATGGTAATTTCTACGGGACAACCTTTAGTGGTGGGGCTAATCAATTTTGTCAAGGCCAAGGCAACCAGCTGGTTGGCTGTGGAACGGTCTTCAAAATTACCCCAAAGGGCAAGCTGACCACGCTTTACAACTTTTGCTCCCAGCCTGACTGCGCGGATGGCGTCTTTCCTTTCGCTGGGCTCATCCAGGGCGCCGATGGAAACCTTTACGGGACAACTTTTGGGGAATTTGGAATCACCTCCCCAGGCACAGTGTTCCGGGTGACAACCGAGGGCGTTCTGACCAACCTTTACACATTTTGCTCCCAGCTCAACTGCGCCGATGGCGGATGGCCTAACGGATTGGTTCAAGCCACCGACGGAAATCTGTACGGGACAGCCAACGGGGGAGGAGACGACAACGACGGAACCGTCTTCAAGATGACTCTGGAAGGCAACCTCACCACCCTCCATAGCTTCTGCTCTCGACGCAATTGCAACGATGGCAGCTCGCCCAATGCCGGCCTGGTACAGGGGACTGACGGGAATTTGTACGGGACAGCCTCCGAAGGGGGGCCCCGCTTTTGCCCCGGCTCAAATAATGTCGTTTCCTGCGGTACCGTCTTCAGCCTTTCCCTTGGGCTGGCTCCGTTCGTGGAAACCATACCCACCTCCGGCAAGTTGGGAGCGAAGGTGATCATCTTAGGAAACAATCTTACGGGCACGACTACGGTCAGCTTTAACGGCACGCCGGCGAAGTTCAAGGTCGTCTCGGACACTGAGATTACGACCAGGGTTCCGAAGGGAACGACCCCGGGTCCGGTTACGGTGACGACGCCGAGCGGTACCCTCACCAGCAACGTTCCGTTTATTGTCCACTTATTCCGGTCAACTGGCGCAATCAGGCGTTAGCACCAATTAACCCGAACGCCGTTGTTGGTGCCTGGCTACCGAATTTCTTGTCAAGGTCCAGTTCAGTTGGACTTTCGTGCTACCCCACGCGGGAAAATTCGTAGTTGGTGTAATGGCGATGCTACTCCAACTACGAAGGCGGCGCACTCAATGGCAGAGGGTGTTCGCTTGACTGTTGGGGACTAGTGCCCGGCTTCCATACCAAGAGCAACAATCCTCCCATGGCGAAAAAAAGGTAGGCGAGCCACGCAGGGCCGCCAACTTCGCGGAGTACTAGGCCCCACAGCGCAACGGAATTAGCACTCGCAAGGCGCACTAGGTTGCCTGCGCTCCAGCGCCTGAGCGGAGTAGATCGGGTTGATCGCCGACCTGGTTTATCAGAATGGCCGATAATCTGCCGTTGTAAAAGGAATCCAGAAGGAATTGCCCATAGTCCCAATGCAATCACAACCCACTGAAATCTGGTGATTTCAGGTGAGGCGCAAGAGACCTTCATTGCGACTCGCACGCAGGTAAACACTGTGAGTAGGCAGAACATCTGTATAGCGCGAAAGTGACGTTCTGTCGTCGGCATGAGTTCTATTTTAGGTCTGATGGAACAATGGCTATAGGTAACTGTTGTAATCAGGTTGGATCACACGCATTGAGAATTGTCGAGCAGGATTGGCTTCTGGAAAATGCAAACACGCAAGCAAGTTTTGGGCGTCCCCTAGCCCGTCTTGGCCCAGTTTACGGGGCCGAACTCTGGTGACTTCACCTGGAGTAGGCTGTACGCCTCGTCCATTGTGCGAACTACGTCCTGATTCGGGCGGGTACCTTCTGTAAGTAGCTGATACATACGCGACATTCCGTAAGCGTTGGCCGTTGGAGCTACAACCACCAGCGTCGGCGCTGACTGGGGATTCATTGCCAGTTGTCTGATGGCTTCAGGGGAAACGTCATACTTCGTCACCTTCGAGAGATCAACGATGACGTGAGCCGGTGGGTGGGAGGCCGCCCATTTCTTTATCGATTTGGAACAATCGAACGCAATCGCGTCTGTCAGATGGTCTTCGAAAGTAACGCGTAGGATGTTGTTCGTCGCATCGAAATCCGCAACAAAGCCCACAAAAACTCTCCCAGCAAGCGGGCATTTTGTGGCAGCGTATCCCATAAGGCAGGATTTTCCAACTGAATTCGATGACCACGGCCAGCCGTCGCTTGACCGGCGATTGCTGATGTTATCAGGCGATCACAGCACTACGGCCTTTGCCGTGGGCGAGAAAGTTCGCGCCTACATTTGTCTATTCTCCGTGGCCTTCGCGTGAATCATAGCAATCAGGGCCGCCGTAGTGGAAACGTCGATGCCGTAACGTTCCCCACCGCGCACCATCGGACCGCCAATGGCATCCAACTCGAGCTGCCGCCTGGAGGCAAGGTCTTTTTGCATGGAGCTGCGTATGCCCGAGGGCAAGCCGTCGAAGATCGCCTGGATCTGGGCCGGGTCAACTTCTGCGCGGCTTGCTTTCGCCACCGCACAGGCCTCAGTCATGGCGGAAATCAACTTGCGTTTCCACTCAGCGTCCGCATAGATCTCCCCTTTGTTCATGCCTGATGCCGACGTTACTAGCGCGAACGGTCCCAGGAAGCAGAGCTTGCTCCACAACAAAGTCTGCTCGTTCTGGATGAACCTGCACGTGAATTCGAGATCACGCAATCGTGCGACGATTGCTCCCAGGACCTGCTCTCCACTGGCGGCGAGGTTGAGATTCACGAACGGAGAGCGCTGCACGAACCGTCCCGGCGCAATCCTCTCGGCTTCAACCGCGATCGTCGCCGGCAGCACGCAATCACGGCCAAAATGTGCGCGCAGGACCTCGATGTGGTCCACTCCGTTCAACAACGGAACTATGCAGCGTGGCAATGACTGCACGGCTTGCAGCGCCGTTTCTAGTTGATACGTTTTGGTTGCGATCCACAACACGTCAACCGGATTGAGGAGCGTGGCTGCGACTTTCGCCGGCGCCATGATGTCGCCTGACAGACGTTCGACTGACAAGTTCGCGGGATAACCCGGCAACCTCTCTGGTCGAACTAGTACCGTGACGCGTTCGCCGAGCGATGCCACCGCAGTGCCAACCAGACCTCCGATGGCTCCTGCTCCCAAAACTGCATGTTCCATGCCAGCGCTCCTCAGTAGACGCCTTTACGATACGTCAGTTTCTACGTTCGCTGGAATGAGTTGCGTTAAGCGGATCGTTCTTCGGAAAGTCAGCCCTTCAGTCATTGATGGTGAATCGCACGAATTCCTGCAAAGAATCACAGTAAGGTTGAGGCTGCGACAGCCCGACGCCTCCCTGGTGCGGCTCCTCTAGGTAGCCGGGCGCGCCTTTGGGAAGCTTTTGCACGCATGCCGTGGAGCATGCGTGTACGAGCAACGGAAGGACATCGGTTGCGACACGCAGTGAAATCCAGGCTTGATAGATTTCGTCGTTGGGGAACGTGCCGCGGCATACGCTGCATGCGGCAGGGACTACGGCGGCGGCGGTGTCCGGCAAGCGGGGAAACGGTGCACGGTATTTGAAATTCCCGTAGAGTGCGCGCGTGCTGACCCGGCTGCGTTTCAGTTTTTTGCAGTGGGTAATTTCATAGGGAAGCCAGTGCAGGGAATAAGAAGTATAGGGATCGAACTCCCGCAGATTTTTCATCTCGCCGATCTCCGGAGGAATTCGGACCAGATGACTTCCGTACAGCATCAGCACCTTCACCGACTGCAACGTTCCGATCGACGGCGGAAGGGTTATGATCTGCCGATAATATTCGGCGCCGATCCCGTCAATCGGATTGAACTCGTCGCTTCCGTCCGTGGAGACTTTGCGGATATATTCTTCGAGCGCTTCCCAGGCGGCCGAGCTCTTATCCTGTACCTCGCTGTGTAGAGTGCGTTCCGGCCATTCCCCGGTTACCGAGGAACGAGTTAAGCAGTCACAGTCGGAGTAGTACCTTACGGGATTGGGAGTCAACGCCCGATCGGGCGTTCCTTCACGTTGATTGAATCGCGCACGATACAGTTTCATCGCTGGTATCCGGTTAAGACTCGATGCTCCGGCTCACTCTTTGCTTTCGCCCGATCCTTAGCGCGAATCTTACGAGCATCAAAGGGAACGCGTCAATGAAAGCATGAGGAGTGGGCGGCAGCCGCGTCTAGCGGCTTGCGGAAAGAGTCGCTTCTGAGCGAGGGCCGTGCCCTCGGCGGCTAAAGCCTCATTCAAAACAACAGTGTTATCGCAGCGGTAAACCCGCTGCGCCACCCAAAATCAAGGACAGCGCTGACTTTTTCGGCAGCCGCTAGAGAAGCCGAGCAGCCATCGAGGCGTTTGCCTACTGGCTTTTTGTCGCCAGTTGACGCTCGGGCGGGGTCATCTGATTCCACACCGCGCGCAAGTCTTTTTCCAGAATCGAATTATTCGGATCGACTCGCAGCGCGAGTGCGAACCAGCGATAAGAATTAGGTAAATCACGAGGTACGCAGTGTCCGGTGGCGTACATCGTGCCCATCATACTGCGGGCCTTGGCGTGCTGCTGGTCAGCGGCCATCTTCAAATACTTAAGCGCGTTTCCGCAGTCCTCGGTTCCGTTGCGTCCGTAAAGATAGCTTTCTCCGCGGCGGAAAAGAGCATCGCCCGGGTCCGCGGGGGCAGGTGGCTTGGACGCAGGAATGCGGGTCGCACTTACTTCGTGTCGCGCCTGGGTAGGAGCGGGAGTCGCTGGCTTTGATGGAGTCTCAGTCTTCGCTTCCTCCGCCTTCGCTTTTGCTTCAGGAGTTTCCGGCGTCGCGACGGGCGGTTTAGCTTCTGTCGACGTATCTGAGTTCTCAGTTGATTTCTCAGAAGCCGTCGGCTCCGCCGGAGCAGCGCTCTTCGCGAGGGCTTTTTCTTCCTCTTTCGATGGTGTCGGATTGCTTGGCGGAGCATTCGCCGCGTCGCCCCCAGGCACCGCTACTTCAGGCGTTGGCTTCCGGATCCCCGTGACGCCAATATAGTTCTTATAAGCCCACCAGCCCGCTCCACCGAGCGCTGCGAGCAGCACAATTGTCAGCAGGACTTCTTTCCCCGCGGACCTGGGCTCGTGCCGATCATAAGAAGCCAAGCCAGAAAAGGCGCGCTCCCGCAATACATCCACATTGCCCTGATCCAAACCGAGGAGAGAAGGGCCGCTAATCGGGGGAGTCGGCTCGTTGGCCGCCAACCTGGGCGGGGCTGGAGGCACCGGCAGAGCTGCCTGCGGCGTCACGATACCAGAATTCGCAGCCGAGATACTCTCCGCCGGGCGCGGTGTTTGAACCGCAACCGGTGCCGTCGCTTTCCTGGCTGGCTCGAGGATCGCGCCGCACATCCCGCAAAATAGGAAATTGCTTGAATTGACCTCGCCGCACTTCGGACAGATCACTTGGCCTTCTCCGATGTCTGTATTCCTTGAGTGTAACTCTGAAGGTGCCATGATGTTGAAAGATGCCGCTCCGCGCGGGGCTGTTGTCTCCGGGCGAACATCATCAGGGCCGATTCCGTATTAAAATTTGTCGACTCGTGCAACCTATGGCGAAATCTCCTAAAGACAAGAAGCCCATCGTCAAGTCGTACTCGGCGCCGCTTGAGCACTTGCGATCAGGATTGGGATGGGTCGTCGCCTATCTGCCATTTGACGCGGCTAGCGTGTGGGGCAGTCGGGGCCGCCTTAAGGTGAAGGGTGAGATCAACGGTTTCGCCTTTCGAACGTCACTGTTCCCGACGCGAGACGGCCGACACTTTCTGCTGATCAACAAGCGCATGCAGAAAGGGGCGCAAGCTTTTGCCGGCAACAAGGCTCGCTTCCGTCTGGAGCCGGATACGGAAGAGCGCACCGTGACTGTCCCCACAGAATTGAAGCGGGTTCTTGCTGAAGACCGCTCCCTTCTGCGCTGGTTCGACAAGCTCAATTACTCGACTCGCAAATGGATCGTCGACTGGATGACCGACGTCAAGAGCGCCGACGCCCGCGCACGCCGTGCCGAACAGGTAGCCGAGCAGTTGCTGTCAACGATGGAAGCGGAGCGTGAACTGCCGCCGATGATGCAACTCGCGTTCGCTCGCAATCCGCGCGCCCGCGAAGGGTGGGAGCAGATGTCCGCCTTGCGCCGCCGCGGACAGCTTCTGGCTATTTTTTATTACCGCACACCAGACTCGCGGGCGCGCCGTCTTGCCAAGGTGGCCGACGAAGCGGCAGCACTAGCCGAAAGGACGGCGGACCGACCATAGGATGAACGAGAACTTGGGCAAGAAGTTGCTCTATCTCTCGCGGATGGAGGTCGCAGCGGTCGGTTTGACCATGGCCGAGATCATCGCGGCGCTCGAGACGATGTTCCGCGAAAAAGGCGAAGGTCGCGTGGAGATGCCACCGAAGATCGGTATTCATCCGGCGCCCGACGCGTTCATCCACGCTATGCCTGCCGCCATTTCCGCCCAGAAAGCGGCTGGCATCAAGTGGGTCGGTGGGTATCCCGAAAACAGCAAGCGCGGCTTGCCGTACGTTACCGGCGTTCTGATTCTCAACGACTACGAAACCGGCATCCCGATTGCAATCATGGACGCCACCTGGATCACCGCCCAGCGCACCGGCGCTGCGACCGCTCTCTCGGCAAAATATCTCGCGCGCCCGGAATCGGCCACCATTGGCATTCTCGGCTGCGGCGTGCAAGGGCGCAGCAACCTGGAGGCGCTAACCGTCCTATTCCCGCTGACGAAGATTTATGCCTACGACCAGCACGCCGACCGCAGCGCGCGTTACGCGCAGGAAGTGTCTGCTCAATTCGGAGTTCATGCCGTCCCGGTGACGGACCCGAAGGAAGCTGTCGTCCACAGCGATATCGTCGTGACCGCCGGACCCATCCTGCGCAAGCCGCATGCGACGATTCAGGGCGGTTGGCTACGGGAAGGCGGGTTTGCATCGCTGGTTGATTTTGACTCCTATTGGCATCCCGTCGCTCTTCACGAAGCTGACAAGTTCTGCACTGATGACGTCCCGCAACTTCACCACTACCGCGACCTCGGATATTTCCAGGATATTCCCCCGATCCATGCTGACCTTGGAGAGCTAGTCACCGGACGCAAACCGGGACGCCAGAAACCGGAAGAGCGGACCATCGCCTGCAATCTTGGAATCGCGCTCGACGACATGGCGACCGCACCGTTGATCTACGAGAGGGCGCTGGAGAAGGGAATTGGGACTTGGCTGCCTCTGTAGCTTGTGCTTTCCTCGTCTCTTCGCCGCTGGTAATCGAATTCGCCGCGGACCAGTTTGATCGCAACTTCTTTTTTATACTGGCCGTCGGCCCGGACTGCGCGATACACCTCGCCCATGCCGCCGTGTCCGATTTCTTCGACGAGGTCGTACACTCCGACTCGCCGCCCCGCGCGCACCCACAGACCGCAAATCCACCGCCGGATTGTTCAGGAAGCTTGTGCCCGCCTGCTCGTGGGCCGCGAGCAGGGAATCGACCTCGCGCCGGACGTCCGCATCGCCTTGGCAAGCAGTTTCGAGAAACGAGGAACGGTCGCCGGGAGCAAGCGCGACGGCCTCTTCCATTAACCTCTTCACCTGCTGCCAGCGCTCCGTTTTCATGCCGGCGCCACTCCGCTCAGGACGCGACATAACCTGGCCGGTTGGCCCAGTCGCGCTTCATCGTAGTCTGAGAAATCCCGAGTCGGGTGGTCTTGTTCGTTCTCAGTTCCGCGTCGCATTGTGCTAGGCTCTGCGCAACCTTGGCCATATCGTCGCGCTCGCTGCTTTCGATCTCTCCCAGCCTCTCTTTCTCCGCCCACACTGCCGAGCTTTTCTGAAACCAGGAGCGCGCTTCCTGCCAGAACTCGAGCCTCTCGCTCGCGGAGCGTTTTGGCTGAACGGCCCACGTAGCGCAGGTTCTCCCCAAGCCGAAGTAACTTTCGGCCAATCCCGTGCGCACGTAGCGATTCTTCGACGTGCTCGGAGACATATCCTCAAAGTTCTCCAACGCTTTGCGAAATGCATTCTGCGCCGACCCCACATTGCCGGAAGCCAGCAGGGCCCGCGCGATTCCGTTTTCGCTGAAACCGAAGTTCGATTTGGCCAGGGAATTCCGTGGGTCCGCGGTCAGCAGACTTGCGAAAATTTCGTGTGACTGGCGAAAGTAGTCCAGTGCCTTGCCCGCGGTGCCTGGCGACTCGTAGAACCCGCCCAGGCGGTCGATAGCCTCCCCCAGGAACTCCCGGAGGGCGGCGCTATTGGGGTTCTCCCCGGAAACCTGCCGCAGAATCTCCACACCCTTGTTTTGCATTTGGATGGCTCGGACAGAGTCCCCGCCCTCGAATTTAGCCTTTGCAATCCCGCAGAAATCAGCCGCTAAATGAGTGCGCAACGAAACGTTTTGCGGATCGGAATCGAGAGCCGCCTGCCGGATGGAAGCTGCGTGCTGGTAGCTGTCGGCGGCGCCCGCGGCGTCCCCGGTTTGGTCGAGCAGACCAGCCGTGAAGTAATAGTTTCCCGCCAGAATATCGGCGCGCCTGGAATTCGTATTCCTGGCCGCCAGTTTTTCCGTGAGCGGCAAGGCCTTCTTGATTGTGTTCAGCGCTTCGCGGAAATCTCCCGTGGACTCCAGTACGGTCGAACTTCGGAAATAGTCATCAGCCAGCTGTCCTATCAACTCGGTGTCTTCAGGATGGCTTGCGGCCAGTGGTTCCAAAAGAGCGATCGCCTTCCGGTAGCTCTGGAGTGCTCCGGGTAAATCTCCCAGATTGGCGCCATAGGGATAGCCCAACACGTCGCCAACGCGTTGGTACGCTGAAGCCAATTCTTTCTGAAGGGATGCGTCTCCCTTCGATTGCTCATTGAGGCTATCGAGGTACTCCAGCGACCGGCTGACCAGTAGTTTTCTGGCGGGCGTGGAGCCGGGCAGATCTCTTATGGAATCGTGGATCTCGAACATCAGCGAGTTGGCTAGTTTGCGAACGTCGTTAAATCGTTTCTCGGCCTTGCGTTGATTTTCCGACGCAATGCGGGCCTCGCGGACGGTCGCGCCGACGCCGGCCGCCAGGGCAACGGTAGCGACGGCCGTCGCGGCCACGCCGGCCCGGTGGCGCTGCACAAACTTATTCGCGCGATAGACCCAGGAATCTTTGACGGCCGCTACTGGCAAGGCTGCCAGGTGGCGCCGAATATCTTCGGAAAATTGCTCCACCGATGCGTATCGACGGGACGGCTCCTTGCGCAGTGCCATCAGCGCGATATTGTCGAGATCGCCGACGAGCCGACGATTCAGCTTTGCCGGCGAGCTTTCGCGCAACCGGCTGACCTGCTCCGGCGTTACTGGTTCCAACCGATCCCCCGAAACAACTATTTGCGCTTTTAGCACCGCAGTGCTCGGTCGTCCCGGATCCGTCTCGCAAACGGCGCGCGCCAGATCGAGCGAGGTCCTAGTCTCGACTGCATACGGCGATCGCCCGGTCAGCAACTGATACAACACCACGCCGAGCGAATAAACATCCGAGGCGGTTGTGATTGGTTCTCCTCGTATCTGCTCGGGACTCGCATATTCCGTAGTCATCGCGCGGGCCAGCGTGACGGTCGCGTCGGCGTCCACACCTGCTGGATCCAGAATCTTTGCGATCCCGAAATCGAGCAGCTTGGGCACCCCATCGTTCGTTACCAGAATATTGCTCGGCTTGATGTCGCGATGAATCACCAGACGCTGGTGCGCGTATTGCACTGCCGCGCAGACCTGGCGGAACAACTGCAAGCGTTGTGTAATCGAAAGTTGATGCTCGTTGCAGTACGAGTCGATGCGAGTGCCTTCGATCAACTCCATGACCAGATAGGGAACGCCATCTTTCGTGGTGCCGCCGTCGAGCAGGCGCGCGATGTTGGGATGATCGAGCGATGCCAGAATCTGCCGCTCGTTACGAAAACGCTCCTGCAACGAGGCCGAATCGTAACCACCACGAACAAGTTTGATCGCCACTTCCTTTGTGTACTGCCCGTCAGCGCGAAAGCCGCGATACACTTCGCCCATTCCACCGTGGCCAATCTCTTCCACGATCTGATACACGCCGATGCGGCGCCCGGTGTGGGCATTCGTAGCGACCGGTGGGCCTTTCAGACTCATCGCGGGATTCTTCAGAAAGGCTGTTCCCGCCTGTTCGTGAGAGGAGAGCAGGGAATCGACCTCGCGTCGCAGGTCGTTATCGCCCTCGCACGTGCGGTCCAAAAAAGAAGAGCGCTCATTCGCATTCAGCGCAATCGCTTCTTCCAGCAATTGCTTAGTTCGCTGCCAGCGGTCGGAGTTCATGCCGGCGTTTCCCCGGTCATCGCACGGAACAGCCAGGCTCGCGCCGTAACCCAGTCACGTTTCACGGTTGCTGGAGAAATTCCCAACACTTCGGAAGTGTCTTCAATGGTGAGGCCGGCAAAGAAGCGCAGTTCCACTATACGGCTCTGTTGTGCGTCCAGTTCGGCCAAGCCTGTGAGAGCCCTATCCAACTCAACGATGTCTACATCCATTTGGTCGGGAAGCGCGATGGTCTCGTCGAGACTCACTCGGCAGGCACTTCCGCCACGCTTGGCTGCGCCCCGGCCGCGCGCGTACTCCACGAGAATTTGCCGCATGATGTGCGCAGCGATCCCAAAAAAATGCGCGCGATTCTGCCACTGCGGGGCATTCTGTCCCGCCAACCGCAAATAAGCCTCGTGCACCAGCGCCGTACTTTGCAGGGTGTGATCGCTTCGTTCCTGACGCAGGTAGTGATGCGCCAGTCGGCGCAACTCGTCGTAGACCAACGGCATGAGCGCTTCCAGCGCCTCGCGGTCTCCTTCCCGCCAGCGAACAAGCAACTCCGTAACCGGACTGGAGGGGTCGCGATTCAAGGATGGGTCCAACGCGCCGGGGGATGGCGCAACGTGAGCGCAAGAATATCTGTTCTTTTTTCGCAAGTCAATAAGCTGAAAACACAGGAGTTAGGCCGAAACCGACCGTTTTCGCAGAGTTTTGTGCGAGTCGCTGAGCCAATTTGACCCTATTTCTCACATTACTCAGTAAGGAAGTAACCGGAAGCGGTCACGTCCTCGGTTTGGAAACAGGCCGGCAGTTTAGAACGGGTAGTTCAAAACGCGCCTCGGGTGTGAGCGGACCAGGGGAGGTCCGCCTGCACCCGTTGCGAGTCTGCTTCCGGGAAAGCTTGTGGAAACGTCGCACGAAACGATCCGACGGTTCCAATATTTCAGGAGTTGAACATGAGACCCTTAACTTCGAAACACCTCTTCAGCATCGTCTGTTCATTCATCTTGTCTGTCGTCAGTCCATTCCTGCATCCCCAAACCTACACCCAACTGCACAACTTCGATTGGCACAAGGAAGGCGCCAATCCGGGTGGGCCCGCGTTACTGGCGCAGGGTCTGGACGGCAGCCTCTATGGAACGCTGCAAACGCAGCTCTCGCACGATGGTTCCGTGTTCAGTTACCAACTGGGAGGCGCGTTGCTCGATCTGTACGACTTTACCGGCAAACCGGACGGAAATACGCCGCAATCGGGACTGAGTCTCGGATGGGACGGTAATCTTTACGGCACGACCGAAAGAGGCGGTACATCAGACAAAGGTACTGTCTTCAAGTACCGCGACGGAGTCACCACCATCCTGTACAGCTTTACTGACGGTGC
>Ga0137409_10000815_pt1 | contig 34160 bp, 28 predicted proteins | sample CZODoug1_16funga_FD_122059 | JGI IMG/M metagenome (GOLD analysis project Ga0137409, IMG submission 122059) | Vadose zone soil fungal communities from Angelo Coast Range Reserve, California, USA - CZODoug1_16fungal (Hybrid Assembly) | ecosystem: Environmental > Terrestrial > Soil > Vadose zone... | reverse complement strand
ACTGCATCTGCTGCCCCAACTGGAGCAGGTTGGATAAATCCGCCATACGTCGAAAGTTACCCCTCGCCGAAACAGGTAGCAAGCTATTCTAACAACTCCAAATCTAACGCATCTACGGCGGCGTTGAGGCTGGGATCCTGCGCCCGCAGCGTCTTGAGCCGCTCGGCCCGCGCCCCCTCCTCCGTGAGCCGGCCAGGCCGCGGCGTGGACCGCTCCCCGCTCCCCGCTCCGTCGAGCTGGATGCGGACGGGCTTCGCCAGGTACCGGCCCATGAGCTGCGCGAGGGCGTCCCGCTGCCGCTCGAGCCCTTCCGCGTGCACCGCATTCGTGTCGAGCAGCCGAATCGTGACCGTTCCCGCATCCACGCCGGCGACTTCGGTGACCTGCAGCAGCGCGCCGAGCATCGGGCTCTTCGCGCGCGCGTCTTCGATCACGCGAGGCCAGAGACCCCGCAGGCGTTCCATTGTCAGGGGGCCGCGCTCCGGGGGAACGGCCGGTGATACTGCCGGTGATGCGGCCGGGGAAGGGGGAACGGCCGATCCCGAAGGTGGAGCGACGTCACGCAGCACGGACGAGGGATTGCCCTTCCGCGGCCCCTCACCTTTCCCCGGCCCTTCCACCGGCAGTTTACCGAGCCCGCGGATGACCTCCTCGAGCTCTACCGTTCGCGCCATCATCGCCCAACGAAGGAGCAGAAGTTCGACCGCCAGGCGCGCGTTGCCGCCGGCGCGGAGCTGGGGCTCCAGCTCGCTGAGCACGGAGAGGAGGCGCACGAGGTCGGCGGCGGGGAGCGGGGAGCGGTACCGCTCGATGAGGGCCAACAGCGCGTCCGTGAAACCCTCCGGCTTCCCTCCCAGATTCGCCAGCAGCACGGCCCGCACGATCTCCCCGGCCCCGGCCACGAATTCCCCGAGATCGGCACCCGCGTCCACCAGGCGCTCGACGAGCGGAAAGACCGCTTTCGAGTCGCGCTCCGCCACGAGGCGCAACAGCTCGCCGTACACGTCGTCCGAGATCAGGCCGAGCACTTCACGCACTCGGGCGGCCGTCACCGGCCCCTCGCCGAACGACACCACCTGGTCGAGGATCGAGAGCCCGTCGCGCATGCCGCCGTCCGCGCTCTTGGCGATCAGGTGCAGGGCCTCATCGTCCGCGGCGAGCCCTTCGGCGGCAGCCACATGCCGCAGGCGCTCGGCGATGGCGTGGGGACCGATCCGCCGGAAATCGAAGCGCTGCAAGCGTGAGAGAATCGGGGCCGCACTCTGCGCGATCTTCTGCGGCTCGGTCGTGGCGAACACGAACACGACGCGCGGCGGCGGCTCCTCGAGAATCTTGAGAAGCGCGTTCCAGGCCTCGCGCGTCAACATGTGGGCCTCGTCGACTATGTACACCTTGTGGCGGCCCTCCGCGGAGGCCGCATACATCGCGCGCTCACGCAGATCGCGCGCATCGTCCACGCCGCGGTTGGAGGCGGCATCGAGCTCGACCACGTCCAAGTTCGCGGCGCCGGTCCAAACCCGAGTGCAGGAATCGCACTCGCCGCAGGGCTCACCCGCCGGAGCGCCGGCCGCGCCGCGCCGCTCGCAGTTCAGCGCCATCGCGAGAATGCGGGCGGCGGTGGTCTTGCCGACGCCCCGGGGACCCGCGAACAGGTATCCGTGCGCCACTCGGGACCCCGCAACGGCCCCACGCAGCGCAGCGGCCACGTGATCCTGGACCAGGAGATCGGAAAAGCGCTTGGGACGGTATTTGCGGGCGAGCGCGATCATTCGCTGAATCTAACGACAGTGCGGAGTGTGGAATGCCCCAGGTTGGCGCAGCGACGTCACACCTCGCTTAGCGCTGCTCCCTGCGAGGGCCTGACGCGGTTCACGAGTGGACGACCTGCGGACCTGGGGCACCGAAAGCTAGCATGCCGGCTCCTCGTTCTCTACGGCCGCGGGCAGCCCGATTGCTCGAACCGGCGCTCCACGGAGTCCACGCCGGCGTACAGCGTTTGGTCGCGGGCGGCGTGGGCCGCATCGAGGACCCCGGCGTTGCGCCGCGCGGTGTTGTACGCGATCCAACGGCTCTCCACCGCCGCCAGCCCGCGCGTCAACCCTGCGCAGGGGACTTGGCCGCGGGAAAATAGGGCGCCCTGCTCGCTGAACATCTGCACCACGTGAGTGAGGGAATCGCCGGCCACGTCGATGCGCGCACGCGGCGCCGGCGGCGGCGCGGGTTGCGCCGGGGTCCGTTGCGTCGGGGCGGGATTCGTCGGCGCGGCGGCAGTCGCGGGTTGCGGGGCCGGGCGAGCGGGAGGCTGGGCGCGAGGCCGTGCCGGGGCGGGAGTGGGTGTCGCGCGCCGGAGCTTTGCCTTGAGCGCGGACACTTTCCCGCCGATAGCGGACGTGATCGCGGACCACTTGCCAGTGATCGTGGACCACGCCGGGATGGGCAGCTCCGGCTGGAACCACCAGTAGGCCCCCGCGCCACCGGCGACGATCAGCAGCACGAACAACGTCACCCACAATCCCCGGCGACGCTTCCCCCGGCGGCGCCGGCGGGGCGCGGGCACCAGCTCCTCGGGGGCAGGCTCTTCGACTTGCTCCCGGTCCTCGAATTCGTCGGGCCAGATGGGCGCTCCCGCGCCCTCTTCCTCCATGGCCACCGGCTCGACCGCCTCCGCTTCGGCCTCGAGTTTGGGTTGTGGCTCGGGCACGACCGCTGGACGAGGCGGCGGCGTGTGCCGTCGCGGGGGCGGCGGGGGCGGCATGTCCTCGGCAGCCGTTAGGAACTTGAGCTCGTGCCTGTCCTCGGCCGGCGGGGGGGGCTGTCTAGGTGGAGGGGGGGGCGGTGGAGGCGGCGGCGGTGGCTGCGGCTTGGCGGACGCCGGCGTGAATTTCGGCTCTGCGGGCGGCTTCGCCGCCGCCGTTCGCAGCGTGGGCGCGGCAGGAGGAGTGACCGGGTTGTACGCTCGGTGATTCCTCCACGTCACGAACGAGCGCTTCTTGCCATCCGGACGGATCGACTCCGGGGCGAGCAGCTCGTAGAACGGCAGCGGGGTGGTGAGCCACGACTCGTCCGGAGCGGCTCGGAAGAATCCGGCCGCGGGCTCCTCCGGATCCGTCCCGAGCAGCAGCGTCACCTGCCACGGCTCGCCGAAGTAATGTTCGTGCGTCTCGACGTCGTGCTCGGTGAGGCTCAGCGGGAGCGGCGGGTGCGTATGGTACCAGCCGATGAGATGCGCCTGCTGCGTCTCGAGCTGCTCCTGGACACGATCCCACAGCCGGGTGATGACGTCGCGCGTGCGGTCGCCGTAGATCGCTTGATTGAGCCGCAGCGCGGCGTCGATTACCAGATAGGAGACGTTCGTGTCCGGGCATTCGCACAGGTCGCCGAGCAGGAAGCCCAGGACGCCCTGCCCCGGTCGGGCGGGTGTGGCGATGTGCTCGTGGATCGCCGTCAGCGCGGACTGCGAGAGGAAAACCGGAAACGGCATGTGGCCCGGTCGCTGGCCTCCCCCGCCCCCTCCATCGCCGGGGCTCCACAAGATCGACCGGGCGACAGGGATCGGCTGACGCAGGGGACCGGAACTCATGGCCCCAAGATAAAAGGATGGTGGAGGTTGGGGAGGTTTGGGAGGTTAGTGGAGGTTGTCACGTCAGCGGGGCAACCTCCCCCAACCTGCTTCTCAGCCCAGCTGCACCCGCTGCGAGCGCCGCATGCGGACCAGATCGTACATCTCCGCCACTTCGCCGCCCAGGAGGAACAGGTAGGCCGTGTAGTAGACCCACAGCAGGAACAGGAACAGCGCGACGATGTTCGCATCCGAGGCCACCCGGTCGAGGGTGGCGAACCGGGTCACGTACAGCGCGTACAGCCGCTTCGCCACCTCGAAGCCGAGCGAGCAGAAGACGGCCGCGACGAGGGCGGTCCGCCACACGATGCGTCGGCTGGGCAGGAATTTGAAGATCACGAAGAACATCGCCACGCCGAGCGCGAAGGAGATCAGTTCGAGACTCAACCGCCACATCCAGTCGAGCGCGAAGCTGCGACTCACGCTCCCCGCGTTACGCGCTTCCCAGGCGGCCACGAGCGCACCCAGCACGAGCAGCGTGCCGGTGCCCAACACCATGGCGAGATCCAGCAGCTTGGCAACGGGCCAGGAACGCCGCTCGTCGGTATCGAACACTTCGTTGAGCGCGGCGCGCAGGCCGCTGAACAGGCGCGTCGAAAACCACAGGAACAGGGGCAGGCCCACCGCGGTCAGCCCGACGCGCTGCCGCACCACGCTCGCCAGTGCGCTCTCCACCTGCGTGAACGCTGTGTCGGGGGCGCCGCCCGCGGTGGACGGGAGCAGCCGAGCGAGCAGCTCGTGCAGCTCGACCTGCTGGGTCGTGATCTGATGTTGCACGAGGTATCCGACCGTGGCGAGCAACAGCGCGACGAACGGGATGATGGTCAGCAGCAGATCGAACGATAGCGCGCTAGCGAGGAAGGGAATGTTGTCTTCAAAGGCCGCCTCAAACGTCCGACGAGCGATGCCGGTCACGGACCGGTGCCAGCCGCGCTCCGCCTTCACGCGACGGGTTCGTCCTCCTCCTCAAGGCTGGTACCTTTGCCGCCGCGGCGGCGGCGCTTGGCCTCCGTCAGCCGCCGCTCGATCGCGACGCGGGCGGTGGGCTCATCTTCCTCGTCGTCGGTGTCGAGCAGCTCGCCCAGCTCGCCCGCTTTCTCGGCCGCGAGGTCACGCAGCCCGCGCAGCTTGCGCGACAGTTTGGTGCGGGACGCCTCGCCCGGCTCGGGCGCGAACAGGAAGCCGAGCACCGCCCCGAGGCCCAGACCCAGCAGGAAGGGCCCGAACCCCACACCCCGCTCGCTCACTCGCCGGCCTCCAGATCATCCGGCGCGGCGACCGCCACCGGGCGCGGCTGCGAGTGGGATTGCAGCGGCGGCGTGACGAACCGATCGGTGATCGCGCGGGTGCCCGTGACGCGGAGCTGCTCGAACAGGAACGCGAAGTTCTTCTCCAAGTCGCCCGCGATCGCGCCGCGGACCTCGGCCGGCAGATCCCACATGCGCTGCTTGAACGGCCCGATCGCCTTCTTGCGGCTCTTGTAATAGAACTGCTCCTCGGTGTCCCCCTTCTTCCACTCGTCCTTGCACTCCGCCTTCACCCACTCCTGCAGCTCGCGCCGCAGGTCGGCCGGCAGCTTCGGGTGGTCGAATACGATGTTCTGGAAATTGGTCGCGAGGTGGATCTCGATCGCCTCGCACTTGGGGAAGTTGCCGAACGCGTCGGGCGGCAGGGTCGAGGCTCCGTGCTGCACCGCGCCGCCCAGGCCGTATTGGCTGCGGGCGTCGGCGGACAGCGCCTTGAGGGCATCGAGGTCGAGCGCCACCTTGGCGATCGAGCCGTCGGGGAGCACCACGCCGCCGTGGCTGGTGCCCGTCTGCACGGAGATCTTGCTTATCCCCGCGTAGGGCCCGAGTCGTGCGAGCGCGCGCACGTAGCCGTCCATGAAGGCCTTCAGCTCGTGCACGTCGGAGTTCTTGCCCCCCACCTCGCCGATCTCCGCGCCCACCGACACCGTCACGCCTTCCGGCTCCCGGTCCCGGATGAATTTCGTCAGCTCGGCGGCCCGCTCGTAGTTCACGCGCTGCTGCGCGTCCAGCGTGGCCTGGGAGAGGTCCACCAGCGTGGAGGTGTCGACGTCGATGTTGTAGAACCCCGCGTGCAGCTCTTCCTCGATCAGCGTGCGTATCGCCTGCAGCTCGGTCTCGGCGTCGGCGGCGTACTTCTTGGCGTTCACCTGGACATGGTCGCCCTGGATGAACAGGGGCCCCGTGAAGCCCTCCCGCAGGGCCGCGGCGGTCATCACGGCGACGTACTCGGCGGGCCGCTGCTCGGTGTAGCCGATCTCGGAGCGCGCGATCTCGCAAATCAGGGCGCCTACGTCGAGCCGCTTGGCGGCCCGGAAGACGGCCCGCGCGGAGTCGTACGACAGGACGCGGATGTTCATCGCGGGGGTGGTGAACGGCCGCACCTCGCCGCGCCCGCGCGCCAGGTACAGCTCGTGGATCGACGCGGGCCGCACCCCCGCCTCCTGCCCGATCTCCCAGATCAGCCAGCGCGCCTGCTCGCGCGCTTCCGGCGCACCGAATACCGCCTGACGCACCAGCTCGTCCATCGCGCCGCTCTGGCGCGCGGCCGGGCTGTGAAACCACCGCAGCGTCGCTTCGGGTGTGTTCGCCATCGCTCTCAAAGCCCTCCTCGCGACGAATCTAGACCGGGCCCACCTCGATGACCAGCCCGTCGTAGGCCGGCGCGACGCCCGCCGGCAGACTCGCCGCAAGCTCCGCGTGCGGCGTCGCGTGCGTGAGGTGTGTGAGGAACGTCCGGCGCGCGCCGATTTGCTGCGCCGCCGCGACGGCCTCCGGGATCGAGAGGTGCAGCGGGTGCGGGCGCGGCAGCAGCGCGTTCAAGACCAGTACCTCGAGCCCCGCCAGCCTGGCGAGCGCCGCCTCGGGAATGGCCTTCGCGTCGGTGAGGTAGGCAATCGGTCCGACGCGGTAGCCGAGCACCGAGCGGTCGCCGTGCGGCAGGGCCAGGGCGCGGACCCGCATCCCCGCGATCTCGGCTTCGCGGTCGGGCTCGAGGGGCAGCGCCGCCAGATCCGGTTTGCTCGTGCCCGGCTGGGCGGGTGCGCCATCGAAGATGTACGCGAAGCGGCGCTCCAGCTCGGCGAGCGTGGCCGCCGCGCCGTACACCGCGAGCGGGGCCCGCTGGCGCGCGGAGAAGGCGCGCAAGTCGTCGATGCCGTGGACGTGGTCGGCGTGGGCGTGGGTGAACAGCACGGCGTCGACGGACCCGATGCCCGCCGTGACGAGCTGCAGCCGCAGCTCCGGGGGGGTATCGATGAGGAGGCGCCGCCCCCCCGATTCGATCAGCGCCGCGGTGCGGGTGCGCCGGTCACGCGGGTCGGACGATGTGCAGGTACGGCAGTCGCACCCGATCTGCGGCACCCCGTACGACGTGCCCGTGCCGAGAAACACGAGCCTCACTTCACACGACCTCGACCTTGAGCAGGTTGGTGGTCCCGGAGACCTCCCACGGCAGACCCGCCGTCATCACGATGCGATCACCGGCGCGCGCGTACCCGCGCTTCAGGATCAGGTCGCGCACCACGGCGAGCATCGCGTCGTACCCCGGCACTCGATCGACCAGGACCGGCGTCACGCCCCACACCAGCGCGAGCTGGCGGTAGGTCGTGTCCTGGGTGGTCACGGCGAGGATCGGGACCGGGGTGCGGAGCGCCGCGACCTTGCGCGAGGTGAACCCTCCCGACGTGAGCGTGACGATGAGCGGCGTCTTGAGCATCCGCGCCACGGCGCTGGTGCCGATCGCGATCGCGTCTTCGACGGAGACCGTCTCGCCCAGAGCGAGCCGACGCTCGTCCCGGGTTCCCACCCCCACCAGCGGGCCCTGCTGCTCCATCTCCCGGATGATGCGGTCCATCGCCCGCACCGCCTCGAAGGGATACTCTCCCGTCGCCGTTTCGGCCGAGAGCATGACGGCATCCGTGCCGTCGAGGATCGCATTCGCCACGTCGGACGCCTCGGCGCGAGTGGGCCGCGGGTGGTGCACCATGGACTCGAGCATCTGAGTGGCCGTGATGACCGGCTTGCCGTAGCGATTCGCCTCACGGATCAGTCGCTTCTGGACCGCCGGCACTTTCTCGAACGGCAGCTCCACCCCCAGGTCGCCGCGCGCGACCATCACCGCGTCGCACGCTTCGAGGATCCGCGGCAAGTCGTCGAGCGCGGTCGCCTTCTCGATCTTCGCCACGAGCTTCATGTCGGGGGTGACGAGCGCCCGCAGCTCGGCCAGGTCCTCGGCCCGCCGCACGAACGAGAGCCCCAGATAGTCGGCGCCGGCTTCCACCGCGTGCGCCGCGTCCTCCCGATCCTTGTCCGTCAGTGCCGGTGCGGACACGTGCAGCCCCGGGAGGTTCATCCCCTTGTGCGCCGTGAGGGTCCCGCCGTCCACCACGCGGCCTTCCACGCGCGGGGCGGCGATGCGCGTGACCTCGAGCGACAAGAGACCGTCGTCGAGCAGGATGAGGGCGCCCGGGCGGGCGTCGGTGGCGAGATCGGCGTACGTCGTCGGCAGCTCATCGCCGCGCGCCTGGTCCTCCGGCGCGAACACGATGGTCTCCCCGGCGCGCAGGACTCGCGGCGCGGCCAGCTTGCCGACGCGGATGCGCGGCCCCTGCAGGTCCACGAGCACCGCCACCGCAACGTCGGCGGCCGCCGCCGCTTTGCGCACCGCGGCGATCCAGCTGGCGCGCAGCTCCGGGGTGCCGTGGGACGAGTTCACACGAATGACGTTGGCGCCGGCGCCGATCAACCCGGCGATGCCCTCGGGCGTCCCTGTGGCGGGACCGAGCGTGGCGACGATCTTGGTGCGGCGGATCAGAGCCCCTCCCCCCTTTCCCTCTCCCTCACCGGTTTTCAACATGCCAGGTTCGTGGCTGAAGTGTGGAAAACTCTGCGCCGAGACGCTCGGGCCAGAGGCCCAAGGATAGTATCCGACTCGGCACTACGCGGACGCGCTAAGTGGCGATCGAGCGGTCGAATAGATGACACACTTCAAGTGGTCTCTCGCTCGGTCGCGCGGCAAAGGCGGCGAGCCGGGGGCATGCATAAAGATACGCACATGTGTAACCCCTAGCGCACGACCCCGATTTGCTTCTCCTCGAGCCGCTGCTTGAACTCCTCGAGCAGGTGAACCGCTCGGGCGATGCTCGACGCGGGCAGTCCCTCGATGGCTCGCGCCGCGAGACGACGCTCGAGCTGCCCGGCGCGCAGCAGCACCTCGAGACCGTGGCGCGTGAGGGTCACGCGCACACCGCGCTCGTCCTCCGGGTCGGGCGTCGTCTCGACCAGCCCTTTGGTCTCGAGCCGTTGGATGAACGTCGTGGCGGCCGCGCGAGACACCCGCAAATGCGCGGCGATTTCCTTGGGGCGGGCCCCATCCGGCCCACCCTGATCGACGGCCACGAGCGCGGCCTGGGCGCGGTGCGACAGGCCGTAGGCGCGGAACGCGCGGTCGCCGGCCCGCTCCGCCGCCGCTGTGGCGGCCACGATCGCGTCGGTCAGCTGCAGGGCCAGCTCGGAGCGGTCGGTCATGGGTGTGTCGGTAGTTAATATGTTGACAGTTAATATACTAACTACATTCCACCCTGCAAGGCAGCGCCTAACAGGTCTCGGTCCAATCCACCGGCGAGCTGGCGCCGCAGCGGACGCACTTCAGGCTGCCGGGGTTGCCTGCGAAATCCTGCCGATAGTGGCACAGCGGGCAAACCGCGTACGTGGTGACCACATCACTCCCCCGCCCTCCCAGCGTGGGCCGGAGCACCCCGGTGCGCACCACGATGCTCCAATGGTCGGGGACCTCGGTCCGGATCGTCACGTCGCCCCGGGGCAGCCGCACCCGCTGCTGTCGCACTTCGACGACGACGTGACCGTCCGCCGACTCCTCGACGATGGGATACCAGGCGCCGCGACGGAGAATGTCCGCCACGTTGTCCGCACAGCGGGCCCAGCCGAGGGTGACGCGCATGGGGAATGACGCCCACATGATACCATGTTTTGATAGATTGCGTTATGCACAACGTCGGCCGAATCGTCCGCCTGCAAATCCAACGCTCCTCACTCAAGACCGGCGAGAAGCCCAACCGCACATATGACCCGGCACCGCTCTTGGCGGTGGATCGCCTGGCGCTCGGACCGGACGGCGCGCTGGGAGCGGGCTCGGACGGATCCTGGGTCGTGGACGTGCACCACCGAGCGCACCCCCGTACGAAGAACGAGGACGGCGCACACGGGGTGTCCATCGGATTCACATCCCATTACGCGCTGATGCGCGAGCGTTTCGGAGACCGCATGACCCTCGGCTGCGCCGGCGAGAACATCATCGTCGAGACCGAGGGTCGAATCGCGTTCGATGATCTGCAGCGCGGCATCGTGCTGCTCGCGGGCGACGGTCAGGAGCTCGCTCGGCTCGAGGTGTTGCAGGTCGCGGAGCCGTGCCGACCGTTCACCGGGTGGGCGCTGGGAGGTATCGTCGAGTCCCGGGTCCTGAAGGAGAGCCTGCAGTTTTTGGAGGGGGGAACGCGCGGATACTACTGCCAGGGCGTGGGTTCGGGAATCGTTTCCATGGGGGATCGGGTGGCGGTGCTCGACGCGTGAAAAGCGAAAGGGGGGAAGAGTGCCGGAGTGCACGCTTCCCCCTTCCCCAGGTCTTCACCAGCTTCTCGAGGGCTCTAGCTCATCTCATCCCAGGCCAGCGCTCCCGTTTTCTTGCACCGCTCGCACACCAGCTCCTTCATTTCCGCCTCAAACCCTTGCCGGTGGCGGCAGGCGGGACACACGGCGTAGGTGAGGGGGAACAGGCGCCCCACCCGCTGAATCTCGCGCGGCTCGCACCGCACGACGCTCCAGCGCTCGGGGGGATGATAGCGGATCTCGAGGAAGCGTCGATCCACCGGTACGTTGCGCCGGTTCACGTCCAGCACGACGATGTGGCTGGACGAGATGCGCACCACGGGGTACCACGCGCCCCGGCGCAGCAGATGAGCGCCGGGTCTGCCGACCCGGGCCCAGCCTTTGGCCTGGAGCCGCGTGGGAGTCATTGGACGGAACGGAATACTCACGCATTGAGAATAACACCATCGCGGTGCTGCCAGTCGTGACAGCCGTCACAGGCATGACCGTCGCGCGGGATGTGACGCGCGACCCCGGCGCGCGGTGAGGCGCGGCCCGCGACACCCGTCGCTGCCCGCCCTCGCTCAGCCGCACTCCGAGAAGCCGCACACGTGGCACTTGGCGCAGCCCTCGATGAAGGCGAGCTGCGAGCCACAGTCGGGACACGCGCCGATGAAGTCCTGCGCGCTACCCGTCCCGCCCCGCTCGCCGGCCGTCCCTTCGGGTCCTGGCATGCCCGCTTGCACGGGAGCGGGGGCGGACGCCGGCGCGCCGCCCAGGAGGTCCTGCTGGATGCCCTGCTTTTCCTGCATCCACTTCTCGATCGCGATCCCAATGGCGTCCGGTACCGAGAGCACCTTGTTCGGCCCGAGCCCGACGACCCGATCGGACGAGATGCCCCGCAGCTGGCGGTACACCTCGCGTAGCGGGATGCCCGAGCGCAGCGCGAGCGAGATGAGCCGTCCGATCGCTTCCACGTCGGCCATGAGCGCGCCACCGGCCTTGCCGAGCGAGATGAAGACCTCGAACGGTTGGCCCTTGTCATCCTCGGTGATGTTCACGTACATGGTGCCAAGCGGCGTCTCGACCCGCCGCGTGGCGCCCTTGAGCAGGTCGGGGCGCGAGCGCTTGGCCCGTCGCTGCAGGTTTTCGGCTTCGGCATCGTGCAGCTTGTCCCGCGTGCGCGCGAGCTCGGCCTCGAGCTCCGCGATCCGGCCCAGCGCTTCCGCCAGGGCGTCCTTACCCTGCCCCGCGGCCTGCTCCTGCACTTTCTTCGCCGTCGCGCCGGTGGAGAGCACCTGCATCTCGCGCGCGCCGTCGCGGTACACGGTCACACCCTTGCAGCCCAGCTTGTAGGCGTAGCGGTAGATCTTCTCGACGTACTCCTCGGTCGCATCGTTCGAAAAGTTGCAGGTCTTGGAGATCGCCGAATCGGTGAACTCCTGGAACGCCGCCTGCATCTGGATGTGCCACTCGGGCGTGACGTCGTGCGCGGTGACGAACACGCGCTGCCACTTCGCGGGCACCTGATCGAAGTGAATGTGCCCGGCGGCGGCGATCTGCTGCACCAGCTCGTCGGAGTACCACCCTTCCTGCTTGGCGATCGCGACAAAGTCCTCGTTTACGTCGGGCATGATCACGCCCGCCTGGTTCCGCATGAAGGCGACGGCGAACAGCGGTTCGATGCCCGACGAGCAGCCGGCGATGATCGAGATGGTGCCGGTGGGCGCGACGGTGGTGAGGTTGCAGTTGCGGAGCCTCCGCATGGGGCGCACGCGCTCACCCTTGGGCCCGCGGGCGCAGGTCGCATCCGGCCCCCAAATCGACCGCTCCCACTCGGAAAACACGCCGCGCTGCGCGGCCAGCTTCTCCGAGGCAGCCTTGGCTTCCTCGTCCACGAATTCCATGACGCGCCGGCCCAGGGCTACGCCCTCGTCCGAGTCATAGGAGAGGCCGAGGCGCACCAGCAGGTCCGCCCAGCCCATGACCCCGAGCCCGATACGCCGGATACGCTTGGCGAGGTCGTCGATTTCGGCGAGCGGGTACTTGTTCGCGTCGATGACGTTGTCGAGGAAGTGGGTGCACAGGTGCACCGCCGTCCGCAGCCGATCCCAGTCCACTTCCCCGTCCTTCACGAACAGCCCGACGTTGATCGAGCCGAGGTTGCAGACATCGTAGGGAAGCAACGGCTGCTCGCCACACGGGTTGGTGGCCTCGTAGCTGCCGAGCTGCGGGACCGGGTTGTAGTAGTTCGCCCGATCGATGAAGTACACACCCGGCTCCCCGGTCTTCCAGGCGCCGTGCACCACCTTCCGGAACACCTCGCGGGCGTCGAGCCGGCCGACGGCGGCGCCGGTGCGCGGGTGGATCAGGTCGTAGCTCGCCCCCTCCTCCACCGCCCGCATGAACGCGTCGGTCGCCGCCACCGAGATGTTGAAGTTCGTCACCTGGGTGAGGTCGTCCTTGCAGGCGATGAACTCCAGGATGTCGGGGTGGTCGACCCGCAGGATGCCCATGTTGGCGCCGCGCCGCGTCCCGCCCTGCTTCACGACGTCGGTCGACGCATCGTACAGCTTCATGAACGACACGGGGCCCGAGGCCACGCCCATGGTGGAGCGCACGACGTCGTTCTTGGGCCGCAGGCGCGAGAATGAGAACCCGGTTCCGCCACCCGATTGGTGCACCAGGGCCATCGCCCGCAGCGTGTCGTAGATCCCGCTCTGGCCGTTCGAGAGCGCGTCCTCCACCGGGAGCACGAAGCAAGCGGAGAGCTGGCCCAGCGGCCGTCCGGCGTTCATGAGCGTGGGCGAATTCGGCATCCAGACCCGGGAGGCCATGAGCTCGAAGAACGTCTCGGCCAACCCTTCCACCGCTTTCTCGGAGGCCCCGTAGCGTCGATCCGGCTCGGCGATGGTGCGCGCAACCCGCCAGAACAGGTCCTCGGGTCGCTCAACCGGCTTGCCCTGATCGTTCTTCACCAGGTAGCGGCGCTCGAGCACGGTGACTGCGTTGGGGCTCAAATCGAGTGTGCCGGTGCGGCTGGAAGCAGTCATGCGGGCTCGTCCCTCGCGGAGGTGAGCTTGCTCACCCAACGTGTGATAGGTGTGAAATTTACTGCGCGCGGATCAAAAAGGCGCGGAGGGGCAAGGTAGACCTTTGAGCCGGCCCGAGCAACACCTCGCGGGAGCGCCATCCCCACGGCACATGCAACAATTCACATCACAAACTTGTTCCAGCGATCGGGAACGTCCCCGCGCGGTGTCGCTGCGCCTCGGCCACGTAATGCTCCCACGTGTCCCGAATGCGCGCCCGCAGGGCGTCGTCCACCGGTCGTGTGACGCGTGCCGGCACCCCCACCACGAGCGAGCCCGGGGGCACCAGGGCGCCTTCGGGCACGACCGCCCCGGCCGCGACCACGCTGCCCGTCCCGATGTGGACGCCGTTCAAGAGCACGCTGCCCATGCCGATGAGGCAGTCGTCCTCGATGGTGCACCCGTGCAAAATGGCGCGGTGCCCCACCCCGACTCGCGCGCCGACGCGCGCGGGGAGGTCCGCATCGACGTGCACGATGGTGCCGTCCTGGATATTGCTGTTCTCGCCGATCACGATGGCGGCCATGTCCCCGCGAAGCACGGCGCCGTACCATACGCTCGCATGCGCGCCCAGGGTGACGTCCCCCAGCACGATCGCGCCGGGAGCGATGAACGCCGTCGGATGAATGTTGATGGTTACTGCCTCACCGGCTGGAAATTCCACTGGACCCACGCGTCCACCGGCTCGCCGTTCTTCTGGGCGGGGTTCCAGCGCAGGGTCTTCGCCATGTCCAGCGCCTGGTTGTTGAACGTGTCGAGGTTGGAGGGTCCGAACACGCGCGCCTCGAGCGTCGTGCCGTCCTTGGACACATGGATCAGCAGGATGGCCTGGCGCGGGAAGATCGTTGCATCCGAGGACACGGGGATGCGCGTCAACGACAGCGGCACGGGGCGCGTGTCGAAGCAGAGATTGTCCTGGTTGTAGGCGGGCCCATACTGCTCGCACGGCCCGGCGTTCGACCCTCCTTCACCCGATCCGGCCTGTAGCTCGACCCGCACGGTGGACGGCGCACCGGGCGTGATGACCACCTGGCGGTCGTACGCCTCGAACCCGGTTGCCCGCACGGCGAGACGGTACGTGCCGGGAGGCAGGTCACCCTGCGAGCCCCGAAACGGCATCCCGTTGAGCGTGACTCGAGCGCCCTGGGGCAGGCCCTGGAGCGTCAGGTGCCCGAGCGTCCCGGGAGGGACCATGCGGGTGCGGGCGGTGTCGGCGCGGGGAATCGCGGCCGCGGTCTGGGCCGCCGTGTCGAGCGCTGTAGGGACACCGGTGTCCGACAGCAGGCGCTGGGCGAGGGTGTCGCGGGGGGCGGCGGTCGACGCGGAGTCTCCCGGAGCGGCTCGGGCGAAGAACAGCAGGCCCTTCTTGTACGCGTACAGACCGGGGGCGCCCAGGCCAATGGCCAGGACGACCACCCAGAGCGCGATCCCGGCGGCGACCGAGCGTCTGTGGTGGTCGCCCGCCCCGGGCTCGCCGGAGACGCGCGGCAGCGGCGTGGTGAGCGCGGACGCCAACCGGACTCCCGCCAGGGACGGAATGGCTTTGGTGGCGGCGGTCGCGAGCCCGACGGCCGCCAAGCCGCCCCCCGCCTCGAGCACCTGCACGAGGTCATCGGCGCTCTGAAACCGCTCATCGGGAGCCTTCGCCATCATCTTCCGGATGATCTCGAACACAGTGCGTTGGTCGTAGGTCTCGAGTGGCGGGGTGGGGATTTCCTCCATGATATGCTTGTAGCCGATCGAGAACGAATCCTCCCCGTCGAACGGCACGCGGCCGGTCAGGCTCTGATAGCCGACGACACCGAGGGAATAGATGTCGGACCGTCCGTCGAGCGCCTGGGCGCGCGCCTGCTCCGGGCTCATGTAGTGCGGCGTGCCGATGGACATCCCGGTGCCCGTCAGCTTGCCGCCCGACGCCGCCTTCGCGATCCCGAAATCCGTGACCACGGCCAGCCCGTGCTCGTCGAACATGATGTTGTCGGGCTTGATGTCGCGGTGCACGATGCCGCTCTTGTGCGCGTACGCGAGGGCGCGCGCCACCTGGACCAGGATTTGACGAATTTCGGGCGGGGGGAGTGTGCCGCGCGCGGCGAGCACCGACGACAGCGGCTTGCCGCGCAGGAACTTCATCACGAAATAGATCACCCGGCCGGATTTGCCGACGCGATAGATCGGGATGATGCTGGGGTGCTCGAGCTTGGCGGAGGTACGAGCTTCGCGCTGGAACCGCTCGACGAACTCTTTGTCGAACGCGAGGGAGAACGGCAGGACCTTGATCGCCACGTCGCGCTCCAGCTGCTTCTCGCGTGCCTTGAAGACGATGGCCATCCCGCCCCGACCCAGCTCTTCGAGGATCTCGTACTCGTCTTTCAGCTGCTCCCGCACCAGATCGAGCTCCGTCGCCTCGACCTGCTGATCGCGCACGGCGGCCACTGGGGTCGTATGCGACAGATCCAGTCCGCAGGAGCGGCAGAACTTGCTGGCGTCGTCGTTCTGGGTGCCACAGCGGGAGCAGTACATCAATTCTCCGAAGGGTCGCGGAAACTTAGGGATTCGTCGGACGACGTGTCAACTCGCGACACCGCCCCGCGTGCTCAGAAGTCGGAGGCGAGAGCTGCGTACACCTGTGTGCGCCGCGGTGCACCCGACGGCGGATCGGCGAGCGGCTGCGCGACGCCGAGTCGCACCGACAGGGGGAAGTCGTAGCTCGCCGTCAGCACCCCGGCCAGCTCGAGTCCGGCGGAGCGCAGCCGGGTGAGGCGCGGCGACGTGCCGGGGGCCCAGGCGTCACCGGCGTCGGCGAACAGGTTGAGCCAGACCTTGTCGACGCCGAGGGGAAGATGACCGATGGCACGGCCCACGAGCGCGAGCGGCATGCGATACTCGATGCTGCCCGCGACGGCACGCTGGCCGCGCAGCTCGCCCGACGCATACCCACGGATCGGAAACGCGCGCGTGGCGTTGAGCGTCGGCGCGAAGAAGAAATTCACGCCTTGCGGTGACACGCCGCCAACCCGGAACAGGGTGCCGAGTGGCCCGGTGGTGGCGCCGGCGAGGAGCCGCAGCGCCAGCACGTGGTGGGCGAAGCCGCCCAGGCCGGGGACGCGCGCATACAGCGCCAGCCGGGAGCGCACCTCGTTCGACCAGCGCGTGGACCCCTGCTCGTCCCGCCGCCGATAGGTCGCGGACCACGTGAACCCGTTCTCCGGTGAGATCGAAAGGGCACCGACCACCAGCCGCGACAGTGTGAGCGTCACCGACCCGCCGACGAGATTCTGGGTCTCGCACCCCACGCAAATGGCGGCCAGTGACGTGTCGGGGATCGTGGCGAAGCGGGTGCGTTCGAACTCCACCGCGGCCCGCACGCTTGCCAGCCTGCGCCAACGCCGGGTCACGAACGACGCGCCGAGCGCCGCATAGTGGTCGAGCTCCGACACCGTGACAGTCGGTGCGCTCGGCGGCGATCCAAGGTCCGCCCAGGACGCCCAGGCCGACAGGTCCAGCGTCGGGTTGCCCAGCACCGACGACACCAGCGCGAAGTCGCCTGCGGCGCGGAACGGGTGCGGCGAAATGTACAGGTCCGCGGCGTAAGCGAACCGGCCCAGGGCGTCCGTTCCCGCCGTGAGCGCTCCGCCAAACCGTCCGGTGGGTCCGGCGTTGTCGAACAGCGGGATCCAGAAATGCGGACGCAGCGATGGCCACATGGTGTAGCCAGTCTCGATGAGCGGCACGGCGGGCGCGGAGTCGAACCGCAGCGGCTCGGCGAACGTGACCGGCGCACGTCCCTCGACCACCGGCGCCTGCCGCAGTTCCCAGCCGCGCGCCCTGAGGGCGGCATACAGCAGGGTACCGTCCGGGAGTGGCGCCGGCGCCCGGGCGCCGAGCGGCTCGTTCGTGATCGGTTGCGCACCCCCCGAGTCGCGCCAACGATACACCTGCGGAATTCCGGTGGGGTCGGCGACGAACCAGATCTCACCGCCGGACGTCCACACCACGTCGGCAATGCTGCCGCCGGTCTCGATGAGCACCGCGGCCGCTGCGGGAGAGTCCGCCGGCCAGCGCACCAGCGCCCAGCGGCCGTCCACGCTCCGGCTCCCGGCCGCTCGGCGCCCGTCCGGCGATGGCACCACGTCCTGCCACACGGCGCCCGGTGGCAGATCCGGGGCGGGAACGGTCGGGCGAGCCGAGGCGGGGCCGAGCGCGATGGCGGCCAATCGGCCCCCGCCCGCGGCGGGAGCGACCAGCCGGGCGCCGCGCGTCGCGCGCCGCCACGCCCGGCCCGGGACCCAGCGGTACAGGTCGCTCCTGATCCGCCAGCGGCTGGTGAAATCGAGCTGCGTGACCACCAGGGTGTCCCCTTGCCAGTCGTAATCCACGCCTCCGTTGACGCGGCGGGCGGCAAGCGAGCGTCCCGTCGTGGCATCGAGCACGCGCAGCAGGCTCGTCCCCTTACCGTCGTCCCGCACGTAGGCCGCCCGCCGTCCGTCCGGCGACACCCGCGGCACCGGCTCGGTTCGCAGCAGGCTGTCGAGCACGCGTGCTGCGGGCGGCGCCCCACTCGTCCCGGGCAGGTCGGGTGCGGTCCCACGCGGCCATTCGCTCCCGAGTGTGCGTCCCGGCGCCACCCGCGCCACCTGACGCCCCACGCGGAACGGAATCAGCTGCCCGGACGTCGCCTCGGCGAACTGCGGCACCACGGAGTCTCCCGCAGCGCCGGCGAGGTAATGAAGGAAGCGGCTGCCATACGCGTACGGGACCAGGCCGTCCGCCCAGCGCGTGAACAGGGTCGCGTTCCACGGGGACCGCGCCGTGCCCGCCACGTGGTCCGCTCCCAGCACCTGGGTATGGAAGCTCCCCCGCACGCGTCCCGCATTCGTGAACTTCGACTCGTAGTACGTCGCCAGGCCTTCGATCACCCAGCTCGGCTGATATTCGTTCGGGAACAGGCCGGGGGCGCGGCCGAACACGCGCTGCAGCCCGCGCCACAGCCCGCGCGAGCGGTCCAGGTGAAATACGTGCGCCAGCTCGTGTGTGGTCACGAGCCGGAGCCAGTTGTCGAAGAACAGGAGTCCGTGGTCGCCGGCGGGCGGCGCGGCGTAAATGGTGATCCGGTTCGATGGAACGACGGTGGTAAAGCCGTTCGCGGCGTCGATGTCGTCGGCCAATGTGAGGTCCACGACCCCGCGCGGTGGGTGGAGCTCAGTGGCGAGCAATCGGTAGGAGCGCTCCGCCTCGCGCGCCTGTGAGAGGGCGGCGTCGCGGTAAGCCGGCCGGAAGTGGATGCGGAAGTGAGGAGTGTGCAGGGTGCGCCAGCTGCCGGACGGATCGACTTGGGCCTCCGCGCGTCCGGCGAGCAGGAGCAGAAACAGAATGCGGAATGCGGAATGCGGAATGCGGAGTGTAAATGGAAAGTCGAGCCCGCGGATCGAACCTCCCGTGCAATTCCGCACTCCGCATTCCGCACTCCGCACTTTCATGGCTCCCGTGCCCGGTCGCGCAAGAAGTTCTCGATGCCACTCACGACCCCGCGCGCATACCGCCACTGCCCGTCCTCGCTGGCGAGCAACGCCTCCTGCTCAGGCAGCATGATGAACAATCCCTCGGTGAGCGCCGCGGGCATCCACGTGGGCCGCACGAGCGCATAGTCTCCCCGGCCGATCCCCAGGTCGCGCACGCGGAACTCCGTCACGAGTGCGCGGTCCAGCTCGCGGGCCAGGCGCGTGCTCCGTGGCTGGAAGTAGTACACGCTCGTTCCCGAATTGGTGAACGGGTTCACGCCGTCCGGCAAGGCATTGGCGTGAATCGACACGAGCACGTCGGCGTCGTGGAGCTCGGCGAAATGGGTGCGGGGATACAGCTCGATCGGCGTCGAGTCGGTGCGTGTGAGGAACACGACGGCTCCGGCGCGCTCGAGCAGCGCCTTTGCTTTGAACGCCACGGCCAGCGTCGCCACCGGCTCCCACAATCCCGTCGGCCCCCTGGCCCCGAGCGGCGGGTGACCGGGGTCGAGCACGATGGTCCGGCCGCGGAGCGGGTGCTCGCGATCGAAGGCGGGAGGACGCCGCACCTCGAGCAGCAGGTCGCGGCCGTCGAAGCGCGCGCGGTAGCCCCACACGCGCCGCGTCAGCTCGAGCGTGATCGTCACCTCGTCCGCCGCCGGCTGCGCATAGGTCATGCGCGTGACCAGCGGATCGGTACCTGCCGCTCCTCCGCCCTCGCCGTACTGCATCCAGTTGATGTCGGAAGCGCCACCATACAGACGTAGCGTGAGGCTCCGCTCGCGCTCCGTGATTTGGAACGGGAGGCGCGCCGGCAGCGGCACGCGCAGCGTCACCGATTTCGGCCCCGACGCGAGCCGGACGGAGCTCACCACGCCTCCCGGCGGCGGCGTGCCCCGCGGCAGACGCACCACGTCGGCCTCGTTCACCCATGCGACCGTGGCGCGGGAGAGCCGGAGCCGCACCTGGTCGTTCCAGCGTCCCGACTCGACGGCCACCGTCCCGGTCGGCAGGAACCAATTGTACGTTCCGTGGGGGACGGCGCGCCCGGGGGTCAGGCTATCGGTCGTCCCGGTGCGAGCGGTGTCGTCGTCCAAGACGACGACCGTCGGGAAGGTCATATCCACGAGGTTCACGCTGATGGGCCAGCGCGCCGTCGCGGTGTCCCCGCCCACGCTCGCGGCGAGTGTGGCGCATGCCGTCCGGCCGTCCGCGCACAGGGCGGCCGCCGGCAGCCAGCCGACATAGCGTCCCGCGACCGGCGTGTGCCGGGGCGGCGCGGTATCGATGACGAACGCGCGAACGCCGCCGGGGAGGCCGACGGGCGCGGTGTCGGGGACCAGCGGAATGCTCGAGCCCCACGGCAGCAACAGGCGCACCGTCGCGCCGGGCGTAGCCTGCACGCTCAAAGGAATCCCCTCCGCCAGCGGCAGCTCGACAGTCCCCGCCGGCGCGAAGCTGGTCGTGTCGATCCACACCGCGCGTCCACTGGGGGGCCGGAACTGCGGTGCGACGCGCGCAGTGTACACGAAGCGACTCGAGTCGGACGCCGACCGGGTCGCCGCCATCACGAAGTGCGCGACGGTGTCGTCGGGCAGCGGCAACCAGGCGATCCATCCACCATTCGCCAGCACGGGTACCGACTGGCCGTTGATGTCCAGATGCACCGGTGCGCCGCCCCCGCCGCGCACCGCGCCGAACAGGAATACCGAGTCGTGGGATTGGATGACATCGGTGACAGCTGGATAGACGACGGCGATGTGCAGCGAGTCGCGGGCCGGCGCGGCGGGCGACGGCAGTGCGCCTCCCGCGACGGGTGCGGTGCCGGAGCGCGGGACCGCGCATCCGGTCACGACGCTCACGAGCATCACGCAGACCGATCGCACAGGACGCGCAAGGTAGCATCGGTCCTTTCGGCCCGTCAATTTGCCGAATTGATTGGCAGGCCATAACTTCTGCGCCCAGTGGAGCACTTCCGCCAGTGACCGCCTGCCCTTACTGCGGTCGTGCGAACGACCCCGGCGCACAGTTCTGCATGGACTGCGGCAAGCCCATGACCAAGCCCACAGCACGCAAGGCCGCCGGGGCATCGGCAGGCGAGGGGGGCGGGGGGGGCCGGGGCGGCGGGGGTGGCGTAGAGACGGCGAACGGGGCCGCCCCATTGCCCGGCACGCGGGTCGTCGCGCGCGCGGGGCCGGCCCGGGACCAGGAGCCGATCGCCTGCCCCTTCTGCGGCGGCTCGGCCAGCAAGCTGCGGCCGTTCTGCCCCCATTGCGGCCGCCGACTCACGGCCCCCGGTTCGGGGCCGAACTGCCCGCGCTGCGCTTCGCCGGTGGACCCGGGAATCAAGTTCTGCGCGACTTGCGGTGCGCCGCTCATCGACGTAGCGGCCGCCCGTCGGGGCATCTCGGGACCCTCGCGCGCGGGAGCGACCATCGCGCTCGTCCAGCTCGACGATCTGGGCAGCCCGATCCAGCGTTTCGAGCGCACGACGCCCGACACCACCATCGGCCGCATGGACGGCGACATTCGCTTCCCCGACGATGTGTTCCTGTCGCCGTTGCACGCGAAGCTCTCGTGGGAGCAGGACACGCTTGTCGTGCGCGATCTGGGCAGCCGCAATGGCACCTGGGTCTTCCTCGAGGAGGCGCATCGACTGCTCGACGGCGACCTGCTGCTCATCGGCTCCCAGGTGATCCGGTTCCGGCGATTGGGGTATCCGGGCCCGCACCCGCCCGATGCCGATGCCACCAAGCGGATGGGCAGCCTCAGTCCCAGCGCCGACATCGCGAGCCTCACGCAGCTGCGCTCCGACGGCAGCGTGCGCGACGTGATCCAACTCTCCCCCGGGCGCGACGTCGCCATCGGCCGCGAGCAAGGCGACTGGGTGTTCCCGTACGACCCGGCGATGAGCGCGCGTCATGCCCTGGTGCGCTCCGAAGATGCGGACTTCGTCGTGGTGGACGCCAACAGCCGCAACGGGGTCGCGATCGCCGCCCGCGGCGACATGGCGCTGCGGAACCAGTCGCGCATCCTGGTCGGCGACAAGCTGCTGCGGATCGAGATTCCGACGTGAAGATCTGCCCCGTGTGTGCGACCGAGTATCGCGACGACGTGCGGTTCTGCCCCAACGACGGGCAGACCCTACGCTCATCGGGGCCGACCCAGAATCTCGTGGGCCAGGTGCTGGCCGACCGTTATCACATCATGAAAAAGCTGGGTGAGGGGGGCATGGGCCAGGTGTACCTCGCCGAGCACGTGAAGATGGGGCGCCGCAGTGCCATCAAGGTGATGAACCCCTCCATGGTGCACGACCCCGAAGCCGTGGCCCGCTTCAATCGCGAAGCGGCGAACGCCAGCCGCATCTCGGACGCGCATGTCTGCGCCATTTACGACTTCGGCGAGACTCCCGAAGGGCTCATCTACCTGGCCATGGAGTTCATCGAGGGCGAGCCCCTCACGGAGCTGATCAGGCAAGAAGGCGCGCTGCCCGTTTCCCGCGCCGCCGACATCGCCATCCAGGTTGCCGCGGCGCTCCAGGCGGCACACGACCTCGGCATCGTGCACCGCGACCTGAAGCCCGACAACATCATGCTGACCCGCAGTCGCGACGGGTCGGACGCGGTGAAAGTGGTCGATTTCGGCCTCGCCAAGGCCGTGGGCGGCGAGGGGGGCGGTCAGAAGGTGACGAGGACCGGCCTGGTCGTGGGCACGCCCGAGTTCATGAGCCCAGAGCAGCTCTCGGGCGACAAGTTGGACGGCCGGACCGACGTCTACTCGCTGGGCCTGGTGTTCTTCAACATGCTCACGGGGACGCTGCCCTTCCCCGCCGATTCCGTGCAGGAAGCGATGATCAAGCGTCTCACGGACGAGCCGGCGGAGCTGCTCGAGGTGCGGCCCGATCTGCACTTTCCCCCGGGCCTTCAGCAGATACTCGACACCGCGCTGGCGCGGAACCCGGTTGATCGCTACCAGTCCGCCGCCAAGTTCGCCCATGATCTCGCGGCGGTGGCCGGGCTATCGCGCGATGGCGGTGCCGGCCTGCCCGCGACGCTGGGCGGCAGCGACGACAAGACGGAGCTGATCGAGCCCGTGCGCGCCCGGAAGCGCTCGCGCGTGCCGATCGCCGTCGGCGTGATCGTCGTGCTGGGCGTCGCGGGCGCGGTGGTCACGATCGGTCGCACCGTCAAACAGAGCAGCGGCGTCCCACCCGCCGACACGGCGCAACAGATCACTCTCAGCCCACCGCCGGTGGACACGGCCCGTCGGGCGCCTATAGTGCCGCCGCGACGCGGCCGAGCCAAGTCACTACGGGCGACCCCGGCCCGACCGCGCATCGATGTGGCCCGGGCAAAGGACCTGCTGGACGATCTGTTGCTAAAGCTGTCGCCCCTGAATCAGGCGATGGTACGAGACTCCGGGAAGCATATCTTCGACGTCCCCAACATCGCCCCTGAGGTCAAAGCGTACGCGGCGTACGTCGTCGGCCTCGCTACCTTCCAGCCCCCGCAGAATGACCGCGCGGCAGGATGCGAGTGGATACGGAAAGCCATGAATCTCGATAGCTCGGAACCGCGGTATCGCGACCTGTTCGCTCAGTGTCAGCGCTGAAGATGTTCGGACGCTCCGCGGCCAAGCCGATCAAAGTCGAGGTCTTCGCCAAGACCGACCTCGGTAAGACGCGCGACCACAATGAAGACCGTTTCCTGGTCGCCGATCTATCGCGCCGCGAGGCGTCGCTCCAGCCCGCGGTACGCGCCCATGAAATTGGTGAGCGGGGCTCGCTGTTCGTCGTCGCCGACGGAATGGGCGGCGCGGCCGCAGGTGAGCTCGCGAGCGAGATGGCAACCGAAACGATCTACCGGCAGCTGGTTCGGGGCTGGGGGACCGAGCGGGAGGTAACGGCCCAGCGGTTCGCCTACCGCTTGAAGGAGGCCGTCGAGGTGGCGAACGAGCAGATCCACGGGTACGCCGCGACGCACCCCGAAGTCCGCGGGATGGGGACCACGACCACCGCCGTGGGAGTCTTGGGTGATCACTTCTTCCTGGCCCAGGTCGGCGATAGCCGCGCCTACCTGATCCGTAACGGGGCAGCGGTGCAGCTCACGAGGGACCAGTCGCTCATGCAGCGCCTGGTCGAAGCAGGCGAGCTCACGGAGGAAGAAGCCGCGAGAAGCGAGCGGCGAAACATTATTCTCCAGGCTCTTGGGCCCGACGCGCGCGTCAAAGTCGATCTCACGCATCAGGAAGTCCGCAAGGGCGACATCCTGGCGCTGTGCTCCGACGGCCTGTCGGGCCAGGTAAAGAAGGACGAGATCGCCGCCGTCGCGACGCGCGAGCGGGACCTGCCGGCCGCGTGCGACCGGCTAATCGCGCTCGCCAACGAGCGGGGCGGGCCCGACAACATCACGGTGGTGCTGGCCCGGTTCGACGGCGAGGGGCTCAAGCCGCCGGAGCCCACCGGAGAGATGGGCTATCAGGTGTACCCACTCATCGACACCGAGACCAGCACCGAGCCGGTCCCCGTCTACCGGGGCAGTCCCGCCCCCGAGCCCGCGGCGCGGAATCGCCGGCGCACCATGATCCTGCTGCTCATCGCCGCGGCGGCCGCCCTGGCGCTCTATCTGGTCAACCGGACCCAGTGACCGCCCAGTTCACGTTTCTCTCGGGCGCGCGCGTCGGGCAGGTCGAGAACTTCCGCAAGGCCTACATCGGCCTCGGCCGGCACCCGCTCTCCGACATCCGCTTCGATGTCGAGCGCGACCTCGATGTGTCCTCGCGCCACGCCGGGATCGTGCGCCAGGGAGACAGTTTCGTCGTGCGGGACCTGGGCAGCACCAACGGCACGTTCGTCAACGGCGCCCGCGTCTCGGGCGATGTCGTGCTGGCGGACGGTGACGTGATCGGGCTCGGCCAGAACGGGCCAACGGTGGAGTTCCACATCCTGCCGGGCGAGTCGATCGCCGACACTGTGCCCGACGGGGCGCGGGCATCCGCGGAGCGAATGACGTCCCCCCGCGAGCAGTACGCGGCGGTAGCCGCGCGTTCATCCCGGCGCTCGAGCACCGCCCTGCGGATGGTCGCGGAGGTGGCGCGGCTGAACCGCAGGACCAAAGTCTTGATCGGTTTGCTCGTCGTCGTGCTCGCCGGGTTCGGCGTGCTGCAGTGGCAGAGCGCGCGCGACGCGCGCGAACTGGCCACGCTCCAGGCACGGGCGGACAGCCTCAGTGCGGACGCGCAGCGCCTCCTCACGCGGCTCGAGACCGAGCTCGCGAGCGTGCGGGACGCCTTGCGCCAGTCGCAGGCGGAGGTCACGCGGCTGCGCAGCGAGCTTGCGAGCGCGGGCACCAGCGGCAATGCCGGCGCCGTCGCGCGCCTCCGGGCTGCACTCGACGTGGCGGAGACGCGCCAGCGCGGCCTCGCAGGCGCGGTGGCCATGGACTACCGCGCCATCTCGCTCAAGAACCAGGAAGCGGTCGCGCTGATCGTGGTTCAGTTCTCGGACAGTGAGATCTTCAGCGGTACGGCGTTCGCGGCCGACTCCCAGGGCACGCTCGTCACCAACCGGCACGTCCTGGTGGGTGAGGACGGAAGCAGACAACCGCGCCGTATCGCCATCAAGTTTTCGGGGAGCCGCCAATGGTTCCCCGGCCGCCTGGTCGGTGTCGCCGATTCCGCGGACGTCGCGGTGGTGAAGGTGGACATCCGCGGCGGCACCCCCCGCGTGGCGGGGTTCGCGGGGGAGCCGCGAGCGCTGGCGCGCGGCGATCCCGTGGCGATCATCGGCTATCCGCTGGGCGAAGATCTTCCCATGGAGCACATCGGCGAGAGCGGCGTGATCGCCGACCCGACGCTCACCGTCGGCACGGTCAGCAAAGCGCTGGGAAGCCTTGTGCAGGTCGACGGATTCGGCGCCCCGGGGTCGTCGGGGAGCCCGATCTTCGATCGCACGGGACGCGTGGCGGCCGTCTTATACGGCGGTAACCGGGAGTCCCAGGGAAAGATCATCTACGCGGTGCCGGCGAGCCAAATCGTCGCATATCTCTCGACACTGAACACCCGGTAGACGGCCCGTGAAAGGCCGGTGAAAAGCCGGGGGAGGGTGAGAAGCCGCACCCTTCTCCGGCTTCTTACCGGCCCCTCACGGGCCGTTCACCGCATGTTGGCCATGACCCACTTAGCAGCGGCTCTCTGCATCAAGGGTTGCCCGTGCCAGCACAGGAGGATCGGGGCCGTGCCGGGAATTTGCGACGCGAGGCGCGGGTGACCGAACAACACCACGAGCTGCGCCCCAGGCACGAGCCGCCGCAGGGCGGCGCGCGAGCGGGCGCCGAGATCGGCCCGGCCTTTCCAGGAGCGGGGCTCGGCGTACACCAGAACGATGCGTTGCACGTTGCCGGTTGCGCGTTGCACGAGAGCGACCCCCGTCTCGCGCAACGTCGCGTGGAACACGTCTCGCGGTCCGACCGTATACGGGCCACCCACGTCATCATCCACGATCGACGCGGTGAGGGGTGCGTGGATCGCCGGTGCGTCGCCGCGCACGAGGTGAGCCGCGCGGTCGGCAAGTCCATCCGCGAAGGCGGCATGCTCCGCGAGGGCTGGCTCCCCCTGATCTGGCGCGTTCGCCCACGCCGTGAGCGCGTCGTCGTAATGCGCCAGCGCCTCGTCCGCGCGGGCGGCGGAGATCTCGACGCCCACCGCGCGGTCCAGAGCGACGATCACGCTCGCGAAGTTCTCCGGATAGAGCAGCGCGTCGCACCCCGCGGCGACCGCGCGCACTGTGGCGGCCGGGCCGGGCTGCGCGACCGTCGCCCCCGCCATGATGAGCGCATCGGTCACGACGAGTCCCGAAAAATTGAGCGTGGCGCGCAGATATCCCAGGACTTCGCCCGAGAAGCTGGCGGCGCGTTCCGAGGGATCCCATTGGGGATATGCCACGAATGCGCTCATCACACTTCCGACACCCGCGCGGATGGCGTATTCGAAGGGAGCGACGTCGACCTGCTGCAGCTCGGCAAGCGTGGCCCGCACGCGTGGCAGGGTCGCGTGTGAGTCCTGGGTCGTGCGCCCGTGGCCGGGATAGTGCTTGGCGCACCCGAGCACGCCGTGCTCCTGGAGACCGCGGATCCACACCGCCGCTTGCTCGCCTACTCGCACCGGGTCGTTCCCGAAAGCGCGCGTCTGGACGATTGGGTTCTTGGGCTCGAGATCGAGATCGCACACGGGAGCGAACGCCCAGTTGATCCCGACCGAGCGCGCCTCGGTAGCGGTGATCATCCCGCAGGTATTCGTAGCCTCCAGATCGTCGAGCCACCCGAGTGCCGCCGGCGGCGGCAGCTCGGTGAGCCCCTGGACCTGCTGGGCTGCGCCGCGCTCCAGGTCCGCACCAACCAGCAAGGGGCGCCCGGCCTGATGCACGAGCGCCCGCGTGAGCGTCGCCACGGCTTCGCGCGTCCCCCCGAAGACGATGAATCCACCCACACCGGCGGCCAGCGCGGCGTCGATCTTGGGGCGCTCGTGCGCAAAGCTCTCGCGCCGCCAGCGCAGCGCGGGAAACACGAGACGGGCGAGCGACCCGGTCACGCCGGTGTGATATGGCCGAGCACGCGCGGGCCCCGCGCACCGGTGGCAGCCGGCAGGTTGCCCGGTTCTCCGAGGACCGTGAGGAAGCCGAGGAATGCGAACACCAGGGCCTCCTTGGCTTCGCCGTCGAAAAACAGGCGATCGAACGGCACCACGGGTCGCGGAGCCACCCGGGCCGTGAGGAGCTCGACCAGCCGCGGGTTGCGCGCCCCGCCGCCCGAGATCACCAGCTCGTCGGAGGCCCTACCGGGCGTCCAACGCTCGATCCCGCTGGCGATGGTCTCCACCGTCAGCGCCGTCGCCGTCGCTACCGCATCGTTGTCGGACCCGCCGGCCTGCTTCACGTCGTCCACCAGCCGCGCCGCATAGTCTGGACTGAAATGCTCGCGCCCGGTGCTCTTGGGCGGCGGGGCGGCAAAGTAAGGATCTACGAGCAGCGCGTCCAGCACCTTGCGGGACGGCTTGCCGCGCCGCGCCCGCTCGCCGCCGGCATCGAACCGAGCGGCAGGGTCGATGCGGCGGGTCACTGCGTCCACTACACCCACGCCCGGCCCGGTGTCGAACGCCAGGGCGCCACCGGTCACTCCGCGGCGCGGCGCGAAGGTGACGTTCGCGATGCCACCGATGTTCAGCAGCAGCCGCCCGCACTCCGGGTGCCCGAACAGGACGACGTCGGCAAGGGGCACGAGCGGCGCCCCCTGGCCTCCGGCCGCCACATCGCGCGAGCGGAAGTCGCTCACCACCCGGACCCCGACGCGCTCGGCAATCACCGCCGGATCGCCCAGCTGCAACGTGGCGCGGCCCGGTTCGTGCCAGATCGTTTGGCCGTGCGACGCGATGAAGGACACGTCGCGAGGGGCGACCTTGGCTTGGGCCAGGAGCTGCAGCACCGCCCCGGCGAAGCGTTCTCCCAAGGCCACGTGCAACAACGCCAGGTCTTTCGAGCCGCCGCGCGCGATCGCCTCGATGATCTGCCCGCGCTCCGGCGTCGTGTAGGGATCCTGCCGGAACGCGACCAGCTGGGCGTCGCGGGGATCGTCTTTGAGCCGCACCAGCGCCGTCGAGACGCCGTCGAGCGAGGTCCCCGACATCACGCCGACCGCGAGAGCCGTGGTCACGATGGTGAAACCGGTGGCGGGTCGCCCGCGGCCTTGCGCACGAATCCGCCGGCATCCGCCAGCAAGCGCTCGGCCTCGCGCTTCCCGACCGCACGCCGCGTCATCACGATCGCCAGCTTCACGCTCCCTCCCGCAGCCTCGATCGCCTTGCGCGCCGCCCCGCGATCCACGCCCGCGCATTCCATTACGATGCGCTCTCCGCGGTCCCGCAGCTTGTCGCTCATCGCCATGAGGTCCACCATGAGGTTTCCATAGGCGCGCCCCAGCCGGATCATCGCACCGGTCGAGAGCGTGTTGAGGACCAGCTTCGTGGCGGTCCCGGCCTTCATACGGGTCGACCCCGTCAGAGCTTCGGGCCCCACCTTCGGGAGAACGAGGACGTCGCACGTCTCGACGAGCACCCGCGGGGGATCGGAGCACGAGACGAGACCCGTCGTCGCTCCGATCGTCTGCGCGCGGGACAGCGCCGCGCGGACGAACGGCGTCGTACCGCTCGCCGCGATGCCGAGGACGAAGTCCGCGGGCGCCACCCGCGCCTGGTCGATCGCCGCCGTCCCTGCATTCACGTCGTCCTCGGCGCCCTCGCTGCTCTTCACGAGCGCTTGGTAGCCGCCGGCGATCACGCCCACGACCATTTCCGGCGGCGTGCCGAAGGTCGGCGGGCATTCGCTGGCGTCGAGCACGCCGAGGCGGCCGGAGGTCCCGGCGCCGACGTAGATGAGCCTCCCGCCCCGGCCGAAGGCCTCCACCGCGAGGTCGATAGCCCGGGCCAGATCGGCGCGCACCGCCCGCACCGCCCCGGCGACGGTCGCGTCCTCCGCGTTCAGGAGGTCGACGATCTCGAGCGACGACGCGACGTCGATACGCTCGGTGCGGGGGTTGCGCTGCTCGGTGAGCCGCGGGTCGCGGTAGTCGGGAACGGTCATGAAGGGTATCGGATGGCCCCCAAGTTAGACGTTGACCCGAACTCGGGTCAACGTGCACAATTCGGCATGCGCGGATTCTCTGTTCTCGGGCTGCTCGTGCTGATGGCGTGCGGCAGCGGCATCAAGTTGCCTGAGACGATCCCCGTCACGCCCGACGTCCCCGTACCCATCCCCCCCACGGAGGCGCCGCCCGAGACGCCTGCCGGGCCGGGTGCAGGGGAACGGGCGGCCCGTCCCGCGCTCATCTCGGCCGACTGGCCTCTGGGCCAGCGCGTCAGGCCCGTCGCCGGCGAGCATGCCATGGTGGTAACATCGCATCCGCTCGCGAGCGACGTCGGCGTGGACATTCTGCGCCGCGGCGGCAACGCGGTCGACGCCGCCGTGGCCGTGGCCTTCGCGCTCGCAGTGGTCCATCCAGTCGCGGGAAACATCGGTGGCGGCGGATTCATGGTGATCCGGCAGCACGACGGAGGGGTCCACGCGCTCGACTTCCGTGAGGCGGCGCCATCCGGCGCCACGCGCTCCATGTACGTCGATTCGGCGGGGAACGTCCTGGAATCCTCGCTCACGGGCCACCGCTCCGTCGGCGTCCCGGGCAGCGTGGCCGGACTATACGAGGCGCACCGCCGGTTCGGGCACCTGAGGTGGAAGGAGGTGGTCGGGCCCGCCGTCGGGCTGGCGCGCGATGGGTACACGGTCGACGGCGTACGCAGTCGCCAGATCGGCCGGGAAGCCGAGCGCCTCGCCCGCTTCGCCGCCTCGCGCGCACAATTTCTCGGCAACGCAGAAGTGCCGCCACCGGGCACGCGGTTCGTTCAGGCGGACCTGGCCCGCACACTGCAGCTGATCGCCGACAGCGGACCCCAGGTCTTTTATCAGGGCAGCGTCGCTGAGCTGATCGTCCAGGAGATGACGCGAGGCGGCGGGCTGATCACGCGACAGGACCTCGCCCGCTATCGCGCGAAGTGGCGCGACCCGATCGAAATCCTCTACCGCGGCTACACCATCTACACCATGCCGCCGCCGTCGGGCGGCGGGGTGGCGCTGGCGGAGATCCTCAACGTGATGGAGGGGTACGCGCCGCTCCCGCCGTTCGGGAGCCCGGAGCTCATGCACCTCCAGACGGAAGCGATGCGCCGGGCCTACCTGGATCGTAACACGTTTCTGGGGGACCCGGACTTCGTGAGCATGCCGACGGGTCGCCTGCTCGCCAAGTGGTACGCCGGCACGTTGCGGGCGGGCATCGATCCGCAGCATGCGACGCCGACCCCACCGGTGGCCGGCTTACACCCCGAGGGAACGGAGACCACGCACCTCTCGATCGTGGATTCGGAGGGAAACGCCGTATCGTGCACGACCACTCTCAATAACGACTTCGGCAGCGCCGTCACGGTGACGGGCGCGGGATTCCTCTTGAACGACGAGATGGACGATTTCAGCACGGCGCCGGGGAAGCCGAATCTGTTCGGCCTGGTGCAGGGCGAAGCGAACGTAATCGCTCCCGGCAAGCGGATGCTGTCGGCTATGACGCCGTCGATCGTCCTCGATACGGCCGGCCGATTGTATCTGGTGCTGGGAAGCCCCGGCGGGTCACGCATCACCACAGCCGTGTACCAGGTGCTCAGCGATATGATCGACCAGGGCATGCCGCTCGCGAGCGCCGTGGCGGCGCCGCGACTGCATCACCAGGCGTCGCCCGACGTGCTCTACCTCGAGAACCAGGGCTTCGTACCCGCGTCGATCGACTCCCTCGTGGGGCTGGGGCACAAGGTGACCACCTGGAATTACAAGACCGAGGTGAACGCTATCGCGCGCACCGCCGCCGGCTGGGTCGGTGTGGCCGATCCCCGGCGCGGCGGCGGCGCGGCAGGCTACTGACGGCGGCGGATTAGGCCGCTTTTACCGTGAGGGGCGCGTTGAGCTTGATGGTGATCGCCGCACCTTTCGGGATCACCACGTCGATATCGCGCGACGCGCGCGCGGCGGCCGCGCCCGCAGCCGCGCCGGCGGCTCCCCCGATCACGGCGCCTTTCGTGTTCTTCCCGAGCAGCTTGCCGACGATCGCCCCGGCCACCGCCCCGCCGGCGACCTTGGCGGCATCGGCCTTCGTCACGCCGCGGCCTTTCATGACGGTATCCATCGCCACGACGGAGGCATCGATCGAGTAGCTACTGCCGCGCACGCTGACGCTCGTGACGGACAGTTCGATTTTGCCGGTGGAATTCGGGTTCGGCGCCGGCTCGGCGGCCGTAATCGTCCCCGACACGGTCGCGCCAGCCGGGATCACGACCCGCCCGGTGGCATCCTTCACATCCTGGCTGACCGTCGCCGTGAACGGATCACCCGCCTTCGCCGAGCGCGTGCTGATCGAGTCGCTGGCCGTGGCTGCAACGCGGGTCCCGGCCGCCAGCATCAGCGGAGCGGGCTTGGGCGGGGCGGCCTTCTTCACGGGCGTCTTCTTCTCCGGTGCCGGCTTGGCCGCCTCGGTGGCCCGCGCGGGCACGTCCTTCAAAGCGGCCGTTGATTCAGTGGGCGCGAGCGTGAGGTTGCGCGCCGTAGAGTCGGCCGACTGGCTCTGCTGCTCACCTTGTACGCAGGCGGCGAGCGCCGCGCCCGCCAACACCACGACAAGCCATCCGTGCTTCTGTCGCCTAATCATTCGTCCCTTTCGGTGAGGTTCGCAGGCCCTAATATAGGAAAGTGGGCCCCAAGGTTCCCAGGCTGAAAGCTGGGACCGGCTCGGCACCGTGCTAAAGCGCACGCGCATTGCCCTTTAGGACTTGCGGCCTACAGGCGGCTCTTCAGGAACTCGGGCGTCAGGCCCTGCAGCCAGCTCGCCAGCAAGGTGAAGCGATCGGTGAGCAGCAGCAGCCCCAGGAGGATCAGCAAGATTCCCGCAATCCGCTCAACCCAGACGAGGTAGGGCCGGAACCGCTGGAACCAGACCAGGAAGCGGTCCAGGGCCACTGCCGCGAGCAGGAACGGCACCGCAAGGCCGAGCGCGTACACCGTGAGCAGTCCGGCACCCCGCCCCACGCTCCCCTGCGCGGCAGCCATCGTGAGGATCGCGCCGAGGATGGGACCGATGCAGGGCGTCCAGGCAGCCCCGAACGTGACGCCGACGAACGCGGATCCCAGGTAGCCGAGTGGCTTGTTGGCGAGCTGCAGCCGACGCTCTCGCGTGAGAAAAGCGGGCTGGATCACACGTAGCAGGTACAGCCCGAAGAGAATGACTACGACACCACCGATCCGGCCGATCCACACCTGCCAGTGTAAGAGCAGCACCCCGAGGGCAGACGCGCTCGCGCCCAAGGCGATGAAAATCGCCGAGAAACCAGCCACGAAGGCGAGCGCGTGGAGCAAGGCCGTTCCCCGACGTACTTCGAGCTCGTCGGCGGATAGACCAGTGAGAAACCCTACGTAGCTCGGGATCAGCGGCAGCGTGCAGGGAGACAGGAAGCTCAGCAGCCCGGCGGCGAAGGCAATGGCGAAGGAGGGCGTCGTCACCCGCAGAAGCAGACCGCCGACACCACGGTCGTCCAGCGGCCGTCGTCCCCGCACTCGGCGGTCGAGGTGATATTCATGGTGCGGACGATCTCTCCCGACAGAAGCCATTGCTCGCGCCGCTCGTCCCACGCCTTGTCCGAGTCGAACGGCACGCCCAGTACGGTGGCGAGCATCGACGCCGCGAGGTCTTCGGCGTACTCGCCCGACGTCATCTCGTTCTGCCCGTAGCTGTGGTGCTCGGAGATGTAACCGTGGTGGGATTGGTCCGCCGGCATGGCGACGCCGATCGACGCCGCCACCAGGCGGCTCGGCTCATTGGTGGACGACTCGGCGATCACCGCGAAGACGACCTGCCCGGGCTTCATGAGGGACAGGCCTTCCTCCCGGTCGACCAGCTCGCAGTGCGGCGGGAAGATCGAGCTCACCCGCACGAGGTTGAAGTTGGCGAGATGCGCGTCCCGCAGCGCCATCTCGAAGCTGGTGAGTTTCTCCTTGTGCCGACCGACGCCTTTGGTAAGGAAGGCCTTGGTGGGCACGAACATTCGTGAATCGATCAACCCTCACCTCGTGCGCGCTAAAGGGTTCGCCTGCTGACAGCTGCGGCACAGTCCATAGATCTCCAGCCGGTGGTGGTGGGGCCGGAACGCCACCTCCTCCGCGAGCAGCGCGATCATCCGTTCGAGCCGGTCATTCGCGAACTCCGTCACCTGGCCGCAGGACGAGCAGATGCAATGCTCGTGCGCCTGGCCGGCCGCGAGCGGCTCGTATCGCTTGAACCCCTCGCCGAACTCGTGCTCCTTGGCGAGCCCGGCGCGGACCAGGAGGTCGAGCGTCCGATAGATCGTGGCCGTGCCGACCGCCACCCGCTTGGCCACGCGTCGGCCCACTTCCTCGGCCGACAGGTGCTCGCCGGCGAAGAACACCGCTTCGGCCACCGCCAGACGCTGTTGCGTCGCCGGCAGGCTGTGCTCCGCCAGGTAGCGGCGGAACTCCTCGAGCAGCTTCGCTCCGTCAACCTTCATACCACACCGCCGGCCCCATGGCCATGGGCGGCTCGGAGTCCCCGGTCCGCTCGGCGGCCGCCTGCATCACGCGAGCGATCACATCCGCGGGCGACAGCGCCGTCTCCTCGACCTCGATGCGGGACTGACCCCGCTCCTTCCCGCGCACGATCAGCATGTA
>Ga0137409_10000814_pt1 | contig 34185 bp, 18 predicted proteins | sample CZODoug1_16funga_FD_122059 | JGI IMG/M metagenome (GOLD analysis project Ga0137409, IMG submission 122059) | Vadose zone soil fungal communities from Angelo Coast Range Reserve, California, USA - CZODoug1_16fungal (Hybrid Assembly) | ecosystem: Environmental > Terrestrial > Soil > Vadose zone... | reverse complement strand
GGACGTTTCGGCAAGCCCCGGGGGCCGCATCGTCAGGGATCGGCTGTGGTGGTTCGGATCGGCGCGGCGCCAACAGGAGAATCTCCAGCTCCTCGGCTATCCCGATCCGCAGATCTCGTCAATCAGCGCGGTGTTCGCAAAGACGACCTATCAGCCGGACGCCAGGAATCGTGTGGCCGCTTCGTATCAGGACTGGCGTGAGGAAGTGGACCCGTTCTTCCGCGGCATGGCGCCGTCGCTGGCCGGCGACGCGAACGTTCGATTCCTGCGCCAACCCACCGGCCGGCTCGGAAGCGTGCGCTGGAACAGCACGCTCACCAACTCCATCCTCGCGACCGCAGGCTTCGCCGCCGGCAAGCAAACGCTCAACGCCGTGTGGCCGGACGTGACCGGCGTCGGCCCGGGCATCAGGGATCTCGTCACCGCCTTCCGGTACAACCGTCCCGACGTGCTGTCGAAGGAAGCGCCCTCCTGGAACACGAATGTCAGCGGATCGCTGTCGTGGTTCGTGCCCGATGCCGCCGGCCGACACGATCTGAAAATGGGCGCCGAGTACACGGCCAGCAAGGTCATCAACGCGATGTCGGCGCCCGGCGGCGACTACCAGCTGCGCGTGAACAGCGGCCTGCCGGCGCAGGTGATTCTGCTGTCCACGCCCATCTCCGGCGACGCCCGCATCAAGACCGCGTCTCTCTACCTCCAGGACGGCTGGACAATTCGCAACACGCTGACGCTGAACCTCGGCGTCCGCTACGATCGGTTCACGCCGTCGCGCCAGCAGACGTCCGCCGGCGGCGGCACGTGGGCCGGGACCTCGCTGGCGTCGACCTTCCCCGTGCTTGCACCGCACCCGGTGACGGCGGTCGATCCGCAGTGGACGTGGAACAACGTCGCGCCGCGGCTGGCGGCTTCGTACACGCTCGATCCCGCCACCGTCCTCCGCGCGAGCTACTCGCGCTACTACCACTACGTCAACACCGGGATGATTCCCGGCGCGGACGAGAACGTCGTCACGTCGCTCACCTTGCGGTGGAACGATTTGAACGCCGACCAGCGGTATCAGATCGGCGAAGAAGGCGCCCTGCTGTCGCGCGCCGGCGGTCCGGACAACGTGACCTTCGACGCATCGATCAGGCATCCCTACACCGACGAGCTCGTCCTGGGCCTGAGCCGCGAGATGTTCGCGAACTTCTCCGTCAGCGCGAACTACATCCACCGGCACGACACCGACCTGATTCACACGATGCAGGTCGGCATTCCTGATTCGTCCTACAGCGCGGTGGCCGTCAGCGATCCGGGGCCGGATGGGACAAACGGAAGCGCCGACGATCGCACACTCACCGTCTACGCGCAGAACCCGGCCACGTTCGGGCAAGAGCAGTTCGTCGAGGCGAACCCGAGCAAGTACGGCAAGGACAACGATCGGACCTACGACGGCCTCGAGCTGGTTGCGAACAAACGCATGTCCCAGCAGATCCAGTTCGTCGGCTCGCTCGTCGTTCAGAAGATGACGTCGCTGACGCCGGTCAGCGATTTCTACACGTCGGGTTTGTTCTTCAACCCGAACGATCAGATCAACGCCACCGGGCGCGATCCGGCAGTGGAACCGGTGCTCGTGAAGCTGCAGAGCACGTACAACGCGAAATGGGGCGTTCTGCTCAGCGGCTACTACCGCTACAGCTCGGGCGTCGTCTATACGCGTCAACTCGTGGTTCGCGGACTGCCGCAGGGAACCATCACGATATTCGCCGAGCCGCTCGGCGGGAGCGCGCTGCCGCACAACCACAACGTCGACTTGCGGGCGGAGAAACGCTTCCGAATTCCGCATGGCGCGCGTTTCGCGGCGTCGGTTGACATCTTCAATCTGCTGAACGCGTCGACGATTACCGCCGTCGGCACGAGCACGGCCGTCAATCTCGGACGGCCCCAGGTGATCGTCAACCCGCGCATTGCGAGATTGGGTCTTCGTATGACCTGGTAGGCGTTGCCTCCGCCGAGACGATCGCGACGTTGGACCCGAGCCTCGCTCCACGCCGTTCACCGCTTTGGCAGGCCGCAGGAGGTACTGATGTACCGGATGTCTTTCGCGATTCGGTTCGTGGCTGCCGGCGCGCTCGTGAGTGTGGCGCTCATGGGCACCGCCAGTTCGACGCACGCCCAGGAGACGGCGCAGAACGGTGCGGTATTTGGCACCATCGTCGATGAAACCGGGGCGGCGTTACCGGGTGTCACCATTGAAGTCTCCAGCCCCGCGCTCCAGGGCAAACAGAGCACCGTCTCGGACGGCCAGGGCGCGTATCGACTCGCCCGTCTGCCTGCTGGCGTGTACCGCATCGAGTATTCCATCGTCGGCTTCCGGACCGACGTGCGCAGCGCGTTCACGCTCGCGGTCGGGTTCAATGCACGCGTCGATGTGGTCATGAAGCTGGGCTCCGTGGAAGAGCGCGTGGAGGTCAGCGGGCAATCGCCGATTGTCGATGTCTCGACCTCCGTGGTCAGCAACACGTTCACGCGCGCCGCCCTCGACAGCGTGCCCACGAGTCGCAGCATCTTTCAGGCGGTTTACCTGGCCCCAGGTATCCGACCCACGAACACACCGGACGTGGGCGGCAGTCAGCTCGGCAACCAGCAGGCACTTGGCTCGTACGGGTACAGCGGGAACGTGGTGCCGCTGGTCGATGGGGTCAACGTGCTGCAGGCCAATTCGCAGAACGGGGGGTCGTCGCCCGGGGACTTCGTGGACTTCGATTCCCTGACAGAACTCAAGGTCGTCTCGACGGGCGCCGATGCCGATGTCGGACCGCCTGGCACGGTGATGATCGCCGTCATCAAAACCGGCGGCAATGACTTCCATGGCGACGGTCGGTTCATGCGCCAATGGAAGGGATTCCAGGGAACGAATCTCCCCGACTCATTTTCCGGCGGCCCGGATGTCAACAAACTCGTAAGTTTCACCGATGTGTTCGCTGATATCGGGGGCAAGATCGTCCGCGACCGCCTGTGGTTCTATTGGGCCTCACACTTCCAGACGAAGAATACGGCGGTCATCGGTTACATCGGGCCGGACGGCAATCCCGGGTTCAGTTTGATGCATCAGGATAATCACGTCGGGAAGACGACCTTTCAAGCGACGAAAAACGTGAAACTCATCGGGTTCTTCGAAGACGCGTCGAAGATCGAGCCAGAGCGAAACGGGAGTTCCACGTTAGCCTTTCCCTCCACCTATAATTTCGTCGACCACTTTCGCACCGCCAAGGGCGAAGTCTTGTGGACGCCGCGCTCGAACCTCATGCTCGATGTGCTCGGCGGCTACTATTGGCAGCCCTATCAGTATCCCAATCAGGCGGGGATGAACGTGGCGGGCAACCCGTGGACGTTCAATCAGACCACCGGCGTGACGACCGGCGCGGTGAGGAATGTCAGCTCGAGCGACATGGGGAATCACTATCGCCGCCAATCCACAGGCAGTGTGACGTACGTGCCCGGCTCCAAACACTCCGTGCAGGTTGGCTACCTGGCGTTCTTTCCCCAGGCCGACGTCAAGGATAGTCCGGCAATGCCGGCTGGTGATTACCAGCTCCAGGTGCAGACGCTAAACGGGGTCATCACGCCCTACCAGGTGCTCACCTACAATTTCCCGTTGAGTACCGACGGAAAGGAGCGCGCGCTCGGCCTCTACGCGAAGGACACGTGGCGGATTTCCAATCGCTTGACCGTCAGCGCCGGGCTCCGGTTCGACCGTTACCAGGGGTACAACGATGCGTCGGACCAGGGCCCCGGTCAGTTTTCGGCTGGCGGGTCGTTCCCGGAACTGACCGTGTACACCTGGAACCGGGTCGTCCCGCGAATCGGCACGGCCTTCGACTTGACCGGAAACGGCAAGACCGTCATCAGAGCGTCCTACGGGCAGTACAGTCTCGACCAGCTCGGCGCCTTCGATCTCAACTTCAACCCCGCGGCCTTGTTCACCAACACCTACACCTGGACCGGCTCGAACGCGACGTGCGTGAAAACGCAGTTCTCACCGTGCGTCGCATCCGAGGCGTTCCTGGCTGGCCTCAAGGGTGTGGGCTCGCCGAACTATCTCGGCACGTCGGGCGGCGTCACCGGCGTGATCAATCCCGACCTGCAAATGCCGTATTTTCAGACGGCGACCATGGGTTTCGAGCGTGAGATGGGGGCGAATCTAGCGGTTCGCGCGCTGTACGTGTACAACCGGGAAGACAGAATGTTCGATCAGATATTCCCGAATCGCGGCATCAGCACGTATACCGTCCCCTTCAATACGAGGTACCCGGCGACCGATCCGGTCAACGGCGGCCAGCCGCTGACGATCATGACCTACGCCGCTTCCCTGAGAACCACTGCGGGCAACCAGACGATGTTCGTCAACCGAACGGATAACCCGGATACTTTCAACAACCTCGAATTCACCCTGACCAGACGCAAGTCCAGCAACTGGAGCGCGCTCTTCGGGTTGAGCCTGACGAAGAACCATAAGTGGCTCAGCACGTCCGGCGTGTTTGCGGCCAGTCAATCGGCCGCCCAGCCAACGGCCCCCTATCAAACGGCCTTTCCGCTGGACGAGACGTCGGACTACTCGGTCAAATCTCACTTGACGTACGATTTTCCACGCGACGTGAGCGTGGGCTTCAACTATCGCTTCCTGGCCGGCACACCGGCGTATGCAACCGACCAGATTACCGGTGTGCCGCAGTTAGGCACGGTGACCATTCCGCTCGAACCGTTTGGAGCGCGTCGCAATCCAGGTCTCAGCGTTCTGGACTTCAGAGCAGCCAAGAACTTCTTGATGGGCGGAGGCAGGCGATTTGCGGCGACCGTAGAGTTATTCAACCTCACGAACACGAACTCGTCCATATCGACCAACTATCAATATGGCGCCGTCGGGACGGCGAGAGAATTCGGGTACGTCAGCACGGTGATTCCGCCGATGATCGGTCGTGTCGGTCTGGAATTCAAGTTCTAGACGCCTCCCGACCGCCCGAATTGGACCCGTTTCCCTGCTCGGTACAGTGATGGAGGGACAGTATGCGGTTCGCTTTTCTCGGGTCGCTCGCGCTCGTCATCGTGGGCGCTGCTTCGTCTCCGCTCGGGGCGGGACAGTCGGCGCCTGACCGACCGCAGGTCACCTTCGCGAAAGACGTCGCGCCGATCCTCCAGAACAATTGTCAGGTCTGTCACCGCCCGGGCAGCATGGCGCCGATGTCGCTGCTGACGTACGCGGACGCGCGGCCGTGGGCCGCATCAATCAGGCGGAAGGTCGCCGCGCGAGAGATGCCGCCGTGGTTCATCGACAAGAACGTCGGCGTCCAGCACTTCAGCAACGATCGGTCGCTGACCGATCGCGAGATCGACGCCATCGTGAAGTGGGTCGACGCCGGGGCGCCACAGGGGAATCCGGCCGACATGCCACCGCCCCGCCAGTGGGCGAATACCGAGACCTGGCAGATCGGCACGCCCGACGTCATCGTCACGCTGCCCAAAGATGTCATCGTGAGAGCCAAGGGTCCCGATCAGTGGCCCGACATCCTCGCAGATCCCGCGCTGGCCGAGGATCGCTACATTCAGGGCGTGCAGATCATCCCGACGAAGGGATTCCCGGTGATCCACCACATCCGAACCTCGATCGTCGAGCCCTCGGACGTGAGTCGCGGAAGTGGCAAGCTCGATGACACCGATGGTTCACTCGAGGTCGGAGAGCAGGGCGTCTTTCTCAACGAATATGCGATCGGCAAACAGGGCGACGTGTTCCCGGACGGTTCCGGTCGGTTGATCAAAGCCGGCACGAAGATCAATTTCCAGCTGCACGTGCATCCGAACGGCACCGAGACGCCGACGAACGTTGCCATCGGCCTCAAGTTCTATCCACGAGGCTATGTCCCGCGCCATGTGATTTCGTCGACGACGGTCAGCGCACCGCAGGTCGATATCCGGCCACATGCCGACAACGTCCGGTCCGATGGCTATCTCACGCTGAAGAAGCCCGCCCGGCTGCTGTCGTTCCAGCCGCACATGCACAACCGCGGAAAGGCGGAGTGCCTCGAAGCCATCTACCCGACCGGCCGCGTCGAGACGCTCTCGTGCGCGAGGTTCCGTTTCAACTGGCACATCAACTACGTCTACAGCGACGATGCGGCGCCGCTGCTGCCGGCAGGCACGGTGCTGCATTCGATCATGTGGCACGACAACACGGCCGCGAATCCCTTCAACAACGATCCGGACGCGCAGATCACGTACGGGCAGCGGACGGTCGATGAGATGGCGTCCGCGTGGATAAGCTGGTATTTCATGTCGGACGAGGACTTCAAGAAAGAGACCGACGCCCGACGGACACAGCGTACAACCCTGACACGCTCACGCTGAAGAGCAGCAGGAATGAAGCAGTACCTGCTCTTGATCGCGTCCTCTGTTCTTCTGCTCGGCTGGACGGCCGGCACACGCATCGACGCGCAAACGACCGCGTACGCCCGCGGACAGGACGTCAGCCCGACGTTCGATGGATGGCAGCAGAATCCCGACGGCACCTGCACGCTCTATTTCGGGTATTTCAACCGCAACACCGAGGAGGAGCTCGACGTCCCGATCGGGCCGGAGAACAACTTCGATCCGCCCGGCGATCGAGGGCAGCCGACGCACTTCTACCCGTCGCGCAAATGGTGGGTGTTCAAGGTCGTCGTGCCCGGCGACTGGCCCAAAGATCGCCGGCTGGTGTGGACGTTGACGGCGAATGGAAGGACCAATCAGGCAAAGGGGTGGCTCCAGCCCGAATGGGAAGTCGATGCGGATCTTATCGCCAAGAACGCGGCGCGAGATCCGTCGTTGATGACCAACGGCACGAACGAGACTGACCTCGATCATGCGAATCGTCCACCGTCAATCACCGGCAGCCCGGCGCAAACGATCAACATGTTGGACGCGCTGACACTGACCGCGACGGCAACAGACGATGGACGTCCGAAGCCTGTTCCCGATCCGGCGGGCCGGCTTCAACAAGGTGTGCGTCTCCGCTGGATTGTGTTGCGCGGCGCCGGCAAGGTCCACTTCGACCCCGACATCATGAGTCAGCGCGTGTATGGAAAGCCGGCGACGTTGCAGACCAAGGTCAGCTTTGCTGCGCCTGGCGCTTACCGGTTGCGCGCGATTGCGAGCGACGGCCAGGCGTTCTCAACCTACGACGTCGACATCACGGTCAAATAGGCTTTCTTCCTCGTATTGTCCAACAACCCGATCGACGCCATAACCAAGCGCCTGATGCAGCGGCGCAGGCAGCGCGTCGAGACCGTTGCCTGCGCCACGGAACTACTGTTTGCCGGACGACGTCGTGCCAATGCCCTTTCCGGCCGCGGGCATCACGTTCTTGTAGACCTTCCCGCCCTTCATCACGAACACCGTCTGGCGCACGGCGGTGATGTCGGTGACCGGGTTGCCGGCTGTGGCGATGATGTCGGCCTCCATGCCTGGCGCGATCGTGCCAATGGTGTTGCCGAGGCCCATCGACTCCGCCGACTTCGACGTGATCGTGGTGATGGCGTCCATCGAATCCTGGCCCCCGTCCTTGACGCGGTAAATCAGCTCCTCGTACTCGCGCCCGAGCGCGCCAGGCATCGCGTCGGTGCCGAATACCATCTTCACCTTTTTCTTGAGCGCGCGTTTGAAGGTGTCGTTGCCCACGGGCAGCCCCTTCTCGAGATACATGAAGCCTTCCTCGTTGTAGTTGCCGATGCCGAGGTAATGCGGCTTGTTCTCGATGTAGTTGTGCAGGAGCAGATGGTTGTTGGAATCGAAGTACGTCCCGTTCTTCACCATCAGGTCGAGCACTTCGTCGGTCAGCCGGTTGCCGTGCTCGATGGCCGTGCAGCCGGCGAGCACTGACGCCTTCGCGCCTTCCGGTCCCTGCGCGTGGACGAGCGTCCGTTTGCCGAGCGCCTTTGCCTCGCCGCACGCCGCCTGGATCTGAGCGTCGGTCATCGTCTGCGCGCCGCCCTCGCGGATGCTCTTGGTGGCGAAGATCTTCACGAAGTCGGCGCCGTCGGCCACGGCCTTGCGTACGAAGTCGCGGATCTGGGCCGGCGTGCCGGTGTTTTCGTTGACGGAGCGCAGCGACGTGAGGACCCGCGGTCCTGGGACCGTGTTCTCCGCCGTCCACGTCCTCAGGTACTTGTCGATCTCCGCGCCCGGACTCTGCACGGTCGTGAACCCCGACATCAGGATCTTGTAGGCGTTCTCCATGAGGTACATCGTCTGCTCTTCTTTCGTCTCGGGCGGCGACTGGTTGCTGTGCAACCGGCCGGTCCCCCGGTCGAAGTGGTTGGCGATGTGCGCGTGGGTGTCGATCCAGCCGGGCATCACGGTCACCGTTTTCAGATCGTAGGTGACGGTGCCCACGGCTTTCGGATCGATCCGCACGATCTTCGATCCCTGGACCACGATGGCCGTGTCGCGAAGAACGTTGCCCTTGCCGTCGAGAATGGTGCCCGCCCGGATGACGACCGTGTCCTGCTGGGCGGACGCAGCCGCGGGGCTCAGCATCAGCGTCGCGAGCGCGAGTCGCGCGAGTTTCGTCATGTGAAGTCTCCTAGAAATTGAGTTTCGCGCCGAGCCGCATGAAGCGGCCGTCCAGAATCGCCGACGGGCGGCCCAGCGAGCTGCCGACCGCCGTCACTTCGCTCGTCGACACGTTCGAGTTCAACACGTTGTAGATGTCCGCCACCGGCGAGAGCTCCATCCTGCCCAGCTTGAACCCCCTCTCAAAGCGCAGATCGAGCAGGTTCATGCGTTCGAGCCGGACCGATCCGCGCTCGACGAGGTCCACGGCCTGCGTGACCTGCGTCAGCCCCGGGACGAGCGCCGTCGTGACAGTCAGCACACGCTGAAGCGGCAGCCCCGTCGTGCTCTGGAGCGCGCCGCTGAAACGGACGCCGCCGGGCATCGGATATGTGCCGGCGATCTTCAGCTGATACGTGGAGTCGTTGTCGACGTAGCCGTAGCTGTTGATCAGCACGTTTGGGTTGTTGAGATCGTTGGCGAGCGTACCGGGCGACGGCACGGCATTGCGGATTGAGCCGAGCCTGTGGCCGATGGTGACGCCGCCGAACACCGTCGCGTTGTTCGCGAAGCGCTTGTCCGCCTTCAGTTCCAGACCGTCGTACTGGCTGTTCAGCTCGTCGTAGTTGCTGACCAGGAACGCGACGAGGCCACGCGTCGACGCGCTCTGGTTGTACACGGTCAGCGGGGAGCCCGTGAGCGGGTTCGCGATCGTCACCGGTGAGTACTCGGACACCGGGACAGCCGTGTTCGTCTGGCCATACAGGTTCCGGAGGTTCCGCCGGTAATAGACGGCGCTCACCGAGAACCGCGGCAGGATTTCCTGTTGCACACCCGCCGAGAACTCCCAGTTGTAGGGGCGCGTGAGGTTCGGATCGATCCGCTGGTTGACACCGCCCGAGAACCCGGTGCAGGCGCTGACCTCGCTCGGCTGCGCCGCGAGATCGCCGTCGGCGTCCACCCACGCGCAGCGCTGACGACTCAGCTGCATCGGGTTGACGAGGCTCGAGAGACCGACGCCCTCGTTCTGCATGTACTTGCTCGCGCTCCCCTTCAGCGCCGTCTTGCCGTTGCCGAACAGGTTGTAGGCGAGGCCGAGGCGCGGCACGACGTTGGTCCAGTTGGGCACGTCCTGAACCGGCACGAAGTCGCGGGCGCCCACGAACGACCCTGCAGGCGCGGTCTGGTTCTTGAGCGACGTGATGAAGCGCTCGACGCGCACGCCGGCGTTGATCGTCGCCCTGCTGATCGTCCACTGATCCTGCGCGTAGATGCCGAGATCCATGTTCAGGTTCGACCGGACGTCCACCGGCGTGTTGAAGCGATCGACCGAATTCGGCACGCCATTCGAGTACCGCCATTGCTGATCGCCATTCATCAGGTAGGTTTCCCGGTACGGGCCACTGCCGAACTGAAAGCCGACCTTGACGTTGTGGCTGCCGGTCACGTAGGTCAGCGCCGACGACAGCGTCCGCCGCGTGGCGTAGGAATCGTAGTCGTAAACGACCGCGTTGGTCAGCGTGGATCGCGTGAAGTCGATCTTCGCGATGTCGCTCGGCGTCACGCCCGGCTCGTACCCGGTTTTGTAGTGCAGGAAGAACACCGACAGCCCCATCTCGAGCATCAGCCGATCGCTCAGCGTCGACGTCCACTTGCCCTGCGCGGTATACCCGAGGGGCGTCGTCTGCTGGAAGGCGGCCTGCGGCTCGATGAACTGGTAGTCGCTCGACGTGTCGCGCCGGTGGCCGCGGAACTTCACGTTCTTGTCGTAGTAGACCGCGAACTTGTGCTTCGACGCCGGCTGCCACGTCAGGCGCAGCACGCTGCTCGTGATGTGGTTGTCGTCGAGCGCCTGCGTGCGATCGGGGTTGAAGGTGTTCGCGACGAAGTTGTGGACGCCCCAGCGGCGGTACGTCCCGAAGAACCAGAGCCTGTCTACCGCGATGGGGCCGCCAAACGACGGATTGATATCGTAGATCTTGTCGATGTGGTTCGGCGCCGTCATCCCGCGCGCCGCCAGGCCGTCGTCGAAGTTGTTCGCCTGCAGCTTGCCGGACGCGCCGGTGGCGAACAGCGCCCCGTGATACGCGTTGCTGCCCTCGCGCGGGATCATGTTGATGCGAATCCCGCCTTGCGACACTTCGGCCGGCAGCGCGTTGGTCTGATAGCTGATGTCCTGCACCATGCCGTCGTTGTAGTACACGCCGACCTGCGCCCCGTCCGAGTAGTTCGAGTTGATGCTCATCCCGTCGACCTGGTAGAGCGTGTCGCGCGACTGCGAACCATGGACCTGCAGCGCGTTCTGCTGCATGCCCTGCGTGCCGCCGACGTCCGGCCTCGCCGCCGTCGTGCCCGCGATGATCGCGCCGACCGCGAACACGTTCCGCGCAGTCGGCACCGCGTCGAGCACCTCGCGACTGACGACGATCTGCTGGACCGAGTTCTGGACGTCGACCACCGGCGAGACACCCGAGACGGTGATGTTCTCCTCGAGGCTCCCGATCTTCAGTTCGGCGTTCACCGTCGCCGTGAACGCCGACGGCAGCTGAATGCCGGCGCGGGTGACCATGCTGAAGCCGGTCAGTGTGAACGTCACGGTGTATTCACCGGGACGTAGATCCACGATCTTGTATTGGCCATTGCCGTCGGTGACGGCGCTTCTCGTCTTTTCGATGAGCGCCGGACTGGCGGCCTCCACGCTCACGCCCGGCAGCGCGCCGCCGGTGGCGTCCTTGACGACGCCGGCAATCGCGCTCTGCGCGGAGGCGCGGCCGTCCATGAGCGCAAACGCCGACACCACGGTCACTGCGGTGATCAAGCTCCGCATAAACATCCTCTCTTTCATAGATGTCTCCGGTCGTTGTCGTTGCTGATCGGTCGTGGCGTCAGGACGTCGGGCGGGCTGTTGCGGCAGCTTCACCGCCCCGGCGTACGATACCACCTGGCCGGGAACCTCCAGCACGGTTTTCGCGTCGGCGCAGTATCAGCGCCAGCCCGGGCCCGTTAACAGTCGTTCGACGGCGAACCGATCGCCGCCATTCCCGACGTCGGTGGGCTCCATCACGCGTATGAGTGCCATGCCTAGCGTTCCTCCGCGGTCCCCGCGCACGTCGAGATCCTGTTCTTGGTGTAAAGTTCCACCCACTGGAGGCTCCCATGCATCGAGCGAAGTTCCTCGGCCTGGCGGCGGTGGCGCTGTCGTCAATTTCAATCCTGGGACAGCCACCCACCGTGACCGTGTTTGAAGGCGCCCGCATCATCGTCGGCGACGGACGCGCTCCAATCGAGAACGGCACGTTCATCGTGAGCGGCAACCGAATCACGCAGGTCGGCCGCGCCGCAGACGCCCGCGTCCCGGCTGGCGCCGCGCGCGTGAACCTCGCCGGCAAGACCGTGATGCCGACGATCATCGACACGCACACACATCTCAGCCAGACACGGCCAATGCTGATCGACGATCTCAAGCGGCGCGCGTATTATGGCGTGAGCGCGGCGCAGAGCCTCGGCCAGGACACGACGGACGTGTCGTTTCAGGTGCGTGCAGAGACGGCGGCCGGGAAGATTCCGGGCGCGGCGCGCTTCTTCACCGCGGGGCGCGGCATAACGGGTCCCGAGCCCGGACGCACGATGGCGCCGCACTGGGTGACGACAGTCGCCGAGGCGCGCCAGGCCGTACGGGAGGAAGCCGCCAAGAAAGTCGACATCGTCAAGTTCTGGGTCGACGATCGGATGGGGACCGTCAAGAAGCTGCCGCCGGAGCTCTATACCGCGATCATCGATGAAGCGCACAAGAACAGACTGCGGACCATTTCACACATCTACACGCTCGAGGATGCGAAAGGCACACTGCGCGCCGGGCTCGACGCGTTCGCGCACGGCGTCCGCGACAAGGACCTCGATGACGAGTTCATGGCGCTCGTCAAGCAGCATCCGAACTTCGTGCTCGGGCCTAACATGCCCGATCGGGGCGTCCGCACGGATCTCACGTGGCTGCGCGAGAGTATTCCCGCAGCCGACTGGCAGAAGCTCGAAGCGGCCAACACGGACAAGGCTGATGCGCACGCGTTCTGGTCAATCCAGGCACGCAACCTCGCGAAGATGAACGCCGCCGGCGTGCGCATCGTCCTCGGCACCGACGGCAACACGCCGTACGCGCCGCACATCGAGATGGAAGACATGGTGGCGGCGGGCATGACGCCGATGCAGGTGATCACCGCGGCGACGCGCAACGGCGCGCAGTTCCTGCGGATGACCGATGCGGGGACGGTCGAGGCGAACAAGAGCGCGGACTTCCTCGTGCTCGACGCGAACCCGCTCGACAACATCACGAACACGCGGAAGATCTCGTCCGTCTATCTACGCGGCGCCGCGGTTGACCGCGCGCCGTTTCGGGTGACGCCGACTCAGTAATTCAGGGGGCAGCCGCACCAGAGCGGGCAGCACAGAAGCCACAAAAGGGGCCGTAACCCCAGCTGCTGGCCTCGCTTCGGACCACAATTCGCTGTCGGGTCGAGCTCGCGCCGGAAATTCTCGCGCTCCGGCATCAACTCGCGGTGCGGCAACGGACCACCACGACTGCGGCTGCGTCCCATCGATCGGCTGCTCTGGGTGCTGCCCTCGAACGTCTGGCCGAACTGGCGGCAGGCGGTTCAGATCGCGACGCCTGCCATCGACACGCAGGTGATCGATGGCCCTCTCCGCACGGCCGTCGACAAGGTCGGATCCGAATTGAAAATTCGTCGGTTCTGCGAAGCCAATCCCGCCAACCAGGCGTCTAAGCTCCCATGCATCGACTTGCAACGTTCGTGTCGCTCGCCGCCATCCTCGGAGGAGTGGCCGTTTTCGGACAAGCGCCGAAGGCTCCTCCCACAACCGCACAGTCCATCAACGCCAATTTCGACTCCGTCAACCGGCGGCTGCTCGAGATGGCGAAGGACTTTCCGGCGGACAAGTACGAATTCAAGGCGACGCCGGAAGTCCGCTCCTTCCGCGAGGTCATCGTCCACGTGTTCTCCGGTAACGCGTACGCTGCCAAAGCGGGACGCGGCCAGCAGGCGAACTGGGACGAGCTTGACCCGAAGACCTACAAGACCAAGCCGGAGGTCGTCAGCGCGTTCGAGAAGGCAATCGCCGACTCGACCGCCGCGCTCAAGGCGGTGCCGGGGGAGCGATTGTCCCAGTCGGTGACGCCGTGGATGGCGGTCATCGAACATAGCGCCGAGCACTACGGTCAGCTGGTGACGTACTTCCGGCTGAACCACATTGTGCCGCCGGAGTCACGGCCGAAGAAATAGCGCCCCCGGGGCGTGTCGTGGCTTCCCCGGAGGTCGGTGGCCTTCATCATCGACACAAACGACGCGCGGCCTTTTTCCAACGGACTGCTGCGATCAGAAGGCCGCGGCGCGGCCGTCAGCCGAAGGCCGCGTGCCCGAACCCGGCCCGACCTTGACCACCAGGTACTTGCCCCGATAGGCGCGAGGATCGACGCCCGCGATCCTGGTTACCAATCTGCCCGCCGGCGTGAAGTGCGTCACCTCGACGTCGACCGCGCCGTCGTGCGATCCAAGCCCGAAATGCACCGGCATCGCGTTCTGCGAACAGTATCCGCTCCCGGTGTCGACGATGTTCGTGCCGAGGAGAGTGCGCGTGCCGGGCATGTAGAGCCGCACTTCCGAACCCGCCTTCGTGAAATGGCCTCTGTCATCGAGGACGAGGACCTGGAGCGCGCGCCGCGCCCGGTCCGGTGGCAGCAGGTTCCGGAACAGGTAGTGGCTGCCCATCGCCTCGTTGTTGGCCAGCGCGAGGTCGAGCGCGCCGTCGAGATCGAAGTCGGCCCACTGCACGCCGTGATCGCCGTCGTGTCTGAGAATGACCGCAGGCGTGACGTCGGTGAAGTGGTCGCCATCGTTGTGATAGAGGTAGTCGCGATAGTTCCTGATGCCGGTGATGTACGCCGTGACGTAGAGATCCGGGCGGCCGTCGTTGTCGTAATCACCCCACGCGGAGCTGACCGCGTGGTACTCGCCCGCCACGCCCATCTGGGGAGCGACGTCCCGGAAGGCGCCGCGGCCCTCGTTGTGGAACAGCTCGTTCGGTCCGTAGTTGGCGACGTAGAGATCGAGCAGGCCATCGTTGTCGTAGTCCCCCACGGCCGGACCCACGCCGCCGTACACGGGCGGGCGTCCCTCGCCGTCCATGCCCAGCTTGTGCGCGACGTCGACGAATCTGTTGCCCTCGTTGTGGAAGAACCCGTTGTTGTCGCCGTCCTGGTTCGCGACGAACAGATCCAGCCGGCCGTCCTGATCCATGTCGAACCAGACCGCGCCGACCGTCTTGCGCGGGTCGTCCACGCCCATCTCCCTGGCCACGTTTCTGAAGTGATCGCCCTCGTTATGGAAGAGCGCGTTCGGGCGGTCGCGGAAGGCGACGAAGAGATCGACCTTGCCGTCGTTGTCGTAGTCGATCCACGAGATCTGCCGCGACTCGCCGAACAAGTCGACGCCCATCCTGTGGCCGACCTCAGTGAAGTGTTTCCCGTCGCCATCGTTCATGTACAGCTTGTTGGGGATTCCGGTGCTGCGGGCGAAGCCGACGTACAGATCCATCTGGCCGTCGCCGTTGAAGTCCCCCCATGCGGCGGCCCGCGTGTCTTCCGCGTCGGCGACGCCGACCTGCGCGGCCACGTCGACGAACTTTCCGCCGCCTTCGTTGTGATACAGGCGATTGAGGTGCCCGCGCCTGAAGCCGACGAAGAGGTCCGGCTTCCCGTCATTGTCGAAATCAGCCCAGCAGTTGGTCTGTGCGCCGCCATCGTCGAACAGTTCGGGCTGGACCGGCTCGAACTGTGGTTCGGCCGCTGCTGATGTCGCGGCCGTGAACTCGCGCAGCGGCTGGAGCATCAGACGATCCTTCACGTTGGCCTCGACCTGCTCGCGGCTGAACGCCAGCGGGAAGTACTTGCCCTCGCCCCAGGAAGGAACCATGTCCGCATAATGCGGGCTGCCTGGCTGTGCGGAGTTTCCGGGCACGCTGAGCCCTCGCGAGGCATCCCAGTTCTTCACGTCGAACACGAACATGAACGATGCGCCCGATACCTGGCTGGTGTTGGTGTTCGACGGGCTCGATGCGGCCATCACCGTGTACGCGTCGCCGCCACGGCGCACCGGCTCGATGCGGAACAGCGCCTTGAGGGCATCGGTCGTCGCGAGCGGGTGAATGAAGTCGGCGGTGTGAATGCTGCCCCATTTCCACTTCGTCATGTCGTCGCCGAGCCTGCGCTTCAGCTCCGCGACGGCTTCGTCGAGCGCGGTCAGCAGGATGCGGTCGCGCGCCTCGTTCCGGGCGCCGCTCGTCGAGCCGTACGCGGCGTCAGGCGCCTTCATCCAGCGAATCACCTGCTGGATGTCGTACTGCGTGAAGGTCGCCGCCGGCGGCACACGCGGCGCGTACGCGCGTGGCGTCATCTTCAGCACCCAGAACTCGTAGAGCGCCGCGGCCGCCGAGTCGCGATCGAGGACCATGTTCCACTGGAGGAGCAGGTCGGCCGCCTGCTTCGCCTCGGGCGTCGCCGGCTTCGCGGCTTTGAGCAGCGGCACCAGCTCGCGTGCCGGCAGCGAGACGACGTCGTGCTGCAGCTGTTCCATGTCGGCGACCGAGAACTTGCGGTTCTCGCTCAGCACCTCCGCCACCCGGTCGTACCGGTATGGGGCGTTGTACTCATAGCCGAGCGGGATCTTGTAGCCCGGGAGGATCTTCGGCACCACGTCGTTGTTCGACGAGTTATAGAAGTGCTTCGGCGTGTTGAAGCTCTGAGGCAGTTGATCGAACGGTACGAAGCCGTCCCACTCGTACTTGCTGTCTTTGCCCGGCACCGGCAGGAGCCCGTCCCACCCTTTGCGGATCGGCGTCTGGGCGACGCCCAGATACCCGATGTTTCCGTCGACGTCGGCGTAGACCAGGCTGTGGGAGGGGATGTACCACGCCCTGGGCATGCCCGCCTTGAACTCCTGCCACGTGTTGGCCTGCATGACGTTCATCGATCCGAGGTAGCCGGCGCCGCCCGGCTCCGCGCCGATCCACCGCAGCGCAAACGCGCGATGGCGCGTCGTGTCCTCGTAGAGCACCGGGCCGTGGCGCGTGAACTTGGCCGCGAACTCCTGCGGCGTCCCGGTTCCCTTGACCGGGATCAGCTGCCGCTCGACCGTCATGTCCTTCCACTGTCCATCGGCGAGATAGCGATTGGGATGCTGCGGGTCGGTCTCCTCCACGTAGAGATCCTGCTGATCCATGCCGAGGATGGTGAAGCCCCATGCGATGCGCTCGTTGTGCCCGATGCTGATGCCCGGCAGGCCCGGCTCCGTACCGCCGAGCGCGTTCCATCCGGGCGCCACGAGGTGCACGACGTAGCGCAGCGCGGGGTTGACGACCTCGCGGTGTGGATCGTTGGCGAGGATCGGGCCACCGGTGGCGGACTTCGTGCCGTCGACGACCCAGTTATTGCTGCCCAACTCGGCGTGGAACTGATCGAGCGGCGGCGGGGCGCCGGCCCGATCGGAGGTCAGCGTCCACCGGAGATCGTTCGCGCCGTTCGTGACGTCGAGGATCGCGGGCGAGATCTGGTCGAGATCGAGGCCGGGCGGCACCTCGAGCTTTTTCTCGGGAAGCGTCGGCTTCAGATCCTGCGCCTTTGCCACGCCCAACGCCTTGATCTCGAGCGCGCGCATGACCTCGCTCGACGCGTTGCGCGACAGCGTCCAGCCCGGCATCCGCGTCAGGACGGTCTGCGCGGTCCAGGCCGGCTGCGGCTGGAATCCCAGCGTCTGGAACTCCACCGGTACTTTCCGCTCGTCGATCGCTTTTTCGATCGCCGCGTTGATCCCCGCGGCGAACGCCTCGAAGATCCTGCGTCCCTCCGGGTGGTACTTCTTGAACTCCTCGTCCCAGTTGCCGCGGAAGGCCAGCAGCCGCGCGAACTTGTCGCGCGTCACGTACTGCGGGCCGAGGACTTCGGCCAGCCGGCCCTCGCCGTTGCGCCGCCACATCTCGAGCTGCCACATCCGATCCTGGGCGACGACATAGCCTTGCGCGAAGAAGAGATCCGCGGTCGACTTCGCGTAGATATGCGGAATGCCCCAGGTGTCGCGCAGCACTTCGACCGGCTCGGACAGGCCTCGCACGATGATCGTGCCGGAGAGCTGCGCCAGCGCCGCTTTCGCCTGCGCCGCGAGATCCGGCCTGGCCGGCGCCTGCGCGCGCATGCGGGCAACGCCCGCTCCGACGAGCGCCAGCACGAGCAGGCCGGCGACTACAATTCCAGCACCCGGCAGATTGCCCGGCATGCATGACTTCATCGGCATCTCCTCGAGCAGGCTGCTGAAGAACGCAGCCGGCGGCAAAGGTCTTCCTACTAAAACGAGAACCGCGCGCCCCACTGGAGCTGTCGCGCATCGCGCGCGACAGTACGCACGGCGAAGCTGGTCGATGTCAGGTTGCCGCTCGGGTTCTCATAATTGACGGCGTTCAACAGGTTGTAGGCCTCGAAGAACAGATCCACGCGCGAGCGGCGGCTGCCGAACAACACCTGCTTCATGAGGCGCACGTCGATCAGGCGATCGCCGCTGCTCTGCGCGAGTTGATCCATCGTGATCGGCGCCCGGCCGCGCGCGACGCGGAACGCGTTGACGATTGCCAGGTTCGTGTCGCTCACGCGGCCGCCCGCGTTCTTCACCAGCCCGGCCGGCCGATCCACATTGACGCCGTCGCCGTTCAAATCCTGGCCCGCCGTGATGTTCCACGGGCTGCCGGTGCGAAGCGACACGATCGCGGACAGCTGGATGCCGTACGGCATCTGGAAGATCGACGACCACGACAGCGCCTGGGTGCGATTGTTCTCGTCGAGACCCCGGTCGTCGTTGCCGAAGGTGTTCCAGGGATCGGTGCTCGTGTTGGCGTTGTCGTTCGTGCCGTCCGAGATCGAGCGCGCCAGGGTGTACGAGACCTGGAACGTGGCGCTCTTGTACCGACTCCTGAACGAGGACTGCAGCGCGTCGTACCACGACGTTGTCGTCCCGTCGATGAGCGTAACCGTCCCGAACTGCGGATACGGGCGCGGGTGTGTCGCGAGCGGGCCAATGGCCGGCAGATTCGCGTCGTGCCCGGTCTGCAGATGGCTCTGCTTCTGATGGATCCCATCGACTTCGAGCGTGGTGTTGGCGAACAGCCTTGTCGCGAATCCGAGGGTCACGTTGTTGACCGTGGGTAAATCGAGATTGTCTCCGGGCAGGTACAGCGCCCGTCCGCCGGCCGTCCTGATGTAGTCGCCGATCGACCTGCCGCCAAGAACAGCCGTGCGATCGGGGAACGCTTGCAGCAGGGCCGCATTGGTCACTTCCGCCGTGAACTGGCTGCTCACAACCTGGCCACGGATGTTGAACCACGGCCGGTTCCGCACCGCGTACATCCCCCACCCGCCTCGAACGACGAGCCCTCCGTCGCCACGCGTGTCCCAGGCGAAGCCGGCGCGCGGCTGGATGTGCTTGTAGTCGTTCCCGCGCGGCGACGTCACCAGATGTTCGAGACCGGCGAACTGCGGATCGGCCAGCAACTGCGCGATGAACTCGTTGCTTCGCAGGTTCGTGTCGAAGTCGTAACGCAACCCGAGGTTGAGCGTGAGCCGGGTGCCGAGCCTCCAATCGTCCTGGGTGAAGAAGCCCCACTCGGTGTTGTGATATTCCTTGGTTTCCGGACCCGATCCGGTCGTGTAGCGGAACGGCCACGTCGTTGCGTCGGCCGGGTTGAACGCCCGGTCGGTGTTGAATTCCCAGACGCCGGCGCCGTAATAGTCGGCTGCGTAGTCGAGGATCTCGTACGCGGTCCGCGTGCCGAACTTCAGGGCGTGGTGGCCCGGCGCCCAGAAGAACGTCTCGTTCATGCGGAAGCGCTTGCGCGGAAATCCCTGCGGCAGGTTCGGCGATCGTCCCGCGGTGAACGATGGCCGGATCACTTGCGCATCGGGCGTCGACTGGAAGCGCAGCGTGTCCTGATCGAGATAGCCGACATACAGTGTGTTCAACGCCGCCGAGGACAGGTTCCAATTCCACGTGCTCGACACATCGTGGGCCTTGTTCGTGTACTGCTCGGCCAGCACGTAGGCCGACGGCTGCTGGAGGTCGTCGTGCAGGTAACGAAGATTGACCATGTGGCTGGAATTGACCTGATAGTCGACCTTCCCGTCGACCGTCGTCTCGTTGTTCGCGTTGCCGTAGACGCCATTCCAGGTCGACGCGAACGGATTCGCCGCGGGTAACGCAATGATCTGCACCGCATTCTGCCGCAGCCGCTCGACCGCACCGAAGAAGTGCGCCTTGTTCTTGACGATCGGCCCGCCGAAGGTTCCACTGAATCGCGTCGAATCGAACGGCGGCTTCGTGGCCGCGAACGCGTTGCTGGCGTTGAGGGAGGCGTCGCGGCCGTAGTACGACCCCATTCCGCGCCAATCATTCGTTCCCGATCGAGTCAGCACGTTGACGACGGCCGTGCCGGCCCGCGAATACTCCGCGTCGAACTGATTGCGCAGCACCCGGAACTCCTGCACCGCGTCCTGGCTCACGTTGACCACCGCGATGCCGTAGATCGGATGGTCCATGTCGGAGCCGTCGATCATCATTGTGTACATGCTGCGGACGTTGGTTCCGCCAAACGCGGTCTGAATGCCGAAGCGGGCATCGCCGCTGATCGACGGTCCGCCGCCCGGCAGGAGCTGCGCCAGGCCGACGAAGCCGCGGTTCAGCACCGGCAGCTCGGTGAGCTGCTTCTCGGTCACCACGCCGGACAAATCCGACTTGGTCGTCTCGATCGTGGCCGCGGTGCCGACGACGGTCACCGATTCGCTGATCTGGCCGACGGCCATCACGAGGCGGATGTCGGCGTTCTCGCCGACGGTGAGCGTGAAGTCGCGGTTGTGCGTCCTGAACCCCTGCAGCTCCGCGCTGATGCGGTACTTCCCGGGCTGGAGCGCCGGCGCCCTGAACAGGCCGCTGGCGTCGGTCACGATGGTCCGTTCAACGCCGGTCTCGGTATTGCGGATGGCCACGGTGACGCCGGGCAGCGCGCCGGCCGATTCGTCGGTGACGGCACCGCGCAGCTCAGCGCTCTGCGCGCGCGCCGTCGCAGGAAACGTGATCACCCCAGCGAGCAGAAGGTAGACGACGCGGCGGGTGAGAGATGTGCACAGCATGGGGGCCTCTCGTTGACAAAGAAGGGATGCGTCGCCAGCTTACTCCTTCTGTGGAACGTTTTGGCCGCTCTGATAATCGGCGGTCGAGAGAGGACGACCCTAACGGCTCCGCCGTAAGCAGCGACGGACCCGGTGCGGCCCCCTCCGAAGTAAGAGCGGCACGAACGTCAACGAGTTTTTGCCCGGACACGATATTGGCGAGGGACGGCACGCGATGAAACAGGCGCTCTCGCACCTTATCAACGGGCGGACGATCGTCGGGGCTGCGCTACGGCTGCGCCGGACGCGAAAGCGCCTCCTGGAGGCTGACTTCGATCTGCTTCGCGGATCCGGGCTTCGCGAAAACCCTGCCGCCGCGATCCAGCACGAACAGCGTCGGCGTCCCGTCGATGCGATAGGCCTTCGGAATCGGTCCGTCGAACCCTTTGCCATCCGCAAGAATCGGCCAGGTCATGCCCTTCTCTTTCACCGTGCGGTCGACCCGCTCGATGTTGATGTCGACGCTGATGCCGAGAATCACCGCCTCGTTCGCGTATTTCGCTTCGAGCGACTTTATGAGAGGAACCTCCTCCATGCAGACCACTCAAGTACTGGCCCAGAAGACGAGCACGATCGGCTTGCCGCGAAACGCGGCGAGGTCCACGACGTGGCGGCCGTTTCGCGGCTTCCCGGAGATCGCGGGCGCCGGGAGTCCGATGCTCAGGTACGCGATCTCGTAGATGAGACCCTCCGCTTGTGCCGCTGACGGCGTACCCGGCGCGGCGGATCGCGCCGCTTCGAGCGTGCGGGTCGCCGCCGTGTTGTCGCCCAGACGGCGCTGCGCGCGGCCCAGGACGAGCAGCGCCGCCGCTCTGATCGGAGCGCTCGTCGTCGAGGCCGCCGCCTGCGAGAGCTTCTCGACGGTGTACGCGAGGTCTTTCCGCGCGACGCCTTCCTCGTAGATCGCCGCCGGCACGCGCTCCCACGCCGCGTCATCGAACCCGAGCGACTCGACGCGCTCGTGCGCGCGATCCCACAGCCCGGCGCGGCTCAGCAGGCGAATCGCTTCAGCGGCGGCCATCGCGCCCGCCTCGCTTTGCGGTGAGCGCTCGTGGACCTCCCAGAGCGCCGCGTGCCATTTGATCGCAGGGTGACCGGCCGCACCCGCCGCGCCGCCGGCCGTCGTGTAGCTCTCGATTTCCTTGCGCGCCTCCGTGACGATCTGTCGCACGTCCGCGACGGCCGGGCTTGCGGCAGGTTGCGCGGTTTGAGCGAGCGCGGGTCGGCCATAGCCGAGGCCGGCAAGAGCAAGGACGAAAAGAAGCATTGACAACGCGCGGACGATCAGCCGGCCGTTCATGGCACCCTCCATGAGAGCCTATTCTAGTCGTACAACTCGCGGGCATGGAACGATAGAGCTAAGTGAATTTGTCGAGCGACTTGATCGTACTTGATTCCCGACGAAACTCTTTGTGGTCCCCATCCTTGTGGTCCCCATCCTTGTGGTCCCCATCCTTGTGGTCCCCATCTTTGTGGACCTCATCCTTGTGGTCCCCGTCCTTGCGGTCCTCGTCCTTGTCGTCCTTGTCCTCATCGCCACAAGATCGGGATCGTAACAGCCACGGGGTAAAGTCCACGTAGAGGCCGACCGAATCCCCCCTGCCGGTGCCGATTCCGCCTGGACCGGTGCGACGGCCCCACCAGTTGTTCGTGGCGTCGAACATAGCTGTGTTGTCATAGCTCAGGACGCCGTCGCTTGTATTCCGGACGATGCAGTTGTTGTGGGCGACATTGCCGGTTCCTGGCGGGTCCTGGCCGTCAACATTGGGATTGAGCACACCGTTGATTTGGATGCCGTGCGCATTGCGCCTGATAGAGTTATCGACGACATGGTTGTTGAGGGCCCCGCTCTCGAACACTATCCCGGTGCCATTCCCGTGCAGACTGTTGTTCCTGATGATGCCACCGTTGGAGGGGCGAACCCCGTCGTCAACGTCGTGCACGTTGTTGTCCTCGATCACGACCGGTTTCAAATCAGTCGTGAACATCATGATCCCCACGCTGCGGAAGCTCGTGGCGGCGTTGATGTAGTGCAATCTCCGGATCGTGCTGCCGATCGCATTCCCTCCAGCCCCTGAAATGAAAACAATGCCATTTGGAACCTGGACGGTACCCGCAAGCGGAGGCCCCGTGATGACGTTATCGTGAAGGTTGGCGGTCAGGCGGCCTCCATCGGCCACGACGCCGTTTCTGGCGAAATCGGTGATTCGGCTGTCGAAGATCTCCACAGAGACAGCGTGGGTAGCGGCGATCAGGTCGATCGCATGTGTGCGGTCGGCATAGCCGGCCGTCTTGATCGAGTCCACCGTCACGTTCCGGATCGTACCTGCCGACTCACCATACAGGATGCCAGCAAGTCTATCGGCGCCAGTCAAGGGCAGACGGATCACGTTGGCTCCATCGACCTTGAGGTCTCTGATTGTGACACCTGCGGGGGGAGCATCCTTGACGATGATGATGCTCGCGCTGATGGCGGATGGCCAGAAGACCCCGGCGGCTGGATACGTGTAGATTGATGTCAATGTGGCAGGGGCAGACGGTCGGATGATGGTTCCGTTACCGGCGCCGCGAATGGTCACGCTCTTTCCATCGATCATGACCTGCTCGGCATACGTCCCCGGCGCAACTTTGATGGTGTCGCCATCGTGGGCGGCATCGACGGCAGCCTGGATGGAGCTGAAGCAAGTACCTGTGCCACGTGGATTGACGCACAGAGTCGCCGCCTGCACCGTCCCTCCTCCCAAAGCCAACAGAGTCGCCATCGCGGCGACAATCGTTGAGACCCTCAGATTATAGATATTCATCGCCGACTCCTTGCGGTCTCGCAATACGCATTCGCTTGAGCGGCCCGAACGGGCGTCTCGAGAATCGTCAGACCCATGGCCGCCACGGTGGCATCGATGCCCTCGGAATAGATACGGTCGCGGTCGTGAATGAGCCATCGATGGGGCTGATTGCCCGACACGACCATCCGGAATTGCGGCGCGTCCAGTCCGCCGTCGGATGGTCGGTCACATTCACGTGCAGGATCCGGCGAGTGCCCACGTCCAGTATCACGAAGATGTAGAACACGCGGAACGTCGTCGTGACCGCCGCAGCATCGTGAAATCCAGGAAATGCTCCGGATTCAGCAATTCGCCATGCACAGGCTGATGGGTAAACGCGGACGGTCGTGCGGATGGGCGGGCCGTTTTGGCCCGCCCTTCCACACGTGCAAGTGCGCGATGCGATCGGCTAGAACTTCACGATCGCGCCGACCTGGAAGACGCGCCCGACGAGAATGGACGACGGCTGGAGGTAGGACGCAGTGCCGAAATTCAGGGAGCGCACGGCATACACCGGTGAAACATTCAGCGCGTTGAACAGGTCGAATTTCGGCTGAATGCTGGAACGGCCGATCTTGATCGTCCTGGTCACGTTCAGGTCGAGCTGGTTGATGCGATCACCGAACTCGGTATTCGGTGCGATGAGCGGCACGGACAGCGACGCGACGTTCATGCCGGGGTCGACCAGCTGACCCGCCGTGCACTTCCCTTGTGCCACGCACGGGCTGCTCGCGCTGTACGTCGTTGCCGGCGTGATGAGCCACACCGTGCCCACGCCGTTTGGCGTGTTCAGCTGGGCCGCCGAGGGCTGCCCGGTCGGGCCGGTCGGTCCGCCTTCGCGGCCGGACAGCGCGCCCGTGCCGTAACCATAGCCTGGCAGGCTCTGGAACGAGAAGCCCACCTGGATCCCGTAAGTCACCGGGACCGTGCCCGCAATCTTGAACTGCGTCCGGAACGGAATGCCGCTCTTGGTCTGGTCGCAATACAGCAGGTTGTTGGGGTTGAACGCCTCATCGCACACCTGGGCAATGGCCCGCTCGCTCATCCCGCCGCCAAACAGCGTCGCGCCTCTGGGCAGTCTGGCACTGAAGTTGTACTCGAAGCCGTTGAACCACATCTTGCGGTCGCTCGTCGCATTTCCGTCGACCGTGTTCACGCGCGATCGCGCGGCGGCGCTGACGTTGTAGTAGGTGATCGCGCTGCCGTCGATCGGGCTGAACATCGTGAACGGCGTGTAGTCGGCGAACGACTGCAGCACGTTGACTCGCCGGCGCAGGTTCTTGAAGTCGCGATGGAACCAGCCGCCGGACACCGAGACGCCCGTGAACAGCTCGCGCTGGACGCTGACGGCGGTCTCGATGTTGTACATGCGCTTCATGCCCGGATCGAAGTTCGCGAGGCTGGCCACACCGAAACCGTTCGGCAGCTGTGCCAGGTTGATCTCGCAACCTGCGCTCAGGTAGACGCACCCGAGCTCGCCCTGCGGGACACCATCCCCGTTCAGGTCCGTCCAGGACACGGGCGCCGTTGTCAGCTGGAGCGGGTTGTAGCTTTCCGAGAACCCGGTCGATCCAGCCTGCATGTACTTGCCCACGCTGAACTTCAGCGCGGTCTTCTGGTCGCCGAAGAGGTCGTAGACGAGGCCGCCGCGCGGGGCAATGCTGTTCCAGGTCGGCATTTCGATCGGCCCGAATGTTCGCGCCGCGGTGTAGCGGCCGGCCGGAGCCGTTTCCAGCGGAATGCCACTCGAGAAGTGCTCGTAGCGGGCACCGTAGTTGACCGTCATCCGATTGAGCGTCCAGGAGTCCTGCGCATAGAGCCCGGCGTCTGCATGAAGCAGGTCGCGGCGCTCGACGGGCGAGTTCAGAATCTGCGCCGTGGTGGCGACGCCGTTGATGAAGGTGGCACGGATGTCGCCGTTGGACCCGTCAGTGCGGCGATATCGGCCGAAGGTATCCTGTATGCCCACCTTGACGTGGTGCGTACCGGTGACGTACGACATCGACCCCCCAAACGAGAAGCGGTCCGGATACCGGCCGTATGTCTGGCTCAGCGCGTTCCATTGCGTGCCGAGTGCGGAGTCCGTCTTGTAGACCTGCGTGGCCCACTCGGGCGTCCCACGCACCTTCCCTATCCCCGGCTGCATCACGATGTTGTAGCGCTCGTAGTTGGTCGAGAAGCCCCCCTCCACCAGCACACGGTTCGTCAGGGTTGACGTGAGCTTGATCGACCCTGTCGTGTAGATCGGGGAAGTCCACACAGCGGACCCGGTCGCCGGGTCGACTCCAGCCGTCATGTCAGAGCCGCGGTCCTTCAGGATCCGATCGTTGTAGGCGGACAGCTTCGTCTTCTGGCTGATCTGCCAGACGATCCGCGCCTGGTAGCTGTTGATCTTCTGCGGGTCGACACCTCGCTCGGTGCCGGGGGCCGGTGCCGCGTTGACGCCGCCAGTGCCCGGGATGCCGACGAGCGCGTCGGCCGGGAGCGTGTTGAGGTGGAAGGCGCGGGCTGAGCCGAAGAACCAGACGCGGTCCTTCTTGATCGGTCCGCCCACTGAACCCTCGACGTTATAGAGCTTTTCGATGCCGTCCGGCGTCCTCACGCCGCGAGCCTTCAGGGAATCCGTGAGGTTGCTCGACTGGAAGCTCTGATTCTGATAGCCGAGAAAGACACTGCCCTTCAGTGTGTTGCCGCCGTCCCGAGGGATCATGTTCAGCCGGACGCCGCCGCCCGAGACGTCAGCCCCGGCGCCGCTGGTCGCGTAGACCATCTCCTGGCTCATCGAGCTGTTGAAGTAGTTCTGCACCGCGCCGTCGCCATCGAGCCCGTTCACCATCAGCCCGTCCACCTGGACGGTGGTCTGCGAGGCCCCGAGGCCGTGCGTCGACATGTAGGTCTGCTGCATCGCGCGTGAGCCTCCGACGTCCGGGATGTTCAGCGACACGCCCGTGATGAGTTGCCCCATGCCTTGAATCGTGCGTCCGGTCGGGATCGAGTCGAGCGCCTCCCGGTTGAGGACTTGGGTTTTTGCGGTGCTCTGGACGTCGACCGTCGGCGACGAACCAGTCACGGTGAGCGTTTCCTCGAGGGCCCCGACCTTCAGTTCGCTGTTGATCGTCATCGTGAAGTTGGCGGGCAGTTCAAGCCCTTCTCGCTTCACGGTGGAAAACCCTTCGAGGGCGAAGGTGATCGTGTACACGCCCGGCCTGAGATCAGTCAGGCGATAACCGCCCGTCGAGTCGGTGATGACCGAGCGCGTCTTTTCGATGAGGACCGCGCTTGCGGCCTCAACGGTGACGCCAGGCAGCACGGCGCCGGACGAGTCTTTCACGATTCCCGTAAGCGAACTCTGTGCATGTGCCGCAGCCGGCAGCAGGCACAAGAGCACGAACGCGACCACACCCCATGCGCGATGCCTCGTCATGACGTGTCCCTCCAAGTGAACCGACCACCGTGTGCGAACGCCTCGTGATTCAAGCGGGCCGGATTCTATCGCAATACTTGGATCCAGCGCATGCAGAAAAGCGCTGACGCAGATGAACATCGACGCGTGCACCAGTACCTTCAGGCGGCGGTCATCACGCGCGTGCGCCGATTCCGCACGCTGCCGCCAGGCGTAAAAGCCACCGGGCGTCACGTCGAGCCAGCGTCAGAATTTCGTAAGAGGTTTCGTAAGGGGATATCAGGCCTTCTCCGTCTGGATCCACCCGAACTTTACAGGTGATCCTTCGCGAAGAAGGCCGCGGCTTGGATGGCGCGACGGCGTGTGCGAACGAGGCGACCTCGTTGAAGGCACACAGAGAGGAACGCGGGGCGCCTACTGTTGCAGGGTCGTCGTCTCCTTCGCGCGGCGCTTGTCCTGCTCGATCTTGAAGTCGTCGTCTTTCATATAGACGATGTTGATCCACGCGTGCGCCATTTCGTCCACCGTGCGATCGCCCCATCCCACCCATTGATTCGGATCAGGATTGCTCTTCTTGGCGCTGGTGTTGTCGTGCCACGCCGTCACCTTGAGGATCGTCCCCTTCGGCAAGAGCGGCGCCGCTTCGTCCGCGTAGACGTACGTAGTCATCCAGTTGAAGTTGAAGTCGCTGACCAGGCTGATCACCTGCTTCTGGCCGCTCGGCAGGAGCGCTTCGACCATCATCGCCTTGCCGCGCAGGTGCATGTGCGCCTGGAAGCTCTCGATGCGGGCCGCCTCGCGGAGCGTCGTGAAGCCTTCCTCCACAGCAACGGTATTCGGACGGATGTCCAACGTGCCGAGTGCGGCCGGGACGAGCGACAGCGCCGTGCGGTACTTCGGCTCCTGTCCCTTCGGGTAGAAGTAGATGCCCATTTCCACCTTGTTCGTGATCTCTTCACCGGCCTGGGAATAGTGAATATCCCAGTGGAACTTGGAACCGGGCAGGAGCAGCTTGCCAGTATCCGGTCGCATCATCTCGCCTTGCTTGCCGACCGCCCACTCCATGAACGGTGCGGGCAGACCCGGCGTCGCCACGACACCCGGCTCGGTCTGCTCGAGGTACGCAATCGCGTGATGCGTAATCTTGCGGCCCTTCAGCGTCTCGGGCCGGATCTCGATCGCTCGAACCCAGCGCGGCTCGGTGATGCCCGATGGCGTGATGCGTTTGTCCCAGACGTCCTGCGACACGGCCGGCATTGTGAAGTCATACGACTTGATGATCAGGTCCGGCTCTTTCTGGCCGAACATCGCCGCGAAGTTCCAGCCCTGACCGTCAGGCCAGTGTTTGGCGGCGGGCATGTCTTTGGCGTCGCCCTGCGGCGCACCGGCGTCTACCCAGCGGACGATGGTCTCGACCTGGTCGTCTGTGAGGGATCGGTCATTCTTGAATTTCTGAATGCCGACGGTCCGATCGATTTGCCACGGCGGCATCTGGCGATCGCCGACGCGGGCCTTGATCGAACGCGCCCACGGCCGCGCCTCGGTGTATGTCATGAGCGACATCGGCGCCATCGAATCGGGCCGGTGGCACGCTTCGCATTTCTCCTGGAAGATCGGCGCGATGTCCCTGGTGAACGTCGGCGTCTTCGCGGCGTCGGCGGCTGCGGCCGCGGCTGGCAGCATCAGCGCCGCACTCAGCGCCCACGCACCGACCGCCAGGTTCCGCGCGTGTCCATACGTCAGTCGCATCATAGTGGTGCTCCCCGCCTATTCTACTGCACGGTCACTTTCACGTAGGTGTTGGTCCAGCAGCACTGAAAGCCGAAGCCTCCCTCACCCGATTCGTCGTTGGCCTGCACGCGCAGCAGGTAATCTCCAGGGGCGTCGAAGGTTGCCGCGGTGCCGATCATCGCGCCCTGTTGGTCGACGGGGATGCGCCCCTTGTCGAAGGTCACCTTTCCGGGACCGCGAAATTTGTGGAACGAGACGGTCGCCACCTTGGCAACGGGCCCAAACAGCGCCGGCGGTGGCTCGGCCTCACCCGGCGCCTTGGGATCCTCCACCCAGATGCTGATCGCGACGGGCCGGTTCACGGTTGCGGTGAGGCTGGCGGACACCCCCACCGGCGGACCGGTCACCTTCGCGCCACCCTGTGAAAAGGCGAGGACCGGTGGCTGGTTGCCCATGCCGAGTTCCTTGTACGGACTGATGGGATAGCCCTTGTTGAGGGTGAACGGAACCGACTGTGCCTCGCCGTTCGACACGATGGTCCATGTGACCGTCTTCGTTCCGAAATCCTTCGGCACTTTGACGACAAAGACTCCCCATTGCCGTCCCACCTCAAAGTGCGTCGGCTGCCCTTGATCGAGGGCGCCCGGTTCGAAGCGGTTGTTCGGCCCCACTGGGATGTCGAGGGCTTCCTTGGTATTCCGGTTGTAGTAGCCGATGAGCATACTGAAACTGCCGTCGGGATTCGCGTACCAGCCTTCGTACGCGGGCGTGATGCTGGAACCGCGCTCGCGGGGCGGATCGAGTGGCAGGTTCCTCTGAGGGCGTTGCGCACCGGCAGCGACGGCCCAACTCGTCACGATGCCGAGGCTCGCGGCCATCACCCGGTGACGATGTGTCATGAACACTGATGTACTCCGTTCTGCACGATGTTAATCGCACCGTCAAGGCTTCCGCCTGTTCTGGACATGGAAGAGTCGCCGCCGAACGGGTCGGCCGACGGCGCCGACTGATGTCCGCACGTTGATCCGCGCGATGTCCGCAGCGCGCGGATGGCCGCGCGCGGGCGCTGAGCCTCGCGCAGCTAGTGCTCTCGTCCGGGCTGCCTTGGATCAGTCGGTTCTCAGCGCGGCCAGCGGATCGACGCGAGTGGCACGCCGCGCGGGGACATAGCACGCCGCGAACGCGACGAGCGTCAACACGCTCGTCACTCCGGCCACCGAGAGCGGATCGTGCGTGCTGATCCCGAATAGCATACTGCTCATAAGGCGAGCGAGCCCAAGAGCGGCGGCGAGGCCGATGATGACACCCGCCACTATCAGCTTCGCCCCGTCCCGAAGCACCATCTGCACGATATCCCGCCGCTCGGCTCCAAGCGCAACACGGATGGCGATTTCGTGCGTTCGCTCTCCCACCCAGTGCCAAATCACCCCATAGATTCCCACGCAGGCCATCAACAGCGCCAGCGCGGCAAAGATTCCGAGCACAATCATCGCAAAGCGACGCGTCACCAGCCGGTCCGAAATGATTCCGTCCATCGCCTGCTCGCCGTACATGACCAATTGACCATTGATCCGTTCCAAGGCACGTCGAACGGGTTCGACCTGGGCGAGTGGCGCCTCGGTGGTTCGAAACACTATCCCCATGTCTCGGGCGGCAAGCGGCATCACATGAGCGGGCAGCTGGAACATCGAGAGATAACATTGCGGCCGGTCGGACGTCTCGCTCTCGTCGAGGCCGGACTGTTTCACGTGTCCCACGACTCCCACGACTTCGGCCGTCATGTTCAGAACGTCGATGTTGATGCGACGTCCGACGGGGTTCTGATCCGCAAAATGTTGCCTGGCAAACCGATCGTCAATCACCATCACTGGTGATGCATGCTCGTTGTCTTGGGGGGTCAGAAAGCGCCCGCGCCGCAGTTGAATGCGGGTGACCTTCAGATAGTTGGCGTCCACGATGTAAGAGATCGCCCACTTCATCTCCGCCGCTGTCGATGGCCTTGCGTCTCCCTGCAGCCAGAAGGGCAGCGTGCCGAAGTTGCCGGTCATCGGTACTGAATCGAGGCTGAGGGACGCCTCCTGAAGACCTGGAACGGTCTTGAATGCCTGGCTCATCTCCCGCCACACCGCCATCACATGGTCTGGCGTCGTGACCGACACAGGAAACGAGACTCGCGCGACCAGAAGTCGATCGGTGTTGAATCCGGGATCGATGCGTAGAACGGTAACGAGACTGCGGATCATCAGTCCCGCTCCAACCAACAGGACGCAGGCGAGCGCGATTTCCAAGACCACGAACACGCCTTGGGCGCGATGGTGGGCACCACCCGCACGCGGTCCTCGCTCTATCAGCCCTGCGTGAAGGTCGAGGCGCGAGGCTTTGAATGCTGGAACCAACCCGAAGAGAACGCCGACGGCGACGGATGCGATGGTCGTGAACAACAGCACGCGCTGGTCGACGCGGATCTCCTCGGCTCGAGGCAGCAGCACGTTCGGCAGTTCCGTGAGCGCAGCCTCGGTTCCCCAAAAAGCGGCCAGCACCCCGAGACCGCCTCCTGCCATGGCCAACAGCACGCTTTCGGTCAGAAATTGCCGGACAATGCGGGTCCGGCTCGCGCCCAGCGCCGCGCGAATCGCGACTTCGGTTGCGCGGCGGCTGGAGCGTGCCAGCAAGAGGTTGGCGAGATTCACCCCTGCGATCAGGAGCACAAACAGCACGGCCGTGACAAGGAGCAGGAGGAGCGAGCTGACAGATCCAACAACGACCGACTTGAGGGGAACCAGTGTGATGCCGATTCCTTTGTTGACCACGGGATACTGGTCGGCGAGACTCTGGGCGACGCTCTGCATCTCAGCGCTGGCCTGCTCAAGACTGACACTTGGCTTCAAGCGTCCGATCGCGTCCGTCCCCATAGACTGCTGGCGATTGCGAAACCCTGGCGCATTCCACGCGCCAATTGGCAGATACACGTCGCGGCGGTGGAAGTTTCCAGCGTAGTTCTGAAACGTGGCCGGGATGACGCCAATGATGACGTATGAGGTCCCACTCAGCGTCAGGGTCTGACCCGCGGCGGTCGGCGAAGAGCCGAACTTTCGTTTCCAGAAGCTCTCGCTGATCAGCGCCACCGGCACGGCGCCCAATCGATCGTCAGCAGGAAGGAAGGCACGACCATGAATCGGCTGCACCCCAAGCAACCGAAAGAAACTGGCCGAGACCATTTCCACAGGTACTCGTTCAGGCTGGCCCAGCCCAATCAGGTTCATGTCGTCCGGCCGGAACGCGGCAAGATCCGAAAAGGAGCGGTTCTCGCGCGCCCAATCGAGGAAATTGGCATAGGACGAGGACATCTTCTGCCAGCTGGCTGTCTGTGAGTAGAGCACGGCCAGTCGATCGGGTTCTGGATACGGGAGCGATTTCAGCAAGACAGCGTTCACGACCGAGAAGATCGCGGTCGTGACGCCAATGCCCAAGGCGAGCGTCACGACGGCGACCAATGTGACGCCGGGCTCCTTGATCGCTCGCCGCACCGCGTACTTGACGTCCTGTCGCACGTCCTCCGGCCACGTCAGCGATCGAACCTCTCGGTGGATTTGCTTCGCCTGTGTGATCCCCCCAAAGTCGCGCGCTGCTGCGAGTCGCGCGTCCTCGCGTGAGAGACCCCGGGCGACGTACTCGTCGGTGGCCTCCTCCAGATGACTGGCGATTTCATCGTCGATCTCGCGATCGTGCTGTCGCGATCGCGTGAGCGCCGCCAGCCGGCAGATGAACGTGCGGAGCGCTTTCATGACGCGTTCTCAGAGATCTTGAAAAACCGATCGACGATGCCATAGAGGACGTCGCTGCGATCGGGAGCCATGTGTTGGGAGCCTACAGCTGTATCTGTTGGCAGTCAACCTGTCAGGTTCGAGCGTGTCAGGTTCGAGCGGAGCGCGGCTCAAAGCTTCGGAGTCACGATGGCCGTCGCTGCACATTGTTGCAAGTAAATGACTTCTGGAATGGCTCGCCGTCCTGGACGATTTCCGCACCTGGCTGGTCCGTGAGGCGGCCTGAGCCTTGACATGCGACCAGCATGCACGCATGCTTATCACATGTCCAAGATGATCCAAATCAGGAACGTGCCGGACGCACTGCACCGCAAGCTGAAGGTCCGGGCTGCGGACTCCGGACAGACGCTCTCCGACTACCTCCTGGCCGAACTTGATCGTCTGGCGGCGCGACCCACGCGCGAGGAGATGCTGACCCGAATCCACAGCCGAAAGCGCGTGACGTTGAAGACGCCGGCCGCGGTGGTCATCCGGAAGGAGCGCGAGTCGGCGTGATCGTCGTCGACGCCTCGGCCCTCCTCGAATTTCTGCTGCAAACTCCGCTTGGCACCAGGGTCGAGGCCCGCCTTTTTCGAGACCAGGACGAGTTCCATTCGCCCCACCTGGCGGACGTTGAAGTGACTCAAGGCCTCCGACGCCTCGTACGGACAGGCGAGGTGTCACCTAACCGAGCGGCCGAGGCGATTGCGGATCTCGCCGACTTCGATCTCCACCGTCACCCCCATCTCGATCTCCTGACTCGCGCGTGGAAGCTGCGCGAGAACGTCACGGCGTACGACGCCATGTACGTAGCCCTGGCAGAGGCGCTCGATGCGCCGATTGTCACCTGCGACACGCCGCTCGCCAAGGCGCCAGGTCACCGGGCGCACATTGAAGTGATTGAGTGACGTGTTCAACAAGCGGGTGAGGAGCGCAGTTCGAAGGTGAGGGCGCGGAGGATCAGGATGGGATGATGGACCTGAATCCCATTATTAGTATCCCATCACACCACCCCACTCTTCAAGACTGTTTGTTGGTCGGCAGGACGGGTATCATCGCCGGGCCATGTCGAGAACCACGAACCGTAAAACGGCGCCCCACGATGGGGGCTCGGTGGAACATCGGCTCGCGCGTTTCCTGGACACGCCATTCCTCGCGCGGATCGTCCCACACCTCACGCCGGAGACGTTGCATCAGCTCATTCAATTTCGCGGGCTCGATGCGTGCGGCGAACTGGTCACGTCGGCCACACCCGCGCAGCTCACCTCCCTGCTCGACCTGGATCTGTGGCACCACGCGCAGCCGGGACGCGACGAACAGTTCGATGTCGATCGCTTCGGCGAATGGCTCGAAGTGCTGGTGGACACCGGAGACTCGGTGGCTGCACGCACCGTCGCCGCCCTCGACAAGCACCTGGTGATCGTCGGCCTCTGCCGTTACCTGCGTGTATTCGACCCTGGCACATTCGAACCGACAGAATCGAGTGATGACGAGCCGATGGATCGCAACGAGATGATGAACAGCGAGACGAGCGGTGACGTGCTCGAGTGTGAAGTGGGCGGCTATCTGGTGCGGGCGCGGAGA
>Ga0137409_10000813_pt1 | contig 34195 bp, 28 predicted proteins | sample CZODoug1_16funga_FD_122059 | JGI IMG/M metagenome (GOLD analysis project Ga0137409, IMG submission 122059) | Vadose zone soil fungal communities from Angelo Coast Range Reserve, California, USA - CZODoug1_16fungal (Hybrid Assembly) | ecosystem: Environmental > Terrestrial > Soil > Vadose zone... | reverse complement strand
TGTTCGCCGATTAAAGTGGTACGTGAGCTGGGTTCAGAACGTCGTGAGACAGTTCGGTCCCTATCTGCCGTGGGTGTCGGAGAATTGAGAGGATTTGTCTCTAGTACGAGAGGACCGAGATGAACGCACCTCTGGTGGAGCAGTTGTGGCGCCAGCCGCAGTGCTGCGTAGCTATGTGCGGACGGGATAATCGCTGAAAGCATCTAAGCGAGAAACCCACCTCGAAACGAGTTCTCCCTTAAGAGCCGTGGAAGACCACCACGTTGATAGGCCGGGTGTGTAAGCGCAGCGATGCGTTGAGCTAACCGGTACTAATCGCTCGTGTGAACTTGATCGTCTCTCATCTTCAATGCCCAAGGGTTTATTCCCTTGGCTTGAGGGTGTGACCGACCAGCTTGTCCGAAAGCCATGATCGGCGCCGTGACGCTTAGGCGTTGCGGCCGCCGATGATCGGCTTTCGATTCCTGTCCTTAGCCGGCCTGGTGGCAATTGCGGGGGGCCTGAACCCGATCCCATCCCGAACTCGGCCGTTAAACTCCCCAGCGCCGATGGTACTAAGTCTCAAGACTTGGAAGAGTAGGTCGTTGCCAGGCCTGCCAAGGACAGGATTGCCTCTTCATGAATGTTGATACGAAGCCGCCGCGGTTCATCCGCGGCGGCTTTTTGCTGTGTGGTTTCTTACTCCGTGATTTTACCACGCAATGCGCAGCAGGAGAGCGCAATGCAGCCAAACGTAATGCAACCAAGTGAGTTCGCCGCCTATCATCTGCCCGCGCTCGAGCGCGATGAGGCCAAGCATAACCTGATCGTCGCGGTGCTCGGCCGGCTCGCGAGCGAAAACCTACCCGAGCTGCAGTGGTGGTCGCTCGGCGAGCCGGGCCAATGCGCGATCAAGGCGCCGGCCTATCCGATCGTTCTGGGCGACGCGAATGCGGCGCAATGCCATGCGCTCGCCGAGACAACACGTTCGCTCGATTATCCGGCCGTGGTCGGCGCGGATGAGACCGCACGCTGGTTCGTCGAGCGTGCCACCGAGCTTGGCGTGACATTTCTCGCGCCAATTCCACAGCAGATCCTGGCACTGCGCGATCGGCCGGTCTATCCCGGCGTGCCGGGACAAGCCCGCCAGGTCGGCGCCGCCGACACGCCGCTGTTCTCGGAATGGACGATCGCTTTCGTGCGCGAGGCCATCCCGCACGATCCGGTGCCAACGCCGGAGCACCTCGCGCAGTCAGCCGCGTCTGGCCGCTTCCAGTTCTGGATCGTTGACCGCGAGCCGGTCTCGATGGCTGGCATCATGCGGCGCACGCGCAACGCCGGCGCGATCGCGGGCGTCTACACGCCGCCCAACCTGCGCGGGCGGGGCTATGCCGGGTCGGTGACCGCTGCCCTGGTCGACGCGATCTTTGCGGAAGGCCGGTCCATGGCCTGTCTCTATGTCGATCTGCGCAATCCCTATTCCGTCCGCTGCTACGCCAAGATCGGTTTCGCGCCGGTGTGCCGGTCCTGCTACTATCCGAGGGCCTCCGGGCCGGGCTGAACGTGGCCGTCGCTTGGCTTAAGTTGCGCATTGAGGAAGACGACGTTAAGAGCGGCTGTGACGTCAATGATGGTTTGCGCCCGATGGCAGAGCCGTTTCGCATCTATGTCGGTTGGGATGCCCGCGAGCCGGAGGCCTATGAGGTCGCGGAGTTTTCGCTCAAGCGCCGCACGTCGATCCCGCTCGCGGTGATGCCGATCAAGCTCGATGAATTGCGCGTACGCGGCCTCTATCATCGCGACCAGGATCCGCTCGCCTCGACCGAGTTCACCTATTCGCGCTTTCTCACGCCGGCGCTGGCCGGCTATCGGGGCTGGGCGCTGTTCTGCGACTGCGATTTCCTGTGGCTTGATGACATTGCGGGCCTCGTCGAATACACGCGCGTGCCGAAGGCGGTCTATTGCGTGCAGCATGACTATCGTCCGACCGAGACCACCAAGATGGATGGCGCGGCGCAGACAGTGTACCCGCGCAAAAACTGGTCCTCGCTGATGTTGTTCAATTGCGATCATCCGGCGGTCAAGAGTCTCACGCCCGAGGTCGTCAACCGCGAAAGCGGCGCCTATCTGCATCGCATGCAATGGGTCAAGGACGAGGACATCGGTGCGTTGCCGGTCGAATGGAACTGGCTTGAAGGCTGGAACCAAAAGCCCGCGCAAGGCACCCCGAAGGTCGTCCATTTCACGCGCGGCGGACCGTGGTTCGAGCGCTGGCAGAACGTCGACTATGGCGAGCTCTGGTGCGCGGAGCGCGACGAGATGCTGCGCCAGCGGCGCCTGTGAGCAACGGCGATGGCGGACGGCGCCACGGCGGATGCTCTCTATCGCGAGGCGCGCTCGCGCTGCCAGCAGGGCCTGATCGCTGAAGGCATTGATCTCGTGCGCAGCGCGCTCGTGCTCGATCCGAGCCAGGCGCGCTTCCACACGCTGCTCGGAATGGCGCTGAGCAGCGCCGGGCGCCATGCCGAGGCGCTGGAAAGCTTCGATCAAGCGATTACGCTTGGTGCCGCCGACGCGCATGGCGGCCGCGCCGACGCGCTGGTTGCGCTGGGCCAGCTTGCGGAGGCAGTCGGGAGCTTCGACCGCGCGCTCGCGCGTGATCCCAGCTCCGTCGCCGACTGGTGCAATCGCGGCGCCGCCCTCGTCGATCTCGACCGATTTGCTGAGGCCGCCGACAGCTTTGCGCGCGCGACTGCGCTCGCACCCGCCTTTGCGGAAGCGCACTACAACCACGGCAACGCGCTCGCCAAGCTCGCTCGCCATGCCGATGCGATCGCGAGCTACGACCGCGCGCTCACGCTCAAGCCCGACTATGTCGATGCGCTCAACAACCGCGCCAACGCACTCAATCAGCTCGGGCGGTTGCCGGAGGCGCTCGCGGGCATTGAGGCAGCGCTGGCGCTCGCGCCCGAACATGCCGGCGCGCTAGTCACGCGCGGCGTGCTGCTGCGTAAGCTCCGTCGTTCTGCGGACGCGATTGCGAGCTGTGAGCGCGCGCTCGCGCTCAAGCCAGACGATACCGATGCGCTCACGGTGCGCGCCGATCTCCTGACCGATCTTGAGCGTTTCGAAGAGGCCATCTCAACGCTCGACGGGATCATCGCGCTCAAGCCTGAGAATGTTGCAGCAAAATGGAACAAGAGTCTCATCTGTCTTGGCCTCGGCCGCTTCCAGGTGGGCTGGCCGCTCTATGAGCATCGCTGGGCCGGTGCGAACGGCCTGGTGCCGCGTGGCTACACGCAGCCACGCTGGAACGGTGGACGTATCGACGGCATCCTGCTGATCTGGGGCGAGCAGGGACTGGGCGACGAGATCCTGCACGCCAGCATGTTGCCTGACGTGATCGCGCGCACGCCGTCCGTCGTGTTCGAGGTCGAGCCGCGTCTTGCGCCGCTGTTCGCGCGATCGTTCCCCGGTGTCACGGTGATCGCTTGCCAGCCTGAGCTCTATGGGGGCAAGGTCGATGCGCAGGAGCCGCTGGCGAGCCTCGGCCGCTACTTGCGCCGAACCTTTGAGGACTTTCCGCGCTGCGAGCGCGGCTATCTCGTTGCCGACGCGGCACGCGCGCAGGCGCTGCGTCAACGGCTCGCGGGCGACGGGCGCAAGGTCATCGGGCTCTCGTGGGTCAGCAAGGCGCCGGTCGGCGGCGCATCCAAAAGCGCGCGGCTTGCCGATTTCGAGGCGTTGCTGCGGCTGCCTGGTTGCCGCTTCGTCGACCTGCAATATGGCGACACCGGCGAAGAACGTGGGGCGCTCGCGCGCGATCTGGGGGTCGTGGTGGAGCGCCTTGGCGACATCGATAACACCAATGATCTCGACGGGCTTGCGGCGCTGATGAGCGCCTGCGACGCGGTCGTCACTGTGAGCAACACCACAGCGCATCTTGCCGGCGCGCTCGGCCGTCCCACCTTCGTGATGGTGCCGCATGGCTACGCTCGCATCTGGTACTGGTTTCATGACCGCAATCAGAGCCCCTGGTATCCGCGCGTCGCGGTGCGGCGACAGCAAAGCGGCCAGCCCTGGGCGGATGTGGTGGCAGCGATCGCGCGCGAGGTTTCGGCGCTTGTCGACTCCGCGCGGGATTGACGCAACTATTTCCCGGCGGTTTCCCCCATCACTTCGAGCCTGCGCCGAAAAGCCTTCGGCTTGTCCACAAACAGACGTCGGGCAAGACGGCGTGCAGCGCGAATGTGATCGGAGGCGCGTTCCTCAATCGCGGGCATGAGGCGCGTCTGCCAGCGCGCCAGCGGCCCGCCCGGCTCGGTCATGCGCGTAAGCAGCAGGAGATCCTGGTGCTTGCCGAGCCGGTCACGCAGCCGTTGCGCCTCGCCGATCCACATCTTGCCGAAGCGCCGCCAGAGCGGTGCCACGATGTCCATCTGATGACGGTGCGTGACGATGCGCTTGCGCAGCTCGTGCAGCTCGACACCATTTGCATCTGAAAATCTTTCCGGCAGCGCGTTGCGGGCCGCGCGGTAGCCGCTGGTCAGGCGCTCGGCCAGGTCTGGAAAGGTCAGAGAATGCAAGGGCCATAGCTCGACGCTGGCAGTGGCCTTGTCCAGGGCGCGGGTGAGGCGGACGCGCATGTCGGCGTTGAGCGTGTTGGTTTCCGCGCTCTGGCGCAGCTCTTCGATCCGGCTTCGCAGCGTTGCGAGTGAGCGTTGTGACAGGTCGCCATGGCCGGCGAGATCGCTGAGCGCATCGAGCGCGGACTGCGCATCGCGCGCGCCGCCCAGTGCACGGGCGAAGTCGCGCGCCTCGTCGCGCAATGCCCTGCCGTCGGTGCCGAGAATCGGTCCAAGCAGGCGCAGAAGCGCGCGCCAGCGCTTCATGTGTCGGCGGAAATCATGCACGGCCTCGGCGGCCGGACGCTTCGGATCCGCAATCGCAGCCCGAGCGTCAGCAAGGATTGCGCGCGCAATGCGGCGCAAAGCCTCGTCCACCGCCACATCCGCCTGCAAGGAGGGCTCGTCGTTCATGTGACAATTTTGTGACAAACAAGATATGGGGTAACGAACGCGTGAGGCCGCAAGAAACGCTGGTTTTGGCTCACTTTCAAGGGGTGTCTTGCGCTTTGGCGGCGGTGAAGATCGAAAGTCATCATTGGCGCACATGCGCCGCCAAGCCCACCGCGAACCAAGGGAAAGGTCGATCGCAGAGCGCACGATTTCATAGTGAGCGGCTCGGCCACTCACTAGCCCTGGAAGGCCAGCTCCCGGTCGCAACGGCGACGATTTCAGACGGGAGCCGGAGTTTAGCGGAGGTATTCTCAAAACGTTCCGATCGGGTTCGCCGGCGAGCCCGTGCCGCCGCGAATGGGCAGTGGAGCTGCCGTCAGCAGAAAGTCCCATCGGTTCCGAGCCGCCGCCGCATCCCCGAGCGCCTCCAGATCGCAGTTATCGAACAGGTGGACGCCGAGATACACAAGCGCGAAATCATGAACGGCGCCCCGCAGCTCCGACGGGGAAACATATTGCGGATGATCGCTGCCGAGGATGGCAATGTCGCGTTGCTTGAGCCAGGGGATGACTGAAGGATCAAGTCCTGCCGACTTCCCGCCTTCGGCGCGGCCGCGCAGCCACGGCCCGACTGCCTGCCGGCGAGCCCACACACCGGTGCGCACGAACAGCGCATCGCCGGCCGACACTCTCACGCCGGCCCTTCTTTCCCATGCCTCCAGGTCCTCGACATAGATCGGCGTGCCAGGCTCCAGATACGGGAGCCCCTTGAGCCGCGGAATGTCGAGCAGGATGCCGCGCGTGAAAATCCCATTCTTGAGATTGTGGATGGAATTCTTCTGGTGGCCGGCTTTCAACACGGCATCCGGATCGGGCTTGTAGCCGTTGTAGAACACCCCGTTCTCGTTGATGTGGGCGAGTGAATCCAGATGACAGTGGGCGATGCCGTGGTAGCGTACGCTGATCCGGTCGTTTCCGATTGCAAGCATTTCGTGCTCGTAAGGAAACGGATTATCGACCGCCTTGACAGTATCGGCGTCGCCTGCAAGCGAAACCGAGAACCCCTCATTGACGAGCGCGGCCGCCTCTTTTCGCTTCGCCGGCGTGATCAGGTTGAGGGCGCCGATCTGGTCGTCCTTGCCCCAGCGTCCCCAGTTGGAAAGATCTTTCTTCCAGCTTTCGTATTCGGCGGCGGTGACCACTCGCCGCGGTACTGTCTGGGACGAAAGCTGCTGAGCCGTCAGCCCCAAGATCGATGCTACCAATAAAGTCAGCGCAAAGCCTCGCATGCCGTCCTCCCGTGTTGTTGGAATTCAATGCTGCGTCACAGGCACGTACACTGTACTCTACAACGCGGGGATGATCACCGCATCGATCCATTCGGTTAGCGCATCCAGCATCTCGCTGCGCACCTGCGGATCCTTACGGCCGGTCCGTGCCGGCACATGAAACGAATGATCGGCGTCCTGGAACAGCTTCAACACCGCGCGCTTGCCGAGCGCCGCGCACAACGGCTCAAGCTCATCCAACATCGCGAGCGCATCGCGCGTGCCCTGCAGGAACAGCATCGGCACCTCAATCTCGAAGAGATGCTTGCCGCGCTCGGATGATGGCTGCTTGGCCGGGTGGAGCGGGAAGCCGAGAAACGCGAGACCGCGAACCGTGGGTAGCGGCGTGATCGCCTGGGCCTGCGATGTCATGCGGCCGCCGAACGACTTGCCGCCGACGATCAGCGGCAGCTTTGGCAAGCGCCGTGCGGTCTCGGCCACTGCGGCGCGGACGGTCGCGTGCGCGAGCTTGGGCGGATCCGGGCGCTTGCCACCCTTTTCCATGTACGGGAACTGATAGCGCAGCGTCGCGACTCCACGCTCGGCCAATTCCCGCGCGACCGCGGCCATGAATGGGTGGGTCATGCCGGCACCGGCACCGTGCGCCAGTACGTAGCAGGCCCGCGCCTTCGCTGGAGCGAGCAACAAGGCGGAGACGCGCGTGGCGTCGTCGACCGCCACTACAACAGGCTCTGCATCATTGGTCATTTAGTCGGCACGAATGCTCCCGGGTCGATGCTGCCTCATGGCTCATATCCCTCAATCGCTGCTGGCATCAAGCGCGCTTTGGCCTACATTGGATGCAAAGCTGATGGAGTCAGTTCAATGTGCCGTAACATCCGCACTCTGTTCAACTTCGAGCCGCCCGCGACCGAGGACGAGATTCGTGCCTCCGCGCTGCAGTTCGTGCGCAAGCTGAGCGGCTTCACGGAGCCCTCGAAGGCTAACGCGGCTGCGTTCGACCGAGCCGTCGATGACGTGTCGAAGGCGGCGCGCCGGTTGTTGGCGTCGCTCGATACCGCTCGCCCGCCCCGCAACCGCGAGGTCGAGGCAATGAAGGCGAAAGCGCGGTCGCGCGAGCGGTTTGCGTAGACGACGATCGATCAGTCGCCCACAGATGCAGAAGCTGGTTTGGTGGGTATTGCGCCGGCCGGGCGCTTGCAAGGGTGATGGGGGTTACCAAGCCTGCGCCCCAGGCCTGCCGCATTTGTGCCCGGCAGTCGCCGCCGTCGGAGGGTAGCGCAACGGCGTCGGGTATCGGGTGTGGCGCGAAGGGATGGAGGACGGGAGTGCCGGAGGACCTCAAGATTGATGCCGAGTCGTCCGAAAACAAGCGCAAACTAGGCACAGCCTGGGTCACGACGGTGTTCTCGGCGGCCGCGCTCTTGTTCTCGGCCTACAGTCTGTGGGAGAGCCGATTGAAGCAACCCGATCTGCGAGTGTTCGTGCCGTCGGTGATCGAATATTCAGCGCCTTATCAGAACAACAATTTCGAGGCGATCATCATTCCAGTTACGATCTCAAACGAAGGTGCGCGCACCGGTACGGTGCTCTCGCTCGAGCTCGATGTAACCGATTCCAAGACCAACCAGACCAAGCGCTTCTACGCCGCTAATTTCGGACGCTGGACCATGGAGCGCACGCGCAGCGGCGCCTATCAGGCGTTTGCGCCGATCGCGCTGGCCGGTTACTCGAGCCGGACCGAGACCGTGCAGTTCTATACTCGTGGTGAGGAAGAACAACCGCCCCAGATCATCCGTGAAACTCAGCCCTACCGCTTCACGATAACGCTGCGGGACGTGGCCGACGATCGGCGAACGCCCGCTACGATCAGTTTCGAGCGCGAGCTGCGCCACTATGATGCGCGCGCGTTTACCAACGGCACGTTGTGGCTCTACCCGAAAGACTGGCACACCGCGAGCAAGGTTGCGGCTCCCTAGTGGCCAATATTGATGCGCGAATTGTTTGAATCGTCATGAGCGCGTTTGCGCGCGTCCCCAACGCGCTATGCCCGGCCATGACGTCGAGAGTGTGCCAGTGTGCCAATTGTTGCTAAAGTTGTTATAAGCTTGCGCGTTCTGGCTGGCCAAGGCGGGCTTGCCTGCAGGCAGGAGCGCCATGGGTGCGGCGAAGTTGTCACCACTGTTGATCTGGGCGGCCGCGAGTTGGAACTCGCCGGCGGCAGCCCAGCCCGACCTCTATCGCGGCAAGACCATCAACCTCATGGTGGGCTCCGGCGAGGGCGGTGGCTTCGATCTCAGCGCCCGCCTGGCGGCGCAGTTCCTCCCGCGCTTCATTCCCGGCAGTCCCACCATCGTGGTCCAGAACATGCCGGGCGCCTCGGGGCTGCGAGTCGCCGAATACATGTCCAACGTTGCGCCGCGCGACGGCAGCGTGATCGCCATCACGCAGCCCTCGATGGTGCAGCACAAGGTGCTCAACGCATCGGCGCGCTTCAACCCGGCCGAATACGCCTGGCTGGGCCGCCTTGGCGGCTTTGTGACGTTCGCGGTGGTCTGGCACACCGCGCCAGCGCAGACCGTGGAAGAGGCCAAGCATCGCGAGCTGATCCTGGGGGCGGTCGGGCCGTCGGGGCCGGGCGCCATGCTGCCGGCAGCGCTCAATGTGCTCGCCGGCACCCGGTTCACGATCGTGAAGGGTTACAAGTCGGCGGCCGAGATGGGGCTTGCGGTCGAGCGCGGCGAGATCCATGGCTCGGGCTCTGCCTCTTACGAATATATCAGTAGCAAGGGCTGGCTCGACAAGAAGCTCGCCCGCATGCTGTTCACCATCGGGCTCGCACGCAGCCCCAAGGCGCCCGACTCGCCGACCGTGGTCGAGCTTGCGCCCGACGCGAGGGGCAAGAACATCATGCGGCTTGCGGCCAGCGCCTCCGAGATCGGCCGCTCGTTCCTGGCGCCGCCCGGCACGACGCCTGAGCGCCTGGCGATCCTGCGGCAGGCCTTCGCCCGGATGGTGCAGGACCCGCAGCTCATCGCCGAGTCGGTGCGGCGCGGGCTCGAGGTGGAGCCATTGCCGCCTGAGGGCATCTTGAAGATCGTGGCAGATGATTTGAGTATGTCGGCAGACGTGGTCGAAGGGCTGCGCGCCATCATGGAGCAAGAAAAATGAGCGCAAGACAAATGAGTGACCAATCGGCACTGCGGACGGATACCATCGTATCCGATGACTTGGCGCAGAAGTTCAAGACCGAGAAGGACACTCCCTATCTGCGCTGGGTGCGCGAGGAGGGGCTCGAGATGCGCAGCGCCCACTATGTGCCCAACCTGCGCACCATCGACCTCAAGCCCTGGGCGCGGCGCGGCGGCAGCGCCGTCTTTCTCAATCACGACGCCTCGCGTACCGGCAATGATTGCTATGTCTGCGAGATCCCGCCGGGCGGCAAGCTCAATCCGAACCGCCAGCTGTTCGAGGAGATGGTCTACATCCTGGACGGACGCGGCTCGACCACAGTGTGGAACGATGCTGGCGCGCGCGTGACCTTCGAATGGAAGGCGGGCTCGATCTTCGGCATCCCGCTCAATTGCTGGCATCAGCATTTCAACGGCTCGGGCCAGGCGCCCGCGCGTTTCGTGTCGGTGACCAATGCGCCGGTCGTGATCAATCTGTACGAGGACATCGATTTCGTGTTCGGCCATCGCCGCGACTTCAAAGGCCGTTTCAATGGCGAGCCGGACTATTTCGCGGCCGGCAAGGAGCTCGACGGCTGGACGCTGCACACCAATTTCATTCCTGATGCAGTCAACCTGCCGCTGCCGCTTGCGGAGGTCCGCGGCGCCGGCGGCGGTCACGTGCGCTTCAGTCCGGCCAGATGCTCGCTGACGGCGCACATCTCACAGTTCCCGGTCGCGACCTACAAGAAGGCGCATGCGCATGCGCCGGGCGCGCATGTGATCATTCTCAGCGGCGAAGGCTACTCGCTGATGTGGCCGGATGGCTGGGACGAGCCCGTGCGCCATGACTGGGAGGTCGGCACCATGATCGTGCCGCCGAACGCGGTCTATCATCAGCATTTCAACACCGGCAAGACGCCGGCGCGCTACCTGGCGTTCAAATATGCGGGCTCGCCGCGCAACTCGCAGGGCGTGCTCTTGTGTTTCATGAGCCGCCGCGTCGGCGGCGATCAGCTCGACTACGCCGACGAAAGCACGGAGATACGGCAGATGTTCACCGACGCGCTCGCGCGAAATGGGCTGAGCTCGCGGATGGATGAGCATTACCACAAGGAGCTGGAGACCCTGCCGCCCAAGCCGTGAGGTGGCGTGGTTCGGCGGCTGGCGCCCGCTCGCTCTGGCCTCCGCTTTAGCGGTGCCGGGCAAGGCTTGCGCAAAGTCGCCCGAAAAGCGCCGAAAACCAAAGGGTTTGCCGAGCACCGAATGCCCTGAACAAGCGCGATAAAATTGCCCGGCGCCCTTCCCAAGCGGGGAAGCGATTGCTACATAAGCCCCGTCGCGCGGGGCCGCCCGCGCCCTCGATTCCCACGTCCCGGCACGCGGACCAAAGTCCGGCTGGGGCCAAGATGTAAGGTTTAACGCGGGGTGGAGCAGCCCGGTAGCTCGTCAGGCTCATAACCTGAAGGTCATAGGTTCAAATCCTATCCCCGCAACCAAGATAAGCCCGGCAGATCAGGCGGTTACGCCCGGTGTGTCGGGCTTTTCATTGTGACGCTGCTTTTTCAGCAAGATCGGACTCAGCGACGCGACCACCCATGAAAGGTCACTGTCGTACATCCTTGAGCCCGCAGGGCTGATGGCCGAAGCCAATGACTGAGAAGAGTGCGCCGACAGAAAATGTCGATAAGGCTCCACGAGCACGAGGAGAAATTGCGTGCTGAGAGCCTCGCCCTAATTGCGAAGTATATGGATTTGACGGACCCTGGAAGCTGGTCCAGGAGGCAATGAACGTCATCTATGCGTTCGCGAACGACCATGTTCGCGGCAGCGACGATGAGCTGACGTTGCAGCCAGGGCGGCACCGCGATTATTTTTTGGCGGCTGGGAGTTGCCAGGTCCCGATCCGGACGCGGCGATACAGGAAGCTCGTGTTCGAGCGAGTGGATCGTAGTCTAATCGAAAGAGCGCGCGGCAGTTTGTGTGGGCATGGAAAGAAACGCAGGAGAGTAGAACGTATGCAGCGCTTGTAAGCATGACGACGATCGCTTCGTCCGGGTTGGGCAAGGAGCTGCCTGTCGGGATTACGCTTCTGCCTTCTTTCCGATTATGCAGAAACCATTGCCGAATGGATCGCTGCAAAACGCGATGGGCGGGCGTTCTCCACCTTCGAATTTTTGCTCGCATTTCGCGCCAGCGTTCAACGCGTTGACCAAGACACGCTCAAAATCCTCGACATGGAAGTCGATGTGAACCGGCGTCCAGTGCCGCTCATATCGGCGAACGTCGTCCGACCCCTTCGCGGGTTTGGTTCCTGCTCGTTTCTCAATCAAGCCGATTTGGGAGCTGCCACATTTGAGAATGACATACGTCGCGACAGGTCGAGCGACTTCGACAAGACCCAATGCATCACGATAAAATCTTAGCCCTTCATCGAGCTGTGGGACGTCAATCGTAACAGAGTAGTTCATGTTTAATCCCGTACATCGTCTTCACGATTGTAGCATGGTAAGCTGCCGATGTCGGCCGCGGGGTCAGGATCGAGAAAACTCACAGTGAGTATAACGAGTCCGCTTTCGGGTGGCTATCGTTTGACCCTCATAACCTGAAGGTCATAGGTTCAAGCGTGTCAGGAGACTGGGGCGCAGAGCTTCTTGGGCGCAGACCCGGGGCGCCGCACAAGCAGGACTGTGGAAAGGTGCAGGGGCAGTCGAGGTAGCTTGGATGGGCCGGTCCCAATGTGGTACGCTCGCGCCATGATCCTGCACTTGGTCAGAGTCGTGGCTCTGCTGGTCGCCGCCTGCTTGGCGCCGTCACTGGCGTATGCCCACGCCGGGCACACGCATCATGCAGACCATGCGTTGGCGCCGGCGGATATCGCTGCCCCTGTGACGGCCGGGCACCAGGATCAGATCGCCGCGACCGTCATTGTGAAAACGGCGGTGGCGAGCGCCCCGTCGTCAGCCGATCGCGTAGGCTGCGTAGGTCATTGTTGCAGCGGCGTTGCCGGAATGCCCTGCTGCGGAGCGGTGCTGGTGCCCGAGATCTCGGCGGCGCCTGACATGTCAGTCTCTCACCTGGTCCGGTTCGCTCGGGCAATTGCCTTGCTTGGCTTGCCGCCGGAAGCGTTGCCCAAACCGCCAAAGTTCCTCGGCTGAACGGAATAGTCCGTCGCGCGCGGTCCAAGTGGGCTGCACGCTCGGACATTCGCTGTTCAACGCAGGGTTTGTCGTGACAAGCGCACTTGTCGCCTGCGCGACCTGCCTGCATGCGCCAGGCAACGCGGATTGAAATCATGTGCCATCGTGGAGCGAGGTCCACCGCCGTCGCGCGGTCGCGATCTTCGTGGCGGCAATGGATCAGGACCATCTTGGCCTTGCCCCTGGCCGCTATGGCTGCAGGGTGCTGGGCCGTGCCGCCGGCACCTTTGGTGGGCGCCGAACCGTCGGATCCGTCTGCGCGCACCCGTCCGGTGGAATATCGCTCCACAGTTGCGCCCTACAAAACGCAGCGGCCGGTCGAGCCGAAGCCCTGGCAAGAGCAGAACCAGCAAGTGGCGCCTCCACCGAGGCAGTGAGGTGGCAAATGCGAGCAGCGCTCGCCATCGCATCGGCATTGCTGCTGTCGGCGTGCCAAACATGGTCGACCGACGGCGGCATGAATGTGGTTGCTGGCATCATCGGTCATGACCTGAATAAAGACGTCGTGGCATTGCGAACGCCAGAGGAGACGCAAGCGGCGCGCGCCAGGGTCGGGGCGTTGCTGCGTCGGCCGTTGACCGCCGATGCGGCCGTGCGGATCGCGCTCCTCAACAATCGAGGTTTGCAGGCTGCCTATAACGAGCTTGGCCTCGCCGAAGCCGCGATGGTGCAGGCGAGCCTGCCGTCCAATCCGACCTTTTCATTGAGTCGAGTTTCGACCTCCATCGAGATCGAGATCGAGCGAAGAATCGTGGCCGACATCCTGGCGCTGGCAAGCTTGCCGGCTCGCGCAGAGATTGCCGCCGACCGGTTCTGGCAGGCGCAGCTCCGTGCCGCCGAGGAGACGTTGCGCGTCGCCGCCGAAACCCGGCGCGCGTTTTATCGCGCAGTTGCGGCACGCGAGCTCGGCGGATTGCTCGAGCAGGCAAAGTCCGCTGCCGAAACCGCAACCGAGCTCGCGCGGCGGCTGGGCGAGACCGGCGCGATGAACAAACTCGATCAGGCGCGCGAGCAGGTGTTCTACGCGGAGGTCACGGCGCAACTGGCCACCGCCCGCCAGCGCGCTGCAAGCGAACGGGAGCGCCTCACCCGGCTGATGGGCTTGTGGGGCGGCGATCTCGATTTCAAGCTGCCAGACGTGTTACCGCCACTTCCACCGCTCAAGGCGCTGCCGGCAATCGAGACCGAGGCAGTGCGGCGGCGCGTCGATCTTCAGGTCGCGCGAATCGAGCTCAATGCGCTTGCCAAGTCCTACGGGCTGGCCAATGCAACACGATTCATCAATCTTCTTGAGATTTCGGGCATCTCGAAGACGCAACGGGAGGTAGACGGCGCGCGCGGCAGCGGGGGTGGCGTGGAAGTCGAATTCCAGCTGCCGATCTTCGACTTTGGCGAGGGGCGCGTGCGCCAGTCCGAGCAGACCTACATGCAGGCGTTAAACCGGCTCGTCGAAAGAGCGGTCAACGTTCGCTCGGAAGCACGCGACGCCTATCGCAACTATCGTTCCACCTACGACATTGCCCGGCACTACCGGGACGAGGTGGTGCCGCTGCGCAAGATCATCTCGGACGAGATGATCCTTCGGTATGGCGCCATGCAGATCGATGTGTTCGCGCTGCTCGCGGAGGCGCGGCAGCGGATCAACTCCAGCGTATCAGCGATCGAGGCGCGGCGTGAATTCTGGCTCGCCCATACCGATCTCAGCGTTGCAGTGGTCGGCGGCGGCCCATCCGGGACCAACGAAGCGTCAAGAGCAATGGCGGCCGGCAATGCCGAGCCGGGTGGCCGCCACTGACTGTCAAGGAGAATGACCATGATGTCACGAAGAGGTTTCGTTGGATCGGCGGCCGTGCTCGCCGGCGCGAGCCTCGTGAGCGGGCGAGCCCAGGCGGCGAGTGTCCCGGAGGCGCCGACCACGACGTCCAATATCATGCAGCCGCCGCTCGCCCCATCAGGCGGACAGAACTATCAGCCGGTGGTGACCCTCAACGGCTGGACGCTGCCCTGGCGCATGAATGGCGACTGGAAGGAGTTCCACCTCGTCGCCGAGCCGGTTGTGCGTGAATTCGCACCCGGAATGAAGGCGCATCTGTGGGGCTACAACGGTCAGTCACCAGGCCCGACCATCGAAGCTGTTGAAGGGGACAAGGTTCGTATCTTCGTCAGCAACAACTTGCCTGAGCACACCACGGTCCACTGGCACGGCATGCTCCTCCCGAACGGCATGGATGGCGTCGGCGGTGTCACGCAGCCGCACATCGAGCCCGGCAAGACCTTCGTCTATGAGTTTGTGCTGACGAAGAGCGGCACCTTCATGTACCACCCGCACTCGGACGAGATGGTTCAGATGGCGATGGGCATGATGGGGATGTTCGTCGTTCATCCGCGCGAGCCTGCCTTCCGACGCGTCGATCGTGATTTCGTTTTTATCATGGCCACCTATCTGATCGATCCCGGGACATATCTTCCGAAGGTCAATGAAATGACCGACTTCAACATGTGGACCTGGAATAGCCGCGTGTTTCCCGGCATCGACTCCATGCCGGTGCGCCTCGGCGATCGCGTTCGGGTTCGGATGGGAAATCTCACGATGACCAACCATCCTATTCATCTTCATGGCCACCACTTTGCGGTGAGCTGCACCGACGGCGGCTGGGTGCCCGAGACAGCGCAGTGGCCGGAGACCACCACCGATGTCCCGGTTGGGGCGGTTCGGGCGATCGACTTCAAGGCTGATGCGCCTGGCGACTGGGCCTTCCATTGTCACAAGTCGCATCACACGATGAACGCCATGGGGCACGATGTGAAGAATTTGATCGGCGTGCAAATGCGAGACCTGTCCAGAGTCATCAGTAAGCTCGTCCCGGATTTCCACGCCATGGGCTCGGCTGGAATGGCCGACATGGGATCGATGGAGCATCCCATGCCGGACAACACGCTGCCGATGATGACCGGCTTCGGCCAGTTTGGGCCGATCGAAATGGGCGGCATGTTTACGTTGATGAAGATCCGCGAAGGGCTTGCAGCCGGCGACTACACAGATCCTGGACCCTACAAGCATCCTGCTGGAACGGTGGCTTATGAAGTGGAGGGCCCGGCTGCGGCTCCATCGCGCGCTGGCAACCGCAGCACAAGCCCGACAGGACCCAAAGCAGTCAGGCCCGTTAACGGCAAGAGTAACCACAGCAAACACTGAACAGGAGCGAGCAATGAATCGAAGACAAGTTCTCACATCAGCGGCGTGGTTCGTTGCAGCAGCGAGCTCGACCGTAACCATGGTCGTTGTTCCAGTGCCGGGACTGGCGCACGAGGGCCACGACCATGGCGCCTTTTCCGCCGGTGAACCTGGCGATCCAAAGAAGCCCTCCCGCGTTATCAAAGTGAGGATGCGTGAGGAAGGGAACAAGAAGTTTTTTGAGCCTGCGCGCATTGAAGTACGCCGCGGGGAACAGATCCGGTTCGCGCTGCAAAACGACGGCAGCGGACCCCATGAATTTGTCCTTGCCACGGCTGTTGAAAATCGCAAACACGCGGACGAGATGAAGAAGCTGCCAGAGATGGAGCATGATGATCCCAACGCAAGGCGGGTTCAACCATCCACGAGTGCAGAACTCGTGTGGAAGTTTACCAAGCGCGGTGAATTCCAGTTTGGGTGCGTCATCCCCGGTCACTACGATGCGGCCATGTTTGGCGCCATTGTCGTGAAGTGACCCCGAACCCTCGCATGAAGGGAAGCAGTTATGCGCAGTATGCGTACCACCATCGTCATCGCAAGCAGCGTTCTCGCGCTGACATTCACGGTTTCCGTGCAATCGACGCTCGCCCAGTCCGAAATGGTCGACGGGCAAGTCACTAAAGTCGACGAGCCCGCCAAGAAGATCACGCTGCGGCACGGACCGATCAAGAAGTTCGGGATGGACGAGGGGCACACTATGGTTTTTGGCGTTCAAGACCCGGCAATTCTAAAACAGGTCAAGGCTGGTGATAAAGTCAGGTTCATGCCAGACCGGGTGAACGGCCAGTTTGTGGTCACCAAAATCGAGAAGGCGGGTTGATGCGGCGCTAGCTGGCCGCGACGGCTAAAAAAATAGGGAGCGAATGCAATGCGCCGCCTGGCACTCCTGCTCGCAGTCATACTGGCGTGCGTGGTGCAGTCCGCGGTCGCGTGGGCGCACGCATCTCTGGTCCGGACGGACCCGGCAGATGGCGCGACAGTGGCGGGACCTCCGGTAACGCTAAGCCTCATTTTCAACGAGCCGGTGTCGCCCCTGATCATGCGCTTGATTGGTCCTAATGGTGAGACCACGACCGCGGAGGCGACGGCTGAGAACGTCACTGTCTCGGTGAGGCCCCGGGAGCTCGCGCGCGGCACGCACGTCCTGAGCTGGCGCGTCGTTTCAGCGGATGGGCACCCGCTGGGTGGCGCGCTGACGTTCTCGGTTGGAGCGCCCAGCCCAATTACTGCTTCCCCTCAGACCCAATCTGACGGCGCGGTCCAAACCGCAATCTGGCTGGCGCGGCTCCTATTGTACGTCGGCCTCTTCATAGGCATCGGAGGTGCTGTATTTGCTGCCTTGATTGCAGACGCGCGACCCCTGCCTGGCCGTATCGAAACATGGCTAGGGGGAATGATGGTGTGCGGGCTTGTTGCCTCGGTTCTCTCGGTGGGTCTCCAGGGATTGGACGCTCTCGCGTTGCCGCTATCCGACCTGCCGCGATCGCAGGTCTGGGCGACAGGACTGTCGACATCTTATGCATTAACGGCGCTCACGGCAGCGGCCGCGTTCATCTTCGGTTTGGCTAGTCTGCGATGGTCGCAAGGCTTCGTGGCCAAACCAATTGGGTTTGCCGCTGCCTTGGCTCTTGCTTTGGCGCTTGCCATGAGCGGACATGCAAGCACAGCCGAGCCCCAGGTCCTCAGCCGCTTCTCCGTCTTCTTCCATGTCCTGTGTGTGGCCTTCTGGATCGGAGCGTTCTTGCCGCTTCTTGCCATCTTGTACCGCCCGCAGGGTAACGAGGCTGCACTCGCACGATTCTCGCGACTCATTCCGTTTGCACTTGTCGCCTTGGCGGCGAGCGGGATTTTTCTGATCTATGTGCAATTCGATCGCTTCGACGCCTTTTGGACGACAGATTACGGCCTGGTCCTCTCCGCGAAGGTTTCTGCGGTGGTGGCACTCTTGGCGCTCGGAGCAGTCAATCGTTACATCCTTGTGCCTCGTTTTGAAGCAAGAGGCGAAGCCGCTGCTAAACCGCTCGGTACTTCGTTTGCTGCCGAGTTCGCAATTGCGATTGCAATACTTGGAACTGTAGCGCTTTGGCGATTTACGCCGCCCCCGCGCGCGCTTGCAGTCGCCGAACCGATCCCTATCCACCTTCACAGCGCGAAGGCGATGGCTCAGATCGAGATCGAGCCGGTCCGTGCCCGCGGGGCAAATGTCCTCTTTCAGGTAAGCAACGGTGAATTGGAGCCTATTCCAGTCAAGGGGTTGTCATTCATTCTCTCGAACCCCGCCGCCGGCATAGAGCCAATGCGACGTGAAGCCGTAAGTGAAGGCGAGGTGACTTGGCGTATCGACGACTTGCGAATTCCACTTGCCGGCCGTTGGCACGTGCAGGTCGAAATCCTGATCAACGACTTCGAGAAAGTGACGCTGGAGGATGATGTGCAGCTTCCACGCGCACCATGAAACGGAAAGAGGGAGACACAGATGTTTCGACTTTCGCTCGCTATCGCTACGCTTGTCGCTGCCTGCAGCTTTGCGCAGGCGCAGCAGCGCCCCTATGAGGGGCTTCAACAGCGTAGTATCAAGGCCCTTTCCGATCAGGATCAGGCGGACTTGCGCGCCGGACGAGGGATGGGATTTGCGCTTGCAGCCGAACTCAATGGCTATCCCGGCCCGGCGCACGTCCTGGAGCTCGCGGACAAACTAGCTCTGATTGCCGAACAGAGAGCGAAAGTGCAAGCGCTCTTCGACCGCATGAAAGCTGAAGCCGTCCCTGTAGGCGAGAGTCTAGTAAAGCTCGAAGCAGACCTTGACCGCCAATTCGCGTTGAAAATGGCCACCGAACGTTCGGTTGCAGATGCCACCGCCGTCATCGGCACCACACAAGGCGTGGTCCGAAATGTGCATCTGAAATTCCACCTGCTGACGATCGAAGTGCTCACACCGGAGCAGGCCCGGCGATATTCAGAACTGAGGGGTTATACCGACACAAGCCGGTCCACGCCCCATCATCGGATGCATCCGCGGTGAAGGCACGCGCGCCGTCACGCGTGTCGCATTTCGCGCAACGCGTATGGAGCGTCCGGGATCATGCGCCGCGATGGTCCTCCGTCACGCGTGACCGCTCGGCGTCGAACACGACCGACTTGATGGTGAAGCGCCGCATCGCGCGCGGATCGAGCCGCGGCCAATATCCGACTTTGAGATGAACAGCGCCTTCCGCGAACGTTAGCGGAGGATCAAGCAGGCGATCGTGCGGCTTCAGGAAGCCGTTGAACTCCCCGGCATTGCGAATGGTCGAGCGGGCGACCGCGGCCTCCAGCCAGCCATGGACCTCGCTGCCAAGGCCGTCACCCAGCACCGGCTCCATGCCGCAGGCCCGCACGCGCTCCAGTCCCTCATGCAGGCGATCGAGACTGCCGAAGCGCTTGAGCTTCAGCTTGCAGAACCCGACTCCTTTGATAGTGGCGGCGCGCTCGATGTCGGCGAGCGTGCAGATGGGCTCGTCGAGCATCAATGGTACGGTGGAGGCAGCAGCCACGGCGGCATTCGCATCCCAGTCATCGGAATCGCAGGGCTGCTCGAACAATTCGATGCCGGTGCGATCGAGCGACGAGGCGAAGCGGATGCCGTCCGCGCGCAAATAGGCCCGGTTGGCGTCGAGCCGCAAGGTCGCGTGCTTGCCGGCCGCCTGTTGGATCGCCTGCACGCGTTGGAGATCAGCGTCGACGTCTTTGCCAACCTTGACCTTGAACGTGCGGAAACCCTGCGCCAGCCATGTCTCGACCTCGCGCGCGATCTCCTCGGGCTCGGATGCGTTGATCGGCGTGAGCAGCGGCAGCTTGGCATCGGCGCTAACGTCAAGAAGCGGATGGCGCTCGAGCACCTCGAGCGCACACACGATGGCAGTGGTGACGACCTTGCTGGCGGAAAAGTGTGCGAGCAACAGTGCCTTGGCGGCAGCGATCTCTTCGCCCAGCACCTCACGGATGCGGCTTTGGAGGAAGCTCCAGCCGCCCTCACGCGTCTCGCTGCTCGAACCCGGCGAGATGTGGCCGTCGGCGAAGCCGGTCGCGCCGCAATCGTCGGTCACCTCGATAAGGTAGGGCTCGAACTCCTCGAACGTCCGATAGGACAAACGATACGGCCTGATCAGCGGCTGGCGCAGGTGCCGCAACACGATCTGCGCAATCCTTGCCATCGCGTTCCCCCCAACTCGCGTCGCGCGGCCGCTGCGTTCGACGGAATAGCAAGTTGCGACAGCTACTACAGCATCGTGAGATGTGCAATGTGGCGGACGCCTGAACGCGGCCCTGAGGCGGCACCACGGCTGACCCCAAGCCGAGTCGGCAAACGGCCGTTATTCGTGGTAAGACTTGCCCATTGGGAGGATGGGCATATGACACGATCTCTAAAGGGCGTGCGCAGGGGCTTGGGCTTTTTGCTGGTGGCGGTTGTGGCGATTTGCGCCGGCGCCGTGCCCGTAGCCGCGCAGAGTGGTCAGGCCGCAACGCTTGCGGTGCTGCCCCTTGAGAACAATTCCGGCGATGCGGCGCAGGATTTCTTTGCTGGCGGCATAACGGACGAGATTGCCATGGCGCTCGCTGGCGTGCGCGGCCTTGGTGTCGTGGCGCGCTCGTCCTCGTTTCAGCTCAAGCCCTCCGATCGCGACAGCCAGGCCGCCGGTAAGGCGCTCAATGCAGGCCATATCGTGCAGGGCGCGGCGCGCATGAGGGACGACCGGGTGCAATTGAGCCTTCGGCTGATGCGATCAAGCGATGGCATGCGGCTGTGGTCGGAAGACTTCGATGCCAGACTGAGCGAGGTCTTCGATCTCGAAGAGGAGATCGCGCGCAAAATCGCGAACGCCCTGCAGGTGCCAGTCGGGGCGGATGAGAAGCTGGTGCGCAGCCGCACGCGCGATGTGGCCGACTATCTCGATTTCCTGCGGGCCAAGGTGGCGGCGCGGCCGCGCGGGGCGGCGGCGCTGGCGAGTGCGGTCACGATCCTCGATAAGTTGGTGGAACGCGAGCCCGATTTTGCACCGGCGGCGGCGCTGCTCGCTTATGCCTATGCGCTGACGCCGCTGTTTGCGCCGTCGTTGCGCGCCGGCATGCCGGAGGAGGAGCGCAAGATCGTCGAGCGTACCGTTCCGCGCAGCGACGCGTTGGCGCGCCGGGCTACCGCGCTCGACCCGAAGAATGCCGAGGCTTTTGTCGCGCTCGGCTATGCCAACATGGTGCAGCGGCGGATGCTTGCCGCCGAGGATGCCTTCAAGCAGGCGATCGCGCTCAATCCCAACCAGGCCGATGGGCTGCATGGCTACAGCCAGCTCCTGGCCGCGCTCGGGCGCATCAAGGACTCGCTTGTCATGCGCGAGCATCTGCAGGCGGGTGAGCAGTTCATCATCAACTACACGGCCGACACCGCCGAGATTTATTGGCTCGCCGGCGACGCCGAAAAAGCCATCGCCATGCTGCAGCCGTTCCGGCCGGGACGGACGCTTGAGCTTGCGATCGTGCTTGCGGCGGCTGGGCGCTACCAGGAGGCGGCCGCCGCGATCCGCGAAATGCCGGCCAGCAACTATCCGCTCGGCATGACGGAGGCTGCCGCAAGGATCCTCGAATCCGCGCCCGCCAAGGCCGCTTCGCCGGAGAGCCTGCCGCGCATCGGCAACATGAGCTTCGCCTATCGGCATGTGGGGGCACCGGAGCGTGTGCTGGAGTTTTACGAGGACGAGGTGCGGGGCAACTACTTCCAGCCGATCTCCGCCACCTGGTTCTGGCACCCCACCTATGAAGCCGTGCGCAGGACGGCGCGCTTCAAGACCGTCATGCGCGATTTTGGCTTTGTCGACTATTGGCGCGCCCGCGGCTGGCCCGCGCAGTGCCATGCCGCTGGGTCGGACGATTTCACTTGCGATTGAGCTGCGACGATCGAGTGGCGGCTTACTTGGTCATCAGGGAATCGAACCATGCTCAAATAAAAGTTAGACTTTGGTCCGGTTCAACCTCATCGGATCAAAGTCTGGCGTCGCTCACGCGGCCCGCCGCAGGGCAAGTCCATCACCTTCCTGAGACAGGCTGAGATTCTGGCAGCGATCGATAATGCCCTTGAGCTGGGTCAATTGCGGTGGCTTGGTGAGATAGCCGGTCGCGCCGAGCGATTTGGCCATCCGTTCGTCCTTGTCATAGGACGAGGTCGTACACATGACCACCTGCGTGCGCGCCAGCATCTGCTCTGCTCCCATCACCGTCAGGAGCTCGAAGCCACTCATGACCGGCATGTTGATGTCGAGCAGGACGAGATCGATGGCGTTGCCCTGCTGAGCCGCGTTTCTGAGCATTGCGAGCGCTTCCTTGCCGTCGCGCGCCGTGAGTACTTCGCAGCGAAGCTTGCCATACTTCATCAGCATCAGCTGGTTCAATTCGATGTCGCTCTGATTGTCGTCAACCAGCAAGACCCGTGCCAGCGTTCTCGGCCCTTCTGCCGCTTGTGGCAACGTGAACAGGAAAGAGGTTCCGTTGCCCGGTTCCGACTGGCACCAGATTTTTCCGCCATGCGACTCGACGATCTTCCGGCTGATCGCCAAACCGAGCCCTGATCCTGAGCGGTCGTTGCTGTCGTGAGACAATCGTCTGAAAGGATCGAATATCTTCTCGAGACATTCAGCTTCGATGCCGGGACCGTTGTCGCGCACTTCGAACCGCCACCGATCGTCACACGGAACGGCGCTCACGTGAACCGTCACGGGCGACTTGCTGTGCTGGATCGCGTTGGCAAGCAGGTTCTGAAGCAGCTGGATCAGCTGTACCCGGTTGACGTGAACCAAAGGAAGCGCATCGCAGGTGACCGTCGCGCCACGTTCTGCGATGAGTTGCGCCAGATTTCCCAAAACTGCCTTTAGAATGTTCGACACGTCGCACGGGGTCATTTCCATCTGCTCGACCGCATCCAACCGGGTGTAGAGGTGAACCGTGTCGACCAGCGTGTTCATCCTGTTGGCGGCGTCGCGGACGTACTGAAACGATCTCTGGGAGTCCTCGGTGAGGTTACGCCAATCGGTGATCAGCTCGAGGAAGGAACAGATGGTGCGCAGAGGCTCCTTGAGGTCGTGGGCGAGCGCGCGCGTGAATATCTCCAGGGAAGCGCGTTGCTCATGAATGTTCTTTTGCAGGGCACAGTGCCCGATTGCCATCTCGACTACCCGCTGCAATATCGGAGGGGTGATCGTGTTCTTGGCAATATAGTCCTGAGCGCCGTCCTTCATCGACTGCACGGCAATGACATCGTTGCCCTTGCCGTCGATCATGACCACGGGCAGGTAGGGATGCTTGACGCGTATGCGCTTCAAAACCTCGATGCCGTTGATGCCCGGTAGAGAATGGTCGAGCAGCAGGCAATCGGGAGCTTGCATTTCGATCGCCTGCAGCCCGCACTCGCCGCTGTCGGCTTCCAGGAAGCGCAAGCTGTCGCCCCAGGCGCTCTTTAGTGCTCGTTGGCAGAATGCCCGATCGCCCTTGTCATCATCGATGACCAGGATACTCAACACCTCGCGTGCCATGCGTGATTTCCCTTGGGTCACGGCATTTCAACGATGCGCCAATAGCAATCCACGAGGCCGACGAGCTTCAGAAAATCCTGTCCTGCAGTCTCCTTGACGATATAGCCGGCCACGTTGAGGTCGTAGGCGGCCACTTTGTCCTCCTCGCGTTTCGAAGTGGTGAGCATGAAGACAATGGACTTGCGCAGATCGTTGTCCTCACGCAGCGTTTTGACGAGCTGGATGCCGTTCATCCTTGGCATGTTCAGGTCCACAAGCAGCATGAAGGGCGTCGGCGGCTTCGCTTTGCCGTTTGCGCCTTTCAGCATGTCGAGTGCTTCCATGCCGTCCACCGCCCGAATGATAGGATTGGCGATCCTGGCTTTCTGGAAAGCGCGCTGGACTGCCTTGGCGTCGCCGTCGTCGTCGTCGACGAGCAGAATGTTGAGAGGCTTGCTGCCGAGCGTTGCGGTCGTCGTCATGCGATCTTTCTTTCCCTTTGCTGGGTTTTCGGCCAGGTGAAGCGGAAGATGCTTCCCTTGCCTTCGGCGGATTCAAGCTTAACTGTTCCGCCGAACACTTCGACATTCTTGCGCACCATCGCGAGCCCCATGCCGCTGCCTTCCACCCGATCCCTGGGTTTGAGCGTCTGGAACATCTTGAATACCTGTTCGTGGAACTGGGCGGATATGCCGGGGCCGTCGTCCTCGACTGCAAAGGCGTACATGTGGCCCTCGTCCTCCACCGTCACTTTGATGCAGCCCGCTGTCTTGTCATGATGCTTCATGGCGTTGCTGATGAGGTTCATCAGTATTTGCTGCAGCGGCATGCGGGGGACATCGATATCGGCAAAGCTGGCGCTGACTTTCACCGTGAAACCGTTGGGCGGAGAGAGCAGCTCCAGAATGTTGGTCATCAAGACGCTGCCGTTGATGATCTCGCCAGAGCGCTGGTCCATCGACCGGCCGATGCGGGAATATTCGAGCAAGTCATCCAGGAGTTTCTCCATGCGCGCGACACGCCCGCGCAGCAGGTTCATGTTTTCCCGCGTTTCGATCGTCAAATGCTCCTGCAGATCCTCCTCCAGCCATTTGGAAGCGTTATCGATGACACGAAGCGGGGCTTTCAAATCGTGTGAGGCGACATACGCAAATTCCTCCAACTCTCGATTCGCGACTTGCAGCTGGGCAGTGCGTTCACTGATCCGTAACTCCAGAGTCTGATTGAATTGGCGTATTTTCTCCGCTGATTTCTTGCGTGTCGAAATATCGCGGATAAAGGCAGTAACTTGATAAGTATCTGGTAGTTGTTGAGTCGTTGCTGCAATCTCGGCAGGAAAGACGTTGCCCTGCTTGCTACGTGCCGTCAGCTCGGTGCGCCTGTTCAAAACAGGCCCGGTGCCGTCGGCGAAGAATCGCTGCAGACCGCGATGGTGCGCTTGGCGATCTTCGGGCGGGATGATCAGGTCAGCGAGCTTCTTACCCATGGCTTCCGGGCGAGGCCACCCGAAAATGGCTTCGGCCCGTTTGTTCCATTCCGTGATCTTGCCCTGACGATCCATGCTGACGACAGCATCGAGCGCAGTATCGATCACCGTGCGCAGCCGGTTTTCGCTGGCCTGACGCGCGCTTTCGCTTTTGCGGCGGGCATAGACAAGGATTGCCACGGACCAGATCGCACTGAATATCATCAGCCTGTTCAGCACGAGCATCAAACCCGAGATTTCGATCGACGGCTTGGCGAAATAGGCAAGGATGATCAGAATTGTCCCGATGCTGGCAAACACAAACGCCGACCGTGCATGGGGCAGCCAGAAGCTGGAGAGTACGAGCGGGATGTAGGCGATGGCCGGCGCCAAGCCACGCGGTATGGCCAGGTCCACGGCAAAGCAGAGAAGCCAGGGTAGCCAAAGCCATATTTGGGAGATGCGCATATCCTGCCATAGGCATGTCAGAGCCAACAGCCCGGAGCCCACTATCATGAAGCCCGCTGCCGCCTGCGGGGACATGCGAGCCGCGCTATCCCAGCTTTCGATGCTCACGAGATATCCAATCAGCCCCTCGCCGCCCAGTGCAACGATCAGGAAGCTGACGATTTCCATCAAGGCGAGCCGCCAGGGCTGTCGCGAGCCGTCGGCCGCCAGGAGCAGCAGGACGCCGGCGCACGTGAACGCCAGCGCCGGGGCGGCCGCTATCCGGCCTGGATATGGGTTGTTGGTGTAGTGAAAATCCTTCAGCAGCACTTCGTCGAAACCCGCATTCGTGCCGGTCAGGTATTCCAAGAGCGTCACCCCGCCAATCAGCAACACGACGCTTCCGGCAATCCGGGTGGTGCGGCTTGATCCGCGCAACGCGGCGATCAGGCCGATGCCGGCGGCCACGAACGCCAGCGAAGCGTTGAACTTCATATAAAGGAAGCCGGGCGCCAAAATCTCGGGCCACAGGCTCCGGCTCAGCCACATCGCGGCCATCGCAGCGCCGAGCGCGATGATGAGCCATGCCGCACCGACAACGATGGAGCGCAGCGCGGGGTCTTGCCCGTCAGCAGGCTGCAACGGATTTTTCATCAATCCTTGTGTCTGCGCGACACTACGCATTTGTCCTCCTTTTTCCCTCCTTGGGGGTTCGCCCCACGATCCTTTTCATGATCCTTGTGCGGTCGCCCTGCTTGCACGTGCCCGGACGCGCGACAAAATGAGCGTGCCCATGGCGGCCTACGGCTCGCCAAAGCTTCTCGCCTCGAAAAGCTTTTTGCTGCTGTTCGCGTTAGCCTAGCAGATGCCGGTAAACAACTTATAATTGAATTAGAGTCGATTTGTCCGTTCGTGCACGTTCAATCCGGACCGGCGCCGGCGGGCCTGCAGGGATGGAACGGGGCGCGGTTCCCCGTTGCTGGCGCCGTGCTATAGACCCCGCCACGGAGGGTTCTGGTGCGCGGCCGATGGGTTCCGCTTTCGCTGCCTCGGCGCATGATGGCCGACGCGATGCATTTCGCGTTGGGGGTGCCGAGTGTCGTCGTGCAGCGCAGGCTTGCGCTGGCGCCGCTGGTTGAGGCGCGCACGGCCGCCGGCCGGAGCGTGCCGTGGTCGGCGATCGTCACCAAGGCCTATGCGATCACAGCCAATGAGTTCCCCGAGCTGCGGCGGGTCTATCTCAAGTTGCCGGTGCCGCATTTCTATGAGTATCCGGCAAGCATCGCGAGCATCACGATCGAGCGGGAGCACGAGGGTGAACGCCACCTGGTCGGCTGCCAGATCAAGGATCCGGCTGCGCTCCCGCTGCCGGAGATTGGTCGTCGCATCAGGCATGTGCGCGAGGCGCCGTTCTCCGAGCTGCGCCATTTCCGACGCGCACTTGCGGTGGCGCGACTGCCATGGCCGCTGCGCCGGCTGTTGTGGTGGCTCGCATTGAACGTCGGTCGCCAGCGCGCCAACCAGTTTGGCACATTCGGCATGTCGGCGATCCCGGAGGCGGGCGTCGAGGTGCTGCAGCCCCGCACGGTGTGGACGAGCTTCATCGCCTATGGCTATGGCTCGCTGAACGATGACGGCAAGCTGACCGTGACGATCACGTGGGATCATCGGGCGTTTGAGGCCGCGACCGCAGGCCGGATCCTCGCCCGACTCGAAGCGGTGCTCAATGGCCCGATCGCCGATGAGCTCAGGGCAATGAAGCCTCAAAGTAATCCGTCATGAGCAATCCGTCCTGCCCGGTGACCGGCGAGCCGGCGGTCCGGCTCGTCCAGTGGATCAAGTCGCGGTTCCTGATCGATCTGTGGCGCTATGGCCTGCGCGTCGACGCGCGCTCGAGTTTTGGCGAGGTGACGCGATTTGGCCTGTGGGAATCGCCGACCGGGCTCCATTTCTTCGACCCCATGCTTGAAGGCGACCATGCTTTCTACACCGCGTTCTACGCTCATGCGATCGAGCGCAAGCTGTGGGCGCGCGATTGCATCCGGGAGGAGTTCAGGCTCGCGGCGCGCAGCATCGCGCCGGGCGCACGCGTGCTCGATGTCGGCTGCGGCTTTGCAGAGTTCCGCCGTGTCATTCCGCATGCGATCTACACCGGCCTCGATCCGCATTTCGCAGGCGAGGGCAGCGACGCGGACGTGCGCAACGAGACGCTGCGCGCGCATCTCGTCGAGAACCGTGGCGCCTATGATGCGGTCTGCGCCTTCCAGGTGATCGAGCATCTGCGCGAGCCGACTGCGATGTTCGCCGACATGGTCCAGGCTGTGAAGCCCGGTGGATTGCTGATCATTGGCGTTCCCCACGTGCCGTCGGCGTTCACGCGCTTTCCCAACAATCCGGTCAATGCGCCACCGCATCATCTGAGCTGGTGGACGCGGGCCGCGCTCTCAGCGCTTGCCGAGCGGCACGGTGCGATGGTCGTCAGCATCGAGCCCGTGCCTTGGGGAGATTGCGATTCGCTCCTCTACTGGATGGAGCGCTGCTCGCCGGTGCGCTGCCGCGACATCTACTATCGCAACCGGCCGTGGTGGCATGCCTCGGTGCTGATCGGTCTCTTGGGCGGGCGGATCATGCATGCACTGAGGGGAACGCCGCGGACCACCGACGAAGGCGCCGGCCTGCTGATGGTGGCGCGCCGGTAGAGCATGATCCCGAAAAGTAGACACCGGTTTTCGGAAAAGATCATGCTTCACAAGAAATTTGATCAGAACTCGCTCTGCTCTAGTGCCCCGTTTCCGAAGTTCGTGATACACCTCAGCACGCTCTGACACGAACTTCGGAAACAAAGGGGCACTAGCAACTCTATGATTCTAGTGCCGCTTTTCGATTTGAAGTTCCTAACAGAGTTTGCTGCAAGTGGTGTAGGAACTTCAAATCGGCGGCACTAGCCTTTGTTTTGCATCGATCCGGTAGGTGCGGCCGGCCCAGCGAATGGTGCGGCCAAATAGCGTGGACCAGATCACAGCCGCGTGCAGCGCCAGCCAGGCGGGGGTCGCCCAGCGATCGAGCCACTTGATCCGCGGCTGGCTTTCGACGCCCCAGAGATTGCGTGGGATGCGCTCGCGCAGCCGCGCGCGCGTGTAATCGAGCGCATAGGCGACCACGATGGTGCCGATGGCGAGCTTGTTGCCCATCAGCGCCAGCGGGAGCGCGGTCGCCCAGCCGACCAGCGGGATCGTGGTCGCGGCGGCTGACACGATCCAGAGCTGCGGCGCGTGCGTACGCGTGAACAGATACTGGCGTCTGCCGAACACAATGGCATCCTTCCAGCTGTAGGAGGCGAGCGCCGGAACCAGCGCATCGCGCGGGCTGCGCACCTTGCCGCCGAGCGCGCGCACCGCAGGCGAGATTGTCAGATCGTCGGAGACGGCGCGGTCCCACAGCGTCGGAAGCGTAAGCGCATCGATCGTGTGCCGGCGCAGCGCCATCGAGCCGCCCCAGGCGTTGGCCCACTTCGAGTCGCGCGGGGTCGAGGCGATCGACGCATTGACGATGCAAACGAACGCGGTTGACCATCGCTCGTCGGTCGGGATCAACCAGCGGTAGCCTGACGTCATGCCGATGTGCTGGCTGTCAAGGTCGCGCAGGAGGCGCGCCAGCCAGTCGGCCGCCGGCGCGATGTCGGAATCGGCGAAGATCACGATTGCGTCGGTCGGCTCGAGGCGGCCGAGCGCGGCAAGCATGTTGTGGATCTTCTGACCGCGTCGGGTGGCCTCTCCGGCGACTACAACCTCGACAGGCGGACCACCCGTGAGTTTCTGAAGGCGCGCGTAGGCCGGGTCCTGCGTGCTCTCGACCGCGAAGATCACGCGGGCGGGCCGACGCGTCTGTGCGCAGATTCCGCGCCAGAGCTCTGGGAGGTATGGAGGTATTCCACGCATTGGAATGATCAGGACGGTCGGCTCGATCTCGCCGACGCTGGCCGGCGGGCGTTCGCGCTGCGCGATATAGACGCCAAAGCAGGCGACTCCGGAGACGATGAGCCACGCCGCGAGCGGAACAATGAGGGGGTCGCCAAACATTGGGGAGGGAGCCTTGACGCGCGGCGTTGTCATAGCGCGTCCGCTGCACGCAGGCTACCGAGAAGGGCCTGCTAGTGCCGCCGATTTGAGGTTCCTACACCACCTGCAGCAAACTCTGTTAGGAACCTCAAATCGAAAAGCGGCACTAGATTCATGGAGTTGCTAGTGGTCCTAAGATTCCGAAGTTCGTACCGAATATGCCGCGAGCATTGACGAGCTTCGGAATCGGACCACTAGCCTAGGCCGTGACCTTCACATAGCTTCCCGGCGCGTCCTCGAGCGGCTTGCCGCCGCCCGGTCTTCGCGCCGAGACCTCGGTCGGGTCATGGTCCCTGAGCCATTGCAGCCAATGCGGCCACCACGAGCCCGGACGTTCCTCGGCCTTGGCGAGCCACGTCTCGACATTGCTGGCCGCCGGGCCATCGGTCCAATGGCTGTATTTGATCTGATACGGCGGGTTGACAACGCCGGCGATATGACCGGAACCGGCGACCACGAACTTGACCGGGCCGCCGAAGAACTTGCAGCCGAAGAACACCGACTTCGCTGGCGCGATGTGGTCCTCTCGTGTGGCCAGGCTGTAGAGCGGAACGGTGACATTCCCGAGATCGATCATCTCGCCGGCGAGCGTCATCTCGCCTTTCGCGAGCTTGTTGTCCAGGTAACAGTTTCGCAGATAGAACGAATGACTCGCCACCGGGATGCGGGTTGCGTCGGAATTCCAGTGCAACAGGTCGAACGACCGCGGCGCTTCGCCCTTCAGGTAATTGTTGATCACGTAGGGCCAGATCAGATCGTTCGACCGCAGCAGGTTGAAGGTCTCCGCCATCACATGGGCTTTGAGAAAGCCGGTCTTCGACATCTGGCGCTCAAGGGACTCGATCTGCTCTTCATCGATGAAGGCCGTGATGTTGCCCGCATAGGTGAAGTCGACCTGAGTGGCGAGCAATGTGGCGGAGGACGCCCGCTCGTCGCCCTTCGTCGCCATGTAGGCCAGCATGGCCGCGAGCAGCGTGCCGCCGGCGCAATAGCCGACGATGTGAACCTTCTCCTCGCCGGTCACCGTGGCGATGACTTTGAGTGCTTCAAGCGGGCCTTCCCGCATGTAGTCGTCGAAGCCTTTGGCGGCGAGCTTCGCATCCGGATTGACCCAGGAGATGACAAACACGGTCAGCCCCTGGTCGACGCACCATTTGACGAAGGATTTCTCCGGAGTGAGATCGAGGATGTAGTACTTGTTGATCCAGGGTGGAACGATGAGGATCGGACGCTTGAGCACCGCGCGGGTGGTTGGCGTGTATTGAATGAGCTGCATCAGCTCGTTCTGATAGATCACCTTGCCCGGCGTGATTGCAAGATTGCGGCCCACCTCGAACGTCGCTCGATCCGTCTGCCGGATCTTGAGGCGCCCGCGACCCGTCTCAAGGTCCTCGGCGAGCATGCGCATGCCACTCACGAGATTCCCTGCGTTCGAAGACAGCGTCTTGCGCAAGAGCTCCGGATTGGTCAGCACGAAGTTCGTGGGCGAAAGCGCATCGGTGAGCTGACGCAGATAGAACTCGGCCTTCTGCCGCGTGTGCGCGTCGACCCCTTTGGTGTCCTGGACAACGCGATTGGCCCAATCCGAGGTCAGCAGATAGGCCTGCTTCAGGAAGTCGAAATAGGCGTTCGATCTCCATTCCGGGTCTGCAAAGCGTCGATCCTTCGGGTCGGATTTGACCACCGGCTCGACCTGCACGCCGAACATGCGCTTGGTTGCCGAGACGCAGAGGTCGACATAGGCTTTGCCGAGGTTCGCCTGCGCCTCGATCGCGCGTTGCGGATGGGCCAGCCAATATTCGGCAATATGGCCGAGCGTCCTGACGATGCCGACGGCATCACTCACCTCGCTAGCGAGCCGGCCCTCCTCGCGAGGCCTCAAACAGGCGGCCATGGCCTTGCCGCCCTGCTCAATGAGGCGGACAAAGTTCCTGGACAGTTGCTCGATGTCGATCGAGACGGTTGGGGCCGTCTCTTCCGGCGCACTGTCGGATGTTGCCGCTGCATGTTGCGGGGTCGCGATCTCGGCGATCGGTGCGAGCCTGATCGGTGCATCGCTCGCGTTCGCTGCGCGGCGACCGCGCGACTTCGCGGGTCTCGTTCTGGTGCGCCGTTCGCAGATGTTGTCGATTGCGGCCACCAGAGCGAGATGGCCTTTCCTTGAATCGCCACCCCGCTCCGGCTCGTTGCTTTGCGCAGGATCGTTTCCGACGGTCGGTTCGCAGGTCTGATCGAGCCCGAGGCGTGCCTCTTCGGGGTCACGCGTCAGCGTGCCATCCAGGGGCAGTTTGAACGCGGTCGGGCCGTGATCATCGGCCCGCCCGCATTGCACCCATCGCTCGAGCTCGGAGGAGGACGAATGTCGGCGCTCTGGCGCCGCGCGTGGCGTGGTCGTGCCGGTCGGCTCGACGGATACGAGGGTTTGCAGCGGCAGGGCGCCCTTCATCGGCATTCGCAATTGCACGGTCTTCCTGCCGGCGCGGATCATCGCCTCTCCTTCACGACAAGGATCTGCTTGGCGAGATGGCCCATCTCGCGTGCCGCCTCGCTGTTTGGCGCAGCCTCGATCACGGCGAGCCCCCGTGCGGCGCTCTCAGCATAAATGACGCGTTGGTTGAGGGCGGTCGCAAGTACGGGCAAGTCTTCAAACTGCGCCAGTGCGGTCGCAGCCTCGCGCCCGATGGCGGTGTTTGCGATCTTGCGATTGATGATGAATGCGCCTTTGAGATGTTCCCTGAACTGCTGGGCTTCCCGGATCAGCTGGACCGTCTCGGCCGCCGCCCAGATATCGTAAGGTGAGGGTTGGACTGGGATCAGGACCAGATCGCTTGCCAGGATTGCGGCACGCCCGAGGTCATTCACGCCGGGCGCGCCGTCGATCATCACAACATCGTATCGCCTGGCTATCACCGGAAGCTCCCGGTGGAGGGTGGGCCGCGCCATGCCCATCACCGCGAAAAGAGGATCTCGCTCGCGCATGCTCGACCACGCCAGGGCGCTCGCCTGCGGGTCGGCGTCGACCAGCAGCACGCGGCCGCCGGCTGCGGCAAGCGTCGCTGCGACGTTGATGGCGACGGTGGTCTTGCCAACGCCGCCCTTCCGATTGAGCACGCCGATGATCATCGTTGTCTTTATTGCAAATAGCGGCCCGACCAGTTTTGATCGGGGGACTCTCGGCACAGGCGACCGCATCAGCGGCCGAGATCAGCTATCGGGAGAAGCGAGCGCCGTGCCGTCGCCGAGCACCGATCGCTCGTGCGCGAAAGGCCTCGCCAGCTCTTGTGCCACAGCGGGTCATCCTCGCATGAGCCGAACCCCGGCCCCCTGGCTCACGCGATCGGCAATGCATCAGCCAACGCAAAATTCCCCCAACTCGGGCGCATACCTGATTCGCTTGCCCGCTGCACGAAAGAAAACGCTGAATCTCTCCAATATCCAACGCCAAGTATCCAACGCCAAGCGCGGCAACCGCCTCAGCGCGGCCGGAAGATCTCGTTGAAGACCGTGTTCCACTTCTTCTGGTCGTCGGCCGAGAACACTGCTGGCAGCACCTTCTTCTGGTGCAGCACCTGCATCACGCCTGGCGGATTGGTCTCGACATCGAGCCGCGTTGGCAGCCGGCCGAACTGGGTGAGGAACTGCTGCGCTTGCTTGCTCAGCACGAAGTTCGTGGCGAGCAGCGCGGTCTTGGGATGCGGCGCCTGCGTGTTGACGCCGATCGACCCGAAAGCGAGCGCGACCGGATCGAGCGCCCAGAAGTCGGTCGGACCGCCGGCGAGCTTCACGTTGAGGGTCAGCGGCACGTAGTTGTTGAGCGCAATCCAGTACTCTCCGGCGGTGACCTGCCGGGCCAGATTGAGGTGGCCGTCGATCACCGCCGGCTTGAGCGTGGCCACGATGTCGCGCACCAGCTTGCTGCCGCGCTCTTCGCCATAATGAGCAAACATTCCCGTCAACCATTCGGAATCGGTGGCGTCGATCGCGACCTTGCCGGCCCAGTGCTTGCGGTCGAGAAACTCCTCGTAGGTTTTCGGCAGCTCCGCCGTTTTGACGTGGTTCGTGTTGTAGGCGGGCGTATTGTAGTTGCCGTAGAGGCCGTACCAGCGCCGGTCCGGATCGCGCGCCTGCGGGATCAGGTCCTTGGCCTGCGGCGGATCGAACTGCGCCAGGATCTCGTTGCCGAGCCGGTAGACCGGCGTGGTGGCGACCAGATCCCAGGTGCGCTGCCTGGCGCGGTGCTCGATGCCGACGCGGGCGCGGATCGCGGAATCCGACATGCGCAGGAAGTTGACCTTGATGCCGGTCGCTTCCTCGAACACCGCCCAGAACGGCAGCGCCTCCTCCTCGTTCATCGAGGCGTAGATGGTCAGCGTGCTGCCTTCGGCTTTCGCCGCCGCCAGCAATTCCGGAATGAGCCAGGGCCGCGGCGCTTGCGCGCCGGCCGGTGCCGCAAACGCCAGAATGACGGCCGCCGCCAGCAGGCCGGCCGCAATCCTCGCGGCCGGCTTCGCTGCGCAGGTCCTCGGCTTCGAATGCTGCAACACGGGCGCCTCCCTCGGCATTTTCTTCGAGCAATCGGGAGGCTAATTCATTCCACCGCGGTAGGCGAGACCGCGGCGAAACGACCGGCCGCCTGGCGCGGCCGCTCCCATTGTTGGCCGTCGGCGGGCGACGTAGGATGTGGCCATCAAAATCATGAAAATAGAGGGCATGATGTTTCGCAACTTTCGCTTGTTTCC
>Ga0137409_10000812_pt1 | contig 34197 bp, 27 predicted proteins | sample CZODoug1_16funga_FD_122059 | JGI IMG/M metagenome (GOLD analysis project Ga0137409, IMG submission 122059) | Vadose zone soil fungal communities from Angelo Coast Range Reserve, California, USA - CZODoug1_16fungal (Hybrid Assembly) | ecosystem: Environmental > Terrestrial > Soil > Vadose zone... | reverse complement strand
CCGGTTTTCCAGAGAGGAGCAGCGGTAATTCGACGTTCTCAAAAACTGTCAGTGTGTGAAGAAGTTGAAACGACTGAAAAATGAAACCGACCTTCTCCCGCCGCAATTGCGTCAAACCGCTGTCGTTTAGCGATGACGTCGAAACCCCGTCCACAAGCACCACGCCTGAGGTTGGAAAATCCATCGCCCCGGCAAGATTCAAAAGCGTGGATTTTCCGCACCCACTGCGCCCCACCAAGGTTACAAACTCGCCACGCTCTACGTTCAGCGAAAGAGCGCTGAGCGCATGGACGGGTTGGCCATCCGTCAAATAGTCTTTCGAGACGTTCTGCAACGAAAGAATCGGCATAGGGATTCGCGGAAGCGATGCACTCTGAATCGCCCGGTTCGCAGCCCACCAATTATACGTTGCGCTTGAAGATTCGCCCCGGATTGACGCGAATTCGTCCCTTTTAAGATTTCAGCGAAGCAAGAGCCTTCTCAATAGCAGACGTTACTGGAGGCGAATCCGGCGTGACTTCGGGTTCGAAACGCGTAATCACGTGACCGTCAGGGCCAATGAGAAACTTGGTGAAATTCCACTGAATCTCGCCCCCGGTTTGCGGATGAGCTGTTTTGTTCGTCAGGAATTGATAGAGCGGGGTGATATCGTCGCCTTTCACGGAAACCTTGGCCATCATCGGGAAGGTCACGTTGTATTTCGAAGTGCAAAAAGTCTTGATCTCCTGATTCGTGCCGGGTTCTTGAGCGCCGAAATTGTTTGCAGGGATCCCTACGATGACAAGTCCAGCGCTCTTGTACTTCTCGTACGTCGATTCCAGCGCCGTATACTGCGGCGTGAAGCCACAGCGGCTGGCAACGTTGACAAGAAGAACGACTTTCCCCTTGTAGGCGGCGAGCGGAGCGGGCTGGCCATCAATCGAGTTCAAAGTGAAGTCGTACACCGACTTGTCCGCAGCCATCACCGCAGCCGCGCAGAAAAGTAAGCAAAGCAAAGCTTTCGTCATGTTTCCCCCTATACTTTTTTACCCTGTTCCAGGCCCAGGAGCAATCCGAAGCAGCAGGTCCCCGACGGCCGCACCTTCTGATACTGATGGTGGAGCTGGGTTATTCCCTCGCTGGGGAACGGAACGCGGAAACTTGCCGTCACCTTAATCGGGCATTGAGCCTGCGTGGAGCCTGTTATAGACTGCGCAGTCGCCAATCTTCAGGGGCTTTCTTCATGGGCGGGTTGGCGGGAAACAACGACCTGGTTTTAGCAGGGACATTCAAGGCCAGTTCGGGAAATATTTGAAGTTCCTTTGAGAAAGCACGCCGCGGGCTGTTCGATGACCCGGCGCCTAGGAGGCATGGATGCTGTTTGCATCTTTTGTCGAGACAACCCACCGAGCCCTCGCAACCCTCGATCTCGTCATCATTGGAGTCTATTTCGCCATCGTCTTCGGCATCGGCTTGTACTTTTCCCTGAAGGAACGAAGTTCGGAAGAATACTTCCTCGCCGGCCGCGATATCGGATGGTTTTTCATCGGCGCATCTCTGTTCGTATCGAATATTTCCACCGAGCATTTCATCGGCCTGTCTGGCACGGGGGCATCGTCGGGCCTGGCAGTCGGCCATTTTGAGTGGCTGGCGTGCCTCATTCTGTTGATCCTCGGCTGGGTGTTCGTGCCTTTCTACCTGCGCAGCAATGTTTTCACCATGCCGGAATTCCTGGAACGCCGCTTCAACCGCCAGTGCGCCGTTTATCTTGCTGGCATTTCGATCGTCGCTTACATCTTCACCAAAATCTCGGTCCAACTTTATGCCGCGAGCGTGGTCCTCGAGAGGGTTGCCGGCTGGTCCCTCTGGAAGACGGCTGTAATTCTTGTCATCGTCACGGGCATCTACACCGTCGCCGGCGGACTTGCCGCGGTGATTTACACGGACACCGTGCAGACGCTGATCCTCATCACCGGTGCGGTCGCCCTCACGGTAATTGGTTTGGGACGCGTGGGGGGCCTGGAGCATCTCCGCACCATGGTGCCGCCGGATTACTTCCACATGATGAAGCCTTCCTCGGACCCAAATTTTCCGTGGACAGGCATTTTTTTTGGCGCCCCAATCCTTGGCATCTGGTACTGGTGTACCGACCAGGTGATCGTTCAGCGCGTGCTCTCCGCGCGAGATGAGGGCCACGCCAAAGCGGGAGCAATCTTCGCCGGCTTCCTGAAGATCCTGCCGGTGTTCATGCTTGTACTGCCAGGCATCATTGCTTTTGCTTTGTTTCCGGAGCAAGTGAAGAAGCCCGATTTCGCTTACCCCACTCTCGTCCTCAATCTTTTGCCAGTCGGGCTTGTCGGCTTGGTGATGGCGGCATTGCTGGCGGCGGTCATGGGCGCGATGAGTTCCGTTTTCAATTCGGCTTCCACGCTCGTCACCCTCGATTTTTACAAGAAGCTCCGGCCGCAAGCTTCCGAGAAGCAGCTCGTAAATTTTGGCCGAGTGGCCACGGGAATGATGGTGGTGCTGGGCTTGCTGTGGGTCCCGTTTATCCATTACATCAGCAGTCAGCTCTACATCTATTTGCAAAGCGTGCAGGCCTATATCAGTCCGCCGATCTCCGCTTGTTTTGTCCTGGGAATTTTGTGGCCCCGCATGAACGGATCGGGCGCCATTTCGTCGCTTCTTACCGGCTTCGTCCTGGGCGCCACGCGATTCGTTCTGGAAATCGCCGATCGCGCCAGCGGAGGCCATTTTGATTCTTCCGCGGTCCGCTGGCTCATCGACATGAACTTCCTGCATTATGCAATTTTCATGTTCGTGGTCTGCGCGGTAGTGCTGGTCGGGGTCAGCTTGATGACCCCAGCGCCCGACCGCAAGCAACTTGCCGGACTTACGTTTGCGACCGTGGATGACAAAATGGAAACCGTCGCCGTTGGCGTTCCTCAGCGCAAGCCCGCGCACGAGACGCCTGCGGAATATGCCATCAATGTGGTCTTCAGCCTTTTGTTGCTGGCCACGGTAATCGGATTGTGGGTTTACTTCCGCTAGCTGCGGAGCGGAGAATAAGTTCGATGAAGACCGGCGCCATCCGCGCTTTGAAGCCCAACGTGACTCAGGAAGAAGCCGTACGCGCATTTTCCGGCACGGGAGTCTCCGCGCTCTATTGGCGGATGCGCAGCGGCCCTTTGCGGCGAATCGCCGATGCTTACGTTCCGTATTTCTTGTACCGCGTGAAATATGCGGGAGCGCCCGTGCGGCTTTTCGCTATCGACGCCGTGGATGGCTCTCTCGACTTATTCGAATTTCCGCGAATACCGGTTGAACGGGAATTGCTGGAGATGGAAGGTCGCAACCGGCTGAAGGCAACTCTGACCACCGAGCGAGCCGTGGAACTATTGCGCGATAAAGTTCTGCGCGTAATTTTCCAGCAGGGTTTTTTCAAATTGCGCGACGCCCATCTGGAGATCACGCCTGTGCCTTGCGAACTGCATCTACCTTATTGGCTAGGTTTCCATGAACGCGCTGGAGCGGTGCGCTGCCGTGTGATGGATGCGGTTCGGCGTCGCATGGAAGGCGCCAAAGCGTGCGCGTTTTTCGAACATTGGCTCGCAGCTTGAAGCGACAGGTCGTTGCTGGATCGTTTCCGCCCCAGTAAGAAACACGCCTGGTCGTTCTTCTTTTTTCTTCGCATCCCGGGAGGATGGATATGACAGGGTTAGCTCGACGCATCGGAATTGGACTGCTTGCCTCCGCTCTCGGGTGCGGAATCGCAGTCGCTCAGGGTTGGCAACACGTTGGCAAGGTTCAGCGCGTCGAAAAACTGAAAGATGGCGTGGAGTTAATAGCCGGCTCCGCGAAAGTGCGCGTCACGGTCTTTCGCGACGGCATTTTTCGCGTGCGGGTGGCGCCAGATGGAACTTTCTCAAAGGATTTTTCCTGGGCGCTCATCGAATCTCCGGAATCGCCCTCGGTCAAGATCGAAGAAAGCCCGAAAGAAATTCGGATTATTTCCGGAACCGTGATTGCAGTAATCCAGCGAGCGCCCCTGCTCATCAATTTTTCCGACGCGGCCGGAACCGTTTATCTTGCCGACCAGCCGGACCTGCCCATGGCCTGGAACGGCAAGCGTGTGCATGTCTGGAAAAAGATGCCCACGGATGAAAATTATTATGGTCTTGGCGACAAAGCCGGCCCGATGAATCGCCGCAACCGTTCCTTCGCCAACTGGAACACCGATGAATTCGGCTGGCAGGAGTCCACTGATCCGCTTTACAAGACCATTCCCTTTTTCATCGGGCTGCGCAAAGGCATGGCCTACGGGCTTTTCTTCGATAACACTTACCGAAGCGTTTTTGATTTTGGCAAGGAGTCGCCGGATTACTTTTCCTTTGGCGCCGAAGGTGGAGAACTGAACTACTACTTTATAGCCGGACCCGATCCGAAAACAATCATCGAAGAATATACGGGGATGACGGGACGAACTCCGTTGCCTCCGCTTTGGAGCCTCGGCTACCAGCAATGCCGCTATTCGTACTATCCGGAATCGCGCGCGCGCGAAATCGTAAAGACGCTTCGCGACAAAAAAATCCCCGCTGACGCCATCTACTTCGATATCGACTATCAGCAAGGCAATGCGCCCTTCACCATCAACCGGCAATATTTCCCCACGTTTGAAAAAATGATCTCGGATTTTCGAGCCCAGCGCATGCGCACGATTCTGATCACTGACCTGCACATCAAGAAAGATCCCAACCATGGCTATGCACCGTACGATTCGGGAATCAAGAATGATATGTTCGTGAAAAATCCCGATGGTTCCGTGTACGTAGGAATTGTCTGGCCGGGGGAAAGTGTTTTTCCGGATTTCACTTTGGCGCGCGCGCGCGAATGGTGGGGCGGACTCTACAAAAACTTTGTCGGCATGGGCGTGGCAGGCTTCTGGAATGACATGGATGAACCGTCGCTCTTCGAACGCGCCGATAAAACCATGCCGCTCGATACCCGGCACCGCCTCGACGATGGCACCAGTTTCGATCACCGCGCTATCCACAATGTCTTCGGCATGCAGAACGCACGGGCGACTTACGAAGGATTGCGAAAACTACAGCCGGACGAGCGGCCCTTCGTGCTCACTCGTGCCGCATATTCCGGCACGCAACGCTATGCCGCCACGTGGACCGGCGACAACAGCAGCACCTGGAATCATCTGAAGATGAGCACGCCGATGCTCTTGAGCATGGGGATTTCAGGCTACCCGCTGGTAGGCGATGACATCGGTGGCTTTGCCGGCTCGCCACCGGCCGATCTGTTGACGCGCTGGTTCGAAGTTGGAGCTCTGAACCCGATTTACCGCGACCATACCGCCAAGGGAACTCTGGACCAGGAACCGTGGGTGCATGGCCCGGAACACGAAGCCATCCGCCGGAAATACATCGAGCTGCGCTATGAATTGATGCCGTACTTGTATACCGGAATTGAAGAAATGTCCCGTACCGGCCTGCCTCTCATGCGCCCCGTGTTTCTCGAATACCCCCAAGCGTCGGATTTTTATGGCGACAACCGGGATTTTCTATTTGGCAGGGACTTTTTTGTCGCGCCAGTGACCACGGACATGGTGGATGCCGAGGAAATTTCCTTGCCACCCGGAGAGTGGTACGACTTCTGGACGAACGCGAAGCTGTCGAGCAAGGAAAAGTTTACTTTGCAGCCTCGCCTCGATGAGATGCCGATCTACGTGCGTGCTGGAGCCATCGTGCCGATGCAGCCTTTGGTGCAGTCCACGGAAGAAACGCCGAACGGACCGCTCGAACTGCGCGTATATCTGCCCAACAGCAACGCGAGCGGCGATTGCCGCGGGACCCTCTACCAGGACGATGGGCACACGTACGCCTATCAAAAGGGAGAAATTCTGCGCGTGAACTATTCTTGCCAGGTTTCTTCTGGCGCGGTGACGCTCTCAAGTACCACAGAGAAGAGTGCGTATCAACCATGGTGGAACTCTGTAAAACTAACGATTTACGGCGCGCTAACGCCACCGAAAGAAGTTCGCATCGGAGAGCAAGTCATACACGAGTGGCGCTACGATAACATTGCACACGCCGTCACTCTCACCATGCCCGATGCCTTGAAGAATTGGAGCGTCCGCCTCGCGTTTTGAGCAAAAGACCTTTTGGGCTCAGTTTAGAGAAAAAATCGAGATCGATTGCGGCGGCATCGTGATTCGTAGTTCGCCCTTGAACAACTCCGCTTTTGCATCGCCAAAAAGAATTCCAATGGCCGCCGCGTCTTGTGCCGGCGTGTCGCCTAGTGCGATGCGAAGTTCCCGCGGCTGATCGGCGTTATTGAACGCAACGACCACTCGTTCTTCCTCTGATTCACGGAAAAAAACATAAGCGGATTCGTCGGAAGCCATATGCCATAACCGGCCACTTCGCAGTGCGGCGTGTTCGCGGCGAATCCTGAGCAGCGACTGCACGTATGAGAAAATCTCCTGCTGCTCGCGCGTGCGGCCAGACTCCGCAAAGGCATCGTTCGTGTCGCCAATCCAGCCACCGGGAAAATCCCGCCGGTTGTCCGGATCGCCGCCTCCCGGCATTCCGATTTCATCGCCGTAATAAATCTCGGGAATCCCTCGCAGCGTGAGCGTAAGTCCGAACGCCAGCTTGAGCTTCGCGGAAGAGCTGCCTTCGACGCTCGCAAACCGCGGCACGTCGTGATTTGCGAAAAAAGACACCAACATTTCAGGATGTACGTACAAGGCATCATGCCGCAGCACGTCCGCGAGGCGGCCCACGGGCGCGCCTCGCAACAACACATCCCTTAGGGTGAAAAACATCGGGAAATCGAAAACCGTGGAAAGCCCGCTATCAATGCCGTCATAGCGTTTTGTCCCGCCCACGAAAAACGAAGTCACACTCGGATCGGGATGGAAAACTTCGCCAACGGTCGTCAGGTAGGGGTAGAGTCTGTGTAATCCCGCATGCCAATTAGCCCAGAACTTCCGGCCGACATACGGAAACGTGTCAACGCGGAACCCATCTAGTCCCGACGTTTCCGCCCACCAGATGCTGTTCTGCAAGAGATATTGCTCGACGATTGGGTTCTCTGTATTCATGTCCGGCAAAATCCCGAAGAACCACCCGTCCGTAAGATTCCGTTTCATGCGCATCGGCGCGTGAGGATCGACCAGCGCCTCGAACGGATCGTTTGCGATAGGTTGACCGCCAGTTTTGCCATAGAAGCTGCCTTTCAGCGGCGAAAAAGAATCGATATGGTGCTGCAGCGTTCCGTGGAACCAGTCCGGAAGTGGCGGATTCGCAACCCAGGGATGTTTTGGCCCTACATGGTTTGGAACGGCGTCAAAGAAAAGTTTCATGCCTTGCTTATGCACCGCCGCAACCAAATCCTGATAGTCCTTCAGCGCCCCGAGATGCGGGTCAACGGCGTAGAGGTCCACGGCGCCATACCCGTGATAGTCCTGTGCGGCGCCGTTCTTCACGATGGGCGTGAGCCACAGCGCGGTCACGCCCAGATCCTTCAGATACGGCAAATGGTTCTGAATCCCGCGCAAATCGCCGCCATGGTATGCACGCGGCTTCGAACGATCGTGGGAACCGGGCGCTTCGGCAGGCTCGTCATTCGCGGGATCGCCGTTCGCGAAGCGATCCGGCATGATGAGGTACATTACGTCATCGGGCGAAAGCCCTTGAAACCTTCCGAGTGTCGGAGTGCGCGCAGCGAGCGGCAGTTCAAATGAAGTCGTTCCCTTCGGCGCGGCAATTCGGCAGACGGCGGTGCCCGACTTCGCGTCCGCAGCAATCTTCAGCCATACAAAAAGATACTTGCCACCCGCCGTAGACTGTGTGCGCGAAACACGCAGCGTTGGCATATTGCACGCCACATGAGTCGCTTCGAGGTCACGCCCCGAAAGCAGTAACAGCACCTCTGGTGTAAGCCCTACCCACCAGCCTGGAGGTTCGACTTTTGTGACGGCAGGACCAGGCTCTTTCTCCGTTTGCCGCGGACGGGCAGGCAAGGCCGAACCGCCGCAAACGATTCCCGCGGCGCATAGAAAGCTGAAAAATATTCGAAGTACTCGCTCCGCCGCAAAACACCGAAAATGCCGCGTCGTTTTCTTCACCGGGAAAGCATAAGGAAAAATCAGCAAGGAAACCACTCATGATCCGCCGCACGCCTCCGCCAACTCCGCTACTCCCGAGGCATGACGCCAGAACCAAAAATTAACTCGCCAAACGCTTCCGGAACATGGAAATTAGGCGCAGCCGTTCGCGTGGCCTGCCATGCGGAATAGAATCGCGGCTCGGCTGCGCCTTCCACGCGATAAAAATTTACTTTCCAAATGGCCGCGGAATCGAATCGTTCGACCAAACATTTCATCGGCAACGCGATCTCCGCAACCCAGGTTTTCTTCGCTTCGCTCAAACTCACGCGGCGCCGCATGCCACTCTTCAAATCGCGTTTCTCCCCTGGCGCGATGTCCAAATCGATCCAAAAGCCATTCGGGCTGACTTCGAATTCCTTATATCGGCGGAGTTGCGACGGGTCAGGCTGAAGGAAAACTTCCGCGACGTCGCGATCCCAAAGCTGGTCGCGGCGGCCACTGGCATCGGCATCCGGAAAAATCGTGATAACTCGAAACCTAACGTAGAACCGTAAGAACAGCCACTCTGGAGTCCAGAGTAGCCGCACCTCCGTCTCTCTTTCCGGATCGGCGTTCTTGCCTTGCCAGTCCGCATCGAAACGCAGCGGGGCCGAAGTCTCCCACGACGATGGAGTTGGAAATCCACCGGCAGCGGGCGGTTCCGTCATTCGAACCGCCACCGCTCTCCGTTCCTTGAATATGCTTTCGTGTTGAGACATTCCATTGAGTTCCCGCGAGCGTTCTCCAGCGCCCACACTTCGTGACTGCAGACAGCATAACCATTGCAAGGCGATGCACAAGAAAAAACTGGATGAAGTAAAAACCGCTTTTCCCGCTAGCAACGCTTCAGCACTTCCCCCTCAAACCCTGTCCCAATGGCCTGCGAACTATTTGCGCACCACGCGCCTCACTCTTCGTGGATGCCACAAAACCCCGTGCTAGCATCAGATTTGGCTTCTTCCAAGGACTTACACAAGGCTTTTACGCAATGGACGACGAGGAGCATGGGAAATGATTAAGCCCGTCAACACCCAGGATTTCACGTTGCAACCGGATCGCCGCTCACCCGAAGAATTTGAGAGCGTAAAATTCCGCATCGAAGACGGCGTCGCGAGAATGACTCTCAACCGTCCGGAACACAATCTTCTCAATGAATCCATGCTGCGAGAGATCGCCAGTGGCATCTCTCATGCCGGCGAGCGCGATGACGTCAAGCTCATCGTTGTCGATTCGGCCTGCAAAGTCTTCTGCGGCGGAATCGACATCGGCGAATACACCTCGCAGCGCGTGTTTCAAATGCTCGACGCGTTTCATGCCGCCTTCGCTGGAATGCTGGAAGTCGGCAAACCTGTCATTTGCGTGGTGAACGGCCCGGCCATCGGCGGCGGCGCAGAACTGGCCGCTTTCGGCGATCTCGTAATCGCCACGCCCAGAGCGCGATTTGCCCAGCCCGAAATCAGCATCGGCATCTTCCCGCCTCTCGCATCAACAATTCTGCCTTTTCTCGTCGGACCAAAGATTGCGCTCGAACTCGTTCTGACCGGCGAGCCGGTCACTGCCGAGCGCGCGCTGGAACTCGGCATGGTGAATCGCCTCGTCCCGGAAGCGCAGCTCGAACACGCGGTGAAAGACCTCGTCGACCGCATCAGCGGCCACTCCGGCCCGGTGCTGACTATGGCGAAAAAAGCCATTCTCGGTGGCATGGGCATGTCACTGCGCGAGGGGCTCAAACATTCCATGAACATTTTCTTGAACGAACTCTACCGCCTCGAAGATTCGCAAGAAGGCCTCCGCGCCCTGGTCGAAAAGCGCAAGCCCAATTGGAAGAACCGCTGAGCCTTCGAGCCAATAATTCACTCGCGCATTGACACTCCCGCGGACGCGGCTTACACTCGAAATTCAATTTGCAGGCAGGGGAAGCGGGGAAGGCCGTGTGAATCGGCCGCGGTCCCGCCACTGTAATCGGCTGAAAAGCCGTAAGCCAGGCCACCCTCCCGTGCCGCAGAGGCCGCGCTCTTCGCGAGAAAGAGCCATGCCACATGCCCCAAGGTGTCTCGTGGGGCTTTTTTGTTGGCACAATGTGATTCTCGGGTTAGGGAATATTTGTGAAAGAATTTTCCAGTAAGCGCCTTCGGACCGCTATCGCCGCCGCAATCGCTGCTCTGTTGTCCTGCGCGGCTGTAGCGCGCGCGCAAAGCGCTTCTGCAATTTCTCCCGCATCCCCCATCTACCGGGAAGTCACCGATGAAACCGGCCGCACTGTTCGCATTCCCCAGCCGGTCAACCGTATCGTGTCGCTCGCCCCCAGCTTGACCGAAACCGTCTACGCACTTGGATTGCAAGATCATCTCGTCGGCGACACCGAGTACTGCGATTACCCTCCCGACGCTCAGAAAAAGACTAAAGTCGGTGACACCATCAATCCGAGCCTGGAACAGATTGCCGTTCTCCGTCCGGATCTCGTCCTCGTCACCAAAGGCCTGAACCGCCTGGAGACCGTCCACGGTCTGGAAAATATTGGAATTCCCTCTTACGCTACCGACCCTCACACGGTCAACGAAATCGCCAGTTCCTCAAAGAAGCTCGCCAATGTCTTGGGCGCACCGGACGCAGGCGCTTCCATCGCCGCCGAAATGGAACATCATCTTGCGGATTTGCAGCAGCACCTCGCTTCTTCTCCTCCCAAACGTGTTCTCTTCGTTGTCTGGCATCAGCCGCTCATCTCTGTTGGCAAGCACACCTTCATTGCGGATGCCCTGCGCCTCGCTGGCGCTGTCTCCATTGTGGATTCCGAGCAAGATTGGCCGCACGTCAGCCTGGAAGAAGTCGCCCGGCTCCAGCCGGACTTCTTGGTGTTCGCGTCCACCCATTCCGATACCGCTCCCGCTACCGTCGAAATGCTTGCCACCCTTCCCGGATGGAACATCGTGGATGCCGTCAATAATCACCACATTGCCGTGATCAGCGATGCCGTAAATCGGCCCGCTCCGCGCATCGTCTCCGCCATCGAGGACCTCGCCAGGCAACTTCACCCGGATGCCTTCGTTGAAAAACCGGAGAGCCTCAACGAAAAAAACGCTAAAGATAAACTAGAGAAAGAAAAGGACAAAAACGAAAAGGCGCTTCCAACTCCCATCCCGCCGCCCTTGCCTCTTGCTCTTCTCTCTTCCGCACTGCAGTTCAACGCCGCGGTTCCCGGAGGCTGCCCATGCGCCCGCTGACCCTCCGCCGTCTTCTCCTGCAATGTACGGTTTTATTGCTGATTCTCTTCGGCGTTGTGATCGTCGCCATCAAATTCGGCGCCGTTCCGGTTTCTCTTTACGCGCTTGCCCGCGATATGTGGGGTGTCCTCTTCCACCAGCGCAGCGGCATCTCCACTGACTACGTCCTGATCATCCAGAATATCCGCCTCCCGCGCATTCTTCTCGGCATCATCGTCGGCGCTTCTCTCTCCGTCGCCGGCACAAGTTTTCAGGCGCTGCTTCGCAATCCATTGGCGGATCCTTATGTTCTCGGCGTTTCCAGCGGCGCAGGCCTCGGCGCCATCCTCGCGCTAATTGCTGAACCCCATCTCAACCTCTCTCCCATGCTCGCGGCGCTTTTGACGCCTCTTGGCGCTTTTATTGGCGCGGCCGCCACCATTACCGCGGTCTATTTTCTCGGCCGCCGTGAAGGCCAGATTGACGGCAACACCCTGCTTCTCGGTGGTGTTATCACCGGCTCATTCATCTCCGCCATCATCATGTTCCTCATGAGCACCCTCAGCGGCAATCTCCGCGGCCTGTCCTTCTGGCTGATGGGCGAGCTATCCACTCCTCTTCAAAAGAGCATCTATTGGTTTCTGGGAATCGGCTTCCTCGCCGCTGCCGGCGCGATTTATACGACGGCTTCCGATTTGAATTTGCTTCTCGCCGGCGAAAAAGAAGCCATGCATCTTGGCGTGGACGTGCCGCGCGTGCGCCTGGTCGTATACATCGCTGCTTCGTTCCTCACCGGGTTGGCCGTCTCCGTGAGCGGCGCCATCGGCTACGTCGGCCTGATCGTGCCCCACGTGATGCGTCTCATCTTCGGCTCGGACCATCGCACCTTGCTGCCAACCGCCGCGCTTGGCGGCGCCATCGCCGTCGTATTCGCGGACACGATCGCGCGCACCGTTGTCGCCCCTAGCGAACTTGCCGTCGGCGCTGTCACTGCCGTTGTCGGTGCTCCGCTCTTCATCTACCTCCTGCGGAGGAGGCTGGCATGAGCAGCAGTTCCGCTCTCGCGCGAAATCCCAGCGAGTCCGTCCGCGCCAGCACCGACGTCCGCCTCAGCGTCGAGCAAGTCAGCTACGCCCATTCCGCAAACCCTTCGCAAGCCCCGCTCTTCACGCTGGAAGCGACAAGCTTTCAAGCCAAGCCCGGCGAAATCGTCGCCATCCTTGGTCCCAACGCCAGCGGCAAATCCACTCTTCTAAAACTAATCTCCGGCGCCCTCGCACCCCTCTCCGGACGCATATTGCTCAATGGATTCGTCATCCAGTCGTTTACTCCGCGCACCCGCGCGCAGGTCATCGCGGTCGTCCAGCAGGAGAGCACTTTGCTCTTTCCCGCGCGTGCCTGGGAATTTGTCCTGCAAGGCCGCCATGCACATGGGCGCTCGCTGCGATTCGAATCGGATGACGATATCTTGATCGCGAAAAACGCTCTCGCCCAGGTCGGCGCCGCCGAACTGAGCGACCGCTGGATGGATCAAATCTCCGGCGGTGAAAAACAACGCGTCATCCTCGCGCGCGCGCTGGCACAGCAACCGCTGCTCCTGCTGCTCGACGAGCCCACGCTCCATTTGGATATCGCCGCGCAAATCGGCTTGCTCGATTCTCTGCGACGGCTCGCGGCCGAGAATCGCTACACCGTCGTCGTGGTCACCCACGAACTAAACCTTGCCGCAGAGTACGCCGATCAAGTCGTCTTGATGCAGCGCGGACGCTGCTTGCGCGTTGGTCCACCCGCAAGCATTTATCAGCGCGAATTGCTCGAACAAGTTTTCCAGACTCCACTCACCGTGGAATTCGGTTCCAACGGGCGGCCACGCGTCAACGTGTTGTCTGGAACGTAGTGAACAGACGTTTTATGAAAAGAAGTTTTTCTCGTTAACCCCAACCCTGCGGCCCTGCGCTGCAGACCACATTCACCGCGAACTTCGTGCTCGGGAAGACGGTTCGGCAATCCTCGCAATTTCAGGGAGCGCCAGCAGCTAAGCCGTCGCCGCCGCGCGACTGTAAGGCGGATTCAGTTTATGCGCAGGCCACTGCGGCCCGTCGCCCCTTCGCTGGGCGAACCCGCGGGAAGGCCCCGCAACGGTCCTCATTCAAAAGGCCCGGAGCTACCGCCAAGCCAGGAGACCGGCGAAGTTCGCAGCCGTGCGATGCACTTCCGTCGCACCGGACAACCTTCAACTCCCGCGCGAGAGGGAGCGGAGGATAAAAATGGCCACACTTCGGCGCAATTTGATTTTGTTCCTGATTTCCTTTGTTTTCTTTCCCGGATTTGCCTTTTCACAAAACCCCGATAGCCACAATCGGACTTCCACTGATTCCAGACCCGTAAAAGGATCGACTCTTCAAGGCACCGTCCTCGATCCGGACGGGCGTCCCGTCGCGAACGCTCGTGTTGCCCTGTTTTCCGGCCTTGTTTCCATCGAACAGCGCTCGACAGATTCCGAAGGACGCTATCGTCTCGAGGGCTTATCCAGGGGCAACTACGCCGTTCTCGCTACTAGCACTGGTCTTTCCGGCCGCTCCGCCGATATCGAGCTCCACGACGCGGAAGCCCTGAACCTTGATCTGCATCTCAAAATCAGCGCAGTGGAAGAGCAGGTAGTTGTTTCGGCCTCGCTCGACGAGGCCCTCCCTTCGCAAATCGGCTCGTCGGTCAGCGTCATTGCCCAGCCGGAAATCGAGGCTCGCGGCGCGGAAAATGTGTCGGAAGTCCTTCGTGGTATACCCGGCGTGGACGTCAGCCAAACGGGTCGCCGCGGCGGAGCGACTAGCGTGTTCATTCGAGGCGGCAACTCCAATTACAACCTCGTGATGATCGATGGAATTCAGGTCAACCAGTTTGGCGGTGATTTCGATTTCGCTTCCCTCGCTACCGATGGCGTCGAGCGCGTCGAGGTTTCACGGGGACCCGAGAGTGCCTTATTCGGCACCAATGCCGTCGCCGGAGTGGTCAATATTGTTAGCGAGACTGGCGATGGCCCGCCTCATTTCTCCTTCCTCGGGGAGGGCGGAAGCTACTCAACTCGCCGCTTGGCCACCGGCGGCAGCGGTCTCTCTCGCGGCTTCAGTTGGGCCTACAACCTCTCTCGCCTAGATTCCGACGGCGTCGTAACGAATGACTACTATCGCACCCAGAGCTCTTACCTTAGCCTCGGTTACTCGCGAAGTCCCAGGCGCCAGTTCACCTTCCGTTTTTTTGGCAATTCCAATAGCGCAGGCTCGCCTGGCCCCTACGGTTCGGACCCCGATCACCTCTTTTTTGGCCTCGACACCGTTTCTCGCGACAAGCAGAACCTCTTCGCCTATCAGGCGAATTATTCCGAGCAATTCACGCCTCGGCTGAAGCAAGTCTTCTCCGTCAGCGTCTCGCCGGACCGTTCCTACTTCATCTCGCCCTTCGGCGATTCTTTCCTCAAGAATCTGCGTGTCGTTGCCAACACTCACGGCGAATTCATCGTTTCCGGCAAAGACCTTTTCGTTTACGGATTCGAATACAACCACGAGCAGGTGCAAGACACTTTCATCGCTGACGCCAGCAACGCGGCTTTTGTTCTTCCCCGCGCCAGTTACGCCTACTTTGCCGAAAATCGCTGGCACCCGGTCCGCCGTTGGTTTCTCACCACCGGTTTGCGCGTCGATGATCTCCGCACCGCCTCGCTCCCGCCCGATGCGTTTGGTTCGCGTCCATTCATCCCGTCCAGCTCCGTGGTCAAAGTCAATCCGCGCGTCGCCACCTCCTTTCTCCTCCGCGATGCGCGGTCGGACGATTCTCTTGGCGTCACCCGTCTTCACGGCAGCTTCGGCACCGGTATCCGCGCTCCCAATGGATTCGATCTCGCCTTCACGGACAATCCGCGGCTGAAGCCAGAGAAGAACATTAGCTTCGACGCTGGCATCGAACAACGCTTCTTTGCCGATCGCGCGATCTTCGATGTCACCTATTTCTACAATCGCTACAAGGACCAGATCGTCGTTCTCGGCGGCTCGCTGACCAATCTAAGTACTTTTACTTCGGACAATCTCGCCAATTCCCGCGCACAGGGACTCGAGACCAGCCTCCACCTTCGCCCGCTCCGTTCGCTGGATGTCGCTGCCTCCTACACCTGGCTCGACACCGCGATTCTCGCTCTCGACGGAAGCACTCAGGTTCTGTCCCCACTCGAAGTGGGGCAGCCTTTTCTCCGCCGGCCGCGCAGTTCCGCCGGCTATAACGTCACCTGGGTTTATCGTCGCCTCACGCTCAACACCAACGCTTTTGTTCGCGGCGCCACCCTCGACGTCGAGCCCAACGACGGCACCTTCGCCTGCCAGCTCGGCTTGCCGTGCCTCTTCCGCAATCCCGGCTACGTGCTGGCCAACGCAGGTTTTTCCTATGAGCTCCCGCGCGGCTTGGAGATTCACGCCAGGCTCAATAATTTCGCCAACCAAAAATACGAAGACTCCTTCGGCTTCCCGTCCTTGCGCCTGAACTTCATGGCGGGTGTCCGCTACCATTTTCCGTCCAGGTGAACGAATGACGCTTGTTGGTCGGTCTTGATGAACGCTCTCGAGCCCATCCTCTTCTGCTGGAGCGGCGGCAAAGACAGCGCTATGGCGCTGCACGCGCTGCTCCAACAAAAGCAGTTCCATATCGTGTCTCTTCTCACCACGGTGACGGAAACCTACGACCGCATCGCCATGCACGGCGTCCGCCGCGAACTTCTCAAGCGCCAGGCCGAATCCATCGGCCTCCCGCTCCACGAAGTTTTTATCCCTCCGCAGTGCGTCAATCCCATCTACGAAGCGCGCATGGAAGAAGCCCTCCGCCTCTTCTACAACCAAGGCGTTCGAGCAGTCGCCTTCGGCGACATCTTTCTCGAAGACCTCCGGGCCTACCGCGAGAAAAATCTTGCCCGCATCGGCATGACCGCCCTTTTTCCTATCTGGAAACGCGATACTCGCGAATTGATCCGCCACTTCCACGAGCAGCGCTTCCGCGCCATCGCCGCGTGCATCGATTCGAAAGTTCTCGATCCCACCTTTGCCGGCCGCGAACTCGATGAATCCTTCTTCCGCGATCTTCCGCCCCACGCCGACCCGTGCGGTGAAAATGGTGAGTTCCACACCTTCGTCTTCGATGGCCCCATTTTTCAATCTCCCATCCCCATTCGAACGGGAGAAATCGTCAACCGCGATGCCTTTGTATTCTGCGATCTACTACCCCAAATGGAGGAAGCACCAAGATGAACGTCGAAATCTCTCAAAAAGAAAATCTGCTTTACCGCACCTTGCTCGCGTTAGTCCTGATTGCGTTGGTGGCTGCTTTGCGCATTGCTCCGCATCCCTGGAATTTCACCCCTGTCGGCGCCATGGCCCTCTTCGCTGGCGCGACACTCAAAAACCGCCGCCTCGCCTTCCTTTTCCCGCTCCTTGCATTATTCGCGGGGGATATCTTCATCGGCTTTCACAAATTAATCCCCATCGTCTACGCCAGCTTCCTCATCAATGTCGCCATCGGTCTGTGGCTCCGCGACGGCCGCACCGTCGTCCGCATCAGCCTTGCCACGCTCCTCGGCGCCATCCAATTCTTCCTCATCACCAATTTCGCCGTCTGGCAATTCCTCAGCGGCTATCCACACACCGCCACTGGCCTCTTCGCCTGCTACATCGCCGGCATCCCCTTTTTCGGGAACACTCTGGCCGGCGACGCCCTGTATGCCGCCCTGCTCTTCGGCAGCTTCGCTTTTGCAGAACGCTTCCTCCCCGCGCTTCGCGAACCTGTCCGGGCCTCCCGCTGATGCTATAATCTTCGTTCCGTTATGGCGAAATCCACTCCAGAGGAACCGTCCCTCGCGCCCGAAGTGCTCGCGAAGTACGAGCCCGTCATCGGCTTGGAAGTCCACGTTCAACTTCTCACGCGCACCAAGATTTTCTGCGGCTGTTCCACGCGTTTCGGCGATCCACCTAACACCAACGTCTGTCCCGTCTGCCTCGGCTTGCCCGGGACCCTTCCCGTCCTGAACAAGCGCGCCGTCGAAATGGCCATGCGCGCCGCGCTCGCCCTGCATTGCACTGTCCACGAACATTCCCGCTTCGCCCGCAAAAATTATTTCTACCCGGACCTCCCCAAGGGCTACCAAATCTCCCAATACGAATTGCCGCTTGCGACCGGCGGCTGGCTTGAAATCGAAGTTGGCGGCGCGAAAAAGCGCATCGGTATCACTCGCCTCCATCTTGAGGACGATGCCGCAAAAAATATTCACGAAGGCTTCGCGCAGTCCGCCAACAAGGCTTACGTCGACTACAACCGCGGCGGCACTCCGCTCGCCGAAATCGTCTCCGAGCCCGACATGCGCATGCCCGAAGAGGCTTACGCCTACCTCACCACGCTCCGTCAGATCCTGCTCTATACCGGCGTCAGCGATTGCAACATGGAAGAAGGCTCGCTCCGCTGTGACGCCAATGTCAGCGTCCGCCTACGCGGCGCAAAAGAATTCGGCACCAAGGTCGAAGTGAAAAATCTGAATTCTTTCCGCTATCTCCAAAAAGCGCTCGAATACGAAATCGAGCGCCACATCGCTGTTCTCGAATCCGGCGCCCGCATCTCGCAAGAAACCCGCCTCTGGAATCAAGCTGAGGGCCACACCGTCTCCATGCGCTCGAAAGAAAAAGCCCACGACTATCGCTATTTCCCCGAGCCGGACCTGCTCCCCATCCACGTCAGTCCCGCCTGGCGCGACGAAGTCCTGCGTTCCCTCCCCGAACTCCCCGAAGCCAAGCGCACCCGCTTCGTCACCTCTTACGGCATCACGCCCTACGACGCCGAAGTCCTCACCAACACCCCAGCCCTCGCCGACTTTTTCGAATCCGTAGTCAAGGCCGGCGCTCCCGGCAAAGCCGCCGCCAACTGGATGCAGACCGAACTCCTCCGCGGCCTCAAAGAATCCGGCAAGGAGATTTCCACCAGCCCCATCGCGCCCGCTGCCCTCGCCGAATTGGTGAAGCTCGTCGAATCCGCCAAAATCACTGGCGCCATCGCCAAAAAAGTTTTCGCCACCATGTTTGAATCCGGCCGCACCGCCGCCGACATCGTCGCCGCCGAAGGCCTCGGCGCCCAAGTGACCGACACCGCCATCGAAGAATCCGCCCGCGAAGTCATTGCCAAAAATCCCGACAACGTCGCCAAGTTCAAATCCGGCAACGAAGGCGTCTTCAAATTTTTCGTCGGCCAGGTCATGAAGGCCACTCGCGGCCAAGCTAATCCGCAAGCCGTCAACGACATCCTCCGCAAGTTGCTCTCTCCTTAGCGATTCGTAGTGGCCGGCCTTCAGACTGGTTCGGCTGAGATGTAGCTCAGGCCGGAACTTGTCCCGATCGGGTCGGCAGGCTTGAGGCTTTCACTCCGGCTCTTGCCGGAGAAGCCGTCCGCTCGCGATTCCTGTTAAGCTTCCAATATCCAACGCGAGGAACTCCACATGCTCAAAATCGGCGCCAAAGCTCCCGCCTTTCGCCTGAAATCCGACGAAGACAAAACCGTCGCGCTGAAGGACTTCACCGGCCAGCGCGTCCTCCTCTTTCTCTATCCCAAAGCCAACACTTCAGGTTGAACCATCGAAGCGTCCGAGTTTCGCGACGCAAAAAAAGATTTCGACAAGCACGGCGTCGCCATCCTGGGCATGAGCGCCGATCCCGTCAATGCCCAAGCCTCCTTCAAGGCCAAGCACAATCTCAATTTTCCTTTGCTCAGCGACCTCACCCACAAAACCGTCCAGAAGTTCGGCGCCTGGCAAGAGAAGCAATTCATGGGTCGCACTTTCATGGGCATCGTCCGCAGTTCCTTCCTTATCGGCAAAACCGGCAAAATCGAACACGTCTGGCCTCTCGTCAAAGCCAAAGGCCACGCCACCGCCGTTCTCCACCTCATCTCACAAAAATGAACCACGGTGCTGGCCGTCATCAGCACTTGCGCCGTCGCCGACCTTGATCACCGATCACTTAGTTGTTTATTGGAAGTTCGCTCGTCGTAAGTAAACTGCGAAACGTGGGTCGCCGCGCAGGGGATCGAAAAAGGGATGCACTTTGAGGAATTGTAGGATGTTGGATCGTTCCTCGGCGGCTCGCTCTAGCCACGTAAATGCTTCTTCCGTGTCTCCAAGTCCCAGGTAAGCGTTCAGAAACGCAGCCGGCGGGACGTATCCGGCTTTTCGCCGCCGGTGGAGTTCTTCGAGAACACGCAGCGCTTCCAGGCGGCGACCGTCGCTCGCATAGGCATGCACGAGCACACCCAGCACAGCCGAGCTGCGGTTCGAAGCGGAAGCAGCCTTCTCCAGTACTTGGACTGCTTCATCAAACTGCTTGGCGCCGATGAGTGCAAAGCCGAGAAACCATAGAGCGGATGGGCTTTCAGGTTCTATCGTCAGCACCGTGCGTAATTCCCGAATGGCTTCGTCGTAGCGGTGAGACTGAAAAAGGGTCCAGCCGATTTCGATGCCGTGAAGCGCCAGCGGGTCGAGCTCCTGCGCACGTCGCGCCCAGGAAAGCGCCTCCTGAGTCCGACCCTGGCATAGAAACCAGTGCGCAAAGCTGACGTGAGCCCCGGCATCGCTCGGGCTCAGCTCGATCGCTCGCTTATGCTCCGTTTCGGACTCCGCCCATCGCCAATCGCCGGCCAGACTTTCAGCAAGCAGAACGTGCGCCTCAACAAGCTCAGGATCGAGTTCCAGCGCCTTTCTGGCGGCAGCGAGCACCTTCGGGCGAGCTTCGGCGGGGGAGACCCCATAGAAAACCGTTCCCAATTCACTATGAGTAGCCGCCAAGCCTGCGTAGGCCGGGGCAAACTTGGGATCAGCATCAAGCGCGGCCTGGAACTGTCGTAGGGCTTCCTCAAGCCCGGCCTGGGTATGCTTGTGAAGCTCAAAGCGGCCTTTCAGATAACTCTCGTAAACTGCCGGTGCCACCACGCGCGCGGCGACGGGTCCACTGTTTTGCGACCCCAATGCGATCTCGATCTGGCGCCCGATGCCCTGAGCCACGTCGCTCTGCAGCACCAGCACATCGCGAAGTTCGCGATCGAACGTGCCCGACCACAAGTGCACATCGGTTTCGCCTTGAATGAGCTGCGCGGTGATGCGAATCCGATCGCCCGAGCGAATCACCGAGCCCTCGACCACGGCATGCACGTTCAGTTTTTTGGCGATCTCGGGCACCGAGCTGCGTGTACCCTTGAACTGCATCGACGATGTGCGCGAGATGACCCGGAGACCCTGGATCGTTGAGAGCCGCCCAATGAGAGCTTCTGTCATGCCATCGGCGAGGTAATCCTGCTCGGGATTGCCGGACAAGTTTTGCAGCGGAAGAACGGCAATAGATCGGATGCGCGAGCTGGCACGCGCAGCCATTTCCGTGCTCCGTAGGTGCCAGACCCAAGCTATGGCCCCCGCCAGCACCAGTCCCAACACGGAAACCGTCATTGCCGGCCAGATGCGTCGCACTGTTTGAGGGGCTTGGTTCGTTCCCGCTGCGCCGTTTTCCACTACCGCGGCCCGCTCGTACCGCCACGCGTCGAGTTCTCCCGTGTAGGCGTAGACCGACCCGAGTCGCGTGTGTTGCAAGCGGCGTACGGGCAATCCCTCGCGCTTTTCCCATCGCTGGACGGTCGTAACGTCCCGCCCGAGGTAAGCCGCGACCTCTTTCCAGGACTCTAGACGCCGCCCCTGGGCATCTGCATCGGTCCTCGGGCTCGGTGTAGCTTGAACGGACATAGGCCTGAACACTCTTCCTGAACCCGTTGATTATCACACCAGTTTGCATCCGCGGCAATTACTTGGTTTGAGCGCTATGAGGCCCCAAATGCCATATTTTGCCGCTCTTTGCCTCTCTATGCATCTTGCGCCACGCCGCCGCCTGGTCCAGGATGCCGAAGCGAGCGATCCAAAGGGATCTCCCACCATTGATCGCCCAAACCAATAGCGAGCCGACTGGTCGCTACTTTCGGCGAGTTGGCACCATACGGTAGCGCATTCCTGCTGGCGATTTGCCAGGTTATCGCAGACTGTCCGACAGCCAGTTGCAATGCTACCGGAATTTCTCAGGAGGAAACATGATTCGCAACAAGAAATCTGGGTTTAACCCAGGCTCTCTTTTGTTACTCGGGCGGCGAAGCGTCGGCACGATCATCCGCAGCGCGATCCTGATGCTGATTGTAGCGCTGCTTGCTGCCAGTCCCCTGCCGGTGTCGGCGGCCACGCCAGACCCGGTGCTGGAGTGGATCGGCGTCATGAACACCACGGTCCTCACGGCCGGCACCGCCCCGAACGTAACTAGCCGCGTAGTCGCGCTGGTATCTGCCTCGGTTTTCGACGCCGTCAACGGCATCGAGCCTCGCTTCCGGCCGATCCATGTGAAACCGAACGCGCCGCATAACGCCTCGCAAAGCGCAGCGGCGATTCAGGCGGCCTACGCGATTCTCTTCAACCTATATCCGAGCGGGACGCTCACTGCTCGGCGGGATGCGTCGATCGCGGCGCTGGCGTCCACCGAAAGACCGGAAGCCATCGCGGCGGGTGTCGCCTGGGGCCAAACGGTTGCCGATGCCATTTGGGCCTTGCGGCTGACTGACGGGTTTGCGCCCCCGCCCCCGCCGTTCCTCGGCGCACCGAACGTGGGCGTTTGGCGCCCTACGCCGCCCGCCAACGCTTCCGGCGCAACACCGCAGATCGCCACCATGACGCCGTGGGTACTCACTCGGCCATCGCAGTTCCGCTTGCCGCCGCCCCTGGCTCTCACCAGCCAGGAGTACGCTGACGATCTCAACGAAGTGAGGGAAAATGGCAGCCTCTCTTCGGTGGGCACGCCTCACGCGGAAACCGCGTTATTTTGGGCGTTGAATACTCCCCTTGCCTGGAACCGCATTGCCGCGCAGATTTCGGCAGCGCGCGGGCTGACTCTGACCGAGAATGCGCACTTGTTTGCGTTATTGAATCTCACGCTTTCCGACGCGCTTATCGCCTGCTGGGATACTAAGTACCGCTATGTTTTCTGGCGGCCGATCACGGCGATCCGAGCGGGACTGACGCCTACGGATGCCGACCCGCTGTGGGAGCCATTGCTGGACTCTTTGCCCCGCAACCCTGGCACCCCTGCGCATCCCGAGTATCCGTCGGCGCATTCCTCGATGAGTGGAGCAGCGGCTTTCATCCTCGCGGCCGCGTTTGGAGAGAACACACCTTTTAGCGTCACGTCGGAGATTCGTCCGGGGACTCGTACGTATTCGAGCTTCTCGGACGCGACAGCGGAAATCGCCGATGCGCGCGTCTTTGGCGGCATTCACTTCCGAACCAGCTGCGTACGTGCAAATGGGATGGGCAGAGCTGTTGCGGATTACGTGTCCAGGCACGCGATGCGTGCGCGAGGCGACGACCGAGACGACCGCGACGATGATAGAGACTGAACTCTAAACCCCGGCTATTTGTCGGGGATGGCTGTTCTCCGCTAAAAATAAATTGCATGTTCCCAAGAGAGGGTGAGCGCGTAGGTGACCGCGCTCACCTCTTCTTCCCTCCTGCGTCTCATCCTACAAGTTCTTGGTTATGCACATTTTATCCAGGCTCTGCAAACTCGCATTCGCTCTCGCCATATTTGGAGCGTTCACTTCCCTTGCTTCGGGGCAAGATGCCAAGTCACAAATCAAAGCTGAAATTGATCGTCTCGCAACCTCCCTGAAAGAAAAGCCCATCACCGATTCGGACTACGCCCCCCTAAACTCCATGGTCAGCCAGTCCCTTCAGGGAGCCGCGGCGTCTCTTGAATCTGGCCAGCTCTATGTGAGTTTGGAACAACTCCTCCAGGCAGAAGATTTTCTGCAAGGCGCGCGTTACCCGGTTGAAAAAGCAGAAGCCGTCAAGTCCGGCCTCCCCGCGTTCGAGGCCGAGTGGGAAAAGGTCAGCCAGATCCTGACTGCTAATGATCGCGAAGTTCGCCAAAAAAACTGGAGTGCTTCCCCTGCGGCTGTTCGTGCGCTATCCGAAACCGCCCTTGGTCGCTCCGTTCCGCTTCTCGAAGGCGGCCGCGGCTTTGCCTTTTCTACCAAGCCCAGCGATGGCCTTTTCTATCTCGGACAGGCGCAGGGCGAAGCCGCTTTCGCGCGATTTTCCGCGACTCTGTCGCTTCTCAGAAACGCCGCGCCCTTACCCCTGCGTTCCTACTTGCCGGAGCTTCAAAAGCTCCAGCGAAAAACCAATGCCGCTTTCAAACCACCTCGTTCCATCGAACTCCACTCTAGATTCATCGCTCTTAACTCCACTCTGAAACTTGCCGAAGAGCTGGACGCACAAAAATTCTATGCCGGCGCTCTGTATCAATATCTCGAAGCCACTCGCCATTTCGGCATGCTTGACGCTCCTCTAGTCGAAGCCGCTCGTCAATCCACTCTGAAAGACGCCATCGCCGCTGCCCTGAAGAATCTCGCCGCTTCCAGGCAGGATGACTCCATCGCCCAGCTTTTCCTGGAGCGCGCCACATCGCAAACCACACACGCCGATGGCTCCGTCTCCACTCCCGACGAATGGCGAAGCGCCCAGGTCATTCTCGATCAAGTACTTCCCGCTTATCGCGCAGCGCAAAAGCCCGCTGCCCTTCTCCAGCTAGCCTCCGGCAAAACCGTAGACCTCACCCTGGTCCGCTGGCCCTACACTTGAAATATCTCCGACCCAGCAAGTTTGCTGGTCCAGGAAGTAGCCTCCCAATACCCGGGAAGAGTAACTTTCGTCACTGAAAATTTTGGCGCTTCCAAACTCGCCGACCGCTTTGGCGTGAAGGGTTATCCCGCTGTCTTTGTGGACGACATTCTCGTCGCCGCTCCCCGCGAGTTTGGCTACTTTGGCGAAGTGGAAGGCTCGGGCCGCTATGCTCCCTGGCGCAACGAAGCCAGCCACGCAAAGTTCAAAGCTGACCTCGTTCGCATGATTGACTTGATTCTCGCGGGCAAGAAGGACATCGTTACCCGGGAACGCTCCGGGACCGACACCACCTCTCACGAAATTCCCGCTCTTCCCCAGTTCAAGCTGACCGATCTTTCCGGCCATCCCCTCACCGCCGGCGATCTCTCTGGCCGCGTTGTCCTGGTCGAATTCTGGGCCACCTGGTGCCCGCCCTGCCGCTCCACCCTCGAGTGGCTCGGCGACCTAAAGCGCAAGCACGGCGACAAACTCGCCATCCTGGCTCTCGCCGTCGAATCCCCGGATGACCAGATCCGCTCCACCGTCGGTTCACTCAGCCCCGCTCTGCACTGGGCCATCACCGATGCCCCCACGGCCCAATCTTTCGGCGACATCACCGCCGTGCCCACCCTCTTCCTCTTCGACCGCTCCGGCAAGACTTCCCGCGTCCTCTACGGCGCTCCTCCTGACCTCCACGATCAAGTCGAGAAGTCCCTCGATTCACTTCTGCATTAAACCGCTGAACGAAAATGGTTTAATTCATCCTGTTTCTTTAGAAATCTCTATTGACAATCTATTCACTACTATCGTATATTATTGTCATTCAGGAGTGCGTCGCATTCCCTGAGATTTTCTCCTCCTCCGCGCATTTCTGACTAACTTATTTGAAATCAACACTTATCAGAAAACCCCGAAAACGCCTTCCCAACTATCTTTAGAATCAACACTTACAGAGATACTCGCAAGTGTTGATTCTAAACCACTTGCAAGGACTCTAAATCCTTTAGATGCACCACTTATGAAAATACGGGGAGGGGGGCCAGCTATTGTCAACCAGAAACCTGCGCGCTTCTTAACGCCAGGGGCCCAGGACAGAAGTGGCCGGCGCAACGGCGACATCGCCGTGCCCGGCCGACTCCTGCGCGGTGATTCGCACTACTTGATCGCTACAGCCGTCCTTGTGGTGAATGCCAGCCGCGTCTCTGCGGGATACTCAATATCTTTCTTCCCTGTCGCAGCCGCGCCAGCAGTCCCGGCTCCAGCACCCGCCGCCGCTCCAATCGCTGCGCCTTTGCCGCCGCCTGCCAGCGCTCCAATAACAGCGCCGCCAGCCGCGCCGCCACCGATGAACCCGGCATCCCGTTTGCCTTTTCCCCCCTCTGTTCTTCCTGCGGAGCTCGTGGCAAACGTGTACGTCTTGCCGCCGACGGTCACCGTGCGCAACCGCAGATACAATTTTGCGGGTGTGGACAAGCGGCCCGAAGCCTGGACGCTGCTCACCGTCAATTTCACTTCCGAGCCCTTGGGAATCACCACTTTGCCGCCGGATGTCACATCTCGAGAGACCGTTCCTGTCACGGTCTGGCCAACCTTGGCCGTCTTGGAGCTCACAGCTTGGTCCGTCACCACTGAAATCTTGGTTCCTTCTGCAACCGTGCCGCCGGCCTGTGCGAGCACCGGTAGGACAAGCGCCAATGCCTGAAAAACTGCGACCATGCGAATTCGTCGATGCATCTCCGTCACCTCAGAATGAAATTAGGGGCCGTAGGAAGAGTTTAGCAAACGGAATTGCGAGAGCGGGACAAGAGCGCCAGGACGGCGCTAGAAGTGAAACACCAGTTCATCCGAATCGAAGGACTTCGGTTCGATGTACAGATTGTCGATCAGGCGTGTTTTCCCGACGAAAACCGCGAGAAGCACGTAGCAGGGCTTGCTCACTCGTATGATCGGATCAAACGTTTGGGCATCCACGATCTCAGCATAGTCCACGCGCACCGCGCGTTCCGCAGCCAGCGTGCGCTGGAGCACCGTTTGCAACTGCAGCGCGTCGCGGACTCCTGTGGCCAACTCGCTCTTCGCCGCACCCAGCGCGCGGTGCAAAACGGTGGCGGCCTTGCGCTCCTCCGCATTCAAATAGACGTTTCGCGAGGAAAGCGCCAACCCGTCCGGCTCGCGCACCGGTGGGCAAACCACAATTCCCGTATCGAGATTCAAGTCGCGCGCCATTTGTGTAATGAGCCGCGATTGCTGCGCATCCTTGCGCCCGAAGTACGCAAAATTCGGCTGCACGATCTGTAGTAGCTTCATCACCACGGTTGTGACGCCGCGAAAATGTCCGGGCCGTGAACGTCCTTCAAGTTTTTCGCTCAGCCCATCGACGTTGACGTACGTTGCAAATCCGTCGGGATAAATCTCTCGAGGTTCCGGCGCAAACAGAAAATCCACGCCCGCGTGCTCGAGTTTTTCGCTGTCGCTCTCAAACGTGCGCGGATATTTTGAAAAATCCTCATTGGGGCCGAACTGTTTCGGATTTACAAAAATGGAAGCAATCACCGGCGAGCATTCCCGCCGCGCCCGTTCGACCAGCGACAGATGCCCCGCGTGCAGCGCCCCCATCGTCGGCACCAAGCCGATAATGCGGTTCTCCGCGCGCGCTTGCCGCGCCTGTTCCTTCATCCACGCAATCGTTCGGATCGTTTCCACAATGTGGTCAGGAGTGCTGGAAGCTAAGCGCTCGCCGCCGTGGCGCGCTCCCGATAGAAATGCATCAGGTCCGTCGCCATCGGCTGAGCACCCAGTTGCCGCAGCAGAGTGGTGACCTGCCCGCGGTGATACGTCCCATGATTCACTAGGTGCTGCATCGATTCCCAGAGTGGATTGCTGTAAACGCCGAACTTCAGCGTCTTATATTCAAAAACGCGTTCCAGGTCCGTCCGCGTCAGGCCGCGCACAAAACCAAGCAATCGTGTTTCGAGCTCGCTCCAGCGCTCTCGTAATTCAGCCATATTCTTGAATTGCGTCGTGTCTGGAAGCGATGAAGGCGAGCGCCCCTGAAATCGCTCCAGCCAGATCCACTCGGCGCCGTAAAGATGCGCCAGGGTATCGCGTACCGAGCCAAAGCTCGAGCCCATCGCCTGAACAAACTTTTCCTCCGAAAGCGCTGAAGCCGCATCCAGCGAGCGGTGATTGGCCCAGGCGTTGTAGTCATACAGCAGGCGCATCTCTTGCGGCGTCATCTTGCCCTCCGGCAGGAATCCATTTTTACCAATCGCCGTCCGTGTTGACCGGCGCCTCTTTTTCTTCCTTCGAGGCTCGCGCCGCATGATAAGACTCGGCATCCGAAGGAAACATTCCCGCTCGCACGTCGTCGCAGTATTCGCGCACCGTTCTTGAAATCATTTCCCCGACGTTTGCGTATCTGCGCGCAAATTTCGGCAGCACCGTAAAAGTTAGCCCGATGGCATCGTGCAGCACCAGAATCTGCCCGTCGCACTCCGGTCCGGCTCCGATCCCGATCGTGGGTATGCGCAATTCGCGGGTAATGTGCGCGGCCAGCTCTCGCGGCACCGCCTCCAGCACTACCGCGAAAGCCCCGGCAGCTTCGACAGCGTGCGCGTCTCGAATCAATTGTTCCGCAGCGTCCGCCGTTTTTCCCTGCACGCGGTAGCCGCCCAGCGCATTCACCGATTGCGGCGTCAAGCCCACGTGCCCCATCACCGGGATTTCCGCTTCCGTCAGCCGCGAAATCAATTCCAGCCGGCGTTCCCCGCCTTCTACTTTCACGGCCTCGGCGCCCGCCTCTTTCACAAAACGCACTGCGTTATTCAACGACTGGCCCAAATCGGAGTGATAGCTCCCGTAGGGCATGTCCGCCACGACGAGCGCACGCCGCACGCCGCGCCGCACTGCGCGCGTGTGGTGCAGCATCTCCTCAATCGTCACCGACAGCGTGCTCTCCTGACCCAGCACCACCATGCCCAGCGAATCGCCGACAAGAATCACGTCCACGCCGGCTTCATCGACCAGGCGCGCGGTCGGATAGTCATACGCCGTCAGGCAAGTGATTTTCTGGAAGTTGGAGTGGGAGCCCGCGGCCGGTGTCTTGCGCAGCAGGAGGTCGGGCACGGTGACTTTCCCGTTCCCGGAATTCGGGACAACGCTCATGGTGGCCTCCGGTGCCGTTCCTCTGCCTTTTTCAAGGGCGACCGCAAAGCGGCCGACGGGATACAGCCCTGTACTTCACCTTTGTGCAGAATAACAAATTTCGATGCGCAAAACTACAAATTTGGATGCGGCATCGTGTGAACTGGTTTCAGCGTGGTGCTTGGACACGACCCTTCCATTGGCCGCCGCGACCGAGCCAGTAGCGCACGGCGGAAACGCAAGTGGCGTAACCGTAGTATAGGGCGGCGAGAGGGAGTGCCAGGGCCCAGGGCCAAGGGAGAGCATAAAACCGCACCGTGACGCCGAACGTTACGGTCATCAAACAGATGGCAGTGCTGGCGAGGAACCAGGCAGGATCCTCGCCGGAAAGAAACGAAAACCAGGGCAAAATAAACGTGACGAACAAACCGGCCAGAGCGACGGCGAGTAACAAAAAAGAATAGCGGAGTTGGGTAAAAGCGGTGCGGGCAATCATGTTGCGAATTTCGGGAAAAGTGCCGTAGCCGCGAAGACTGAAGCTCGCGCGCGTGAGTCCCATCCAGATTCTTCCGCCGTTCTTCTTCACGGCGCGGGCCAGCGCACAATCGTCAATCACCTCACTGCGAATCGAGGCAATCCCGCCAATAGGCGCGAGGACATTCCGCCGCAGCAAGATACATCCGCCCGCGGCTCCGGCGGTGCCTGCGCTCGGGTCGCTGATCCAGCGCGGCGGATAAAGCATCAGGAAAAAATAGAGAAATGGCGGAATCAGCAGGCGTTCCGGAAAAGTCTCTGCCTGAAGCAGCACCATCAAGGAAACGAGATCGAGCGAATCTCTTTCCGCGCGAAAGACCAGGCGGTGCAAGGTGTCCGGCGCGTGCTCGATATCCGCATCGGTGAACCAGAGAAAATCAGGCTGGTGCTCGGAAGCGACCTGCACGCCTTCGTTCAACGCCCAGAGTTTTCCCGTCCAACCCGGCGACAGCGAAGCCGCGGAGTGAATTTTCACGCGTTGCGAAGCGCCGGATTCACTGGCGGCTTTTTGCGCGAGGGCGGCGGTCCCGTCCTCGCTGTGGTCATCCACGATGATGATCGAGAATTCGCCGGGATACTCTTGCGCAGCGAGAGAATGGACGGTTTTTGCGATGTTTTCCGCTTCATTGCGAGCGGGAACGATGGCGGTGACGCGAGGCCAATTTGCAAGAGGTTGCAGATAGATGTCGTCTTCGCGCAGTTGCCAAAAGTTGCCGCGCGCGAGAAAAAGATAAATCCAGATCGCCAACGGAATCGCAGCGACAAGAGTCGGCGTAAGAGGCACGCGCTATTCTGCAATAACCCGGGAACGAAACGCTATGCCAGATCTTCCTTGCGAATAGGCAGCCGGCGAATGGGCTTGCCGGTGGCGGCAAAGATGGCATTGCAAACGGCGGGCGCGATCGGCGGCGTTCCGGGTTCGCCGACGCCGCCGGGCGGCTCGTTGCTCTGCACAATGTGAACTTCTGTCCTCGGCGTTTCGTTCATCCGCAGCATTTCGTAATCATGGAAATTGCTCTGTTCGACGCGGCCCTTCGCAATGGTGATTTGGCCTTTCAGGGCGGCCGTCAAGCCAAACACGATGGAGCCTTCCATCTGCGCCGCAATCGTATCGGGATTCACGTAGCGGCCGCAGTCGACGGCGCACACAACGCGATGAACCTTCACTTCGCCGGAACTGCGATTGACGCTAACTTCGGCAACTTCGGCAACGTAACTCCCAAACGATTCGACAACGGCAATGCCGCGCGTGCGCCCCGCCGGAAGCGGCTTTCCCCAACCGGCTTTCTCCGCGGCAAGCTCGAGCACGCCACGGTGGCGTGGCGCGTTGGCCAGCAGTTTGCGGCGAAATTCAAATGGATCCTTGCCTCCCGCTTTAGCGAGTTCCTCGACAAAACATTCGGTGATGAATCCGTTGTGCGAATTTCCCACCGAGCGCCAGAAACCTACCGGCACACCCGGTTCCGTCAGCGCGTACTCGACCAGAAAATTGGGAATCCCATACTTGGCGTTGGCCTGCCCTTCGACGGAAGATTCATCGATGCCGTTCTTGACCGAGCCGGGGAAAAAGCGCGACATGATCGAAGGCCCGACAATGCGGCTTTTCCACGCCACAGGCCAGCCGTCCGCGTCGAGTCCGGCAATAATTTTGGTGTACGCCGCAGGGCGGTAAAAATCATTTTGAATATCGTCTTCGCGGGACCACGTGACCTGCACCGGCGCGCTGATCCCTTTCGAAATCTCCACCGCCTCAGAAATAAAATCCTGCTCCGCGCGGCGCCCAAATCCGCCGCCGAGAAACGTGGTGTGAATGCGCACCTGCTCGGGCTTCAGGCCGGTGATTCGCGCTCCCGTCATCTGATTGATGGTTTGAAATTGCGTTGGCGCGTAGATGTCGCAGCTGTCGGTGCGCACATCGGCGGCGCAATTCATGGGCTCCATGGTGGCGTGCGCCAGGAACGGAACTTCGTAAGCGGCTTCCACTTTTTTAGCGGCGCTGGCGAGAGCGGCGTCGGCATCGCCGTCTTTGCGTGCGATGGCGCCGGGCTTTTCGGCAGCAGCACGATAAAGATTTCGAATGGCCTCGCTGGAGTTGGCGGCGTTCGGGCCCTCATCCCAGGTGACTTGTAGCGCGCGCCGGCCTTCCATCGCTGACCAGGTATTGTCCGCGACCACGGCCACGCCTGACGAAATCTGCAGAACTTGCTTCACACCGCGAACGGTTTTCGCTTTCGAGTCGTCGAAGCTTTTCACTTTCCCGCCAAACACAGGACAGCGCGCCACGACCGCATGCTGGATATTCGGCAGGCGCACGTCGATGCCGAAGGGGGCCTTGCCGTTCACCTTTGCAGGCGTGTCCAGCCGCTTCATGGGCTTGCCAATGTATTTGTAGTCTTTCGGATCTTTCAGAGGGGGATTGGCAGGCACGACAAATTTTGCCGCTCGTTCGGCCAACGCTCCGTAACCCAATCGCTTGCCGGTAGCGTTGTGCACCACCGCGCCGTTCTCCACGTGGCACGAAGACGCATCCACGTACCATTGCTGAGCCGCAGCAGAGATGAGCATTTCGCGCGCGGCCGCGCCGGCTTTCGTCAGCGGTCCCCAGGAAGCGCGGACGCTGGTGCTGCCGCCGGTCCCCTGCACGCCAAAAATCGGGTTGAAATACTCCGGTGCCGCTGGCGCGAACTCGGTCTTTACTTTCTTCCAATCGAACTCGAGTTCCTCGGCGAGCAACATGGCGAGCGAAGTAACGATGCCCTGGCCCATCTCGGACTTGTCGATCAGAATCGTTACGGTGTCATCCGGGGCGATGCGAACCCAGGCGTTGGCCGCGACAGGTTCAGCGGGCGGAGTGGCCGCCGCCAACGCCTGGAATTTTCCAGGAAGATAAAATCCAATCACGAGCGCCGTTCCACTAGCGGCGCTTTTCTTCAGAAAATCACGGCGCAACATTACGTCGGAAGATGACACGTGTGCTCCTCCTGAAAATCCACCACAAAATGTCCGGGCCTGCGGATGGCCGTGTTAGGCCAAATCTTCGGATCGAATAGGAAGGCGGCGAAGACGCTTCCCGGTCGCGGCGAAAATCGCATTGCACACGGCGGGGGTAACCACCGGCAATCCGGGCTCGCCGATTCCGGTCGGGTCTTCCTTGCTCATGACCACGTGAACTTCCGTTTTCGGGGTCTCGTTCATGCGCGGCATTCCGTAATCGTTAAAATTTGATTGCTCGACGCGGCCACCGCTGATGGTGATAGCGTCGTGTAAAGCGGCGGAAAGGCCGTATATCGCGGCGCTTTCGACTTGCGCGCGGACACCTTCGGGATTGATGGGACGGCCGCAATCGACGGCGTAAACGAGACGGTGAACCTTTATGGCGCCGTTCTGTACGCTGGCTTCAGCGACGGCCGCGGTGTAGGAATTGAAAGAATAAAATGTGGCGATGCCGCGGCCCACGCCCTTGGGTAGTGGCTTCCCCCAGCCTGCTTTTTCAGCGGCGAGTTGCAAAACGCCCTTGAGCCGCGCGGTGTCAAGCGGCGGTTCTTTATCATTGCCGAACATGGGAATCTTGCGATCCCCGCCGATGATTTTCATGCGAAACGCCAGGGGATCCTGGCCGGCTGCGGCGGCAAGCTCGTCGATAAAACTTTCCACCACGAAGCCGCTGCTGGAGTGTTCGACGGAACGCCACCAGGCTCGCGGCACGCTGGATTCGGCGAGCGTGTATTCGAGGCGAATGTTCGGCGTCACATAGGGTATCGTCGCGCCGCTGCCGAACTCGCCCAGCCCTGAATCCTCCTCGGGTTTCTCGTTCCACTTGGCAGCGATCGAAGTCGAGGTTTGAAAATGTTTCCAGGCCGCGAGATTGCCGTTGGCGTCCAACGCGCCCTGCAACTTGTGATAGGAAGCAGGTCGATAGAAACCGTGCTGCATATCGTCTTCCCGAGTCCAAAGAACCATGACCGGCTTACCTGAGGACTTGGCGGCCAGTTGCGCCGCTTCCATCACGAAATCGGCCTGATAGCGACGCCCAAAGCCGCCGCCCATCAGGGTGGTGTGCACGATGACTTTTTCCGGTGGCAGCTTGGCGGCTTCCGCGATGACGCCTTGCGCCCATTGCGGAGCTTGCGTGGGCACCCAGGCTTCCGCGCCGTCGGGGCGGATTTGCACGGTGCAATTCATCGGCTCCATGCAAGCATGGGGTGCGAAGGGAAGTTCGTAAGCGGCCTCGATTTTTTTCGGGCTGGAGGAAAGAACGGAGTCCGCATCGCCGTCGTTGCGCAAGGCTTTTCCACCCTTGGCGGCATTGGCGAGAAAGTGTTTGTGAAGCTCGGCCGATGATTCGTTCGCGGCGGGACCTTCGTCCCACTTCACAACGAGCGCCTTGCGTCCCTGCATAGCGGCCCAGGAATTGTCCGCAAGAACGGCAACGCCACCAGTGGTCGAAGCGCCTCGGCCGCTGGTTTCAAATGAAATGACATCACGGACGCCGGGCACCTCTTTTGCTTTCGCGGCGTCAAACGAGGCGAGTTTGCCGCCAAAGACGGGACACCGCGCCACGACCGCAAAAAGCAAGCCGGGCACACGGGAATCGATGCCGAACTTCGCCGCGCCAGTAGCTTTGGAGCGTCCCTCAAAGCGGTGAGTGTCGTGGCCAACAACCGTGAAATCGTCCGAGTTCTTGAGGGGCACAGTGTTGAAATTGGGAATCGGCAGCTTCGCGGCCGCCTCGACTAGTTCACCGTAGGACAGATAACGCTGCGGATGTCCGTGAACCACCTGGCCATTGGCGGCTTTGCAGGTGTCAGGGCTGACTTCCCATTTTTGGGCAGCCGCGGCGATGAGCATTTCGCGGGCAGCCGCGCCGGCGCGGCGCAACGGCAGCCACGAGCCCGCGACACTGCCGCTTCCCCCGGTGCCCAGGTCATAGACTTTGGGATTGGTGGGCGCTTGCTCGACTTTAACGTTCTTCCAATCGAGGCAGAGCTCTTCCGCCAGGATCATGGGCAGAGCGGTCATAATGCCCTGGCCCATTTCCGACTTTCCAAGAATGAGCGTCGCACGATTGTCCGGCGTGATGCGGACCCAGGCGTCGAAAGGATTGGGAATTTTCTTTTCCTGCTCCGCAGCTTGATCGGCGAAGGCGCGGGGAGAGAGATGGAACCCGATGACCAAGGCCACACCTCCGGCGGCACCGGTCTTCAGAAAATCACGACGGTTTACAACAGAAGCGATAGTCATGGGACACCTCAAAACAAGTTGTAATAACTCTAGTTGAAGAAAACAGCTCGAACGGCGGATTACGCCTTGGCCTGCATGGACGCGGCGCGGTGAATGGCTTTGCGAATGCGCTGGTAAGTGCCGCAGCGGCAGATGTTGCCGCTCATGGCATCGTCGATGTCGGCGTCGGTGGGCTTGGGTTT
>Ga0137409_10000811_pt1 | contig 34224 bp, 33 predicted proteins | sample CZODoug1_16funga_FD_122059 | JGI IMG/M metagenome (GOLD analysis project Ga0137409, IMG submission 122059) | Vadose zone soil fungal communities from Angelo Coast Range Reserve, California, USA - CZODoug1_16fungal (Hybrid Assembly) | ecosystem: Environmental > Terrestrial > Soil > Vadose zone... | reverse complement strand
CTTTCGATCAAGAACACGGACATCGTGCGCGAGCTTTCGCTCCCGCCGGTGAAGATCCATTGCTCCGTGCTCGCGGAAGACGCCATCAAGGCCGCCATCGGCGACTGGAAGAAAAAGCACGGCGTCGAAGTGCCGGTCCACGAAAAGGCCTCGCACTAATCGCCCTTGGCGTAGAAGCCGCTGGCTCCGGATTTGTAGGGGCGCAGCATGCGGCGCCCCCAGCTAGGCATGATTGAAACCGTAAGGCCTTTGGAGCATTTGAAAATGCCAACAGAAGTCGCAAGTCCCAACATCGCGAAAATCCATCTGACCGAGCGTGCCGCGCGGAAAATCCGCGAGCTGCTCGAGAAGGATGGAGTTTCCCCTGAACAGGGCGGCCTGCGCGTCGGCGTCCAGGGCGGCGGCTGCTCCGGCTTGTCTTATGCCATGCGCCTCGACACTCAGTCGCGGGATCGCGACAAGATCTTCGAAGAACATGGTGCGCGCCTCTTCGTTGACCCAAAAAGTTTTCTATTCCTGAACGGCACGACGCTCGAGTACGAAGAGACGCTGATGCGCCAGGGATTCGTTTTCCAGAATCCCAACGCGGCGCACAACTGCGGCTGCGGCAGCTCTTTCACGGCCTAGTAGCACGGACTTCAGTCTGTGCTCTTCGCCTCTGACTCGGTTCCAGCGGGAGTAACGCACAGGCGAGCCTGACAAGTGGTTGGCAGCCGCACCCGCCAGCCACTTTTTTTGTGTCTTGTGGGGATTCTTGAAGAGCATTTCATGAGTGCATCAACGACTCCAACGAAGGCAGTGGATTACTTCGCTGTTTTTGGATTGCCGCGCAAGCTTTGGATCGAGATGAGCGCGCTCGAACAGAAATTCTTGCAAATGAGCTGGAAACTGCACCCGGATAATTTTGTAAACGCGCCGGAGCAGGAACGCGAGCTTTCCCTGAAGCGAAGCTCGGAATTGAATGATGCCTATCGTACGCTGCGCGATCCCGTCGTTCGCGTCGAGTATCTCCTTGGCATCGAAGGAGCGCGCAAGGAGGGCGAACACAAGCAGCAAGCGCCCCCTGAGTTGCTGGAAGAGGTTTTTGAGCTGAACGAATCGCTCGATGAACTTCGCGAGGCGAAGGCCTCGGGAGGCGATCTCGTCGCCTTGAAATCACGCCTCGAATCCGCCGAGAAGGGTTTCCAGGAAAAGCTCGTCGGACTCGACGCGCAGTTGCAAACCGCGGCGCGGGAATGGGACGCCGCACTGCAAGGCGAAGCCGCCACGCGCAAACAGGTCATGGCGAAGCTGAACGACTTGCTGAATCGCCGCTCGTACATTCGGAATCTGGTAGTAAACGTTCAGAAGGAGCTTTTGTAGGGGAGGGGCTTTAGCCCCTCCGGGTCTTATCATGGGCAAAATCGTAGGAATCGATCTCGGCACTACTAATAGCCTCGTCGCGTATATTGATCCGCAGACGGGTCAGCCGAAGTGTATCCCGGGTCCGTATGGCAGTATGCTTTGCCCTTCGGTAGTTAGCCTGGATGCAGATGGAACCGTTGTCGTGGGCGAGGCGGCTCGAAGAAGGCTCCTCACGCAACCCGAGCGTACCATCTACTCCGCAAAGCGCCTCATGGGCCGCGGTCCCGCCGATGTTAAAGATGAACTAAAACTGTTTCCCTTTCGCATCGAACCGTCGAGCAAAAATGTCATCCGCGTTATGCTCGGCGATAGAGTTTTTACCCCGCCGGAGATTTCCGCTTTCATCCTCCGCGAACTGAAAAATTGGGCCGAAGCCCATTTTGGCGAACCCGTCGACCGCGCCGTGATCACAGTCCCAGCCTATTTCAACGATGCCCAGCGCCAAGCCACCAAGGACGCCGGCAAGATCGCAGGCCTCGAAGTTTTGCGGCTCGTCAACGAGCCCACCGCCGCGGCGCTCGCCTACGGCCTGCACGAAAAACAGCGCGGCAAAGTTGCCGTCTACGATCTCGGCGGCGGTACTTTCGACATTTCCGTTCTCAAGCTCATTTCCACCGCCGACGGCGATATCTTTCAGGTTCTTTCCACCAATGGCGACACGCATCTGGGCGGCGACGACATCGACAATCTGCTCCAGGCTTTTGTCCACGAATTGATTCTTCAACACGACGACATTGATTTTTCACCACATGGCGAACTCGCGCAAGAACTGCGCAAGGCCCTCATCGACGTGAAGCACCGCCTTTCCGAAGCCGAATCGGCAACGCTCCGCTTTCCGTTGCCAAATGGTGACGTGTTCACGCACGATTTCACGCGCGGCGCGCTCGACGCTCTTATTCGTCCCGTGGTTGATCGCACTATGGGGCCCGTCAAGCAAGCGCTTGCTGACGCGCAGCTCAAGCCCGCGGACATGGACGAAATCGTTCTCGTCGGCGGCACCACGCGCACGCCGCTGATTCGCCGCACCGTCCAGGAATTCTTCGGCCGCAAGCCGCACATCGAGCTGAATCCCGACGAAGTCGTGGCGCTCGGGGCCGCCGTCCAGGCCAACATTCTCGACCGGGGCGTAAAAAACATGCTGTTGCTCGACGTCACGCCGCTTTCGCTAGGCATCGAGACTTACGGCGGCGCAGTTGCAAAAATTATTCCGCGCAATTCCACGATCCCCGCGAGCGCCCAGGAGCTTTACACCACTGGCGTCGATAATCAGACCGGCATCGACATCCACGTCCTCCAGGGCGAACGCGAACTCGCCAAGGATTGCCGCTCGCTTGCGCGCTTCGCGCTGCGCGTGCCGCCCGCGCCCGCCGGATTGCCCCGCATCGAATTGAAATTCCTGATCGACGCCAACGGCATCCTGCAGGTTGGCGCCAAGGATCTTCGCACCGGCGAGCAGCATTCCATCGAAGTCCAGCCGAGCTACGGCATCAACGATTCCGAAATCGAACGCATGCTCGAGGAATCCATCGAATACGCCGAACAAGATTTCGCCGAGCGCCAGGTCATCGAAGCGCGCACGGAATCCGAGTCGATCCTGACGGCCACCGCCAAAGCGCTGGGCAATCCGCAAGCCGCGGGCTTGTCTGCCGAGGAGCGCGCTAAAATTGACCAGAGCGTCGCCGCATTGCAAGAATCCGTAGCAGGCAGCGACTACAAATTAATCCGCAAGCGCATCGACGACCTAAATCACGCGACCGAGCATCTCGCGGAAGTGTTGATGAATTCGGCGGTCGCATCGGCGCTAGAAGGCCGCAAGCTGGCCGAAGTCTGAAAGGTTCCAGTAGGACAGGCTTCAGCCTGTCCTAACTGTCGCAAATCGCGGCGTGATTCGTCGCAGGCGGCCTGAGCATCACGAATTGCAGCGGCGGCTTTACGCCGCCATCTTTGGTTTTGTTTTTTTGGGAGATAACCATGGGCGGCAGCAACCCTTACATTGAAGAAGTCAAATACAAACCCGCCACGAAGAAATTCAAAGTCACATTTCTTCCTAGTGGCAAGACCATCGAGGTTGACCCGGAGAAAATTCCGTACGGGCACAACGGCCTCCCGGGCAGCATTCTCGACATTTCCGAAGGCATCAAGGCCGGCCTCGACCACGCTTGCGGCGGCGTCTGCGCCTGCTCGACGTGCCACGTCATCGTGAGGGAAGGTCTCGAATCCTGCAACGAAGCTACCGACGCCGAGTTCGACGAGCTGGACGAAGCGCCGGGCATCACGCCGAAGTCCCGCCTTGGCTGCCAGACCGTGCCCGATGGCACCACGGACATCGTCGTCGAGATTCCCGAGTGGAACAAAAACTACGCCAAGGAACTGGATCACTGATTCAGTTGTAGCGGCGGGTTTATCCCGCCATCTTTTCTCTGCGACCTCTGTGATCTCCGTGCTCTCTGTGTTAGATCGTTCTTGGGAGTAGACATGCCGCCAACATTCGGCTGGGACAATCTCGAAGACATTGCCATCGGCCTAGCCGACAAATTTCCAGACACTGACCCGCTCACTGTCCGCTTCACCGACATGCACAAATGGATCACCGAACTCCCCGGCTTCTCCGGCGACCCCGCCGCCTCCAACGAATCCAAACTCGAAGCCATCCAAATGGCCTGGCACGAAGAATTCCAAGACCGCCAGACCTAGCCAATTCCTCCATCGGCACGTTGCCGCGGGTCCGAAAAATCTGGCATAATCGCCTTGTACTGGGGAGGCTGCCTGATGAAAAGCATCCCTTTTCTTTTGCTCGCAGGATTTTTGATCCTGCCAAATTCTCTCCATCTCGCTCAAGCGCCGCAGGAACCTCAACGCCTCCCGGACGGCGGCACCCGCGAGGTCCTGATCAGCATCCTTATCCCGTCCTTGCCGAACGCGCCGTTCACCGCGACGGTGAATACCGAATGGATTCGGCAATTGCCGGACGGCAGCACCATCACTCTGAAGAATCACCGCGCCATCGCCCGTGATGCCGCCGGACGTATCTTCCAGGAGCGCCGCGCGCTCGTTCCGGACGACGGCAAGACCAAGTCGGGCGTCACGCAAATCGAGATCAGCGACCCCGTCGCACGTGAACTTTACATTTGCATGCCCCATGGACGCACCTGTCAAGTGGAAGTGTTTTCTCCGCCAGAGTCTTTGCCTTACACCCCGCCTGCCAAGGCGCACATGGCGCAGGGCTCATCATCGGAATCAGTGGACCTTGGCAAGCAGTCCGTCGGGGGGCTCGAAACGGTCGGCACGCGAGAGACGACCATCATTCCCGCCGGCACGATCGGAAACGACGGCCCGCTCCTGTCCAAGCGGGAGTTTTGGTTTTCGCCCCGGCTCGGCGTAAACCTCATCAGCAAGCGGCAGGATCCGTTATCCGGCACGCAAAACTTCGAAGTTTCGGACATCGCCTTGGGTGATCCCGACGCCAAACTCTTTGCAGTGCCGAGTGGCTTCAAGATCTTGGACCTGCGAAAGCCCCCGGAGATCTCTTCTCCTTCGGCATCCTCACCCAATTGATTGCCCCGAATCCTGTTACCGCGCCTAGGTTTCTCAGCAATCGCGTTTTATACGCGGCGGCAGCGTCAGCCATAATTTCCTTGATTCTCTATGCCTTATTTGGTATTCGATCTTCTAGGTAAGCGTGTGGATCTTTTCCGAGTGCGGCGGCCTTTCGGCCGCTTTTTCATTTCCGACACCGCAAATCCTAGTCAAATTCTTTGGTTTTGATCCACTTTATACCCTTGCCATCTCTCACTGAACGGAAGCACTGGTCCAGCTAAGTTAGCTAGAATCAACTTATGAAAAACAGGGGGGGAGGGGTAGCAGTTATTGTTAACTAGAAATTCCAAGAAGGCTTTCTATCCCGCTTTCCCTGACCTCGTCGGGGCGAGCCTGCCGTCACGCGCGACGGGAATCTCTCTTTGCCAGCGCCGTCATCCGCCGCGCTTGTTCGCGCAAGCTATTTCCCGTATCCTTGAATCGTTCCGTTTCTCTCCCCGGTGGCGCTATGGTGCAACGGTTAGCACGTAGCCCTTTCAAGGCTAAAATACGGGTTCGATTCCCGTTAGCGCTACCAACTCCTCTTTTTCGACTTCTGTAGGCTGCAAAAGGTCGAACAGTAAACTAGTTACGTGGGTTCGATAAACTCCATTGGCAAATTCTACGCCTTCTGGGAATAGTGCCTCTTGTAGCTGCTGTTTTTGCCCAGATGAGCAATGAAGCCAAAAGCTCGCTGGGTCCAGCAGGATAGATTCCGCAAAATCGAGCAGCCCATCCAAGTCTCCTTCTTCTAGCCGTGCCTCGTTGGCCCGTATCTCCGTAAGCGTTAGCTCCTCGTCAAGCTCACCTTTCATTTCTTTGTACTCGTCAATGCTAATCGCCCCGCCCGAATAGGCCTGGAACAGTTTCTTCTTGCGTTCGTTGCAGTCATTCACCCGTTTGTCGAAAATCGCCCGTTCCTCAGATGCTCGCCTATGCTTATCCTGCCAAACTTCGAGGACGATTGACTTAAATAGCTTCACATATTCTGGTTTTGGCTGGAGTTGCCTAAGATAGTTTTGGAAAGCAGTTTCTATTACTTGCTTCGATTCGTTGACTCGAAAACTGCAGTTTCTATTCTGGCAGCGATAATAGGGGTACTTCTTGCCCGTATGGCTTCTTGACCAACTCGCGGTGAGGGGTTTGGCGCAATTACCGCACTTGGCAAAATGTCGAAGCGGGAAATCCATGTGGTTCCTAGTTCTTGGAGTGACACTTCGTTTCTTGCCGTCCAGCAATGCTTGGACACTCTCAAATAGGTCATGTGGGACGAGAGGCTCGAAAGTAGCCTTCATCTCGATGCCCCAGCCTTCTATTGAGAGCAGGCCCGCATAAATTGGATTACGAAGCATTCGACGAAAGTCTTCTTGAGAGAGCTTACGGCCTTTTTTCGAGCGCAATCCTAATGCGGTGACTTTCTGTAAGACGGCTTGTTTGGTATGGAGACCCGTAGCATAGAGTTCAAACGCTTGTTGTACCCACCGTGCTCTATCGGGGTCTGGGATGAGGCTCTTCCTTCCCGTAGCATCCTGGAAATTCAGATAGCCAATGGGTGCTCTCCAAGTCCATTGGCCTTGCGCTAGTCGCGTTTTCATGCCCGCCACAGTCTTCTCGGCTCGAAGGTCGTTATCAAATTCAGCAAAGCCTGCGAGCATGGTCTCCATGAGCTTTTCGTTAGGGGATTCCCCCAAGCGTTGAGTGGGGGACCGGAGCAAAACACCAAGCAGGAGAAGAAGCCGCTTGATATTACTGTGGTCGCAGGCATTCCTCGCAAGTCGGTCAACTGAATTGACTACGAAATATTTGGGGCGCTGCTTGTTTTGACGGCAGAACTGCAATGCAGCTTGGAGTTGGGTTCTATCTGCTGTCTTAGCGGATTCACCTTGCTCACGGAATACTTCCAAGACCGGCCAACCATTCTTCTCGCAATAGGCGCGGCACGCATTTTCCTGCGTATCAAGGCTTGCGTTGCCAAGTTGTCGTTCAGATGATACGCGAACGTAGATAACCGCTGATTCGCTCTGGCCAGCAATTTGCATACTGTGCGTTCCCCTCTGCATCGGATAATCCAATGGGCTGCCCCTCTCTGTTTGATGGGAGCAGCCCCTTAGGTCTTGCAAGACTCAGGTCGGTAGAACGCTTATCTAGGCGGCTTTCGCTTCTTTGGACTCGTCCAATTGCCGAAGTTCGCGGCTGCCGTTCCCTTTAACAAACTCAGAGATAGAGATGTCTGCCAGAGCATACATTTGGTTACGGATTGTTTCTATTTCTGCTACTCCCAACCCACAATCCTCTCCCAACAACATCTGGCATTCCGCTATGCTGAGTCGTCTGTCCTTTGCACCTTTCGGCAACTCTGCAAACCGTGGTGCGTTGATTTGCAGTATAGCCGTCGAACGTCCGAGCCTTTTCTTCACTCGCCACTAGCCCGGAGTTCTATGAAGCTGACTTTTCACACCAAAATCGTACTATACTAGTGTAGTACAGAAAATACAACAAATCATGGCACAGCTAGAAATGGCGAAACTTGAAGTAATCCAAGGAATTCCTTTCACTGTGGCTTTCCGCACAGCACCCTGTAAATGGATTCTGGAGCCAAAGGTGGACAACCTCCCAAGAGTGCTTCATGCAAGCACTGAAGGGATTCTCTCCGAAGAAACCAAGGACGGATGGCAGGTGCGCGATGCTTTTCTCAATCTGAAGACCGAAGAGGAATGTCTAGATTTCCTCAATCAGACTGGCATTTTTTCCCGGCATGTAGGCAAGGGCAGATTGAGGTGGTCGGACTTTCTGAATTGGCAAGAGGTCTTTCGTGAATTTCTGAAACTTTCGCCGCCCAAATGGGCTAGGTGGCTGGGGACAGTGGCCTTCGAGTCCGACTTATTCTCTAACGTAGTTCGCCTGCACGTGGACTTTACAGTGCAGTTTCGCTGGGAAGGCGACCGGCACTCCGCAATGGTCTTGGCGCAAGATACGCTGACCGCAATTCTGGCTACCATCTACATAGACCACCTGCGTCGAGCGAAGTTCAAATTTTGTGCTCGATTGGACTGTCGCAAACCTTTCGAGCTTACGTCGAAGCACAAACGCCTCTACTGCTCACAGTATTGTGCCCATCTTGAGTCCGTTCGAGCATTGAGGACGCGGCGGAAGAGGAGAGGACGTGGACACTTGCAGAAGAATTGATAGGAACTCCTGGTGACCCACGATTCTGGTATAGGAAGTTGCGGTCCCTCCGGGGTGCTTCTCAACCTAACTCATTCAAAATAAGTGGGTTACTATTCAGAATGTCTCTGGCGGGACAAAAATCTGGCCAATTTGGAATGTTTTCCGATGCTTATTGGTCTGTGAAAAGGGAGGATTTCTGCTTTACCTGGACATCAAGTGTACGGTTGCGCGTTAGGACTTTGAACTAAACATGTGATATTCAGGGGATGCATGAGGACGGGAATGGCCGCGTGAAAACTGAGCAGACATGGAAACGGTTTCTTCTTCCGAAGTGGGAGAAAAGGCAGTGGACGTGGAAAATGATATTCCTGCTCGGCGTCGCAGTGTTTTCGGCAATTGATTCACTCTTTGTCCCCTTTTCACGAGACTTGGACCCTGGAAGGTCTGGCGAAGGAGTCTTGTTCCTAATAATCGGATTTCGAGCGGTGTCGAGGAGCGAACTTCCTACCTCAGTCCTGGTGATGGGTACTTGCTTGGCCGCATTAACCAGCTGCATGAACCACGGCCTGCTAAAATCCCCGAGTTTGGTTTGGATGGTCATTGCAGTTTTCCTGCTCCTGGGAGTGATGTTCTGGGGGCGCGGCAATCGCCCGAAGATAGAAAATGGTTCGTGAGCCGCGACCCGACTATTCGCTCGCCTCTTGTGAACGGCGTGCTTGTACCCACTTCTCCGGTTCGCGCGTTACCAGGCACTGACACCGACAAGCGAAGGCTCTTTCTCTTCGATGGCTAATGGATTTTGAGCGCCGATCAGCAAGACTCCCCGTCATATACCTCTCCATCGCGGTAGGAGGCGCTGGGAAGGGGTAGTCCCCGATTGAGAAGGACGAAGTTATCCGGTAGCGAAACTTCCACGCAGGTCACGCGCTGGTTCGATATGGAAAGACACCATACCATCATCTTTATCCCTGGGTGGTCGGAGGGATACCCTGTCTCAGCACAGTGTGCAAGCGTAGGTAAACGAGGTTCCATCCTATCTTGGTAGTATCTCTCTTAGCCTAGTGCCTCTCAGAATCAAGCACTTAGACAGCCTATTCGTGTAAAATAGAGACTTGGCGAAGCGAATTCACCTGATTCAGCCAGCCAATAATGTGGTTCCATTTGGAACTCACTAGGGCTACCAACTGAGTTTGAGATTTTTTCTGTCTTACACGAATGGCAGTTGACCAGCCGTAACTTCGGGCCATCATCCGCCGCAGCTTCCCCAATGGCAAGTTTACTGACGCCCTTTTTCAAGGAGCCCATTTGAGCTACGCCGAAAAGCATCTCATCGCGGGCGAAACCGTACAGTACGAGACCCGGCTGCACTGGATCGTCATGGTGGGGCATGCTCTGATCGCCGCCGTCCTCGCGCTGGTGGGTGCGGCCGCGTTCCTTGCCCCGGCAAGCGCTGTAAACACCGGAACTGCTTCTTTTTCCGGCGCGCTGCGATGGGTGGGCATTGCCTGTTGGTTGGTAGCCGCGATTTTTTTCGGCATTGGTTTCGTGCGGCGCAGCGCCACGGAAATGGCCGTCACCAATAAAAGAGTCATCGTAAAGTCGGGGATCATCGATCGCCGCACGATCGAGCTTCTTTTGCCAAGAATCGAAAGCATCGCCATCGAGGAGCCTGCGCTCGGAAGGCTCCTGGGCTATGGAACAGTCATCGTGAGGGGCACGGGTGGGACGCCCGAAGTTTTTCCGCAGATTGCCCGGCCCTTGGAATTCAGAGAGCAAGTCCAGCGCCAGATCGCCGGGGAACCAAAGCCCACCTGAGCGATTTCGTCTTGCCTTGGGCACGATGGAAATGACGGACACCAGGGAGTAGAATTTAGTGCAAGATTTGGAGAGATTAGAAACTCGTCGTTAGGGAGAATTTCGGCAATGGCAAACCTGATGCGCACTTCCAATCCAGCGCTCAATGAAAAGGCATTCAAAGGCCAAGTCGCTTTCGGCGAAGCGATGACGCTGCAAGGCACCGTCAACAAGACGGGCCTGCTCCTGCTCTGCGTCGTAGCCACCGCCGCATGGACTTGGGGCTTGTCGCACTCTCCAGTCCCGGGAGCGGCCATTCCATGGATGATGGGCGGCGTTTTCGGCGGCTTCATCGTCGCGCTGGTTACCATTTTCAAGCCGAATTGGGCGCCGTTCACCGCACCCATCTACGCGCTCCTCGAAGGTTTGGCGTTGGGCGGCATCTCCGCCATGTTCGAGCGCACCTACCCGGGCATCGCGATACAAGCCGTCGGCCTCACCTTCGGGACGCTCTTCGTGATGCTGCTCGCTTACAAGACCGGTATGATTCGCGCCACGCAGGGCTTCAAGCTCGGCGTGATCGCTGCTACCGGTGGCATCGCGCTTCTCTATCTGGTGGAAATGGTTCTCGGTGGTTTCTTCCACATTGAGGTTCCGGCGATCAACGGCAGTGGCGCCGTGGGAATCGGCTTCAGCCTTTTCGTGGTCGTCGTCGCAGCACTGAATCTGGTTCTCGATTTTGACATGATCGAGACTGGTGTCCAGAACGGAGCGCCGAAGTACATGGAATGGTATGGCGCGTTCGGCCTGATGGTCACGCTCATCTGGCTCTATCTGGAAATCCTCCGCCTGCTCGGCAAGGCGCGCCGCAGATAAGCGGAACAATTGGCTCGCGGACAATCCATCATCGAAAAGCCGGTCCTCACAAACCGTTTCGTAGAGGCGCTTGGTTACGCAGCGGAGCTGCATCTGCACCAGCGCCGCAAGGGTAAAGGCCAGCCCTATGTCGGCCACTTGCTCGGCGTCGCGGCAATCGTCATTCAACACGGTGGCGGCGAAGATGAAGTCATCGCGGCGCTGCTGCATGATGCCGTCGAAGACCAGGGCGGCCTCCCGCGCCTCGACGAAATCCGCGAAAAATTCGGCGTCCGCGTCGCGCGCATCGTTGATGGCTGCACGGATTCTTACGAACTCTCCGGCGAAAAACGGGATTGGGGCGAGAGAAAGCGCGCCTACATCGAGAAGGTCGCCCACGAGCTCGATGACGTCCGGCTCGTTTCCGCCGCCGACAAACTGGCCAACGCCCGCGAAATCCTATCCGACTATCGCGCCGAAGGCGATGCCGTTTTCAACCGCTTCACCGGCCGCAAGCAGGGCACGCTTTGGTACTACCGCACGCTCGTCAATGTATTCCGCAAGGCAGGCTCAAACCCACTCATCGACGAACTCGACCGCGTTGTGACGGAACTCGAACACCTTGCCAAGTAGGGGCGCAGCATGCTGCGCCCCTACCGCTCAAAACGTAAGCCGCAAGCTCGCCGAAACGCTCCGCGGTTCTCCCAGCGCGGTCCCGGAAAATAAACTCGCAAAATTAATCACGTTGAGCCGATTTGCTAAGTTCGCCACCTGAATCTGCAGCGCGGCGCTCCTCGATTCCTTGTGACAGATTTCCGCGCCTGCCGCCACGTCGAGGGAAAAATTCGGCCGCACTCTCCCGCGAGCCAGATCCACGCGATCCAGAATCTGCTGTCCGAAGGCCGCTAGCAGGTCATTAACGTTGGCGTTGCCAATACTCGCCGGCAACCCGCTGCCGTATTGCGCGCCCATCGCCACCCAGGCGTGCCGCGGCGCTTGAAAACGGACACGAGCGTGCAGCGAGTTTCGTTGATCCTGAGTCACGGCGAACCTGCTCGTATCGGTCAGCGCATTGGCCGCATCGCTTCCAAGGAACAACCCGCCGGTGATCGGCCCTTGCCCGTAGCCGGACTGATTCGCATAGCTCAGGTATCCGGAGAAGCGCCCCCACTGGGGGGCTTCCAATCGGATTTCTTCTCCAAAGATCCGCGCCTTCGTGAACGCAATTGGAAAGCTCACGCCCGTATCCAGCAGGACATCGTCATCGGAATATTGGCGAAAATCCCGGCGGAAAACATTGGCATCCAAGCGCAGCTTGCCAAGAAATGCCTTGGTCACTCCGCCTTCGTAAAAGTTTCCGCACCCCGGCCTCACCGGCAATCGCAACACCGAAGGGCTGATGGCATCGAGAAGCGGCGAACTCGCGAGAAGCAGATTTTCAATGGCGGGCGTTTGAAAAACGCGATCGTACGAAGCGTGAAGCAGCAGGTTGAGCGCCGGCACGAATCTCGATACGCCGATTCTCGGGCTCCACGCCGACTCGTGCACGACAAATCCATAATGATCGAACCTCAGCCCCGCGCTGACGTTCCACCGGCCCAGGCGCATCTGATCCTGCACGTAGATCGAAGGCTCGACGTCCCATTTCCGCTGATAGGGAAACTGAAAGTTCAACTGCGTGCCGGGATCGAATTGAGTCGGATCGGTTATCGCGTACTGCAGCGCCTCATGCACCGGGCTGAAAATACTGTCCACGCCCGTTTTCCAATCGTGATGTCCGTGGTGCCCTGCAAGGTCGGCTCGCGCATACCCTTCGCGGTAGCCGCGGTCCTGTGAAACAATCACGGGCGTCGCGAATGGGTTCGATGCCAGCGTCGCGCCCGAATCCCGCACGCTTCCCGAAAAGCTCAGAAACAATTCAGGCGAAATCGCGTGCTGGAAGTAGATCTGTCCGCTTGTTTCCGTGTTCTGAATATCCTGCCGCTGGCCGGCATGCTGCTGCACGAGCTCGTTCGGCACCAGGAAGCGGACCGCATCGTGCATGACGCTCACGCGCAAACGATCGCTCGTCGAAAAATCCAGTTCGTAGGAAGCCGAGAACCCGGCGGCATTTCCCCGGTTCGTGTAATTCGCCAGCACCGGAGGATCCAGATAACGGTCCGTATGAAATCCCTCGCCACTCGCCGAAAATCGTTGTGCTCCCCGTGCATAGGAAATTCCCGCCGCGCCATTCGTCGTGGAGAAACTTCCGCCGCCCGCGTCGAGCCGCCCGTGCCATCCTGCCTGGACATCTTTTTTGGTGATGACTTCGACGATGCCGCCCAGTTTCCGCCCATATTCGGCCGGAAAACTTGCCGTCAGCACGCGCAAGGATTCAACTTCGCCCGCATCAAACGAAGGTGCAAACGCCGGCGAGCGATTCTGCGTCAGCGGCAGCCCGTCCACCACGAACTGCACGTCGTATTCCGATCCGCGCGGGTGAAGCACGCCGTTGGCTTCATACACCCATCCCGGTTGTTCGGACACCAAGTCCAGCAATTCGCGCCCCGGTTGCGCCGCGTCATGTTGCTCGATCGTTTGCCGCCCGATGGAGTACTGCGATCCGGTGGAATAGGGATCAACCAGCGTCGCCGAATCATTCACCTCCACCCGTGTCGTCAACGGCGCAACACCCAGCGTCACGGCCACGCGCAAGGGCACCTCGGAGCGAATTTCGACCAAATCGCTCCACGGCGCGAATCCTTCCGCCTGCAAACTCAGCCGGTAAACTCCAAACGGAAGATCCTGCGCAACGTAGCGTCCTTCGGGCCCCGCTACAAAAGTTCTCCGAAACCCATTGGCCTCGCTGACCAGCTCGCCGGCTGGCGACACCGCGGTCCCCTGCGGGTCATGCACCTCAAGGTGGAGTTCGCCTCGCACGCGTTGAGCCCGCGCGCTCACCGTACACAAACACAAAAGTGCGGCGATTCCGGCGGCACGCATTGATTTCCCGGGAAACATTTCTATCGGTCGCTCTCGGCAGCCTTCTCAAGCCGTTGTCTTTGCACCTGTGCTTCTGAAGAGTCCCATCCGGCCCATTGATTCACCTTAGCATGGAGTGTATTTCACTCTGCGGTCCCCGGCTGCCGTCGCTCGCAAAATGCCAATACGCCCCGCCGTCCTGCCGTGCTTGCCGTCTCTCCGGCGTTCCGGCAGAATACGCTTGGCCCTGGTGTAACTTTCATGAATACCCACTCCGCCCAAACCAATCTTCTCTTCACCATCGGCCATTCCAATCTCGAAATCGCCGATTTCCTGGCCGTCCTGGCCACTCACGGCGTCCGAACTCTTTGTGATGTCCGCAGCCGCCCCGCCAGTTCTCGTTTTCCGCAATTCAATCGCGAGTCGCTCGAGAGCGATCTTGCGCCGGCCGGAATTCGCTACGAATTTTTCGGTGAGAGTCTGGGTGGCCGGCCCTCTGATCCGCGCGTCTACCGGGAAGACGGGCACGTTGATTACGCCGCGCGCCGCCGCGCCCCCGATTTCGCCGAAGGCCTCGATCGCGTCCTCGCCCTCTCCCGGACCAACGTCACTGCCCTCATGTGCGCCGAGGAAGATCCGCTGCAATGCCATCGCTTCCTGATGATCTGCCCCGCGCTCCTGGACCGCGGCGTCACACCCGCTCATATTCGGCGCGGTGGCGTCCTCGAATCCCAGCGCGATGCCGAGGATCGCCTTCTCGTCCTTCACGGCTTCGAAGACGTCACCAGCACTTCGCTATTCGTCTCAGGCCGTGATGCTGCTCTCGCGGACGCCCTGGTTCTCCAGTCGAAAGACTTTGCATTTCGCGCATCTCCCGAAGCCATCGAGTATTTTTAGATCTCATGCAGCGCCTTCTCTGCACCATCGGCTTCACCGGAAAAACCGCCGAGGAATTCTTCACTCTGCTCTCGGACGCCGGAGTCCAGCAAGTCATCGACGTCCGCCAGAATCGCAGCGGCCAGCTCTCCGGCTTCTCCAAGCATCCGGATCTCTCCTTCTTTCTGAAAAAAATCGGCGGAATTGAATACCTCCACGAGCCGATGCTCGCCCCTCCGCCGGAATTTCTCAAGACCTATCGCCGCACCAAAGACTGGCCCGCCTATGAAGCGGACTTTCTCGCAACCATGAAAGAGCGCCGTGTCCCCGCAGGTCTCGACACGTTTTCGTGGTCCCCCAAGGTTTCTCTTCTCTGCTCCGAACCCGGCCCGGAGAAATGCCATCGCCGCCTCGTGGCCGATCTTCTCGCCGGCTACTGGAGCCAGCAAGGCGACGCCGTCGAAATTCGCCATCTCATTTCGTCACGCCAAAAACTTGCAAGGCCCCGGCGCAAATCAGTAGGTCCTGCCTCATGACCAAACTGCTCATTACCGAAATTACGCGCATGGGCCCGGCCTTTTGCGTCATCGGCCTTCAGCGCGAACGCGAAAAAATTCAATCGATCCGCCCCATCCCCTCTTCCCGACATAGCTGGTTGAATTTCCCGCATCAGCGCGGCGACATCCTCGAATGTGCCCTCACCCCCTTTCCCGGGCCTAGCCCTCACGTCGAAGACCGCGTCTTGACGCGCGGCTTCCAGAAGTCCGCCACCATACCCGAACCTGAAATTGTCACCTATCTCCGCAAGGCGGAGGTCTCCCGCTCCCTGCCCGATTTTTTCGAATGCTCCGTTTACGAAAACAAGACAGGCAGCGGCCTCTACGCGGTTCCCGGCGAAGCCAAGCGCTCGATTTGCGGCTGCGAAACCAAAAATCTACGGCTGGAACTTTGTGCCAACCAACTTCGCGCCACCCTGGCTCTCCCTTCCGGTGAAGTCCTGCGCGACCTTCCCGTGGTGGACCACGATTGGCGCGGCTTCGTCGACGCCGCCCTCGCTCCCAATCGCGGCGCCAACCGCGCTGCCCGGCTTGAACGCTTCCTGAATTCCCACTTTCACTACAAGCTCATGTCTTGCCCGCATCATTTCATCCGCCTCGGCCTCACGCGCCCGTATCAGGATTTTTGCTGGCTGATGTTGGACACGCTTTTGCCCCTTCCACAGCTTGAATGGCTCGAGGAGTTCTGATGACGCCTTCTTCCATTCCTCGATTTGACGAGAAACATCGTCGTCTCCTGGAAGATTGTTTTCGCCGCGAAGCCGGCTCCTCGACTCCGATCCCCGGCGACGACGTGGATCTTATCGAGACCGGCATTCTCGATTCCATGGGATGGGTCAGCTTTCTTCGCGCCGTTGAGACGGCAAGCGGAGCTGCTGATCTCGGCTCCAATCTCAATGAGCGATCCGCGAGCTTCGCGGTTCTGTTGTCCGCGTTGCGCGATTCGAATTCCACTCCCGGCGTACCCGAACGTTTAGATTCGTCTCGCGGCATCGCTCAAACCCCAGCTCTTGCCGTCATTGCAGCCTCGTCATTCACGGTCGGTTCGCGCGTCATACCGTCCGAGGAGGTCGATCGCGCCTTCGGCATGCCTGCCGGAAAGTTACGCAGCCGTGCCGGCATCGAATCTCTCGCCTACGTTGCCGAAAGCGAGAACGAGCTAACGCTCGCCGCAAAAGCCGCGCAGGAAGCGTTGGGCGCTGCCTCCTGCGGAACGCAAGAGCTGGATTGGATCGTTACCACCAGCGAAACGCATCACGATTACCCTTCGCTTTCGGCTCAACTTCATTCTCGATTACTCGTCCGTGAAAACTGCGGCGCACTGGATGTCGGCGGCGCCTGCCTCGGTTTGCTCAACGCATTGGTGTTCGCACAATCTCTGATCGGATCGGGACAGGCTCAAACCGTCGCCGTCGTCACCGCCGACGTCCACAGCCGAACACTCACTCCCGGCCGGGTCGCCGGCGAATTTGGAGGTTTGTTTGGCGACGGCGCCAGCGCTTTCATTCTTCGAAGCGCCGCCGGCAACGATTCCAACGAAGGCTATCGCCTCGGTGAATTCCTCTTCGGTTGCGCGGGCCAGTACGCTGCCGCCATCCAGGTCAGCGATACGAAGGATGGCGGCCTCACCGTGCAGTTCGACGGCGAAGCCCTTTCTCGCGCGGCGATCACCCGCATGGAAAAAGTTGTCGCATCCGTCGAGTTGCGCAGCGGCATCCCGCGCGGCTCCGTCGGCGGTTTTGCGACGCACCAACCGAACCCTCGCCTCGTGGCCCTGCTCGCCAAGCAGTGCGGCGTTTCCCCCAGCACTTTTCCGCCGGTCGCCCAAGTATCCGGCAATCTCGGCTCGTCCACGTGCGGCGCGGCCCTGCATGAAGCTTTGCGAAGTGCTTCGAAGCAAGCACGCCACGATCGCCGGCCGATTTTTCTTGCCTCGCTCGGTCCCGGCCTCTTGTTCGGTGGAGGCTGGCTTACTCCACACGATTGAGCTTTTTGTCCTACTTCATGATCAGGGCATAAACCAAAACACGCGCGCCACACTCGCAACCCTCAAGACGCAAAACTCAATACGATGAAGCAATAGCTAGAGAAGAGAAACCAAATACGAAATATCAAATACCAAAGACTAAAAACTAAAACTGAAAACTGTCCTCAAGGCCCGGGCCGCGTCCGAGCAGTGAAGCTAACGTCCACAGCAGGCACCACGCATCCTTGCAGCGGCGGCCAGCCCGGATCGCTGACCGTATTGCGACACAGCGAGACAATCGCGTTTACGAACTGCGAAGGATCAACCGCGCCGTTCAGCGCTTCCGCGTAAACAGTGTAACTGTGCCCTACCGCCAGACCATCGATTTCATACGCGCCGTCAAATTGCACGGGGCCAGGAGCCGTGCAACTCCACTCGCCGATCGTCGCTCCCACAACTGCGCCGCTCGTCGCATCCACGGCGACCACTTGCGCGCCGAAAACGCCCGTCACGCCCGGAGGCGAGGCCGGGAGCGCCAGTGGATTCGCGGGAGAAATGCGCCCGCTGATCGATCCTCTGTGCACCGCGTCCGCCGGGTCGGCATAGAGAACGCGCCGATCCGTTCCGGTCATCGTCCCCCAGCGGCGCGTCGGGCTGCTGCATTGTCGGCCGCATTCCGCTGAATGTGCCCGGCGCCGGCGCAAAAGGAAACATGATCGCGCCCCAAGCCGCGGAATGGCTGGAGCCGAGAAAGTGCCCAAGTTCGTACGTCAGCACAGATTCGAAATCATAAGCTGTGGGAGCTGCCGCCAGCGCTTGCGGTGTTGCAAATGCGGTCCGCGAGTCGCTAGGGTTGAAATAAATGTCCGCGTCGAGAATTTGCCCCAACTGGGTTGAAACAGCGCTGCTCCCCACCTGAACTCCCAGGCGGTCTGTTGAGATCACTCGTGTGAACGCCAGCACACCCGGCGTAAAGGCCATGTCCGCCTGATCGAAACAGATGGAATTCACCCCATCTGGGCCGCAGACGTTCTGAGTTGCTGTCCGCGTCAACGGTGTGAGCGTTACCGGAGGAGTGTCGTCCCGCTCAGGCCGGTCCACGCCGCCAGTGCCTGTGCAATCACCTGCTCGATCTCTGCTAGTCGTGCGCTCGCCGTCTGGTTCGGCGTCACGATTGTTCCTGGATTTGTATTCAGCGTGCTGCTCCATCGAACGGCAAGACTCCCCGCCGCAGTCAGCCGATGCGTCCGCACGGGGCAGGCCGACCCGCCAGATATCCCCGCCGGCTGCCAAACATCCGGCACGATCATGTCGAACGAATACGCCTGCCCCATCGGGGCAAAACAAATCGCGTAAAACAACACGAAAGCACTCGTGCCGATTTTCTTGACCGTCCCTTTCATCACCTTTCTCCTCACGCTCATCCGGGACGGTTGCCGTCCCGCAAGCTGCATTGCTCCCTCTCTTTTTTCTCTGTGTCCTCTGTGATCTCAGTGTTGAAATCCTTTCATCCCTGCATGCTCACCCCCGGATCAGCACCGCGGAAGCCGGCCCCGGGCTTGATGCAGCAAAACCGCTGCCATCCACGCGCAGCGTAAAGCCTTGGGCTGCACCGGCGTATACGCTGGATGGATGCAACGTCAGAATGTTCGCGCCCGGGGAGATCGTCACGTTCGCGATGCCGGATTGCGACGTGTCGTCGCTGCTGATGGCCACGACTTGAATCGCATCGGGAGTGGGCGCTGCGCTGGGCGCGGTATAGGTTCCGCTGGCATTGATCGTCCCGCAGATGCCCGCGGTCGAACACGCCACGCCCTGCACTTGCCAAACTACGTTCTGGTTCCCGGTTCCCAGCACCGACGCGGTGAAGCCCTGCACAGCTAGTGGGGACAGTGTGATGCTTCCGGGTTGCACGGACACGAGCACGTGATTGAGTACCGTGATCTGCGCACTTGCGCTTTTCGTGGAATCGGCCGCGCTCACTGCCGTGGCGCTCACCGGATTCGGTGAAGGAATAGTGCCCGGTGCAAGATATTCCACCTGCGGCGCCGTGGTGTTCGTCACCATCTGGCAGGGAATCGAACCCACGGCGCAAATCTCCCCGAACGCAGTGTTTCCTCCCGCAATTCCGTTCAGGCTCCAGATCACCCCGGTATTCGAGGTTCCATTCACCTGCGCGTTCAGCGTGACGCGATGATTCGCCGCCAGTGTCGCCGTCGCGGGCGACACGTTCACGTTGACTCCCGCCCCGATCGCCAATGTCGCTTGCGTTTTTTTCGATGGGTCCGCTTGCGGAGTTACCGTCACCGTGACGGTGTTCGGACTCGGCGGCGTGCTGGGCGCCGTGTACGTCGCCGAATCCGCGACGGGACCTCCGCCCGCCGATTGTGTCGTCACCACGCTCAATGTTCCGCAGGAACTCCCGTTGCATCCCGGGCCGCTCAGTGTCCAAGCCAGCGCGGCGCTGGGGTTCGAACCCGGAATGGGCGTCAGCGTCGCGACAATTGTTGCCGTCCCTCCGGCCGGCGCGCTGGATGGCGCGGAGAGTTGCAATGAAAAACCGCTGGTGATGGCCGCCGCTGCGGAAATCTGCTTCGAAGGATCGGCCACGCTTTGCGCTGTCAGCGTCGTGCTTGCAGGAGAGGGAAGAGTCCGCGGTGCGGTGTAGTTCCCGCTTGCGTCCACCGTTCGGCACCCGCCGGCGCACGCGGGGCCTGAAAGGCTCCAGCGTATTGTCGAATCTGGATGCCCGCTGCTCGTTACCGCGGCTTGAAATGCTTGCGTCGCGCCGAGTTCCACGCTTGCGGGATTCGGCGTCAAGCTCAGGGTGATGTCGCTCGTGATCGCCAACGTGCCGGTGGCGGATTTTGTCGAGTCGGCATGGCTCGTGGCCGTGACTTGCACCGTCTCGGGAGATGGCATGTCTGCGGGCGCGGTGTACACGCCGGCTGGCGTGATCGTTCCCAGCGTCGCATTTCCGCCCGGCACGCCGTTTACGCTCCAACTGACGGCGGTGTCAGCGGTATTCGTTACCGTCGCAACAAATGTCGCCTGGCCCCCGAGCACAACCGATCCGTTCGTTGGCTTGACGATCACTTCTATCGCTGGAGGAGGTGGAGGTGGCGGCGACAGCGACGAGCCTGCTGCCCCGCAGCCAAGCGTCCGCGCTCCGTCGCTAAGAAGTGCGATGAAGACAATCGTCGTTGTCCTGGACCTTTTTCCGTTGCTCCGCGAGAGGGGCCGCATGCCCTCCCAAAAGCAGGCGAAGGCCCAGCGAAAAAAGGGAAATCGAAAATGAGGATTACGCAGACCGCCTCAGAAAACCTCCGCTAAGAAGCAGCATCGAATCAGTAGATTGCCGCCTTCCAAACGCCGAATGATTCGCGCCGGAGCAGCGCGAGAACGATTCTCTTTGTTTCACCTCGGCCAAAATTTGTTCTGATTTGGAACCGAACAGCCGGAGAGCTGTTTCATATTGGGAATACCTCTCGGCGAAAATTCCTGCATTGACTTCCCCCGCCCACCCTCCAATAATCCGCCCATGCCTCGCCCCGATGCCGTCCGCCGCGTCAAGAGCTACTCTGCTGCCGACGGCTACGTCTATCAGTACTATTTCTTCGAAGGGAATCGCGCCCAACGGGAGGGCAGTCCCGGTGGCGAATTTACTTACGTGATCACCGCCGACCGGCGCTCCGCGTTCCCCTTCAAAATCTTCGTCAAGCAATCCGCGCTGGACGCCTGGGCAAAGCAGAACGGCCGCCCGCTCACGAGCAGCGAGGAATATGCCGTCGCCAAGATGCGCCTCTTTCGGGCTTTCGATGAAGGTTCCGTCCAAGCTCCGCTGGAGGGCCAGCCAGCCGGGGAAGTGCTCGTCGACGAATCCAACCTTGAAGAGCTGCTCGGACAACTGGGGATCTAGCCGGGAATATCTCGATCATCCGAAACCGCCGTTCAGCTTTGAACCAATCCTCAGCTGGCGGCGTCCGGTTAGGTGTCTTTCATCAGTACGGTATTCAGCGCGGAGGGCAGATCCGCACGCAGAAATCGATAACCGAGTTTTTCTAACGCCACCGGCAGGACGCGCTGGCTGGACAACAGCAGCGCGTCGGCCATTTCACCCAGTGCCAGCCGCAGCGCAAACGCCGGAGCAAGGAAGAGCGCTGGCCGGTGCATCACCTTTGCAAGCACCTTTGTGAACTCCGCGTTTTGCAGCGGCTGCGGCGCCACGATGTTAATGGCGCTCCTTACCGAGGCGTTCTCGATCGCCAATCGCAAGATCCCGACGACGTCTTCGAGCGTCACCCACGACATCCACTGTTGCCCGGAACCCAATTTTCCGCCAACGCCAATTTTGAATGGCAGCATCATCTTCGGCAGTGCACCGCCCTCGCGCGCCAAGATAATCCCGAACCGCGCCAGCACCACGCGAATCCCCAGCGCCTCGGCCTTCAACGCTTCCGCCTCCCACTCCTGCGCCACGCCCGCTAAAAAATCCGCTCCCGGCTTGCTCTCCTCCGTCAGCGTTTCGCCGCCGCGATCGCCGTAATAACCAATCGCGGATGCCGACACCAGGACGCTGGGCCGCGCATTCATCCTAGCCAGCGCGCCCACCAGTGCGCGCGTCGTATCAATCCGGCTAGCGCGCAGCAGCGCTTTCCTTTCATTTGTCCATCGCCCATCCGCTATCGATGCGCCTGCCAGGTTCACAACCGCATCGGCTCCGACGCCCGCGCCGCCGAATTCTCCCGTTGCCGGATTCCACGCCACAACAAACCCTTCTTTCGCCCCCTTGCCGCCCGCACTCTGCGGTCGAACCAATCGGCACACCGTATGCCCGCCCCGCGCCAGCGCGCTCACCAGCGCGGTCCCCACCAGCCCCGAAGAACCCGTTACCAGAATTTTCATCGTTTTCCTCTTCGTTCTTCTCTGGATGGCGCGGACAAAAGCGCAGCTCCTTGCACGCTACGCAACCCACACTCAACGGTCAAGCAATGGAAATGTTCAAATCCTATTCCGCGGATGAAGATGTTGAATCTTCCGTCGTCCTAATCAGATCATGTGCTGCAAGATGCGGGATTGCACGGACTGAAGCCGCTAGGCTCAGGGCAAGCCGATGCTACTGGCCCCCTCACCCGGCGCGGGTTACAATTCTCCTGTGCCACCTGTCTCACAAACGATTCGCGTCACGGTCCTGTTTTTCGGCCGCCTCAAGGAGCTAGCCGGCCGCGCCGAGGACTCCGTCGAGTTCTCAGATGCCACGACGATCGAGCAACTTTTCGCTCTCTATGTCGCGCGCCATCCCGAGCTCGCAAAATACCGTTCCTCGGTTGTCGCTTCGCGCAACCAGGAATTCGCCCCCTGGGATACGCCTCTCCGTTCCGGCGACGAAGTCGCGTTTCTCCCGCCCGTGAGCGGCGGCTGACGCATCAATATGGCAACGCTCCCTCACGACGATATCTATCAATTGGTGCGCGAGCCCATCGACATGGTTGCTCTCGTCAGCCACGTGCGCGCGCCCGAAGACGGCGCCATCGTCACCTTCGACGGTTTCGTCCGCAATCAGTCCCACAATCGTCCGACTCTCTACCTGGACTACGAAGCCTACGAATCCATGGCCCTCGCCAAGATGCGCGAAATCGGCGCCCAGCTCCACGAAAAATACCGTATCCATTGCGTCGCCATGGTCCACCGGCTCGGGCGCCTCGAGATCGGTGAGACCAGCGTATTCATTGCCGTCAGCGCGCCGCACCGCGCCGCCGCCTTTGACGCTTGCCGCTTCGCTATCGACACCCTCAAGCGCACCGTGCCCATTTGGAAGAAGGAATACTTCGAAGACGGCGCCGTCTGGGCCGACGGTGAACTACCCCCCGCGCCCGCGGCGACGTCGCGCGCGAAACCTGCATCTTAACTCCCAATGTTGACGACACGCTTCCGCTCCCACTCCCTACCTCTGCTGGCCGCCCTAGCGGTTCTCTTCGCTGGGATCGCGTTCACCCAGGACAAGCCCGACCGTCCTCCCTGGGCGCAGAAGCCGAAGTCCGGCCCTAGCGCCAACTCGACTCCCAATTCGCCTTCCGGCTCGGGTTTTCCTACTTCGTCTCCGGTCGGCGAGCCTGGAAAAATCGTCCAGCCAACGCCGCCGGCCCCGACGAACGATCCACAAGATCCGGCTGCCCAGCGCGGCCGAATCCGGATCGACGTCAATCTCGTCAGTGTTCTCGTCAGCATCCTCGACGAAAAGAACCGGCCGGCGCCGGACCTTCCCAGGGAGGCCTTCCAACTCTTTGAAGAAGGTGTTGAGCAGAAGATCGACAGATTCGAGTCCCAGACTTCGCAGCCGCTGGACCTGGCGATCATGATCGACTCCAGCTTGAGCGCCCACAAGGAAATCGGCTTCGAGCAGGAAGCCGCCGCCCACTTTATCCGCCAGGTGCTGCGGCCCGGCGACCGTCTGTCCGTCTTCGCGTTCGATGAAAACGTGACGCAGCTCGCAGCGTTTTCGGATAACGTCGGGGATCTGCAAGCGGCGGTTCGCAGGATTCCGGCCGGTGCCGGCACTTCGATTTACGACGCTGTGGTCCTTGGTTCACGCGCGCTCGGACGCCGTGCAAACGACCGCCGCCGCGTCATCATCCTGGTTACCGACGCGGGCGAAACCACCAGCCGCTCCGACTTCGACGTGGCGCGCAAAGAGGCCGTACGCTCCAACGCGTTGCTTTACACCATCGTCATCCGCCCGGTGAAAAGCGAAAGCGGCCGCAACACCGCCGGTGAACATGCTCTGGAAACCATGACCGACACCACCGGCGGCGCCATGTTCTATCCCGACACGTCCCAGGAGCTGGGAGCCATCTTCGATCACATCGACCGCGAGCTCCGTACCCAGTATCTCCTGGCCTACTACCCCACCCCGCGCGGCCCCGCCAACACCTACCGCTCCATCCAAGTCACCGTCACCCCTGCCGGCTACCACGTCCGCCATCGCAAGTCCTACCTTGCCGGCCCGCAATGAATCCGTGATCAGTGGCTCTTCTAATTTTCATATGAAGGGCCACCCAAAGCCTATTTAGAGGGTCGATTCTGGGTCACCCACTGGTTTGGGCGCCATCCTGCCGCTTGGTTGTTTTTCCAACCGACAACCTCGTAGTTTTATCAAATTGGAATTCAGACGAATTCTTAGTACTCGTGTAGTACTTGTGGTTTAGTACTGGAAGTCATTCCAAGCTCATGTACCAGTTTATTATTAAAACTAAATAATAATACATAAGTACTTAAATGTGTTCAATATTGAACAGACGTGTTTATTCATGATGGATATTTTCACTGTCAGTTAACTCCAGCTGGGCCCCGGGGTCAGTTAGGCACGGAAGGGGGCTGCACCCCGGGATTTTACCTCGGCCGCCATGCCTCCCACACTTGAACCCAGCTCCAACCAGGCGACGCGGGCTTCTGCGTATAACGCAGTTGAGCGCAGTCCAGATTTCGTGAGAATCCTTTTTTTTCATTGTTCACCGGCAAATATTGAGCGCTGCCTGCATGAACTGAAGAGGTTGTGGTCTGCCGTCAGCTTTGATGCAGTGCTGACTCCTGAGCAGCTCGCCGAATGTCTGCGCTTGGAGATCTACGACGCTATCGTGGCCGAGCACCTCAGCTCAAACTGCCAAGAAAGAGAGGTGTTCGACCTCTTGCGCCAGATTAGAGAGCCAAAATGACACAAACGCTGCCGGTGGATCAACTATCGGTATAGATACATCATCAGATAAACGCCTTGCTCCAAGAACTTCGTTGACACCGTGCATTCTTGACCGTGATCCAGTGCAGCTCCAAAAATTGTCGACGGTAATCGCCGAGATGGGATATGAGCCGATCCCCACGCTCGATCCCAAGGAAGCATTAGGACTCGTGAAACATGGGCGGTGCCGGCTGGTGATGGTAGCAGCGCATTTGCCGGAGATGGATGGGTACGAATTCCTTGACCAAGCGCTGTGCACCGATCCTGGTGCGCACGTGATTCTGATGGCGGGAGAATATACGCTGGAATCGGCGCTGGAAGCCATTCGGCGGGGAGCGTCGGACTTCTTGCCGATGCCGGTCGACCGCGTTCGTTTGAGAAAGACTCTAGACGATATCGCAGCGCTCTACGATAAACGCCATCGCGTAAAAGCGACTGAGGAGCAGTTGCTTAGGGATCTGGACTTTCACGGAAGCATCGGAAAAAGTCCGGTAATGCTGGAGGTGTTCGACTTTGCCCGAAAGGTTGCGCGGCATTACACGAACGTGCTGCTGGTGGGACCGACAGGAACCGGAAAAGAACTGGTGGCAGGCGCGATCCATCAGATCAGCCCTGTCGGACAGCAGAAGCTGGCCGTGTGCAACTGCTCGGCAATGGTGGATACCTTGCTGGAGAGCCAGCTATTTGGGCACGAGCGCGGGTCGTTCACGGGGGCAACGGATACGCGGCTGGGACTGTTTGAGTATGCCAATGGCGCGACGGTTTTTCTGGATGAAGTCGGCGAGACATCGCTGGCCATGCAGGCAAAACTTCTGCGAGTGATCCAGAACCGCGAGATTCAGCGAGTGGGCTCTCCGGAGGTGCGGCGAATCAACGTACGTTTGATTGCGGCGACGAACCGGGATTTGCGGGCGGAGGTGCTGGCGGGGCATTTTCGCGAAGATCTTTTTTTCCGGTTGAGTTCCATCCAGATCCGCGTTCCTTCGTTGGCGGAGCGGCTGGAAGATATTCCGCTGCTGATACAATTTTTCCTGAAGAGATACAACGGAGCTTATGGGAAAAGCATCTCCGGGTTGACGCGGCGCGCGCAGACCGTCCTGTTGCGGCATCCGTGGCCCGGAAATGTCCGCGAATTGGAAAATGTGATTTCGAGCGCGTGCATTACGGCGACGGGCGATTTCATCGAGTGTCGCCGATTTACCGGTGCACCTGCAGCACCGGAATACAACGTCCATGGAAGGCGAGGGCTGGAAACAGCTGTCCCTGGATGAAATGTGCATGCTACACGTTCAGCGCGTATTGGGAATGTGCCAGGGCGACCGGAGGCGGGCGTCGCACATTCTGGGGATTGGGCGCACGACTCTATACCGGTACCTCGCACGCAATAGGCAGGCCATCGACGCTCACAAAAAGTCCAAGGGTGCCGTCGCTTGAGAGTGAAGCTCAGGCGCAAGCAGGCTACAGGGTTTAGGGGATGTCCCGCCTTTTCAGTTTTAGCTTTTGAAAGGGTGGGAAATTCTTCGCTTCGTCTTGCCTAGAATTGTTACACCGTGGCCGGCGCTCCTACCGCTTGCAAGATGTGCAGAAAGCGCGGCGAAATGCGCAGCGGATCAAATTCGTGATACTGATGGATGAACAGCAACCTTCCATTGTGCTGCTCCAAAGCACTCTCCAGTAGAGTCAGCGCTTTTTCTTGATCGCCCAGCACGGCATAGATGCCAGCCAAATCCACAGGCGAAACATAGCGCCGCTTCGCTTCCGCTTCTAAAAGGCGCAAGATCCCTAGTCCTTCCTCCTTCTCGCCGCCTTCTATAAGAGCCCGCGCCAAGTCTGCGCGTCCTTCCAACGTTTCTCCTGCGAGGCTCACGCCCTTCTTATAGGCTGTAATCGCTTCTGGAAACATCTTGTGCGATTCATAAGCGTAGCCCAGGTGCGCGTACACGCGCATATAGTTCGGATCAAGCGCAATCGTCTTCTTGAACTGCGCCAGCGCTTCGTCGAAACGCAACGCTTTCAAGTACGCCAATCCCAGGTGCGAGTTCATATGCGATGAAAGCGGATCTAATCGCAACAAACGCTGTGATTCCTCAAGCGCTTGATGGTGGCGTCCTGCCAGCATGAGGTAATGAGAGTAGGAGTGATGGGCTTCCTCGTACGTCGGTTTCAGCTCCAGAGCGCGCTTGTATTCGCGATCCGCCTCAGCCCACTTCCATTCGCCATAGAACAGCTCGTTCGCCAGCGAGACGTGGGCCTCCGCAAGATCCGGATTGATGCTGAGTGCGCGCAACGCGGCTTCTCTCGACAGCTCGAAGGCCTTCTTGGGATCCAAATCAGCATCGGCCTGTTCGGCGTACGCGTCCGCCAAGCCGGTATGAGCGAGCGCGAATTTCGGGTCGAGTTCGATGGCACGCTGAAAGTACTGCAGTGCCACCGAGATGGTCGCCTCCGTCTTATTGTCGAGCAGCAAGTGGCGTCCCTTGAGATACGCCGAGTACGCTTCCCAACCCGCCTGCGTTGTCGGCTGTGGCTCTGCGCGGCGCTGCCCCAGCCCGACGTCGATACGACTCGCGATCGCCTGGGCCACATCCGATTGCAGCTCTACTACGTCCTTGAAGCTGCGGTCGAAACTCTCCGACCAGACATGCATCTGGTCGCTCACACGGATAACCTGCGCCGTAACGCGCACGCGCGATCCAGCTTCGCGTATGCTGCCCTCCAGCACGTAGTCGACCCCCAGTTCTTGCCCGATTTGATCAATGCCCTTGCCGCTGTTTTTGTATTTCACTGCCGACGTGCGCGCGATAACCCCTAAGCGGTTCGGATCCATCGCTCCAAGCTGTGAGATCATCTCCTCCGTCATTCCGTCGGCGAAAAACTCCCGGCTCGCATCTCCGGTCAGGTTCTGGAAGGGCAGCACCACGATTCGCATCGGCGCCGCTGGACGCTTTGGCATCGCGAATCGATAGCCAATCACCGCCATCAGCAGTACCGCTGTGCCTAGCGCCACCCATATTCGCATTCTCGAAGAACGGCGGACCGATGTCTCCATCTCCGCTGGAGCCACCGAGCTTCCTTCCAGTCCTTCACTCTCTGCCGTCGGCACAGGTTTGGCAATGAACCGGTACCCGCGCCTCGGCAGCGTCGCGATGACACGCGGGCTCTCTGCATCATCGTTTAGGACCGCCCGGATCTGCTTGATCGCCTGGTTGATCGCCAGATCAAAATCCACGAACGTGTCATCTGGCCAAACGTGTTCGCGCAGTTCCTGCCGGGTGATCAGCTCGCCAGGACGGCTTGCGAGGTATGCCAGGATTTTGAATGGCTGAGGTTGCAGCTTTAGAGAGGAGCCCTGTTTCCGCAGTTCCTCGGCAGCGAGGTCGAGTTCGTAGTTCTCGAACCGGATGACGCTCGGATTTTGCGTCCTCAGACGCATGGATGATCGCCGCGAGGTCGGATTATAGCCCGAAAGTCCCGTCGCCAGTACGGTTTACCTCATCACTTCCCTATCACCGATAAACCATCGGCCGAACATTGCATTGCGGGAGACCTCGGTGCACCGTGCTCGCCTAGGAGGACACCATGCGTAATATCCAGAATCACCTTGCGCACCCCACTCTGATCTTTGGCGCTTTGATAGCCATCTGCATCAGCATTTTGCTGCCGCTTCAGGCGCAGTGCCCGGCAACCCCAACCATCTTTCAAACCAGCTTGCTCGAGAAGAACCAGCCGGGAACCGAGATCACCACCGAGCAGCTTCAGCAGATCCTAGCTTCCGGTAGCATGCCGGTCTTCGACGTGCGCTTCGAGCTGGAATATGCGATCTCGCACATCCCCGGGGCCACCAACATCCCTCCTGTCAACAACACTTCGGTGGAGCGCGAAGTGAGCCAGATCTCCGCTCTCTTCCCCAACAATTCGCACGCCGAGTTTGTTCTCACCTGCAATGGCCCCTTCTGCGGCAAGAGCAAACGCGTGGCAGCGGCATTGGTCGCCGCGGGCTATGACAATTTTTATCGATATCAACTCGGATTACCGGTGTGGCGCGCACTGGGCAACACCGTGCAATCCGATTTTGAAGGCTTCGCCTACATCTTCAATCGTGACCACACCGCCGTCTTTGTAGACGCCCGCACTCCTCAGGATTTCCTAGTCGATACAATCACCTGCGCCGTAAACATCCAGCCCGGCGAAGCGACCGCCGCGAATGATGATGGCCGTCTGCCGCTCTGGGACAAAGGCGCGCGCGTGGTCGTTTTTGCCGATGATCCTCAACTGGCCAAGAAAGTCGCAGCCGAAATCGCCAAGAAAGCCTACTGGAGCAGCAGCTATTTCAGCGGCACGTTCGCGGACCTGGAAAACAGCCACCTCCGCATCCATAGCTCGCGCCGCTGCCCCAACGGCATACCTCCTGCCGAAACAGATGATGAATAGACCGGCCTCCGGCAAGGCTTTACAGCGCGGGAGAGCCGGAGGACCAAGCCATCCGCCGTGACGGGCCGTTGTCGCCTTGCCGGCACCAGCCGGCCTTTGGCGCCTCTGAAGTCGCATTCTTGAATTGCACTTGCCACTAAACCATTCAGTCCGAGCGAACTAGCGGAAGAGCTAAGTTTCTGCGCGTTTTGGAGGACAAGATGCACAGCTCAGGTATACAAGGCGTGGGACTCCGTTCGAGGGTGTTTGTACTCGAAAGCCCCTGCCATGGCAACCACACCGCGAAGAATCAAGAGAGGAGTAACGATGACACGAAAAATTCTTGGTCGTTGCCTCGGCACAGTCGCATTGGTGGCTGCCGCGTTGCTGATCGCGCGTCTAGACGTTCACGCAGCGCCGCCGGAGGACAACAAGGAAGTATCGCAGCTGCTGGAAGACATCAAAAGACAAGCGGCTGCCCTGCAGCGTGATTCGGACGAACTGGAATCGTTCACGCGATCTGATCGCCCATCGCTCAATGCCGGAATACGGCCCGGTTCATTTCGGCGTTGGATATGCGGAATCGATCTATCGCTGGATAATGGCGAACGACACGAAGGCAGGGCAGTTTGGACCAATACCTGGCGGACCTTATCCTCCCTACATTGTTTCGATCTATGAAAAGAAAGACGTTGCGCCAGGATTATAAAAGATCTGTTGGCCGTTCTTCCTTTCATCTTGCCTCTGCCGGCCCGTCCATCCCGGCGTATAGCCCGGACGACGAATTCAAATACGAATTTGGGTGCCCACACGTCGAGTTTACGTCTGGGGTTTTTGACCTTGCTTTTTTCTAGCTCGTCTCGCAGGCGCGGAAGCCGTTCACCCCGCCTTCCCAGCCGTTCAACCCGCAATCCTCCCGATTCCCTGCAAAACACTTAACCTGTTGATACTGCCATGCTATTCTGCCCTGTGTTCGCCGCCACGCAGCCTTGCCGACCCCTTGAATCTCTCTCTGGCTCAACCGCCGCTCCTTCCGCACTCTGCGTCAAAAAACACAACCATCCGGGCGGGGAAGGACTCAACTGGCATTCAATTCCCTTCTAGCGAGGCCGCCGTGCCGCTAATGGTAAAGTGGAGAAGGCCGTCGCGCACCGCTTCGCGAGATTTCGTAGTGGGCGGTCCACCACCGATGATCTTTGTAGTGGCGCAGCATGCTGCGCCCGAGCTTGGCGCGATGCAAACCACACGGGGAACTGCTCAGTGCCTAAAAACTATCTCGAAGTCGCCGTTGAAATCGCCCAGGAAGCCGGAAAAATCCTGGTGGAAGAATTGTCGCGTCCTCTCGACATTCGCTACAAAGGCGACGAGGTGGATCTCGTCACGCAGGCGGACAAGCGCTCGGAACGTTTCATCGTCGAGCGCCTCACCAAATCCTTTCCCGAGCACGCCATCGCTGCCGAAGAGGGAACTGGGCATGAGAGCGCTTCGGCTTCGGAGTTTCGCTGGCACGTCGATCCGCTCGACGGCACCACGAATTTCGCCCATGGGTATCCCTGCTTCTGTGTCTCGATCGCTCTAGCACAGCGGGATACGCTTCTCGCGGCGGTGGTCTTCAATCCGTTTTACAATGAACTTTTCACCGCCGCGCGCGGCGAAGGCGCCACCTTCAACCGCAAAAAAATCCACGTCTCCAAAGTCGCCACGCTCTCGACAAGCTTGCTCTGCACCGGCTTTCCCGTTCGCAACCGCAAGGCCAGTCCGAATCTTCAATTCTACGGCGACTTCACGCAACACTCTCATGGCGTGCGCCGCGATGGCTCCGCCGCGCTGGACCTTGCCTCCGTTGCTGCCGGCCGCTTCGACGGCTTCTGGGAATTCGGCCTGCAGAAATGGGACACGGCCGCCGGCGTCCTTCTGGTCGAAGAAGCCGGCGGCAAAGTGAGCGATTTCGCAGGGAATCCTTACCAACTTGGCGGCCCCGTCATTCTCGCCACCAACGGGTTGATCCACGAAGAAATGCGGGCCATGGCGCTGGAGATCTCTCGCCGGGCCCCGGCCGCTCCCCCTCTTTTGCGCGCAAACCCTTGAAAAGTCTTTTTTTTTGCGCCTTAATCACAACCTTACACCGGGTTTATGACTTCCCGGCAAAGCCGCACTTTGATCCATCAACAATCCCTTGCCAAGCATCATTATTCCTAGGAGAGATAGATGCCCACGTTCAAACACGGTGGAAGATCATTCCGGCTGCTCATTGCCTCATTGGTATGTAGCAGCATCGTCCCGAATCGTTCGCTGGCGGACGATAAAGACACGAGCAATCCTCCTGCGAACGCAGAAGCGGCAAAACCAGTTCCGGCGAGAGTGGTTGCGCCCACGCCGGTTGCGGCCGAGCGCGAATCTAGCGTTGATCTTAAAACCGTCCCGGGGACTGAACAAGCGCCGGCCGCCAGCGATGTACCGAGCAATAATCAGGAACCGCAGCGGCGCGCCCTGCCTGCACCGCTTGACGGGGTTTTCCCTGGATCCGACTACCTAGGTCCGACTCCACTCATCGGAGTTCCGGACACGGACCCTGTCTATCCGCTGACGAAAGCGCTGTGGGCTATCGCACCCGCCCTGAAGGACGCCAGGATCAAGGTCTATGGCTGGATAAACCCGGGCATTAGCGTCAGCACCTCCAACAGGTCAAACATTCCGGAGTCCTACGCTATCGTCCCCAATAGGATCGAACTAGACCAAGGTGTATTACGCATCGAGCGGCTGCCGGACACCGTGCAAACTGACCATGTCGATTGGGGTTTTCGTCTCACACCGATATATGGAATCGACTACCGCTGGACAACCTCGCAAGGTTGGTTCAGCGGCCAGCTTCTGAAGCACAACTTTCTGTACGGGTTTGATCCGGTTGAGGCGTACGGCTTGCTGTATTTCCCTCACGTCGCGCAGGGGATGGTCATCAAGGTGGGGCGCTATATTTCGCCACCGGACATCGAAGCACAGTTAGCGCCGGACAATTACTTGTTCACGCACTCACTGATGTTCACCTTCGATTGCTACACCCAGACGGGCATCACAGCAGCGATAAAGTTGAACGATCACTGGTCGATTCTGGCCGGTATTCACTCCGGAGATGACGTTGCTCCCTGGAACGTCGCCGCGCACCCGACAGGCCTGCTCATGGTCCGATGGGTGTCGAAGAGCAACAACGATTCAATCTTTGGCGGCATCGACTCGATCAACAACGGTCATTTCAAAGGCGGGCACGATAACCTGCAGCAGTCCAATGTCACCTGGACGCACCGCTTCAATGAAGCAGGAACGTTCTTGATGACCACCGAGGCGTATTACATCTATCAGTCGCACGCCCTGATCGGCGGAACCGTCAACTTCGGGCCACCGCGTTCCTGGTTTGCAGGCGTCGGACCCGGAGCGCCTATCGCGGGAAACGCTCCCGCGATAGGCTTCGTGAACTACACAGAGTGGAAGCTTTCGAAGAAAGACTTCCTCTCGTTACGCCCACTGGACATTCTGGACGACCAAAAAGGCGAGCGGTCGGGCTTCGCAACGACTTACGTGAGTTACACCGTGGGAGTCACTCACCACTTCAACGAGTTGATCTCCACTCGTCCCGAAGTCCGGTACGAATATGCCTGGAGTGCGAGGCCTTGGGATAACGGCACGCGCCGTGGCCAGCTCATGTTTGCCATCGACGCGATCATACGGTTTTGAGTTCGCAGTGACCGAGGGTTTGAGGAGCGGCGGCTCGTCCGGGCCAGTGATTAATACGGAAAAGGCGACGATCGGAGACACGAAGGACTTTTCTAAAATCACCAATCTGCCCGTGAGATATCGCGGCGCGCCGGCAATTTCTTGAAAAGTTTGCACTCTACGCATTAACCCCATCCTTACGCCGGGCTTACGATTTCCTAATGTTCCGAACGCTAGTATTCGTAGGCACGAAGCAGCATTCTGCGTCTGCCAAAGAAGCAATTCTGTTCCTTTGACAATCCGTTGCTTGGCTTTTTTTAGGAGAGAGAAATGCGCGCGTACAAACACGTTGGAACACTGTTCCCAATTCTTCTTGCTGCACTGCTATGTGCCAGCATCGTTCCGGATCACTTGCTGGCCGATGATAAAGATACGAGCAATCCACCCACAAAATCAGCTCCGGCAAAGAGCGATGGCGCCAAAATTGAGGCGCCCGCCCCGTTGACGGAGCGCCAGCGCTGGCTCCTCGATCGCGTAGAACTGCTTGAGAAACGCGTCGCGGAACTCGAAACCAAGGGCAGTTCGCCAGCGGCTCGGGCAGCTGCGGCAGCGTCTTCGCAGCCCGGTTCGTCGAGCCCAGCCACATCCACGGTTGCGGCGAGCGCCGCGGGCGTCACACCGGCACCGACAGTTGCAGGAGTGAATGCGAATGTTATTCCTACAGAAAAAGTTGCCGCTTCCGTCGCGCCGCAAGCCACTGAAAAGGGTAAATCGGGTGCGGCGAAAGTGCAAGCAACGGAGCCGTTTGCGTTTGCCGATTTCACCTGGCTGAACGGGAACGCGCGCACCAAAGAATCGCCGATGGATACGAAATTCTTTACGCCGGAAATCCGGGCCGACGTCGACTACATCTACGATTTCAACCATCCCAGAGACAACACGATCGGCGGGTCGAGCGAAGTTTTCAGGGCCAATGAAGTCCAGGTAACGCAACTTGGTGTCGGCGGCGACTTTCATTACGATAACGTCCGCGCCCGGGTGATGACGCAGTTTGGCTTGTATTCGCAAACGACACCGCGCAATGACGCCAGCCCTGCGCGCGGCCAATGGAATCTTGATAATGCTTACCGGTATATCTCGGAAGCGTACGGTGGCTACCATTTCAACGCGCTGCATGGAATCAACGTCGACGCCGGCATCTTCATGTCGTATATCGG